>Ga0247840_10002075_pt1 | contig 36557 bp, 38 predicted proteins | sample LaCruzMarch2015__FD_192404 | JGI IMG/M metagenome (GOLD analysis project Ga0247840, IMG submission 192404) | Freshwater microbial communities from meromictic Lake La Cruz, Castile-La Mancha, Spain - LaCruzMarch2015_17m | ecosystem: Environmental > Aquatic > Freshwater > Lake | place: Spain...
TTTAATAAATTCATGTACAAGTTCCGCTTCAATTTCATATTCCCAAACACTGGGCTTTACAAACCCCAAAAGCCTTCTGAAACCGGCTTCCGTTATATTACAGGCCGTTTGCATTAAATCTATTTCTAGTTGGCTTTTAATAGAGCGAATTTGGTGTAATATTGGCGCAGATTTCAATGTCTGATGCGCGGGATATTCAATCCGCACTTTTTTTATAAATCGATCTTCTCTTGTTTCTACTTCCGTTGAAGCTCTTAAATGTTCGTTGGTATTTAGATAAATAGCATCGCATTCCGCCATTAATTGCTTGAAGATAACAGGGAATTGTTGCAACCAATAGACCGTTTTTATGCCAGAGACTTGTAGCGCAGTTTCTTTTGTAAGTTTCTCCCCTTCCCAGATGGCAATCAATTCACTAGTTTCTTTTAGGAATAGTATTTCGCGATGAGCAGGATTGCCAGCACTAGGGAATAATAATAAAATGGATTCCGCTTGATCTACTCCGCTTAAGTAGAAAATATCGCGATGTTGCTGAAAAGGCATCGAGCTATCTGCGCTTATTGGGAAAATATCATTGGAATTAAAAACGGCCAAGGTACCCTTTTCCATTTGTTTAACAAAAGCAGCGCGATGTTGAATAAAAAGAGTAGCGTCTATTGGGAGGTACTTCATTGTTAGTTTACGAAGGTTATTGTTTAATTAGCCTAAAGTCATGTTTTCCCAAGCCGTCTTCATAGGTATACCATAATTCTGATTTGGTTAATCGTTCAATAACATAACTAGACGGGGCTGTTGCTGTTGAAACGCCAGGTGTTAAATTGAATGAACCGGCATCATAAATTCTTAATAATGCTCTTTCTCCCTCAAAATCCCAACCCCCACTAGACGTTACAACTAAGTCAAAAGTGTCAATTAATTCTCGTGAGTAAGTACCCTCTTCGTTATATGTCTCTTTGTAACTGTTGATTAGTAAATCACCCGTAAAATCAATGTTGTTTCTCGAGTAGCTTTCTAATTTCCAGGTTCCTCTAATGTTATTTAACGCCAAGGATTTAACTCCCCCATCTTCATATTTTTTACAGGAAAACAAGCATAAAGAGATTAGTAATAAATAAAATAAGTTAGTGCGTCGCATAGGATTATATTTTAAACAAAATAACTAAAAAAAAAGCAAATCAGAATCATTTAAACCAACTAGCGTAAAACACATAATTATCCGCTATTCGCATTACCTCATCTTTAAACAATTCGGGTGAAAGTGTTTTAACTCTTTTTGCAGGAACGCCCGCATAGATACACCAGGATTCGACGCGTGTTCCTTCTAATAAAACAGCGCCCGCAGCAACAATCGAGTTTGTTTCGATGTAACAGTTATCCATTATTATTGCCCCCATTCCAATTAAAACATTATCTTCAATCGTACTTCCGTGGACCAGTGCATTGTGACCAATTGAAACGTTATTACCTATTGTTACAGTTGTTTTTTGATAGGTGCAATGCAATACCGCCCCATCTTGAATATTAACCTTATTTCCGATTCGGATAGAATTCACATCTCCTCTAATAACTGCATTGAACCAAACAGAGCATTGTTGTCCCATTACCACGTCGCCAATTATGGTAGCGTTCTCAGCCAAATAACAATCTTCTCCGAATTGAGGAGAAAAATCTTTACAAGATTTAATTAATGCCATTGCCTAAAAGAATATATATTGTTATTTCCAACTTGCGCCATTTTTTTCATCCTTAACATGAATGCCAGCATTTAGGAGCCCGTCTCTAATTTTATCCGATGTTGCCCAGTCTTTATTTTCACGTGCGCTTGAGCGTAAATCCATCATTAAGTCCATTACGCCTACTAAACGGTCATCACCTAATTTTTCAATAGTAGGTTTTAATCCCAAAACGTCGAAAACAAACCCATGCATTTCTTTTTTCAGGAGATTTAAATCTTCTGTGTTTAGTGATTCTTTGTCTTCAAGGACGGCATTGATTTGTTTAACGGCCTCAAATAAATTAGCGACCAAAGCGGGCGCATTAAAATCATCATCCATTGCGGCATAAAAACCATCAACAAGCGTTGAAACATCTAAAGTTGATTTATTGGAAGGGACAATCAACCCTAAGTTTTCTACTGATACCATAAGTTTTTTGAATCCTTTTTCTGCAGCACTCAGCGCCTCACTTGTAAAATCTAAGGTGCTTCGATAGTGTGCCTGCATCATAAAAAAGCGAACAACCATGGGGTCAAAACCCTTATTTAGCAAGTTGTTTTCTCCAGAAAACAGCTCGTTCGGCAATAACGAATTCCCCGCAGACTTACTCATTTTTTTTCCGTTAAGCGTGAGCATGTTGGCATGCATCCAATAATGAACAGGTTTTTGACCAGTTGCTGCACAACCCTGTGCAATTTCACATTCGTGATGCGGAAATTTAAGATCCATTCCACCTCCGTGAATATCAAAGGTTTCTCCTAAATATTTACCACTCATGGCGGAGCATTCTAGGTGCCATCCTGGAAATCCAATTCCCCATGGAGATGGCCACTTCATAATGTGTTCTGCTGAAGCATTTTTCCAAAGGGCAAAATCAAGGGGGTCTCGTTTTTCATTTTGTCCGTCAAGTGGCCTTGAGTTAGCAATTAAATCTTCTATTTTTCTTCCAGACAATTCTCCATATGGAAAAGCTTTGTTGTATTTTTCTACATCAAAATAAACAGAGCCATTTGATTCATAGGCAAAACCATTTTTTAGGATGGATTGAATGAATTCAATTTGTTCGATAAGATGTCCTGTAGCAGTGGGCTCAATGTTTGGTGGCAGCGCATTAAAAGCGTGCATAACTTGATGAAAATCGATGGTGTATTGTTGTACAATTTCCATCGGCTCCAATTTTTCTAAGCGCGCTTTAATCGAAATTTTATCTTCCCCATCATCTGCATCGCTTTCTAAATGACCAACATCTGTGATGTTTCTTACATACCGAACTTGGTATCCAAGATGCAGTAAATAGCGGTACGCTAAGTCGAAAGAAATGAATGTTCGGCAATTTCCTAGGTGTACATAATTGTATACCGTTGGCCCACAAACATACATTCCCACAAAATCTTTGTTTATTGAACAAAACAATTCCTTGTTACCACTTAGTGTATTATAAATAGTTAGCCTGCCTTTTCGCATTGTCATGGGACATGATTTTATACAAAGGTAGAAAAACAAGGGCAAACTCGTAAAAATTGTAGATATCAGACTTATACTTATTTTTGAGCATGGTAAAACGATCAGTTATTATTACTGCTGGAGGAATAGGGCGACGTATAGGAAATGTAATACCTAAACAATTTCTGCTTATTGGTAACTTACCCATTTTAGCACATACGATTAACGAGTTTTATTTATTCGATAATGCCTTAGAGATAGTAGTTACCCTGCCAAATGACTGGGTTGATTATTGGAAATCATTAATTAATTCCATCGGTTTTACTGTTCCACATAGTATTGTGGTAGGCGGTGCTGAGCGCTTTCACTCAATAAAAAACGCACTTACTACTGTCCACGGTGAGTACATAGCCATCCACGATGGCGTAAGGCCGTTCGTATCAGCGGCAACTATTGAGCGTTGTTTTTCTTCGCTAGAGAAGTTTGAAGCGGTTGTTCCAATCGTTGATTTAAAGGATACGATAAGACAGGTAGATGGGAATGGGAATTTTGCGGTTGACCGGAAAAACTTCCGAATTATTCACACCCCACAATGCTTTCACGCAGAAACAATTAAGAAGGCATATTGTCAGGAATTTACCGAAAACATAACAGACGACGCTTCTTTAGTGGAACAATTGGGAGTTACGATCCATTTTGTTGCCAGCAACCAAGAAAACATTAAAATTACCGACCAATTTGATCTTACAATCGCTCAATCTTTCATAATGAAGCAATGATTCAACCACCAGCATTAAACCCAGGCGATCTTATTTATATTACGGCCCCAGCAAAATTCATGGATCCACAAGCAGTTACGTATGCGAAAAAACACCTCGAGCAGAATGGCTTCAGGGTGTTGATTAGTAAGAATTGTTTAGGGAAGCACCATTATTTTTCAGGAACAGATGAAGAAAGGTTGTTGGATTTTCAATTTGGGATAGACCACCCCGATGTCCGAGCGATACTTTGTGCAAGAGGCGGCTATGGAAGTATCCGTTTAGTAGACCGAATAAATTGGGCGAACATGTTACGAGAGCCTAAATGGTTGATTGGATTTAGTGATATTACCGTCTTTCATCACCGCCTGAATAAATTGGGTGTTCAAAGTATTCATGGTTCCATGCCAATTAATTTTGAGAAAAACACAGACGTGGCATTAACAACCTTAGTAAATACCCTTCAAGGCTCTTGGCCACAATTCTTACTGCCCCACAATCAATCCAATAAAGCGGGTATAGCCACGGGTAATTTAATTGGTGGAAATCTCAGTATTATTTATAGTATGCTAGGCACGAATGATCAATTTGATTTCGAGGATAGCATTCTGTTTTTGGAGGATGTCGGAGAACATTATTATCAAGTTGAAAGAATGTTGTACGCGTTAAAAAAAGCTGGCGCTTTTCAAAAAATAAAAGGATTAATCATTGGCGGGATAAGCGAATTAGAAGACACAGATCCTCCATTAGGCCGTTCAATAGAGGAAATGGTGTTAGATCAACTTGAGTATACGAGAACCCCAGTTTTATTTGATTTTCCAGGGGGGCATATCGCAGATAATAGAGCGATAATATTTGGAAAAAAAATACAGCTCACGGTTAGTGAGGAGGAAACAAGCGCTGTTTATTTAAATTAATTCTAAATAAGACATTAGTGCCCTATTTAATCTTTCAAAGGACTAAATTTGCAGTGATTATTTTAGTATTTAATTATGAGCAATCCAACTATTTTAAAGTCATCAATTGCCAAGAAAGTTGCCATGGCACTTTCAGGTTTGTTTTTGATTACTTTTTTGTCGATCCATTTCTTTGTTAATTTGACGTCTGTTTTTAGCGAGCAACTATTTAATATGATGGCTCATTTTATGGGCAACAATCCGCTAATTCAATTTGTAATGCAGCCCATACTAATTATTGGAGTATTATTTCATTTCATAATGGGTTTCGTATTAGATTTTAAAAACAGGGCGTCTCGGCCAATAGCTTATGCTAAATACAATGGCGCGTCCAATGCTTCTTGGTCTTCAAGAAACATGATTATTTCTGGAATCGTGGTTTTATCGTTTTTAGGACTTCATTTTTATGATTTCTGGGTTCCAGAAATGGCATATAAATATGTAGAGGTAAATCCCTTGGACGCTCAACGTTATTATCATGAGCTAGGAGAAAAATTTGAAAGCCCAATAAGAACGGCGATTTATTCCTTTTCCTTTTTCTTTTTATTCCTGCATTTATGGCATGGTTTCAACTCGTCATTTCAATCCATGGGCGTCAATAATAAATATTCAAAAGCAATACACAAGTTTGGATATGCCTTTGCTATTGTTGTCCCTTTCGGATTCATTTTTATCGCACTTTTTCACCACTTTAATCATTAATTAATAATGGCTTTAGACTCAAAAATACCCACAGGCCCCATTGCTGAAAAATGGACACATTACAAAGACCACATTAATTTGGTGAATCCGGCAAACAAGCGGAATCTTGACATTATTATTGTGGGAACAGGACTCGCTGGAGGATCTGCTGCAGCCACCCTTGCTGAGTTAGGCTACAACGTAAAAGCGTTTTGTTTTCAAGACTCACCGCGTCGTGCTCACTCAATTGCCGCGCAAGGAGGAATTAATGCCGCAAAAAACTATCAGGGCGATGGGGACTCTACATTTCGTTTGTTTTACGATACGGTGAAAGGTGGAGATTACCGTGCTCGGGAATCAAATGTACATCGTTTAGCAGAGGTATCTACCAACATTATTGACCAGTGTGTTGCTCAAGGCGTTCCGTTCGCTAGAGAATACGGTGGGCTTTTAGATAACAGGTCATTTGGTGGAACACTTGTATCTCGAACTTTTTATGCAAAAGGTCAGACGGGACAACAATTATTATTGGGTGCTTATTCCGCTATGAACAGACAAATAGGTCGCGGAAAAATTAAAATGTACAATCGCCATGAAATGCTTGACTTGGTAATCGTCGACGGTAAAGCGAGGGGGATTATTGCTAGAGACATGGTTTCAGGAAAAATTGAGCGCCACTCAGCACACGCCGTGGTTATCGCTTCCGGAGGCTACGGAAATGTTTTCTTTCTTTCAACCAACGCCATGGGAAGTAACGTAACGGCAGCTTGGAAAATACATAAAAGAGGTGCTTTTTTCGCGAATCCTTGTTATACGCAGATCCATCCAACTTGTATCCCTGTTTCTGGTGATCATCAGGCGAAATTAACATTGATGTCTGAATCACTACGAAATGATGGTCGTATATGGGTTCCGGCCAAATTGGAAGACGCAAAAATGATTCGAGAGGGAAAATTAAAACCCACTCAATTAGCCGAAGAAGATCGCGATTATTATTTGGAGCGTCGCTACCCAGCATTTGGTAATTTGGTTCCTCGTGATATTGCTTCGCGGGCAGCAAAAGAACGATGTGACGCTGGTTTTGGTGTTAATAAAACGGGAGAAGCTGTTTACTTAGATTTCGCCGCGGCTATTGAACGTTACGGAATAGATCAAGCCCGGTTGAAGCATTTAGATGAAAACGATAAGCAATTAGTTATCAAATTGGGGACGGAAATTGTGGCTAATAAATATGGAAATCTTTTTCAGATGTATGAGAAAATAGTGGATGAAGATCCCTATTCAACACCGATGATGATTTATCCAGCGGTTCATTACACAATGGGAGGTACTTGGGTGGATTACAATCTGCAAACAACAATTCCCGGTTGCTTTTCAATAGGTGAATCTAATTTCTCTGATCATGGCGCCAACCGATTAGGGGCATCAGCTTTGATGCAAGGTTTAGCCGATGGTTATTTTGTATTACCCTATACAATTGGAGACTATTTGGCACCAGATATCAAAATGGGAAAAATCGATACAGATACTCCCGAGTTTGATGCCGCAGAGAAAAATGTGGTCGATCAGATTAGTCGTTTGATGAATAACGGAGGCAGTAAGCCAGCAGATTATTTTCATAAGAAATTAGGAAAAATAATGTGGGATAAAGTAGGGATGTCAAGAAATGAAAAGGGTTTAAAAGAGGCGCAGCAGGAAATTGCTCAAATCAGAGAAGACTTTTATAAGGAAGTGAAAATTCCAGGGACATCCGAAAGTTTTAACCCAGAATTAGCAAAAGCAATGCGTGTGGCTGATTTTCTGGAATTAGGAGAGCTTTTCGCGAAAGATGCCTTGCATAGAAATGAATCTTGTGGTGGACACTTCAGAGAAGAGTATCAAACACCTGATGGTGAGGCACAAAGAGACGATGAAAATTTCGCCTATGTTGCTGCATGGGAATACAAAGGAAATCCGAGCGATGCAGTTCTTCACAAAGAGCCTTTGTCGTTTGAAAATGTAAAATTAGTTCAAAGAAGTTATAAATAATAGTGACGCTTACTAAGCAATAATATCATGAAATTAGCACTCAAAATTTGGCGCCAAAATGACGCTAGCACAAAAGGAAAGATGGTGGATTACACCGTTGATAATATAGAACCTGACATGTCTTTTCTTGAAATGTTGGACATATTAAACGATGAGTTAATTGTTAAAGGAGAAGACACCGTTGCTTTCGACCATGACTGCCGAGAAGGAATTTGTGGTATGTGCTCTTTATTTATTAACGGCGAGGCACACGGACCGGACAGACTTGTGACCACTTGTCAGCTACACATGCGTAAATTTAAAGACGGAGACACTATTTATATTGAGCCATTTAGAGCCAAAGGTTTCCCAGTAATAAAAGACCTTGTTGTAGATAGAAGTGCATTTGATCGGATTCAACAATCTGGCGGATTTATTTCCGTAAATACTTCAGGAAATACCATTGACGCTAATACTATTCCTATTCCAAAACACGATGCTGATAAAGCGTTTGATGCGGCAACTTGTATAGGTTGTGGCGCTTGTGTTGCCACATGTAAAAACTCTTCTGCCATGTTGTTTGTGTCTGCTAAAGTTTCCCAATTCTCTTTGCTCCCGCAGGGAAAAGTAGAGGCGAGAGACCGCGTAATTAATATGGTGAATCAAATGGATGCAGAAGGATTTGGAAATTGCACGAATACCGGCGCATGTGAAGTAGAATGCCCTAAGGGGATTTCGTTAGAAAATATTGCAAGAATGAATAGGGAATATTTAAAGTCCTCGTTAACTTAATAACAGATTACAATAAAGAAAAGGGGGGATTATTTAATTTGTTTTCCCTCACCATCTTTATACCACCCAGTGTTTTCACTAGATTCGACAGGCACATTAGCCTTTTCATTGTACTTTCGTTGTATGTTCATCCAATAGGCGAACCCAAAAAAGCCCAAAAACAATAAAATGTTGTTGAAATTGTTTTGAACAAACTCAAAAAAGCCAAAAGACCACTTAAATAAATCTCCAATAGAATAAATAATATCTGTCCAACTCATACTATATTTTTTTTACACGACAAAGTAAAGGAAAAAAAAGCAATAATGAGTAAATTAATCAATTTCCCCCATTATATTAAATGTTTCTTTGGAGGCGTTTTGTTCCGCTTCTTTTTTATTCCCTCCTGCACCAGTGCCATATACCGTTTTATTTATTCTAACTTCAATAGAATAATTATTGACTCCTTGGTGCTTCTTCTCAGAAATCACGATAAATTCCAATGGCAATCTTTTCTTTTGACACCAAATTATCAATCGGGATTTAAAATCAATTTCTTCTTCCAATAATTTATTAACGTCCACAAACTTTCTCAACACATGGTTGCGAAGACTGTTCTTGACTTGTTTATAACCGCCATCAAGATAAAGAGCACCCATCAGTGCTTCAAAGGCATTTCCCTCAATAGAAGGCAGGTTGATTGTTCTTGCAGTACTATAATTGAGATGGTTACGAATCCCCATTTTTTCGCCAATTTCAGAAAGCGTTTTTCGGTTGACAATTTTTGATTTTAACTTAGTTAAATATCCCTCATCGTCTCCAGGGTATTTTTCGTATAAGTATTCAGCAATAACGGCATCAAGTATTGCATCCCCTAAAAATTCAAGTCGTTCATTAGATTCCTCCACTTCATTTTTTCCAGCAATAGACTTATGAGAAAGTGCTTTTTGAAAAAAACTAAGATTCGTGGGACGGTAACCAAATGATTGAATAATAAAACGAATTAACTTTATCTCATCTTGAGATTTTTTCTTTGAAAAGAAGGAGTTTAAAACACCCAAGGATCAATGGTATTTCTTAACGATCACACTTGTATTGTGTCCCCCAAATCCAAAGGTATTAGACATGGCTACATTAACCACTCTTTTTTGGAATTTATTAAATGTAAAATTAAGTTTTGGATTTAATGCAGGGTCGTCCGTAAAATGATTAATCGTAGGAGGAACCAAATCATGTTTAACGCTTAGTACACATGCTATCGCTTCGATTGCACCGGCAGCACCCAGTAAGTGCCCGGTCATTGATTTCGTTGAACTGATATTTAATTGTAAAGCATGATCACCAAAAACGGTCTCAATGGCTTTTACTTCTGCTATATCACCAAGTGGGGTTGATGTTCCATGTACATTGACATAATCAACATCAGAAGGACTTAATTCAGCATCTTCCAATGCAGCAATCATTGTGTTTCTGGCCCCAATTCCTTCTGGATGTGGAGCCGTCATATGATAGGCATCACCAGACATTCCACCGCCAGCAACTTCTGCGTAAATTTTTGCTCCTCGCTTAATAGCGTGTTCAAGTTCTTCAAGGATTAATGCACCAGCACCTTCTCCTAAAACAAATCCATCTCGATCTAAATCAAATGGACGCGATGCCGTTTCGGGCGAATCATTTCTAGTAGACAAAGCCTTTAAAGCGTTAAAACCCCCTATTCCCATTTGATTAACAGCCGCCTCAGATCCGCCGGTAACAATTGCATCGGCTTTGCCTAGGCGAATTAAGTTAAAGGCATCTATTATGGCATTGGTTGCGGATGCACAAGCAGAAACAGTAACATAATTAGGACCTCTAAGACCATATTTGATTGAAATATGTCCAGAGGCAATATCAGCAATCATTTTTGGAATAAAAAATGGATTAAAACGTGGCGTTCCATCCCCCTCAAAAAAGTTTTGTGCTTCGTCTTGAAAAGTTTTCAAGCCGCCAACACCAGACCCCCAAACGACCCCAATACGGTCGCAGTTTGGATTGCTTTCCATAAGTTTAGCGTCTTCTATAGCTTGTGTGGCAGAAACCAGTGCATATTGAGAAAACTGATCTAACTTTCGGGCTTCTTTTCTATCTAAATGATCTTCGATGTTGAAATCCTTCAACTCACACGCAAAATGGGTTTTAAATAAATCAGCGTCAAATTGCTTAATTTGTGCCGCACCACTTTTACCAGCAATAAGTGCATCCCAAAAGGAATTCACATCATTACCAATAGGCGTTAGCGCGCCCAAACCTGTTATTACGACTCGTTTGAGTTGCATAGTGATTAAAAAAAGACGGGTGTCTTATTTATGGTTACTTTCTATATAAGCAATTGCGTCACCAACAGTTTGAATTCCTTCAGCTTTGTCATCTGGAATAGAAATATTGAATGATTTTTCAAACTCCATAATCAACTCAACAGTGTCTAAAGAGTCAGCACCTAAATCGTTTGTGAAACTTGCCTCATTGGTAACTTCTGCTTCTTCAACATTAAGTTTATCAACGATAATTGCAATAACTTGATCTTTTATTTCAGACATTTTTTTTAAATTTTAGTTTGGTTTACGGATGCAAAGGAAAATACAAACAATCAAATATCAAAATTATTCCGCCTTTATTATTTAATAAATACTTTTTTACAGCTGATTTTTAAGTCATTGTATTGCTTAATTTTGTGATGTGAATTCAAAAAAGAACATCGCTATCTTTATTTCAGGCAAAGGTTCCAACGCCAAAAATATTATTGATTATTTCCATGATTCAACTAAAATCAGCGTGAAATTTGTTTTTACAACAGGAGAAAATTATGATTTACCAGATTATTGCCTCCAAAAAGGCGTCCAGTTCTTTTCTTCGAATGAAAAAGAGACGTATACACAGCAGCAAATAACCTTATGTTCTACCTATAATATCGATTGGGTTATTTTGGCGGGGTATTTAAAAAAAATTCCAGTAGAATTCATTAGAAGATTAAACCAAAAAATAATAAATCTACATCCATCTCTGTTGCCTAAATTTGGAGGAAAAGGGATGTATGGTCAAAATGTTCATGCGGCTGTATTGGCTGAAAAGGAGACAAAATCGGGTATTACTATTCATTTAGTGAATGAATTATTCGATGAGGGGAGAATTATGAATCAATACGAGTGCGCAATTGATATGGGAGAAACAATAGCTTCTCTGGAAGGAAAAATAAACGCCTTAGAGCAGCGGTATTTTCCGAATGCCATATTAACCATTATTGAGCAAATGACGATTATTGAATAGCGTCTTCTAGGAATTTACCAAACCAATAACAATCTTCAAAACTAGTATATAGTGGGGCAGGAGCAACCCGAATAACGTTTGGTTCTCTCCAATCAGCGACAACGCCATTTTTGCACAGTTTTTCAAACAACTCTTTTCCTTTTCCATGTACAAGCATAGATAATTGAGACCCTCTTTTAGCTGGTTCTGAGGGGGTAATTATTTCAAAAGAACAAGTTGTTTTATTTCTTTCTGATACGCCTAGAATAATATATTCCAAATAGGCGGTTAATAAATCTCTTTTTTCAGAGATGCGCCTCATACCAGCTTTTTTAAAAATTTCCAACGAAGCAAGTTGTACCGCCATACTAAGCACAGGTGCGTTGCTCAATTGCCACCCTTCGGCCCCAGGAATAGGAGAAAATCCAGGTTTCATTTCAAATCGTGTTTCTTTATTATGGCCCCACCAACCCGCAAAACGAGGTAGTGTAGAATTATGGGCGTGTTTTTCATGAATAAACATTCCCGCGACACCGCCGGGGGAAGAATTCAAGTATTTATAACCACACCATGCAGCAAAATCAACCCCCCAAGCGTTAAGAGACAACTCAACATTTCCTGCAGCATGAGCCAAATCAAATCCTACTTTTGCCCCCACTGAATGGCCGGCAGCGGTAATTGATTTCATGTCAAATAATTGCCCGGTATAATAATTCACACCGCCTATCATTACTAACGCCAATTCGTCTCCTATTTCATTTATTTTAGCGATAATGTCCTCCTCTCTAATCAAAAACTCTCCATTTCTAGGAGCGATTTCAATCAAATTCTCTGCACCCAATCCGTGAAATTTCAATTGCGATTCTAGAGCATATTGATCACTTGGAAAGGCTTTTTCCTCACAAATTATTTTCGTTCGTTTGCCTTCTGGCCGAAAAAAGGAAACCATTAATAGGTGGAGATTGGTAGTTAATGAATGGGTAACTACTACTTCAAGATGTTTTGCTCCGACAATTTCGGCCATCATATCCGTAAGGTTTTCATGGTAAGAATACCAAGGCCTTCTAGAAATAAAATGCCCCTCTACACCATACTTTTGCCAGTCTTCGAGTTCTTCTAAAAGATATTTTTGTGCGTTTTTTGGCTGCAGCCCCAGGGAATTCCCCGTAAAATAAAGAAGATTCTTTTCGTGAAAGTCGGGGAATAAAAACTCTTCACGAAACGAGCGTAGCGGATCCTGCTGATCAAGTGATTTAGCAAATTCTAGCGTTGATTCAAAAAACATAAGCCGTTGAAATTTGTTATTTTTGTAAAAGACAAAGATAAACAAGAAAATGAGCGAATTAAACAGAAGTAAATCAGCACAACTTTTTACAGTTGCCAAAACGTATTTCCCTGGTGGGGTTAATTCACCTGTTCGCGCATTTAAATCGGTTGGTGGGACGCCTCTTTTTATTAAAAAAGGCGACGGGCCTTATTTATGGGATGAGGACGACAATAAATTTATAGATTTTTGTTGTAGTTGGGGACCGTTAATTTTAGGTCACAATCATCCGGATATTTTTAAAGGTACAGTTGAAGCTCTTTCAAATGGGGCTAGTTTCGGTGCTCCTACAAAAAAAGAAAATGACCTCGCCGAATTAATTTTAACAAACATTCCATTTATAGATAAAATTAGATTTGTTTCTTCTGGAACAGAAGCTGTTATGTCGGCAATCCGCTTGGCTAGAGGCGCATCAGGAAAAAGTAAAATCGTAAAATTCGATGGCTGTTATCACGGTCATGTCGACTCCTTGATGGTAAAAGCAGGAAGCGGACTAATAACACTGGGCACCTCATCAAGTGCAGGCGTTCCGGAATCTTTAGCGAACGAAACCATTGTATTACCATTAAATGACCTGGATTTATTGGCCGAGTGTTTACAGAATCATAATCAAGATATAGCTGCAGTAATTATAGAGCCGATACCAGCAAATAATGGGCTGCTCCTTCAAGACAAAACTTTTCTATTATCCCTGCGCGAATTATGTACAGAACTTAACATACTTTTAATTTTTGATGAGGTTATTTCCGGGTTTAGAGTCGCTTTCGGCGGAGCGGCAGAATATTATGGCATTGTACCAGACATTGTAACTTATGGAAAAATAATGGGGGGCGGACTACCAGTCGGCGCCTATGGAGCAAGTGATGCTATAATGTCGTTTGTTTCTCCAGAAGGACCCGTTTATCAAGCAGGAACATTGTCAGGAAATCCAGTAGCCATGGCAGCGGGATTTGCCCAACTAAGCAATTGTCTAAAACCAAATTTCTATGTTTTATTAGCCGAAAAAACGACACGGTTCGTTGAGGTGATTAACAATTACTCGAAAGAAAGGGACTATCCCCTCGAAATATTTTCAATTGGATCCGTGTTTTGGTTATCTTTTGATGGGAAGAAACGAATTTCAGCTTCGGCTCAAATAAACCCAGACATGAGTAATTTTAATCTCCTTCACAAAGCACTATTGGAGCATGGGATTTACATTGGACCGAGTGGTTATGAGGTGGGATTTGTATCGGAAGCTCATACAGACGATGTTTTGAAAGCAGCTTCAATAGGGTTTTGTGATTCTTTAAACCTTATTTTTTCAAAACAATGATATTAGTAACGGGCGGAACGGGTTTGGTTGGCGGTCATTTATTGTGTGAACTCACACAAAAAAATGAAAGTGTCCGTGCGAGTTTCCGATCCGAAAGCAAAAAGGGAGAGACGAAGCAACTATTTAATTATTATTTCAAGGAGAATGCCGCTAATTATTTTGAAAAGATACAGTGGATAAAAGCCGACATTCTTTCATTAACAGATTTAGAAAGTCTTTTCGAAGGCGTAAGCTATGTTTATCATTGTGCCGCTTTAGTTTCTTTTCATAAAATAGACTTTCATACTTGCCTAAAAGTGAATAGACAAGGAACGGCGAATATTGTTAATATGTGCCTAGAGTATAAGGTAAAAAAGCTATGTTATGTTAGTTCGACAGCTGCCTTAGGAAGTGTGTTGGTTGGTTCAACGAATGAGTCGGTAAAGTGGAAGCCAGGAAGAGAGATTTCTGGGTATTCTGTTTCTAAATTTAGCGCTGAAAAAGAGGTTTGGAGAGGGATAGAAGAGGGGTTGTCAGCCGTGATGATTAATCCATGTGTCATTTTGGGACCTGGAAATTGGAACGAGGGTTCTCTCTCGATTTTTAAAACATCCTCAAAAGGAATCTCCTTTTATCCCACCGGTTCAAACGCCATTGTTGATGCACGCGACGTTGTTTCTTGTTTGCAATTCTTTATGAATTCTTCGATCGTAAACGAACGTTTTCTATGTACAGGTCAAAATATTAGTTTTAAAAATCTGCAAACAGAATTAGCGATTTGCTTCAATAAAAAAGCGCCGAGCATAAAAGCACCGCGTATAATTGCACTGCTTTTTGCTTCGTTTTCCGAGGTAATTAGTTTATTATTGCGAAAAAGAAGGGGGTTAACGATTGAATCGGTTTATTCGGCATATAAAACTATTGTGTATGATAACAGTCGAATTATCGCTGCATCAGGAATACAATTTCGCCCGCTTCGTGATACACTAGAGAATGCAATTAATGGTAGAATTGAAACAACTATTGATGAAAACAACAGCAACAAATAAAGAAATTTTAGTAATTATTTTTTTATTTATAATCTATTTTGTGGGAATAGCAGGAAGTTTTTCACCTCTCTGGAGAAATACTGTTTTGCCCCTTTCTCCCATCACATTATTACTTTCGTTTCTTGCGGTTATCTATACGACACCAGTCCCCAAAAAACCTATTTTTTTATTTATATTATTTTCCGCAATTATAGGTTTCGTCGTTGAATTAATAGGGATACACACCGGATATTTATTTGGAAATTATCATTATCAACAAAATTTAGGTGTTAAAATAGCGGAAGTCCCAATTGTTATATCAATCAATTGGGCTATAATAACCATAGGCGCGGCACAGATTGCTGCATTAGTTAACGGAAATAAGTACGTTCGAATCGTTCTTGCGGCAAGCATAATGTTACTTTTTGATGTAATCATGGAGCCTGTTGCGATTAAAAGTCAATTTTGGGCTTGGAGCAGAGGAATAATTCCGACCTACAATTATGTCTGTTGGTTTATAGTGGGCTTATTTTTACAAGTTATTTATTTTCAAAAAATAGTTCATCGGACGAACAACGTACTCGTATTTTTGTTTACTTTGATGACGATTTTTTTCATAGTTTTAAATTTTTATTAATGGTTTGGTGGGGTCCTTTTCTTTTAATCTTAACTTTTTTTATAATGGAGTTCATGGCTTGGTGCACCCATAAGTTTTTGATGCACGGAAAAATGTGGTTTTTTCATAGAGATCATCACCAAGTTGAGCCAGGTTTTATGGAGAAAAACGATATTTTTTTCCTTATCTATGCCATTCCCTCTTGGCTTTGCATCATGTTAGGCATGATGTCCAACTATTATATTCCAGTATGGATAGGTTATGGAATAGCCACCTATGGTTTGGCTTATTTTTTAATTCACGACGTTTATATTCACAGAAGATTTAATTGGTTAAGGAATATTGATCACCCTTATTTTTATGCCATCCGGAAAGCACACAAAATTCATCATAAAAATACAGGAAAGGAGGAAGGGCAGTGTTTTGGAATGTTATTGGTTCCCCCCAAATTTTATAAAGAGGCTAGAAAAGCGTATCGCAGAAATCAGCAACCAAAATGAGTTGGTATGCTTATGTAATTCTATTTTCATTTTTAGGCCCTTTCGTCTTAAGCTTTGATAAGAAGATTGCTTTTTACAAAGAATTTCGGTTTTTATTTTTCGGATTAATTATCACCGCTTTTGCTTTTATACTTTGGGATGAGTATTTTACCGTCAATAAAATTTGGGGCTTTAACCCAAGCTATTTACTAAAAATTTATATTGGTCATTTACCACTGGAGGAGATCTTATTTTTCCTCATCGTGCCATATAATTGTGTCTTTATTCACCAAGTTTTAAAGGGTTATTTTCCACAAGTTAAAATGACAGTAGTAGGCAAATGGTTCTTTTTTCTTTTTGGAGCAAGTGGTATCTTTTTCGCGGTGTATTATTTTAAAAATTGGTACACAATGTCTGCTTGCCTAATAACCTTTCTTTTCGCCGTGTGGACGCTATTAAATAAACCGAGTTGGATGGGTAATTTCACCTTTACTTATTTAGTTTGCTTAATCCCCTTTGTTGTTGTTAATGGGATATTGACAGGCGCAATTACCCCGGCTCCGATAGTTTGGTACTCTGAAACGCACATAATAGGATGGCGCCTTATCACAATTCCTTTCGAGGATTTGTATTATAACTTTAGTTTATTATTTCCAATCATTGCTCTTTTTGAAAGAACTAAAGCAAGGTCACTTCGCTAAAATTCGTGTCGTTGAGTGTCCTATAACGAGATCAATAGTTTCAACTTTCCCGCCATTTTTTAAGACGATATCTGATCCTACAATATATTTGGCAGATGATTTATCACTTTCTTTCGCATCGTAATCTGCACCCTTAACAAGAACGTCTGGTAAGATTGCTTCGATCGTAGCTAATGGTGTTGTTTCATGAAAAAGGAGTACGGCGTCTACAAACCCCAATCCAGCGACAACACATTGCCTGGCTTCTTCATCGTGAATAGGTCGATTCGGCGCCTTGTTTAGCGAGCGGACAGATTCATCTGTATTTAAAGCAACGACTAAGCGTGTTCCTAAAGATGCAGCTTTAGCTAAATAGGTGACATGTCCAAGATGTAACACATCAAAACAACCATTTGTAAAAACAATTTTATCGCCAGCGAGTTTCCAGGAATTAATATGGACTAACACATCTTCTAATGACATTAATTTCGCCTTTGTAATTGCCCAATGATCGTGCATATTTAGTGGTCTAATAGATTGGTTGTTTCGTTCGGAAAAACCAAAGAGGGCTTAAAGGACTTTGCTTCTTCAAAATCCATAATGCCATAACCAAGTATAATTATTATATCGTTAATGGCGACTTTTCTAGCTGCGGGCCCATTTAAACAAATATTACCGCTATTGGGAACCCCTTTAATTACATAGGTTTCAAATCGCTCCCCGTTATTGATGTTAACTATTTGAACGCGTTCTCCTTCAATTAAATTTGCAGCTACCATCAATGTTTCATCGATTGTTATGCTGCCGATGTAGTCCAATTCTGCTTGTGTAACACGGACCCTATGAATTTTAGATTTTAAAAGTTGAATTTGCATTAGTTGAATTTGTCCCACAAAATTAAGTCAAAACAATTAATTGAGCACTAAATTATCAATCAATCGGATTTTTCCAGAGTAAGCAGCGATACAACACACGCTTTTTTGCTCCCAATCCTCAATTGGTTTAAGGTCTAATGCACCCACAATCTCTAGGTACTCTAAGCGTAAGGAACCGGTATTAAAAAAATGTTTGGCTGCAGAAGCTAAGGTTATGGGTGTGTAAGAAGAAATATTTTCTTGGCAAAAGTTGAGCGTTTTAAATATTATAGACGCTTCCACCCTTTCGTTTGGACTTAACAACAAATTACGACTGCTCATAGCTAGGCCGCTAGAATCTCTTTGGGTTGAACATTCTATTACTTCCACTTTTAACCCAAGCACCTCCACCAATTTTTTTATAATTAGAACTTGCTGATAATCCTTGCTACCAAAAAAAGCTTTTGTAGGTTTAATGAGATCGAACAAGGCGTAAACAACTTTTCCCACTCCAAGAAAATGACCCGGTCTGTGCGCTCCTTCTAACACGGTTGCAAGGCCACCGAGCTCTACGTTATAGTGTACATCATTTAATGGAAAAACATCAGAAAAAGAAGGGGTAAACACAATCACTTCGGGAAATAGGTCAAGTAGTTTTAAATCATTTTCAAGGGTTGAAGGGTAATTCTTTAAATCATCAGGATTATTAAATTGTAGTGGGTTTACATAAATACTTACTACAACAACATCACATTCTTTTACCGCACGGTTAACCAAGGATAAATGTCCCTCATGTAAAGCACCCATCGTCGGAACAAAACCAATCGACTTTTTCTCCCCTTTTACAGCTTTTAGCTTCGCTATTAAGGAAGATCTTGTTTGAAAATGTGTCATAATTGGAATCGTCTTCATTTAGTTTGAGGGGCAAAGCTATTGGTTTTTATGAAAATCACATATTTTATTGTAATTTTGCACTTAACTAATAAGTAAGCAAGCCCTAAATGGAAAAAAAGAAAGTGTTATTTATTTCTCAGGAAATATACCCCTTTTTACCAAAATCAGAGGTTTCTGCGCACGCCAGAAGGTTGCCTCAAATTACACAAGAAGAAGGAAAAGAAATTCGAGTTTTTACACCAAGATATGGTGTGATTAACGAGCGAAGACACCAACTTCATGAAGTAATACGCTTATCAGGTCTTAATTTATCAATAGATGATCAAGACCACCCTTTAATAATAAAAGTAGCATCCGTTTCCGCTGCAAAAATGCAAGTTTATTTTATTGATAACGACGATTATTTTAAGAGAAAATCGACCTTGAGAGATGAGGATAACGTTGATTATCCCGATAATGACGAACGAGCCATGTTTTTTTGTAGAGGTGTTTTAGAAACAGTAAAAAAATTAGGTTGGCAACCAGACGTGATTCATTGTAATGGTTGGTTCACAGGGATAATGGCATTATATATAAAACACATATACAGCAAAGACCCTCATTTCAAATCGACTAAAATCATATATAATATTTATAATGATGCTTTTGATAAAGATTGGGACCCACGATTTTTCGAAAAACTCAAAATGGATGGCTTCCCTTCAAAAGTAACCGACAGTTTAAAAGACACAAGTTTTAATAATATAACGCAAGTTATTGTGGATCACTGTGATGGAATTAGTGTTGCTTCTGAGGAATTAACATCAGAACTTCAAACAATATTTGACAATTCACCCGCTCATAAAATAGGACTAATTGCCGAGGATCTGTTATCAAAAGAACTCTCCGCTTTTATTGATAAAGTGGTGGACGAACCCGTTTTGGCATAACTTAAGGGTCATTATCTAATGAAAACAACCAGTTTTTCTCTCTTAATTGCTTTAATATTACTTACGTGTGCTACCTCATGTAAAAAAAAGGATAGTGCATTGGGGAAAGACATCTTAGACGGTGACACTTATCTATATGGCACAACAACAGATACTTTTGACATTCTTTCTTATACGATTGAGGAGGATTCTATCATTACAGACAACGCGGCCAATGTTGTTTTAGGAAGCTATACCGACCCAACATTTGGAAAATTTAATGCGTCTTTTTATACGCAAATACGCCTTGCCGGAATAGATCCAAATTTTGGGGATCCTTCTACGATAATTATTGACTCTTTTGTTTTAGCCTTGAAATATGTCGGTTATTATGGAGATCTAACGCCACAAACGTTTGAAGTTTATGAATTGAATGAGGACATAAACATTGACTCAACTTATTATGCATTCACAAACAAATCCACAAATCCAAATAACTTAGTGCCATTTGGTTTAGGCACAATAACTCCCGACCCGATTAATAAAACAATCGTTGGAGGCGATAGCCTTAATCCACAATTAAGAATCCCCCTCGACACTAATTTAGCAAAAGCACTCATAACAGAAGCAACAAGTGGAAGCGCCACCTTTAGTAGTAATGAAGCATTTCTAAGCTACTTTAAGGGAATTAAAATACAGACGAATAACGGAAATCAAGCCTCAGGAAATGGCGGCATTTTTTATTTTAATTTAAGTGATCCGGCTTCAAAAATGACCATTTATTTTCATCAAGGGGGCTTATCAAAGACCTTCGACTTGCTAATTAATAGTTCTTGCGCCGACTTTACCCACATCGATAAAGATTATTCAGGAACGCCAATTGACCAAATCATACAAGATAGCACCCTTGGTAACAAGGCATTTTATGCACAAGCCTTTAATTTACGTGCCGTTGTAAAAATACCAGGACTAAGCGCCCTCTCAAAAAACAAAATAATTCATCGTGCAGAATTACATTTACCTATTCAATTTCAGAGTTTTAATCGATATAAACCGGGGGTGAATATTTCGGTGGCGACACGAATAAAAGAATCGGAAACAGCTTATACTAGTTTGGGTGTTCTGGGTATTTTAGACGATTTTAATAAAGAATTTAAAATAGACATTAAACAATATGTACAAGCCATTTTAAATCAAGATATTGAAAACACGGGGCTTATTTTATCACCAAGGTTCTTCATTAATTCATCAGAAAGGATTGTTTTTAATGGAAAAAACACCAATAATAAATTTGCGCCCCGCTTAGTAGTCACCTATACAACTTATTAGATTATGTGTGGAATTGTTGCTTACATTGGAAAAAAAGACGCGTTTCCAATAATAATTAAAGGACTAAAACGCCTTGAATACCGCGGATATGATAGCGCCGGGGTGGCCTTAATTGATAATGGTGAATTGAACATCTATAAATGCGCTGGAAAGGTTGCTAACCTCGAGGCATTTATTTCAGAAAAAAACGCAGAAGGCACCATAGGAATTGGCCACACTCGGTGGGCCACACATGGTCCACCAACAGATGTTAATGCTCACCCGCACATTTCTATGGACGGATCATTAGCACTTATTCACAATGGTATAATTGAAAATTACGATGCCCTTAAACAAGAATTAATTAAACAAGGGTATATTTTTAAAAGCGAAACCGATACCGAGGTACTTGTTCATCTAGTCGATAACATTGGGAAAAAAGAAAAAGTGTGGTTTGGAGAAGCCTTGCGAATGGCGCTTTCACATGTAGTCGGCGCTTATGCGATTGTGGCAATTTCAAAAGACTTTCCTAATCAAATGGTGGCAGCAAGAAAAAGCAGTCCACTTGTTGTTGGAATAGGAGAGGAGGGAGATTTTTACCTCGCTTCTGACGCAACGCCAATTGTGGAGTATACGAAGCAGGTTGTCTACTTGGAAGATGAAGAAATTGCTGTAATCAAATTTGGCGAAAAGTTAAAGTTATTCAGCATTAATGACGAGGAAAAAAGACCTTATATTCAGCAATTAGAAATGGAGTTGGAGGCCTTGGAAAAAGGAGGGTATGAACATTTCATGTTAAAAGAAATCCACGAACAGCCACGGTCCATTCAGGATTGTTTGCGAGGGCGTTTAAATGCACAAGAAGGAAGAGTTACATTGGGGGGAATTAAGGATTATGAACAAAAAATGATCCAAGCGAATCGCTTAATTCTCGTTGCTTGTGGAACCTCATGGCACGCAGCGCTTGTGGGAGAATATTTAATCGAAGACCTGGCACGAATTAATGTAGAAGTAGAGTATGCCAGTGAATTTAGATATCGTAATCCTATACTAAGTGAAAATGATGTTGTAATCGCGATTTCACAATCTGGAGAAACCGCCGACACGATGGCTGCATTGGAACTGGCAAAATCCAAAGGAGCAACCATTTTAGGAATTTGTAATGTGGTGGGATCTTCGATTTCTCGCATTACTGATGCAGGATCCTACACGCACGCTGGACCAGAGATAGGCGTTGCATCAACAAAAGCCTTTACCGCTCAAGTAACCGTCCTAACACTTATGGCCTTGTCTTTGGCGCATAAAAAAGGAACGATTTCAGAAACCGCTTTCAGAATTTTATTAACAGAATTGGAAGCAATCCCAGAAAAAGTTAAAAAAGTACTGGAAACAAACGCGAAGATTGAGCAAATTGCCTTGGAATACAAAGATGCCACCAACGCTTTATATTTAGGGAGAGGCAGTTCTTTTCCAGTAGCATTAGAAGGCGCGTTAAAACTCAAAGAAATTTCATACATACATGCGGAAGGGTATCCAGCTGCTGAAATGAAACACGGCCCAATTGCCCTTATTGATGAAAATATGCCCGTGTTTGTTATTGCTACCAAAGGGAATTCCTACGAAAAAGTAGTTTCTAATATTCAAGAAGTTAAGGCCCGAAAAGGAAAAATAATAGCCATCGTAACAGAGGGCGATACTCAGGTTAGGGAAATAGCAGACCATGTAATTGAAATCCCAGAAACGAATGAAATATTAGTTCCTTTACTAGCGACCATTCCCTTCCAATTACTTTCTTATCACATTGCTGTAATGCGAAACTGTAACGTTGACCAACCGCGCAATTTAGCGAAGTCGGTTACGGTGGAATAAAACACCCTAAGACGGATAAAACCAATTACAAGAAAAGGTTATTGCGAAGGCTAATAACCACCCAGCGTACACCTCTATTGGCTCGTGTTTTTTTAAATATAACCGTGCTGATATCGTGAGACCTGAAACAAGAATAGCCAGAGCGATCAATAAAATAGGAATTTGCGCTTGTGCCATAAAGAAAGCAATGAGGTAGCCACATAAAATCCCGCCCCCACCGGCGTGCATAGAAATTTTAATCCACCGATTAATATAAATAAAACAAGCGGTTACAATGGTTCCTGAAAGGGGCAACGCATAAAAATACTTGGGTAAAAGCCCATTAGGCGCTTTATAGAGAAACAATGCATACAAAAAAGCGCAATACGCAAACATTATCAATAAGGGAATATTTCTTTCCCTAGCGTTTTCCATATCTATTGTAGTAATAATTTTGCGTTGATGTAACATCACAAAAGAGAGCCCAGGCGCCGCACAACTGAAGATAAAAAACAACCAAAACAACTGAGACTTGATGTCAGGTGGTATATTAAACATGTTCATAGACGAATACACCAATTCTTCGGAAGGATAGTACAAGCTAATTAGCAAGCCATATGCAGGCATGAACAATGGTAAAAACACCCAAGACAACACATGTGATAACAGCTTCATCCTTATAGAGTTTTTCGCATTCTAGCAACAGGAAGGTTTAATTGTTCCCTATATTTAGCCACGGTACGTCGCGCAATATTGTATCCTTTTTCATTCAAAATCGCCATTAACTTCTCATCGGGTAAGGGATTATGCTTGTCCTCATTTTCTATGGCGTTTAATAAAATCTGTTTCACCTCTCTAGTCGATACCTCTTCGCCTGAATCGGTAGATAAGGACTCTGAAAAGAAATATTTCAGCGGAAAAACCCCAAAATTAGTTTGGATATACTTACTATTTGCAACCCTTGAAACCGTTGAAATATCAAGACTCACTATTTCAGCGATGTCCTTTAAAATCATGGGCCTTAATTTCGTTTCATCACCGGACATAAAAAAGCGCTCTTGATAGCGCATGATGGCGTTCATGGTTAGTAAAAGGGTTTGTTGTCGCTGCTTAATAGCATCAATGAACCACATCGCACTGTCCAATTTGTGCTTCACAAATGTAACCGCTTGCTTATCCGTTTTAGATGTTTTGGCACCCTCCGCATATGCACGCAACATCATTTCGTATTCTTTGCTTATTTTTAATTCAGGGGCATTTCTACTATTAATAGAAAGTTCTAAAGCTCCTTCATTTTCTATCAAAAGAAAATCAGGAATGATTTGTTGGTAATTTTTGGCAGATTCTTTTGTGGATCCTCCCGGCTTTGGATTTAACTTTAAGATTTCGTTAATGGCTAATTTTAACTCTTCTTCATCCACATTTAATTTCTTGGCAATTTTGTCGTAATGTTTTTTAGTAAACTCTTCAAAACATTGTTCAAGTATTCGCTTAGCCCGAGACCGGTTGATGGAGTTGTCTTGTCGCCGTTTAATTTGAATTAATAAGCATTCTCGTAAATTTCTTGCACCAACACCAGCCGGATCTAATGATTGAATTAAAAACAGCACCGTTTCAATTTCACTTACTTCAGCATCAATATTTAATGAAAAGGCGAGATCATCGACTATGGCAGTTATATCCCTACTCAAATAACCAGACTCATCCAAGTTCCCGATAAGAATGTCAGCAATCATAAATTGCTTGTCGTTAAGCGTTAGTAGATGAAGTTGTTCGCTAAGCCTTTCCTGATAACTTTGCTCCCCAGATAGAGGAACAACGCGCTCTTCATCATCTTTAGAGGTATTATTTGCTTGAGTTTTGTAATCGGCAACATCTTCATCAAAATAATCGGATATGTCAAAATCATCCTCCTCTTCATTGGCGTCTTCAAACTCATCTTCCTCTTGAAAATCTTCCTCTTCCTCTGACCCTTCTTCAAGTGCCGGATTCTCTTCCAATTCTTGCTTAATACGCTGGTCTAATTCTAATGTAGGCACCTGTAATAATTTCATTAACTGAATTTGTTGAGGAGAAAGCCGCTGTTCAGTTTTTAGCGCAAGATATTGCTTTAGTGCCATAAATTAGGTATTAGAATGAAGCATTTAAAGGCGTTCTAGGAAAAGGGATAACATCTCTAATGTTGGTCATTCCAGTAACAAACATGATCATACGCTCAAATCCTAGTCCAAATCCAGCATGCGGAACCGTTCCCAACTTTCTTGTTTGTAAATACCACCAAAGTTCCTCTTCCGGAATATGGAAGGCTTTACACTTTTCTAATAAAATATCGTATCGTTCTTCGCGCTGTGATCCACCAACAATTTCCCCTATTCCAGGAAACAATACATCCATGGCTGCAACGGTTTTGTTATCGTCATTTTGGCGCATATAAAAAGCTTTAATTTCTGCCGGATAATCGCTTAAAATCACGGGGCATTTAAACTCTTTTTCGACTAAATAACGCTCATGTTCGCTTTGTAAATCAATTCCCCATTGAATTGGGAAATTAAATTTTTTCTTTTTGTGGTGATTGGAGTTTAATAAAACAGTTATAGCTTCCGTATACGTCAATCGTTTAAATGGATTTTCTATAACAAAATTTAATCGTTCAATTAATCCAATTTCATTGCGTTCACTTTCTGGTTTTTGACTTTGCTCTTGCTTTTCACGCTGATCTAAAAACTGTAAATCTTCTTGACAATTTTCAATAATATAGGAACAGATATACTTTAAAAAATTTTCTGTTAAATCCATATTGTCTTTCAAGTCATTAAAAGCGACCTCGGGCTCTATCATCCAAAATTCTGCAAGGTGCCTTGAGGTATTAGAGTTTTCTGCACGAAACGTAGGACCAAAGGTATACACTTGCCCAAGCGCCAATGCTGCTAACTCTGCTTCCAATTGTCCTGAAACGGTTAGGTTTACGGGTTTTCCAAAAAAATCTTGTTTGTAATCCACATTTCCATCGGAATCTAGCGGTGGCGACAAGGGGTCTAGGGTAGACACATGAAACATTTCTCCAGCGCCTTCAGCGTCGGATCCTGTTATTATAGGTGTGTGTAAGTAATAAAACCCTTTTTCATGGAAATAATGATGAATGGCATAGGCGACGTTGTGTCGAATTCTAAAGACAGCACTAAACGTGTTGGTTCTGAAGCGCAAGTGAGCCTGTTCCCTCAACAATTCAAGGCTATGTTTTTTGGGTTGCAGTACGGTCTTTTGAACTTCGTCTGGATGCGCAGCGCCAATAATTTCGATGGCATCTGCTTGTAATTCTACGGATTGCCCCGTCCCAATCGAAGCTACCAATATTCCCGAAACGGAAACGGCAGCTGCTGTTGTAATCTGGTTAATTATTCCTTCATCATACTTTTCAAAGTCAATGACAGCTTGAATGTTTGATAAACACGAACCATCGTTTATTTGAATAAAACGGTTACTTCTAAAAGCCCTTACCCACCCTTTGACGGTAATTCGTTGTCCAATGAGCAATTGCCCTTCATTACTTAAAATGTGTTTTATTTTTATGCGACTCATAGATGCAAAAATAATGTATTTCAAAGAAAAAGCCCCATTGAATTATCTCAAAAAGCAGATAATTAAAATGGATTTATTACATTAGTGCAATAAAATGAAACAAACGAATGAAATTACATCAAGCCAATAGAAGTATTCTGTTAAGCATAATTTCCGTTTTTATAGGCATAACTGCTTTTGGGCAATTAGCGGGGTTCAGTGCTCCTTTATTTTCAGATGACCAAACAAAAAAGTTAGCGGCACTAGATACCGGCTTGTGGAGTGAAGCCATCTCAATGCGTTCCATTTTCTCCACTTCTTTCACAAATTCAAAAGGTGATACGAAGAGCATTTTTACTAAAAAACCAATAAATTATATCGGGAAAGACGGACTACTAAATCCTATTAGTCCAAGTTTAATAAAGGATAATGAGTCAGGGAATTGGATTGCTGCACAGCAACCTTATCCCACTAAATTATTTACCAATGGCTCCTATGCTATTTCCTCCAGCGATGGTCAAGAAATACATGTTGCCGATAAAGTTTGGATAAATGGCGTTTTGTCCTCAGGAAATTTAACCCTAGCAAACAATAAGGCGCAGTTAATTTATAACGATCAACTAAGAAAAGAAGTAAGCTTTTTTGAAAATGCCATAAAAAGCAACTATATTCTTCAAAGCTCCCCTCAGGGATTAGGCGAAAATTTAATTATTGAAGAAAAAATCGAATTACCAAAAGGGTATACGCTTTCGATGCAAGAAGAATCGGTCGCTTTATCGAATGGTTATTTTCAAGGGGACATTCTTATTAATAATCAAAACGGTTTAGCAACAGGTAAAATTTTCATTCCATTTTATTACGATGCCAATAAATCAAGCTTGTTGGGGTCACACAAAATCATACAAAAAGAAGATGGCAGCACCGCAATTCAGCTGGCCATACCGACAAGTTGGTTAAACGATCCAACGAGAAATTATCCTGTTGTAATTGATCCTTTAGTCGCTGGTCCAATGGCCAATTGGGGCGGAGGATATATGCCTTCTTGCTTCATGCCCTCTTATAATATGGATAGCGTTCTTGTTACAATACCTGCGGGCATCTCTGTTTCTGGTTTGTATGTTTCCGCTAGCTTTTATGCCGATCCATTTACGCCTGCCACCATGAGTAATGGCGCTATGTATTTTAGTACCGTTTGTGGCAGCTCACAAACATTTACCGTTACGGGAGCGACTGCTAATTTTGCTGGAACGGCTTATTTAGACAGTTTTAATATGATGGCACCCTTGACTTGTTGCTATCCAGAATCTTGTTCCCCGACAACTATTTATGTACGCATGCATCTTGGTAGAAACGCTTGGGGAGCAGGGTGTAATCAAAATTACATTCGATACGATCCATTTTCTACCCTGTGGCCATTTCAAGTTATTGTGTATGGAAAATCACCGGAATCATACGGAAATCAATGGTTTACGCCACAAACACCTTTCTGCACAAACAAGTGTACGGTTAATGCAACCGCTTATGCGCGCTATGGAGTTGCTCCCTATACTTTTTCGCATCCTTGGACCACTCAAGTAGTTACTTTGGGAACAAACAACGGCTGTAGTTCTGGTGCAACAAGTCATCAATTTGTACTTACCATACCCAATTGCCCTGATTATTGCGATTCCAATAATACGGTGTTAACAATTCCACCTCCTGTTATTGTGGATGCTTGTGGAACAGTCGTTTCTGGTATTCCAGCTGAAACAGTTCCTCTAATTCCAGCGACGAATGTAGACTTAGTATATGATTCCATAATTTGTTCCGGTGCTCCTTACACCGTTTCCTTGACTTCTTGCTTGCCGGGTGGAACTGTTTATTATTGGGGGAATAACCAATCAGGTCAGGGGTCCTTTTCTGACCTACAAACGACAACGACCACTCCTCTTATGTTCTCTTATTCGGCCTATGCCACCTTGGATAATTGTACGTCTGACACGACGAATTTCAATGTGTATATTCAACCGAATCCAATCGCCAACTATTCCATAGATCCGACATCAATAATTGTAGAAATTCCAGTCATGTTCTTGGATGAATCAACCGCTCCTGCTTCCAATATTGTATCGTGGAATTGGTATTTAAATGACACCTTGGCCAGTTTTTTACAAGATTGGGGACAAACATTTAATACACCAGGAAGTCACCCACTATGCCTTATTATTCAAGACAATTTTGGATGCGTCGATTCTCTTTGTACCCTTATTCAAGCCATACCGGCCGAAGTACACGTACCCAATGTTATCACACCAAACAATGATGGATTAAATGAATTTCTATCGTTTGAATTTTTAGAATTTTATCCTGACAATCAATTACTGTTATTTAATCGTTGGGGGAATTTAATATACGAGAAAACGGGCTATCAAAATGATTGGACGGGCGATGGATTTACGGATGGCACGTATTTTTTCATGCTGCGTATCGAAGAAAAGGACTTGAATTATACCGGTTTCTTCGAGATTATCCGTTAATCAAACGAACTATTTACCATTCCAAGTAGTCATTGTTAATTGAAGCCCTGCGGTGCAGAAGCTTAAAACGAACGAATTCGCGGTGAGAAGCCTTTCTGGCAAAGCAAGCTCCTCTTCTTTTTCCCATTTCCCCAACACATAATCCGATTGCCGTCCTTTCGGAAAATTACTCCCAACGCCAAAGCGCAAGCGCGAATAGGCATTTGTTCCAAGTGTTGCTTGAATATCTTTTAAGCCATTGTGCCCCCCGTCGCTCCCACTTCCTTTCATTCTCAATTTACCAAAGGGCAGCGCTAAATCGTCCGTGATTACCAAAACGTTTTCAATGGAAACCCCTTCTTTTTGCATCCAGTAATTGACTGCTTTTCCAGATAAATTCATAAAAGTGATCGGTTTGATCAACACCAAGGACCGCCCTTTATATTTAGCATACGAAACGAAAGCCGCTCGGTCAAGCTCAAAAGTAGCGGCTAATTCGCCAGCAACTTTATCAAGGACACGAAAACCAACATTATGGCGTGTGTTTTCGTATTCAATCCCAGGATTTCCTAAACCAACGATGAGGTATTTCATAGTGTAAAATTACAATTACTTATAGAATTGACTTCAGCAAGTTTAAAAAACCAGCAATTTCCAATTTCAGGATCCGAATGAGTTTTAAAACAATTCCGACAATAGCCCTTTCTTAAAGGTAAAAAAGCATTAACTTAGCGCTCTTAAAAATAAGAGGAGAGGTGGCAGAGTGGCTGAACGCGCACGCTTGGAAAGCGTGTTTACGGCAACGTAACGGGGGTTCGAATCCCCCTCTCTCCGCCAAAATCATTAAAGCCGTGCATTTTTTGCATGGCTTTTTTTGTAAATGAACCTAAAGCTTGCTTTAAGGTGAAGTGGAACAAAAAAAGCCAGCTACCGCAACGCGGCATGGCTTTAATTATTATGAAGCGACCCCCTTCCGGGATCACGCGTTTTTGGGCGCGTAATCCCCCTCTCTCCGCAATGAAATGAAGGAAGATGGGATGAGAACCCTGGGTTCGTGCCGAAGACCATCGAATACTTCCGAATGGAAGTTGAGATAATCCCCCTCTCTCCGCAATATAATTCGATGAATTAAGCTGAGCTAATAATAATAAAGAATAAGCTCGCTTAATTCTTTATTATTTAAAGCGAAGAAATTCTGAAGGATGAAGAATTGGATTCATCTAATTATAATTGGTCAAGGTTCCTCGTTTTGGGGATCACGCATCCTTTTAGATGCTTAATCCCCGATTTAAAGCGAAGCATTTATTTACTTTTTTTTAGCTCAAAAAAAAGTAACAAAAAAAGGAGCTGACTTAGCAATGCGCTTTACTTCGAAGCCTCGTGATTTTTTCTCAACCATGAATAGGTTCGAAGTATTTTTAATCCCCACCAAATTTGGATGCTAGCGATTGATCTTTCAGATAATCTTAGCATACACCAAATTCAATGGATATGAAAAACCACCTGTTGCAAGGTCTAAACGAGAAGCTTATTATTTACAAAAAATAGATTTTCCCCTCAAGATGGGAGGATTGGAGAACTTTTTTTAAGCTCAAAAAAACATCATTCCTTGACGAACTTTTCCTTTAAAATAGTGCCTGTATGGTATTTGACTTGAACAAAATACAATCCTGCATCTAAATTTTCTACTGAAATATTTTCTAAAGAAGTTAAACTCATTAAAACTTTGCCGTTGATGTCAAGAATTTCAATTAATTCGACGTTCAACCCAATGTTTTGAATATGTAATTCATTTTTTGTTGGGTTTGGATATATTACAATTGAGGAATTATCGTTAGCCAATTCAGAAGTTCCTAACCAAGCAGGTTCAATTCCGGTAGTGAAAACATGTAGTAATTGTCTATTCACCACCCATAAATTCCCGAGTGTATCTAATTCTATTCCTACTTCGTTGGAAAAAACAATCGGTGTATTCAATGCATCATAGAGCGTCCAGGCATTGAGGTTTCGATTAAGAAACCCGATTTTTTTAGCAGGATTCAAAACGCCAAATTCACCAAAAACCGCCCAAATATTATTGTTTGGGTCAATTTCAAATTCTTTAATAATGAGGTTTGTGGGCATGTTGATAGAATTATTTGGTGTTATCGTATCAACGAATGAATTACCCACTGCCAATGAAATGCCTAAGTCCCCTGATTTATAAAGGGTGTCTGAATATTTAGAAAATTTCATGTGATACGTCTGATTTTCAAGCATGAATGGAATGGTGTCTGCATTGTACATGGTTGGCATTCCATTTTGAAAATGAAATAATGCACCTTGGTCAACTCCTGAAGTTGCCCAATGATTTCCGTTTTTGGATTCGATCCTTCTCAGATAACTAACATTGCCTAATTGAGAACCTTGCGGATGATTTACCAAGTAATTTTCATTTATTCGAGCACACCAAATGGTATCAACATCTGAAGATAAATGAACGCCATCTACACCATTTGGAATGGTACTCCAGTTGGAGCCATCGTAATTGACTAAGCCAAAATAACGATCAATTAGCACCGTTCTTGTTGGCGTAAACGTGATGTCTTCAAACGCATAATAACCTTGTAAAGCAGGTTCGTTTCCGTCATTAAAAACGGTAAATTGACCGTTGTTTGCTAAGCGAAAAATATTTGTTTCTTGCGCAAACCAGAAGGAGTTGTCATATGGATTGATCTTGAACTGTTTATACGGATATCCAAAAGATGACCAATAGTAATAGGGGTGAAAAATATTAGAATTGTACGTATGCCAACTTTGTGCTTGCCCGAAATTAGAAATAAGTAATGCGAAGAATACAATAACATTTTTCATAGTTTCATCCATTTTTTTGTTATACTTTTTGCATTCTGCCCTGAAAATTTAATCAGATAAACCCCAGTCGATAAATTTGTCGCGTTGATTGAATTAATTTTATTTCCGGGTTGTAATTTTTTTAAATACAATAATTGTCCAGAAAGATCAAAAATTTCGAGTAGTCCCTCATTCTGTAATTTATCAAATATAATATTTAATTCTCCATTTGACGGATTTGGATAAATTTTAAAATCATTTGTAAATATTTGATTGAATTACTAATATAGTGGCTATTTATTCATCAAAGGCACTTAAATTAATCACTTTTTTTGTCCTAAAAGAATACACTTGAAACGGGAAAGAAAGTTGGAAGTTGATACCGCTTCCTTTCGAACTCAAGGTGTGTTGAAAAGTGGATATCTGTTGTGCGTTGTCAGTAACGGTAACATTGTAACTTTCAGACAACAAAGGTTTTCCTAGATTGTAAGTTAAAAAAACATCCAAAGAACAAAAAGGCTTACCCATTTTGGTTTTAAAATCAAGCCCAGTTCCTAATTTTAATAATGGTGAAATGCGATTGTAATTGAATACTGTGCGTACCACTGACGCTGAAAAATTGGATTCAAAAATATCAATTGTATTAGTATCGTTATTCTGTTTGGGAGTCAAGAAAAGACCAAATCCGACCGTTCCACGCAAGTCAAACAGTTTGTTTGTATAAAGTAGGCGGTGATAGTCTGCCGAAATTCGTACTAAACTTCTACCTATTAAAGAGCTGCTATAATTCGGTGTTTTGTACACAAAAGCACTTTTGATGCTTGCGTTGTCACTAGCCACGCTAAATTCAAAAGCACTTAGATTTGATAACTTCAAGCCGACACTCAATCCTAAGTTCAATTGTGTTGTATTTGCATGTAATCCATAATTATAGAAGGAATAATATTCATTACCTGCAACATCCAAAGGTGATTTAAAATAGGCACCAGGATAAAAGCTATTATTTAATTTCATTGAGGAAAGGGGCCTGATGTAAATTAATTTTTGTGCATTTAATGTTACTGTCATTAATATTGAACAAATAATTGCGATTATTATTTTCATGGTTAAAAATTTGAGTTTACTTCTCTTCCTATCCAACTGTTCGTGGTTATTGTATCGGACAGAGAATTAACATAGACTCCTCTAATCCACACCCTGTAACCATTAAGCCCCCGCACTCGTTCGTATGCAGAGAAAAGTCTTGTTGCTGGATTTGTTGCACTACCCAAAGATCCAAATCCTGTAAAACTTCTAATTCCGCCATGATGAGATACGTTATTATTCCCCGAACATGGACGTGGTTTCATTCTCATAGCTTTCCAATTAGGTGACGGCGCAATTTTAACTTCGAATTTTACTTTACTGTAATCAGCCCAAATAAAACTGATGTAAGTATGCAAGGCTTTTATTTTAACGGAAAAATATATTCCTGCTTTAAAATAACGAGCATTCCATGTCAAATATTCTAGGGTATTGTTTTCAAAAGGGTATATATTATTGGATACCTCATTAAAGTCATCAGAGCCACCGCACTTTTCAATAATACCATAAAGAAGGTAGTCAATAATGTCATCGTCAGTTGAAAAACTATGTATTGATTTATTTACAGTATCACCAATTATTAAACTTTGATAGTTGGGACTTAACCCTTCTAGGGCTGTTAAATACACTTTTTTCTTTGGCAGGTCTATTTTTAAAGCATTGTTTCCAATTATTATAACCCCATCGGAATTTAACAATTGCCCGAAATTTTCATCCATAGCATTTAGATCTTCAAAATTTGTGATAGGGTGTTGAACGAAAAAGTTTTGAAATCCTTTTTCAGAAGTGAATTGTAATAGTTTCGCCCATTTCACTTGATTTGTATCTTCAATGAAATCTGCATAATCATCAACAGTTTCAAACTTTAATATTGAACCCACTTTTTCCAAGCCCCTTATAGTATCAATACTAACAAACGTCTTCAAAATAGAATCATTAGAAGGATTATTTACAAATTTCTTTTTACAGCTTAAAGTGATTAAAATTGAAACAAGTAATAAAAAAATGGTTTTTCTGTTCATAATTGTATATGTTTTTAATTTGTCAAAATTACATGTTCGATAACCTGGCACACCAATTTATCTTTCTAATAATAACTAGAACTCGTTCTAATTTTTTATATATTCAACAAAAATTAGTTAAGATTAACACCTTTTCGGCGTATTCGTTTTTTAAATTCGCCGGACTAACCTTAAATTTTATATTATGTCTTTTAATGGAAATGAAGGTGATTTTATCACTCTACGAGAAGGGTCAGAAATGACAAAACGCTACAGAAATACAATTCAACCTGGCGAGGTTATAGGGGGTTTTATGGGGAAAGAAAAAATCAAAAAGATTTTAGCCCAAAATGAATGTGTTGGTATTCGTTTTTACTTTGCCAAAGATGAAAATAATGAAAACACTATTGTTATTGTTGGTGCAGATGGTAACGAAAACGATTTGGTTAACGGTTTGATAGCAGATAAAATAATAAAATGTCCGCCAAATTGTTCTAATTCAAACTCATTGAATAGTTAATGAATTTTTACCTTTTCTATTATTCGGTTTTATTATCAAGTTTGATTCCGGTGATTTTTATCGGAGTCCAACAACGAATAACTTCAAAGCAAACTCGATTAAGGTCAGTTTTTTTTCTTTTCATATTGGCAAGATTCTCAACAGATCTCGGAAATATAATTTCGGAAAAGGTAATTAGTAATTCATTGCCAGTTTTCCACTTTTCAATTCTCATTCAGTTTGTTCTGATCTTAGAGCTATTTTATACGTTACATCGCTATAAATTTCGAAAAGAAATTTTTCTAATTCTAGCTTTAGTTTTTTTTATATTGGATTTGACTGTAACGTCAAGTATCTTGCAAAACAACCATCTTTCCACAATGTATACTTATATTGTAATTTCGGGATTTGGTATACGATATCTGTTCAATATTACTGGAGATTATTTCCAAAAGATCATATTTTGTTCGATATCCATTTACACAATTGCATTTACATTTTTACTATTCTTTGAGGAGAATATTTTGAAATCGAAGGAATTAAATAACTACTTACTGGATTTCATGGTAATGCTCTCTTTAATATTGAATCTTCTTTTCTCATATGCAATATGCTTGAAGCCCAAGAATTAGGTCTGTTTATAATATTAGTGATGTCCTTTTCTATTTTCATGGGAGGTGGAATAATATTGCTAACGAATAAAAACCGCAAAATAAAAGAAATCTCCGAAAAATTAATAAAAGAAACCGAGGATAAAAAAGAACTCGAAAAACTCGAAGTGGCAATAACCACCCAGGAAAAGGAACGAAGTGAAATCGCGCGCCTGCTGCATGATGATGTGGGTGCACGATTATCTTTAGTCTTGAAGAATCTTTCGAATGTCGAGGATAGAGCTGAACTGGGGCAGTTAGTTTTGAGCGAGGTGTCATTAACGAAGAGTTATGTTCAAGATAGCGTTGATCAAATACGTCAGATTACGAAAGGCTTGGTCCCGCATTATTTGTTGAAGTTTGGCTTGGTAAAAGCATTGGAAAAAATGGCCAAGCATAAAACAGAATCTTTAATTGATTCGTTTATTTTTCTTTCAGAAATTCCAAATGATATAGTAATACCGGATGTAATCAGTATGCATTATTTCTACATTGTCAGTGAGTTAATAACCAACTTGTTGAAACATAGCTATCCGAATGCTATTGAAATGAGTCTGAAGTACGAGAAGTGGCAACTGAAAATGAATATCAAGCACAATGGAATTGCATTAACTCAACGCGATTTTAATGTACTTACTGCGGAATCAGATAGTTTTGGATTAGAAAACATTAAATATCGACTGAAAATGATTAATGGTAATTTGACTTTTAATCGAAATGAGAGTTACGGCACAGTTGAGTTGAACACTAAAATTCAGGTAGAACATGGATAACACCTTTCAAAAAATTAAGCTAGCCCTTGTTGAAGATCATGAACTAGTTAGAAACGCAATCGGAAAAACATTAGCTGAAATTCCAGGTTTTGAATATGTTTTTGGCGCTGCAAACGGACAAGACTTTCTGGATCAACTTGCCACCAAACCAATTGATGTCGTTTTGCTCGATCTAGAAATGCCCGTACTCAATGGCATACAAACCCTTGAAAAACTCAAAAAGCTAGAGCCCAAAGTTAAAGTCATTATTTTAACCATGCATGACGCCCTCGATATCGCATTCGAGTTACTTTCGAGAGGCGCAGATGCATACCTTCTTAAAGAATGTTCAACGCGTGAAATGATTGAAGCAATTACAAAGATTCATCATGACGGTAAATACACCAACTATTTCATGAACGAGGCAATTATGAATTCCATTGCTACAGAGCAAAAAATACAAAGTCGAATGAAACATTTGGATTTGGATGAACGAGACATAAAAATAATCAGAATGATTTGCGATGGTAAAAAGGGCCAAGAAATAGCTGACGCCGTTTTTACTTCAAAGAAAAACCTTGATCTCCTCCGAACGATTCTTATGAAAAAGTTTGCGGTGAAATCCGCTAATGAACTCATACGCTTGAGCATTATTAACGGATTTTATACACCGAGATCGAATGAGGAGATTGAATTAGAAAAGGAAGATATTATTGCTGCTAAGAAATTGAGACAGCAAGGTGGTTTGTTTTATAATACTCCCCTAATTTCAAACCATGGTGTTAGTTAAATAATTAATTTTAATTTACATCTATGAAACAGAAAACACCACGCAGAAAAT
>Ga0247840_10002077_pt1 | contig 36547 bp, 40 predicted proteins | sample LaCruzMarch2015__FD_192404 | JGI IMG/M metagenome (GOLD analysis project Ga0247840, IMG submission 192404) | Freshwater microbial communities from meromictic Lake La Cruz, Castile-La Mancha, Spain - LaCruzMarch2015_17m | ecosystem: Environmental > Aquatic > Freshwater > Lake | place: Spain...
TGGTCACGGTGGCGCCGCGGATGGAGGAACGATCGAGGGCGCTGGGAGCGGTGGCGGTGGCTTGGGCCATGGGGAACTCGGGAGGGATGAGAGAACTGTAACAGATTATTGCGGAATGTAGACGCATGTGACTTCTGCGCCCCGGCCAGGCGGTTCGGGCCCTAAGGCAAACCATGGATGGCCCCAGCGCGAACAGGGCCGGGCTGGGTGCCCGGCCAGGGAAAGCCCTTCGACGTTCAGGACCACGAGCGGAGGCACGGATGAGACAGGCTCTTGAGTTCCGTTACAAAAGTCATGACGTTTCGGTCAGCTCTTTCTCGAATCCCTCTCCAGCGGGGTCATCACCCCCTGGCAGCTCTCCTGGCTCACCCATCAGCAAGGCAGCTTCTCCCGGTTGGAGGAGGCCACTGCGCTTAGGCTCGGGCGCCTTCTTGATGAAGGTGAAATCCAGCTGGGCTGCCGGTTCTCCGCGAGAATCTGAGCCACGACACCCTTCTCGACCTTCGCTGCCTGCCCCTGCCTCTCATTTTGGTTTCGCTGCCTTCGCTGAAGCCTGGAATGGCTGCCTTGCGATGGTTGGCTCTGTGAATGGAGATCTGCTTGGGGTGAACTTTGATGAATATGACCAACAAAGTGGCCCGAATATCAGTTGCTACCCGGGCCGTATTTACAGCACTCTCCAGAGAATGAATCAACAGAGTTGCTTGATGAAGGAAACGAATTACGTCGCCTGTTGATACAACTCCTCCAGCCGCTCCCGGCTGAGGTCGACGTAGAGCACTTCTTCCCCAGGCTCGGGGGCCTCCGGATGGCGCCTGGGCCTGGAGCCACTCCTCTGGGCAGAAGCCAGCGAGGCGGAGCCGCGCAGGTTCTGGCTCATCAAGGCAAAGGCCCCACCGGCGATGACCGCAAAGCAGATCAGATAGACAACAGCGAGAAGGCCGCTCAAGGGTCTTAGCTCTTTCGTACACCCTAGTGTGAAGAACTGTTAAACGTGGCATTCGCTTCTTCTGATCCGTGCTGTGCCGATCACCCCAGCAGCGGCCACAAAAGCCAGGGCCTGCAGCCAGCACGGTTCCAGTCCAGTCCTTGCAGCTTGATGCGGTTTGACGCCGGGCAGGAGAACCCCGCACTACGCGCTCGGCTTCTCGGCGATCACCGCAAAGAACGGATCCCCCTTGCCGCCCAGCCAGCCCAGCGGTCCTTCCGCCTGGGTGGCCTCGGCAATCAGCTGCGGCACCGGCCAACCCTGGGCCACCAGCACCTCGGCCACAACCGCAAGATGCTCCCGATCGCCGCCATCGGTCCAGATCCGGGGAGCTTTCTGGAAGAACATCCGGTTGGAGAAGGCCACGATCAGCTGGCCGCCGGGGCGGATCACCCGCAGCAGCTCAGCAGCCACCTCCTCGGGCTGTTGCAGGTACTGCCAGCCGGCCACGATCAGCGCCGCATCCACGCTGCCTGGCTCCAAAGGAAGGCGCTGATCAAGGTTGAGGTTCTGCAGCCAATGGCGGTCGAGCCGTGGGTTGGCCTCCAGCTCACTGGCATTGAGGCCATGGCCGATGACTTCTTTGGATTTGAGGTTCTCGGGCAGATGGCTGACCCAGCTGCTCATCAGATCCAGCACCACCGCGCCTGGCGGGATCCTCTCCTGGTAGAGCGCCGTGAGCCGGGCGCGAAAGGCCCCATCGAGGTGGTGCACGAAGCGGGGCTCGCCATAGAACACCGCGTCATCGGAGCGATCCTGCTTCCAGCGGTCCTGTTCACTCAGCACCATCACGGCCATGGCTCACTCCAATGCCCCAGCAAGCTGGTTACGTACACATCGCCGTAGCGCTCGAAGCCTGAGCGGGCGAAATCAGGATCCCGAAAGAAAGCAACGGTCAGGAGCAGACTGCTCTGCGCTGGCGTGCTCGGCAGGGGCTGAAGGGTGGCGGGGTCGAGGGGCAGCCAACGTCATCTGGATTGGTGCCCAGGCTGTCGGATCACAGCCAGCACCGCGAAGGCGTGGGCCATCCAGCTGCTCAGAACAACAAGGTGTCAGAACAGCAAGGTGATGGAGAGGCTCACCAAGGCCAGCCCAGCCAGACCGGTGGCGGCCAGAATCGATACGGATTGGGTCACGGACAGATCCAGCAAGGCCAAAACCTAGAGCAATCCTTAAGGTCCGCAATCATTCCGGCCTGGAACCGCAGCAATCCGTCATGGCAGCGAGGCCCGGCGAGCGTGGAGCAGTTCTGCGGCGAGCAGGCAGTGCAGCTGAGCGTGCTGCCTTCTCCGGCTTTCCTCGAATCGGTGGCCGAGAGCCAGGCCTGGTTCGAGGGCCGGCGACACCCTTCATGAAGACCTTCTACGAGAGCCAACGCCGGCGCCTCGGCCTGCTGCTGGAAGCCGATGGTTCCCCCATCCGCGGCCGCTGGAGCTTCGATGTGGAGAACCGCCGCCGGCTGCCGAAGGGGTAACTGGACCCCCCGTTGCCGGCGGTGGCGGCCAGCCCCCATGGGCGGGCGGTGCGGACACTGATCACCACCCACTTCGACGATCACCCCGGTGAGCTCGCTGATCTCTGGATTCCCTTTGATCACGCCGGGGCCCAGGTCTGGTTGGAGCGGTTTCTCAGAGAGCGGCTCGATGATTTCGGGCCTTTCGAGGACGCGCTGAGTGAGCGCCACGCCACCCTGCACCATTCCCTGCTCTCCTCCCTGCTCAACATCGGCCTGCTCACCCCCGCCGAGGTGATCGAGGCCAGCCTTGCTCGCGCAGAGGCGGGAAGCGGCAGGCCAGTCGCTTCCGATCGCCTCGCATGAGGGGTTCCTCAGCCAGGTGATCGGCTGGCGCGAGTTCTTGCGCGGCATCGACCGGGTGCACGGCGAACGGCAGACCGTATCGAATTTCTGGGACCATCAGCGTCAGCTGGCCCCCTGCTGGTGGGAGGGCCGCTCCGGCCTGCCGCCAGCTCAGCTCTTCACAGCCCAGCTCCTGCCGCTTGGCCCCTCGGCCCAGGCCAGGTGGGTCGAAAGGCGCGAACAGCTCTCGAAGGCCGTGCGCGGGCTGGACAGATGCCAGGGGCCAGTCCCTGCTCGGCGGCGGAGCCAGTACGGCTCAGAACCCGGCCAGTTGCTTGAACAGCACATAGGCATCGACGTCGCCGAAACACCGGTGGCGGAAGGCTCCCGGCAGGGTGCCGACGATCTGGAAGCCATTGGCACGCCAACAGTGCAAACCGGCGTCGTTGGTGCTCACCACCAGGTTGAACTGCATGGCGCGGTAGCCCAACCGTTGGGCCTGCTGCTGGGAATGGCGGCAGAGCTGGCTGCCGATCCCCCGACCCCTGGCCGCCTCGGCCACCCCATAGCCCGCATTGGCGACATGGGCGCCGAGCGATGGAGCGTTGGGCTTGAGGTAGTACGTGCCGGCGACCCCATCGGCAGGATCAAGAGCCACGTAGGTGGCCTGGGGCTCGTCGACCCACACACGCCGGGCCTCTGCCTCGCTGATGCCCGGATCGTGCGGGAAGGTTTCACCGGCCCGAAAGATCGGCTCCAGCAGCGACCAGGTGCCGGGCCAGTGGTGGGGCTCCAGGGGGCGAATCAGGGTCGAGCTGAACAGGGCCCCGACCGCACACTGCAGCGAAGGAGCCAGGGGCCTGGACTCCTGGAGCCTTGGGCTCCAGACCCGGCCGGAGAGAAGCTCCTCTCTGGTGGCCAGCACCATGTCCTGGCCTTCCTGCAACCGCAGCGCCTCGAGCGGTACTGGCAGGGTGGTTCGGAAGAAATGGGCCACCCGCTGGGGGTTGGTGTGGCTGAACCAGAAGGGCAGATCGCCCGCCTGCCAATTGATTTCCTCGCGAAGTTCACGGCGCAGGGCCTGCTGGGGAGTTTCACCTGGATCGAGGTGCCCTCCGAACAGGCCCCAGCGGCCCGGCGCCACGATTGTGGTGATGTCGTCCCGCAGCTGGAGGAGCCAGGTTCCATCCCGCTCCAGCATGGCCAGGGCCACCTCAACCGGCATGGGATGGCAGCGACGGCGGTTGCTGCGGTCGCTGCAGAACGGGAAGGAGGCTGTTGATTCCCAGCATCACGAAGGCCAGGGCCCCGACCAGGGCCAGAAGGCGCAGGCCTAAGGGCCGGCCGCGATCGACCGGCCAGTCATCCCCGTCGTCGTTCTCGCCACGGCGCCAGTCTGGGGGTGGGAGCCTGGGGCGACGGGCCATCGCGCTGCATAGGGTGCACCCCATGATGCCCAAACCGTCTCTCGACCCCCAGCCGCGGCGCATTCTGCTCACTGGCGCCAGCTCAGGCCTCGGCTTTGAAGCTGCCGTGCGCCTTCGCCGCGCCGGCCACCAGCTCACCCTGCCCTGCCGGGATGGGCCCACGGCCGAGACCACCTTGGATCGCCTCGAAGGCGAGGCGACCTCCGGCCCACCACCTGTGGCACCCCTGTGCGATCTGGCCGACCTGGCCAGCGTTGAGCGCTGCGCCGCCGATTTGCTGCGCCGGGGTGAGCCCATCGACTGCCTGGTGCTCAATGCCGGCCTTCAGTACAGCGGTTCCCCTGCGCCAAGGCGCTCCGCCCAGGGCCATGAGCTCACCATCGCCGTGAACCACCTCGGCCACCAGGCCCTGGCCCAGCGCCTGCTCCCCTTGCTCGATGGCGGCCAGGCCCCCCGGGTGGTGGTCACCGCCTCGGAGGTGCATGATCCCGCCGCAGCAGGTGGCCGGGTCGGCAAGCCGGCCGGCCTGGGTGATCTGGAAGGGCTCAGAGCAGGCCTGATCACGGAATCGGGCCTCACGATGATGGTGGCTGGTGGCTTGCCGTTCAATGCCGACAAGGCCTACAAGGACAGCAAACTCTGCAACCTGTTGTTCGCCCGTGAGCTGGAGCGGCGACTGCGGCTGCGGGGCACACCGATGCCGGTGCTGGCCTGGAGCCCTGGCCTGGTGATCCCGCGCAGCGGCGGCGGCTTCTTTCGCTACAGCCGCCGCCACAACGAATGGGGCCAACGCCTGTTTGCCCTGCTGGCCCGCGATCTCCTGCGCATCACCGCAACCCCTCAGCAGGCCGGGGCGCTGCTGGCGAGCCTCTGCACCGATCCAGCCTTCGGGGACACGGGGTTCAGCTACTGGAGCAACCGGGTGCTGGGCCCCGGGCGCCTGCGCTTCGCGCAGACCCATCCCAGTGCTGAAGCCCTCGACGACGGCCTGGCCCAGACGTTGTGGGCGATCAGTGCGAAGCTGGTGGGGTTGGCTGATGCCTTGCCCCAAACCAGGACCACCCGGCAGCTTTGACGGGTCGTTTCGATCAAACCATCCGGCGGGGAGGAGCTGGCCATGGCCTGGCCTCAGGTCGCGCAACGGCTTCAGTGGCGAGGCCTCAGTTTCAACACCGCCTGGGTGCGGTTGGCCACCTCCAGCTTCTGCATGATCGCGTGGCCGTGCACCCGCACCGTGCCGAGGCCGATGCCCAGCTCGACGGCGATCTCGCGGTTGCTCAGCCCCCGGGCCATCGCCTCCAGCACCTGGCGCTCCCGCGGTGTCAGCAGCGCCAGGGCGTCGGCCTCGCTCGTGGCGCTCTCGCCGGCCTGCGGCCCGCCCTGAGTGCCCAGCTCCCGCAGGGCGGCGGTGGCGTCTGCGTCCCACCAGGAGGCACCCCGCAGCACCGTCTGGATCGCCAGTTGAAGGTCGGCTGCGGCCACCCCCTTGCGCACATAGCCCCGGGCGCCCGCCCGCATCATCCGCAGGCACCAGGCGGGATCCTCCTGGCTGGTGACCACCAGCACCGGGATCGTTGGGTGATCGGCGGCGATGCGGCGGCAGGTCTCCAGCCCCCCCAGCCCCGGCAGGCCCAGATCCAGCAGGATCACATCGAACGATTGATGGCGCAGCAGATCGAGTGCCTGCTCGCCATCGCCCACGGCCGTCACCAGTTCGATCACCTCGAAACCCTGGAGCGTGACCTCCAGCCCGAGCCGGAACAGTTCGTCGTCTTCCACCACCAGGGCCCGCATCGGCTCAGCCTCCTTCGGGCGGGGGCTCAGCGCTGCCCTGGGGCAGCAGCACCTCGATCTCGGCGCCACCGCCGGGCCGGCTGCGCAGGCCGATCGTTCCCCCGTGGGCGTTCACGATCTGGCGGCAGAGGTAGAGCCCCAGGCCGCTGCCCGGCCGCTCCTCGGAGAGCCGCTGGAAGCGTTGGAACAGCTTGGAGATCTCCTGTTCCGGCACCCCCGGGCCGCCATCGGCAACCCGCAGCTGGAGACCGTTGCTGCGGTTCTCCAGCACCAGCTGGATCTGGCCGCCCCGCAGGCTGTGGTGGATGGCGTTGAGCAGCAGATTCTCCACCAGCCGCCTGAGCTGGGCCCCATCGCCGATCAGCAGATGCGGATGCCACTGCGATGCCTCACCGAAGCCCAGGCGCAGGGTGAGTTGCCGTTCCTGGGCCAGCGCCGAGAGCTCCCGGATCACCTCCTCCACCAGGCGTGTGAATTCCACCTCCACGGACTGCAGCACAAGACCCTCGGCGTCGTTGCGGTAGACCTCCAGCAGGGTCTGAATCTGGGCCAGGGCGCGGCTCTGGCCCCGCTCGATCGTGGCCAGGGTGCGCTCCAGCAGGGGCCCCTCCCGGCTCTGGCGGCTGGAGGACAGGCTGCGCAGGGTGGCGATCGTTCCCAGGATCGGCGTCTTGAGGTCATGGGCGAGGGTGGCGACGAAATCCCGCCGCAGGTCTTCCACGGCCAGCTGGCCCTCCAGGTGAAGCCGCTGGCGCTGCAGGCCCTGGATGCGCAGGCACTGGCGCGCGGTGAGCACCAGGGCGCCGCAGACCAGCAGGCGGTTCATGAGCACCGAGCCGCTGATCGGTGTGAACTCCGGGATCACAAGATTGGAGAGGGTGAGCCCGCACGTCAGGGCCACAAAACTCCAGATCGTTCTCGGCCGAGCCGTTTCACTCAACAGGATCAGCGGCAGCACATAGAGATAGGCCAGCACCACCTGCACCGGGGTGATCACCTCCACCAGGGCCACCGCAGCGGTGAGGGCCGCCGCCTGCCCGCCGGGTGAGGCCAGCGCCGCTATATCTCCGGATAGGGACCGGCCGTTCACATCCATACCCTCCGCTAGTAGCGCCCAACTCCAGGGCGGTCGACAGTGAACGGGTCCCCCGAACCGGACGCTACCGCCGATGATCGACTGGATTCAGGTCGCCCTGCTGCTCGCCCTCGTGCTGGGCTCCGCCCCGCTGCTGGGGCGTCACCTCTGGCAGGTGTACGACAATCGATCCCAGCCCCTGCTGGATGGCTGGCTCACCCCCGTGGAAACATCCCTGCTGCGGTGGGTAGGGGACCCGGGCCGCCCAGCCGAGCAGGCCTGGGACTACCTGCGCCCCCTGCTGCTGAGCAACATTCTGTTCGGTGCCGTGGCTTTTCTGCTGCTGCTCCTCCAGCCCGCCTGGCTGAACCCCCTGGGGCTGCCGGGGGTGCGCTGGGACACGGCCCTGCACACCGCCATCTCCTTCCTCACCAACACCGACCAGCAGCACTACACCCCCGAGCAGACCCTCAGCGACTTCACCCAGCTCGGGGCGCTGCAGTTCCTGTTCTTCACCTCCGCCGCCACCGGCCTGGCGGTGGGCTTCGCCTTCATCCGCGGCCTCTGCGGCCGCCCCCTGGGCAACTTCCACTGGGATCTGGTCCGCTCGATCACCCGGGTGCTGTTACCCCTCAGCCTGGTGTTCGGCCTGATCCTCCTGATCAATGGTTCTCCCATGACCCTGGGCGGGCCGGTGACCCTTCGCACCCTGGAGGGGGCCACCCAGATCCTGGGGCGGGGCCCGGTGGCCGCCTTCGAGGCGATCAAGCAGCTGGGCGAGAACGGGGGTGGCTTCTACGGCGCCAACTCCGCCCACCCCTTCGAGAACCCCAACCCGTTCACGAACCTGCTGGCGATGGTGGCCATGTTCGCCATCCCCGCTGCCACGATCGACGCCTTCGGCCGTTTCCTTGGCAACCGCCGCCAGGGCACCCTGCTGTTGCTGCTCGTCACCGGTCTCTTTCTGGGGCTGGCCGTGGTGGCGATCAAGGCCGAGCAAGCGGGCAACCCCCTGCTGGCCCCCTGGCTCAGTGGACCCAACCTGGAGGGCAAGGAGGTGCGCTTCGGCGCCGCCTTGTCGGCCCTGTTCGCCACGATCACCACCGGCTCGATGACCGGAGCGGTGAACGCAGCCATGGATTCGCTGATGCCCCTGGGGGGCCTGGTGCCCCTGTTCAACCTGTTTTTGCAAGTGGTGTTCGGCGGCCAGGGCACCGGCGTTGCCTACCTGCTCGTGTTCCTGATCCTCACGGTGTTCCTCACCGGGCTGATGGTGGGCCGCACCCCCGAACTGTTCGGACGCAAGGTGGAGAAGGCGGAAGTGGTTTACAGCAGCCTGATCCTGCTGATCCACCCGGTGTTCGTGCTGGTGCCTGCCGCCATCACGATTGGCTTCCCCGCTCTCCAGGGCATCAGCAACCCCGGCTTCCACGGCGTCAGCCAGGTGGTTTACGAATACGCCTCGGCCGCCGCCAACAACGGCAGTGGCTTCGAGGGCCTGGGCGACGGCACGGTGTGGTGGAACCTCAGCGCCATCGTCAGCCTGCTGGGGGGTCGCTACCTGCCGATCATCGCCCTCTTGTTCCTGGCGGCCGGCTTCTCCCGCAAACAACCCGTACCCCCCAGCCAGGGCACCCTGGCCACCGACACCGGCCTGTTCACCGTGGTGACCGCCGTGGTGATCCTGATCCTCGGCGCCCTCACCTTCTTCCCGGTGCTGGCCCTGGGGCCGATCGCCGAAGCCTTCTCGCTCCCTCGCTGACCGCCTCGCGGCTCCCATGACCTCCCTTCAGCAACCCTTTTTTCCCCGCATGCCGCGGGGCCGCCGCGACCAACGGCGCTACACCGAACGGCCCAAAACCCAAGGCCTCCTGGGCCGGGCGATCGTCGAATCGTTCCGCAAGCTCGACCCCCGTCTCACCGTGCGCAATCCGGTGATGTTCGTGGTCTGGTGCGGAACGATTGTCACCGTCGCGGCCACCCTCGAACCCCAGTTGTTCGGCCTGAGCAAAGACGCCCCGGGGCGGGGCTTCAACGCTGTGCTCGCCGCGATCCTGGTGTTCACCCTGCTGTTCGCCAACCTGGCCGAGGCGCTCGCTGAAGGGCGCGGCAAGGCCCAGGCCGATGCCCTGCGCCGCACCCAGGCCCGCACCCAGGCCCGACGACTGTTGCCCAATGGCGGCGAGGCGCTGGTGGATTCCAGCAGCCTGCGCAAGGGCGATCAGGTTCTGGTGAGCAGCGGCGAGCTGATCCCCGCCGATGGGGAGGTGACGGATGGGGTGGCCGCCGTGGATGAATCGGCGATCACCGGCGAATCCGCACCGGTGCTCAAGGAGGCCGGCTCCGATGTGGCCAGCTCGGTCACCGGCGGCACCCTGGTGGTCTCGGACCAGCTCACCATCCGGATCACGGCCGATCCTGGCCAGGGCTTCATCGACCGCATGATCGCCCTGGTGGAGGGGGCCGAGCGCAGCCGCACCCCCAACGAGATCGCGCTCACCGTGCTGCTGGCGGTGCTCACCCAGGTGTTCCTGATCGCCGTGGCCACCCTGCCGCCGGTGGCGGCCTATATCGGCGGACCCACCCCGGTGGTGATCCTGGTGGCCCTGCTGGTGGCCCTGATCCCCACCACGATTGGCGGTCTGCTGTCGGCCATCGGCATCGCCGGCATGGACCGGGTGGCCCAGTTCAACGTGATCGCCACCTCCGGCCGTGCCGTTGAGGCCTGCGGTGACATCAACACCCTGGTGCTCGACAAGACCGGCACCATCACCCTGGGCAACCGGCTCGCCGAGGAGTTCCTGCCGGTGGGGGGCCACACCGAGGCGGAGTTGGCCACCGTTTCGATCGGCGCCAGCGGCTTCGACACCACGCCCGAGGGCAAATCGATCGTGCGGCTGGCCGAGAAGCTGGGGGCCAGCTCCGGGTTCGATCCTGCCGGCGCCACCGGGCTCGACTTCTCCGCCCGCACCCGCATGAGCGGCACCGACCTGGCCGACGGCACCGAGCTGCGCAAGGGAGCGGTGGATGCCATCAAGGGCTTCGTGCGCTCCCGCGGCGGCCAGGTGCCCGATGGCCTTGATCAGGCCTACGAGCAGGTGTCCCAGCTGGGGGGGACACCGCTGGCGGTGTGCCGAGGCGCCGAGATCTTTGGGGTGATCTACCTCAAGGACATAATCAAACCCGGCATGCGCGAACGCTTCGACCAGCTGCGGCGCATGGGCATTCGCAGCGTGATGCTCACCGGCGACAACCCGATCACCGCCAGCGTGATCGCCCGTGAGGCCGGGGTCGACGATTTCATCGCCGAGGCCACCCCGGAAGACAAGATCGCCGTGATCCAGGCGGAGCAGCGGCTCGGGAAGCTGGTGGCGATGACAGGCGACGGCACCAACGACGCGCCGGCCCTGGCCCAGGCCAACGTGGGGGTTGCGATGAACTCCGGCACCCAGGCCGCCAAGGAGGCGGCCAACATGGTCGACCTCGACAGCGATCCCACCAAGCTGATCGACATCGTCACGATCGGCAAGCAGTTGCTGATCACCCGGGGAGCGCTCACCACCTTCTCAATCGCCAACGACGTGGCCAAGTACTTCGCGATCCTGCCTGCCCTGTTCGGGGGGGTGGGCCTCGGGGCGCTGAACCTGATGCATCTGGAGAGCCCCCACTCCGCCATCCTCTCGGCGATGGTGTTCAACGCCCTGATCATTCCCGCCCTGGTGCCCCTGGCCCTGCGGGGGGTGGCGTTCCGCCCGGATTCGGCCGAAGAATTGCTCAAGCGCAACCTGCTCGTCTATGGCCTCGGCGGCCTGGCCGTGCCGTTCGTGGGCATCAAGGCGATCGACCTGGCCATCACCTCCCTCCACCTGATCTGAAGCTCCTGAGATGTTCTTCACCAAGCCCCTCTTCTGGATCCCCCTGCTGCTCGCGGCCGGGGCGGTGGCGGCCTCCTCGCCCCTGCGCCTCTTCCATCCGCCCCTGCAGACCGGCGCCCTTTCGTTGCTGCTGAGCGGCACCGTGGCGCTCTCGATCTACCTGTTCGCCGTGATGATTCAACCGGAGAAATTCTGATGACCCTGTTTCGCGATGCCCTCCGGGCCCTGAGGCTCACCGCTGCGCTGTGGCTGATCACCGTGGTGCTCTACACCCTTCCCCTGCTGGGGATCGGCCAAGGGCTGTTCCCCGCCCAGGCCAACGGCTCCCTGTTGCGGGTCGATGGTCGGGTGGTGGGCTCAGCCCTGATCGGCCAGCCCTTCGCCACCGCTCGCTACTTCCTGAGCCGTCCCAGCGCCGTCGACTACAGCACCGGTAAGCAACCCAGCTCTGCCCCCAGCAACCTCGGTCCCACCAACCCCGATCTCGTCAAGCGCATCACCGCAGCATCCAAGGTGCTGCAAGGGGCAGGGCTGAAGGATCCCTCCCCCGATCTGCTCTACGGCTCCGGTTCGGGCCTCGATCCCCACATCTCGCCGCTGGCCGCCGAGCAGCAGATCGAGCGTATCAGCGCCCAGCGGCAACTGACCCCCCAGCAGCTGCGGCAGATGGTCCGCCGCCACACCGAGGGCCGGACCCTTGGGATTCTGGGGGAGGCGCGGGTCAACGTGCTGGAACTCAACCTGGAGCTGGATCGCCGTTCGCCATGATCAGGATCAGGGGGCGGGGCCGCCACAAGCTGTTCATCGGCATGGCACCGGGGGTCGGCAAGACCTTCCGCATGCTCCAGGAAGCACAGCAACTGCGGCGTGACGGCACTGACGTGGTGATCGGTGTGCTCGAAACCCATGGCCGCGCCGACACCGCTGCCCAGGCCGAGGGCCTCGAGCGGGTGCCCCTGCGGCGCTTCCAGCACCAAGGGGTCTGGCTGGAGGAACTGGACCTTGCCGCCCTGCTGCTGCGCCGAGCCCAGTTGGTGCTGGTTGACGAGCTGGCCCACACCAATGCCCCCGGCAGCGAGCGGACGAAGCGCTGGCAGGACGTGGAACTCCTTCTGGCCTCGGGTCTGGATGTCTACTCCACCGTGAACATCCAGCATCTGGAGAGCCTCAACGATCTGGTGGCCCAGCTCACCGGCGTGGTGGTGCGCGAGCGGCTGCCGGATCGGGTGCTGGAGCGGGCCGATGAGGTGGTGCTGGTGGACGTCACCCCCGAGACCCTGCAGGAGCGTTTGCGCGGCGGCAAGGTGTACGCCAGCGAGAAGGTGGGCCAGGCCCTCGCCAACTTTTTTCAGCGCCGCAACCTGGTGGCCCTGCGGGAGCTGGCCCTGCGGGAGGTGGCCGATCGGGTCGACGACGAAACCCCGCTCGACAGCTCCCTGCGCGAACGGGTGCTGGTCTGTCTCTCCACCTATCCCGAATCGAAGCGGCTGCTGCGCCGCGCTGCCCGCCTGGCGGGCTTCATGGATGCCCCGCTGTTGGTGGTGATCGTGCTCAATCCCCAGACCTTCCTGAGCCGGGAGGAGGGGGTGTTGCTGGAGGAATGCACCCGGCTCTGCGACGACTTCGGTGGTGAATTCCTGCGCATCGACAGCGACGACGTGCTCGGTTCGATCGCGAAGGTGGCGATCGAACGGCGGATCACCCAGATCGTGATGGGCCAGTCGCCGCGCTCCAGGGGCCGGGCCCTCCTGGGCCGCTCCCTCTCCGAGAAGCTGCAGCAGCGGCTGGCCGGCAGGAACGTGGATCTCCACCTGATCGCCGACGACCCGCCCACGGCGGCAGGTGCGTTGACGCGACCCTAGGGTTGGAAAGGTGGTCCAGAGCGCCAACCGAAAGGCATGCTCGAGAAGGGATCAGCGGCTCTAGCCTGCCGCAGGCCAGGATCCCCCTGCGCAGGCTTCACCTTGGTGGAGGGTGGCAAGCAGCCGCAGGCGGGTGAACCGCTGCAGCCACAGGCAGGGCAGGTTGAAGGCCGTGGCGAAGATCAGGTTGATCAGCACCCCGAGCGGCGGCAGCCACAGGGCCGTGACCAGCCAGAAGGGCCAGAGGGCCAGGTGAACCAGCTCGGCGCGGCGGGTTTCCGCCACCAGGCGCTGCAGGGCGGCGGGGTCGCGGCACACCAGGCTGTTTTTGCACACCCCGCCGGGCAGGCTGTCCCCGGCATCGGGCAGCCAGCGCTTCCAGCGCCGGATCCCCAGCCGGCGTTCGTAGCCGGCCGCACTCTCCGCCCAGGGGCGCGGCCCGGTGAGCCAGCTGTCGTGATCGAGGGCGGCGAGGGGCAGGCGGTTGGCCAGGGCACCGATCAGCAGCGACCAACCCAGCCAGCCGATCACACAGGCCAGCACCGCCATCAGGTCTTGAACCGCCTGCCCTTCCATTCGATCGTGCCGCGCTCCAGATTCAGGATCGCCAGAACGAAGACGCCCAGGAAGAACAGCACAGGAATCGGAAACACCAGGCAGATCCAGCCGAAGCCCCCGACTCGCCGGGTGAGCACCAGAAGCTGGAGCGCGAAGGCCCCATAGAGCACCAGGTTGGGCAACAGGGAGGGGTCGCCCACCAGCGGCCAGCCCAGCAGGGAGGCCGGCAGACACCAGGCCGCCCAGAACAGACCGGAGAGCCAGAGCAGCACGGCCAGCATCCAGGGACAGCGCACCTCGCCAGCGGCGGTGGCGAAGTTCTTGGCGAAGCCCACCACCATGTCGTGGAGGCCGCCGGGATACATGCGGTACGCGATCAGGCCATCGCCGATGAAGGCACTCACCGGCAATCCTGCCTTCTCGTAAAGGTGTCCCATGAACCAGTCCTCCACCACCTTGCCGGCCACCGCCCCATGCCCGCCGATGCGTTCGTAATCGGCCCGGCTGGTGACCATGGCCGGCCCGAAGGCCACGCCGCAGCCCTGTCCCATCGGCACGGCCATCAACCCCACCAGGTTGAAGAGCACCGAAAGCTGCTCGTAGGGCTTCTCGGTGCGATGGAAAGGCTGGACCGAAACCAGTCCGCCCAGGGCCTGCTGCGTCGCCACGAGGCGCTCCAGGAACGCGGGGCTGGGCTCGGTGTCGGCATCCAGAAAGACAAGCAGGTCGCCCTGGCTGGCCCGTGCGCCGTTGTGCAGCGCCCAGGGCTTGCCGCACCAGCCCTCAGGCAGGGGAGGCGGCTGCATCACCGTGACCCCCGCTGCCGCGGCAATGGCGGCGGTGCGATCGCTGGAGAGATCGTCGATCACGATCACCTCAAGCGGTTGGAAGCTCTGGCCGCGCAGGGCCGGAAGCAGGTTGGGGAGGGTGCGTTCCTCGTTGCGGGCCGGGATCAGCACGGAAACCCTCGGCTGCCCTTGCAGCCGGTGCTCGGGAAGCCGCGACAGCCGGAGACAGAGGACCCAGCCGAGCAGCCAGCGGACCGCCAGGGAGATGGCGACCAGGCCCATGGTTTGTGATCCCCTACTGCATGGCCCACGCTATTGGCAAATCGTCAACCTGACTGCGTCCGCCAGGGTCAAGGCCCGGGGCGCAACAACTCCTCCACCAGGGGTTGGAGAGCATCGTCGTGGCTCATCAACTGGTGGTGGTAGCGAACCGGCAGGCTGCGTCCAGGTCCGAGCGGAAGCACGGCGCGCCAGGCGGGCATCACCATCAGGTCCGGCTGGCAGTAAAAGCTGCAGCAGTTCACGTCCCGCAAGGTGTCGAGATTGGTGTTGAGGCGCTGCAGCAGGGCGCTCCCTGCTTTGAGATCGGCGATGCCGGCCAGAGGCCAGCTGGGCCAGGGCTGGGCGGTGATGGTGCCCCGCTGGGGACTGCCCACACTGATCAAGCGCCGAGTACGCCGATGGCCCCCGAGCAGCTGGATCCAGGACCGTCCGATCACCCCGCCCATCGAAAATCCCAGCAGGTCGATGGGCTGCTCCAGGCCGAAGGTCGCCTCGATGTGCATGCCCAGCAACGCGGCCAGCTCCTCGATCGGGGTGACACCGAATCGATGGGGCAGATGGGGTATCAGTAAAGGCCCACGGAGCTGGCCGAGCTTCCGCTTGAGTCGATCGAACAGCCGTGGGGTGTCCCACATCCCGTGCACCAGCACCAGCGGGGGGGAGGCATCTGGCCGCGGGTCTGGTGGCGGGTCCGCAGAAAGCATGGTCGGCGCCAGGGATGGGAGATACTCCCAATACTGGGGGGCCGAAGGCCGGCTACTAAGTTTGGTGGCTGGTTCAACCTGGAATGGGTCATGGCGACACTTGCCATCCCGATCTGGGAGTTCTTCCTACGCGGATCAGTCGTATGCATTATTCTAGTCGTTCTGCCTCGACTAACGGGCAAACGATAGATCGGCCAACTCGCCCCCTTTGACCTGGTTCTGTTGCTGTTGCTATCCAATGCGATTCAGAACCAGATGAATGGAGGAGACAATTCCCGGGTGGGGGGGCTCATCTCCGCTCTGCCTCTCGTGGCACTCAACTATATGGTTGGCATCGCCACCAGCCGCAGCAAACGCCTTGATGCCTTCATTGAGGGTCGTCCGGAAGTACAGGGACACCATGGGGGTTTGTATCCCCAGGTGCTGCTGAGTGCGCAACTCACGCGACACGAGCTTGACACCGCCATCCGGGCTGCAGGCTGTGAATCGATCCAAGATGTGCACGTTGCCATTCTGGGGAACACCGGATCAATCACCGTGTTGCCGAAACATTCCAGGGCTTAGGATCAAGTCATGGGCACGAAAGCTTGGTGACGCTAACTGTCACGTCCATCGACAAGAGCCGTGAGTCTCCGATAAACGAGCCCGCGACGGGGGGAACGGAGTCAGGCAGGCGGCCAACCGCTACCGAGATGTGGTTCTCACCTACGATTTCGCCTCGGGTAGGATCAAATCCCTTCCAGCCTGCGCCCGGGAGGAAGACTTCAGCCCAGGCATGGGTGCTGCCCGCATCATCCGCTGCAAGCGTCGTGCAGCTGTAACCACTCACGAAACGAGCGGCAAAGCCGAGCAGCTTCGCCGCTTCCATGAACAGGAAGGCAAGATCGCGGCAGGATCCAGAGCCACTGGCAAGGGTTTCAGCAGGGGTCTGCACCCCTGGCTCTTCGCGTTGGCGATAGGCGACAAGCTCGTGAATGGCCAGATTGAGGCGCTGCAGCAAGGCGTAGCTCTCGATGGACTTGCCGGGCTGCCAGACCGTTGATGTCCACTGCGCCAATGTCCCGGTCTGAGGCGCTGGCAAGGCAAGCAGGTAATAAGCGTCGAGAACGGGGCGGTCTTCAGGGGCATAGGCGAAGGGAAAAGAAACGGCATAGTCTTCCACCAGAAAGTCAAGGGGCTCCTGGTCGTACTGCTCGATGATCAAACTGCTTTCGATCAGGAGCAGGTCAGCGGGATCTTCGAAGGTTGCGATGGCGACGGAATTGCTCTCAACATCACGATGCCAGCGCAGGCTCGCCGTTGGTTGAATCGTGATCGTCGAGCTTTCAATTCGCAGATCGTGCCCTGCCCTTGGTCGAAGACGAAGCGAATGGGGGCCGAGCTGCACTGGAGCGGCGTAGGAGTAAGTGGTGCGATGAACGATCTGATAGCGCTTCATCAGCGTAAGTAGATGCCCCTACTGAGAGTAGATCAGACCACTATAGGGTGCAAAGGATACTGGGACATGAAACGGAAGCCCATTGCAGCCACCTGGAGCTGCCTCTGCGACATAGCGGACCATGAACAATGACATTGCCCACGGAGTTCGTTATCTCACGCCCATAGGGGTCAATACGCGTGACCTCTCCCACCTCTGTAATGTGCTGGTCGCTGTAGTGATCGCCCACATTGGAGCCTGCAACATCAGCATGCCAAAGTCCTGCTCCTCCGGATTCGTTGCAAAAGTCCCCAGCCCAGCTGACGGGCGTGCATGACGACAATGCCCCAACAACTCGTTACATCCTTGAGATGCCATGCAGCAACTAATGTTCCATTTGCTCCACGGCTCACAACAGGTTGGGGGGAGCCGATCAGAGGTCGCCGCAGACCGAGCTGCCTAGGGTGAGGTTGAGCACCAATTGGTAAGAGCTCTATGGGAATTCATGCAAAGCATCCTGTTGGCTTGAGCACAACCTCGCGCATCACCTCGACAATGGCTTCGCTTGCTGCTTTGGCCCTCATGCTCTGCTTCCTGCTGATTCCATTGCCTGCCATGGCCTTGGTCAGCGATCACGCCCCCTATCCCTTCGCCTTCGGAACCATGTCAAACAGAGCTGACGCCACCGCCAAATCCGCAGAAGGCAAACTGGAATCTGCCTATGGTGAACTGACTGGCGATGCTGGCCACCAGATCAAGGGAAAAGCCAAGCAGGTTCAGGGCTCTGCCATGAACGCGGCAGTAGACCTCAAGCAAGGCGCAAGATCAGTCGCCGAGAAGATGAGTGATGTTGTCAGTAAAGTGGCAGACGATCTCAGCTAAGCCGCCAAGACGTTGCCTTTGCAAGGAGGCGGCGTCTGCTTCCAGCAACAGTCTTTGTATCCGCCCAGCCTTGCTGTGCGGATACCTGTGCATGCCACCGTTGCTTTCCGTTCTCAGGAGAGGCTTCATGTTGGAAACACTTGCGGTCGTACTGATCGTTCTCTGGCTGCTGGGCCTGCTCACCTCCTACACACTGGGAGGATTGATCCACATCTTGCTGGTCATCGCCGTGATTGCCATCCTGTTGCGCCTGATCAGCGGCCGTGCTGTCTGAATGCCTGAGAGGTTCATCGCCCACGAAGCCCATGACTCCGTTCTTGATTGCCGATACGGCCAAGTCGTTTGAAGAAGCAAGAGCCGATCTCCATGCCGCTGTGCAAGCCCATCGTTTCGGGCTGCTGGCCGTGCATGACCTCGGCCATATCCTCCGCAGAAAAAGCACCGACTTCGCCGAGAACTGCCGTGTGTTCGAGGTGTGCAACCCCCAGCAGGCGGCAAGCGTCCTGCGCAACGACGTGACACTGAATATGGCACTGCCCTGTCTGTTTTCGGTTTACACCAAAGCCGGCCAGACCCGGATCGCCATGATCCGGCCTGAGGACATGCTCAGCTCCCTGTCCTCCACCCCAGCCTGAGCGGGTGCGTACGGATGCCGAAGGGGGTTCTCACGGGGACCAGGCCCGGTCTCTTCTGGATCAACTCAGCCTGGCCGAGAAGCTCGGCATGCTCGACGGCGACACCCCCTTCTGGTCGGGCATGGCAGCCACCATGCTGCGCGACGCCTCCCACCGGCGCCCGTGGCCGGCCGGCGTGGTGCCCCGGCTGGCGATCGGCGGGCTGCACTTTGTGGACGGCCCCCGCGGCGTGGTACTCGAGGGGGGCGCCACCACCTTCCCGCCGCCCATCGCCCGCGGCGCCAGCTGGGACCCGGAACTGGAGGAGCGCATCGGCGAAGCCATGGGCCGCGAGGCCCGTTCCTTCGGCGCCAACCTCCTCGGCGGGGTCTGCGTGAACCTGCTGCGGCATCCCGGCTGGGGCCGGGCCCAGGAGACCTACGGCGAAGACCCGGTGCACGTGGGTGCCATGGGTGCAGCGATGACCCGCGGCGTGCAGCGCCATGCCATCGCCTGCGTCAAGCACTTCGCCCTGAACTCGATCGACAGCGCCCGCTTCCGGGTGGACGTGCAGGCCACGAGCCGCGTGCTGCACGAGCTCTACCTGCCCCAGTTCCGTGAATGCGTGGAGGCCGGCGCCCTGGCGGTGATGAGCGCCTACAACAGCGTGAACGGTGAGTGGTGCGGCCAGCACCCACAGCTGCTCACCGACATCCTCAAGAGGCGTTGGGGATTCCGCGGCTTCGTGCTCACCGACTTCATCTTCGGGCTGCGCGACGGGGTGGGGGGCGTGCTGGCCGGCCAGGACCTGGAGATGCCGTTCCCCATGATCTTCGCGGCCAGCCTGCCGCAGGCGGTGGCCAGCGGCAGGGTGCCGCTCGAGCGGATCGACGACGCCGTGCAGCGCCTGCTGCGCGCCCAGCTCTCGCTGCCGGCAAGGATCGGGGAAGCCGGGGCCTACCCGGCCTCGATCCGGGGCTGCGCGGAGCACCGGGCGCTGGCACGGGAAGCGGCCACCCGCTCGATCGTGCTGCTGAAGAACGCCGGTCCGGTGCTGCCGCTCACGGACATCGGCTCGCTGGCCGTGATCGGGCGGCTCGCCGCCACGGCCAACCTGGGCGATCGCGGTTCCTCCGACACCCGGCCCACCCCGGGCACCGTGGTGACCCCCCTCGAGGGGCTGCGGGCCGCAGCGCCAGAGATTCAGGTGCAGCATGCCGATGGCGCGAACCTGGAGGCCGCCGCCGCCCTGGCCGCCGCCAGCGACGCGGTCGTGGTGGTGGTGGGTCTGGACTGGCGCCACGAAGGCGAGCACATCCACAACGGCGATCTGGCCCCGATCCTGCGCCAGATCCCGCCCCCGGAGCCGCTGCTGCTGCGGATCGGCCGAGCCCGGCTCCAACCGCTGTGGTCGCCGGTAGCCGGAGCGATCGCCACGATGGCGAGCCTCGGCTCTGCCCTGCCGGGCGGCGACTTCGCCTCCGGGGACCGCACCGATCTCCGCCTCCCCCCGGTGCAGGAAACGCTGATCCGCTCGGTGGCCGCCGCGAACCCGCGCACGACCGTCGTTCTGATGGGGGGCGGGGCGATCCTCTGCGAGGCCTGGCGGCAGGTGGTGCCAGGGATCGTGCTGCTCTGGTATCCGGGCATGGAGGGAGGCGCGGCGCTGGCCGACGTGCTGCTGGGGCGGGTGTCGCCATCGGGGCGGCTGCCTTTCGCGGTGCCCACCGCCCATGAGCACCTGCCGCCCTTCGATCCCCGCGCCCGGCGGATCACCTACGACCTCTGGCACGGCTACCGGCGGCTGCGCCGGCAGGGGCACCCGGCCGCCTTCCCCTTCGGCTTCGGCCTTTCCTACGGCCCGTTCCATTACTCCGCGCTGGCGGCAGAGCTCCTCGGCGACTGCGGCGAGGTTGGGGTGCTGCGGGTGGGAGTCACGGTGGAGAACGGGGGGTCCATGGCCGCCGATGACGTGGTGCAGGTGTATGTCGAGCCGCCAGCGCAAGCGGTGGAGCGGGCGGGGCGGTTCCTGGTGGGATTCACCCGGGTCTCTCTCGCGCCAGGCCAGTTGGAGCGGGTCTGGCTGGATGTGCCGCTGCGGCGCCTTGCCTACTTCGATGAGGCCACCGATGCGTTCGTCCTGGAGGGCGGCCGGCACCGGCTACTGGTGGCACGGCACGCCGAGGACACAGGCCTCGGCATGGACATCGAACTGGAGGCGGCAGTCGTGGGTCCCTGATGGATCAAGGGGCGTTCCGGGATTGAAGAAAGCGCCGCAACTGCTCCGGCCAGTCACCCGGCAGATCTCCCTTCCGGATCTTGACGCTCACCATCGAGCGGGCCAGCGGCCACCCTCCCCGGGCCAGCAGACCGGCCAAATGGGCCAGAACCGCTCCAGCCATTGCGACCCAGGCGAGGAGATGGAGGCCGTAGACGAGCTGGTTGAGATTCCCCTCCCGCAGCCAGTCTTCCTGCATCAACTTGCCGGTGGCGATCGCCAGGATCAGCGCCCCCAGGGTCACCGCATTGCTGGCCCGGCCCAGCTGGCGCCGCCCCAGGGTGACGGCATAGGCGGCGAACAAGACAGCCAGAGGCAGCAGGGCCACTCCCACCGAGCCGTGCAGGTCGATCCAGTCCCCGGGCCAGCGGAACGGCAGCCGCCCCCAGCGTCCGTCGTACTGGCTGTAGACGATCAGCCCGCTCAGCCAGGCCAGGGCCACGCCGATGGCGGTGGCTCCATGGAGGAGCCTCAGTAATGACGGTTGGTAGGGGCGGGGGGCCATGGGGATGGGGGTGACGGATTGAGGGGGGGATTCGGTGCCAGCAGCCAAGCAAGCAGCAGAGCCACCGCCGTGGTGATCATCAGCGTGAGGATCTGGCCCGGCTGCAGGGGCGCAAGGCTGAGCAGCTGCTGCAACCCGGGAATGGCCGACAGCAGCGACCACAACCCCAGGCCGATGCCGGCACCGGCGGCCGTGATGCGGCTGCGGGAATCCCCGTTCAGCCACACGAGCCCACCGCCGGCCAGAAGCAGCAGCGAGAACACCAGGCTGCGGCGCGATTCGGCCTCCGCGTTTGGCCAGAAGGCCAGCACCAGGGCGGCCACCATCACCACGGCTCCCTGGGTGAGCGAATGGCGCCAGGTTTCCGGACCAAACAAGGGCGCCTCCGGTGGGCGAGGGGGCTGGCGCATCAGGCCCGCCCTGGCCGGCAGCGCCTCGAACACCACCGTGCATGCCGGGTCGATCACCAGGTGCAGCAGGGCGATGTGTACCGGCAGCAGGATCAGACCCTGACCAGGCACCAGCAGCGGCAGCAAGCCGAGCGCCGCGATCGGCAGGTGAATGGCGAGGGTGTAACCCAGCGCCCGATGCAGGTTGGCATCGACGCGGCGGCCAAGCTCCAGGGCCGCCACCAGATCGCTGAAGGTGTCGTTAAGCAGCACCAGATCGGCGGACTCCCTGGCCACGGCTGTGCCGCGCTGGCCCATCGCCACGCCGATGTCGGCGGCCTTGAGGGCCGGGGCGTCATTGACGCCATCACCGGTCATCGCCACCACTTCACCGGCGGCCTGCAGGGCGCGCACCAATTGCAGCTTCTGCTGGGGCATCACCCGGGCGAACACCGACACCTCACGGAGGGAGGCCGCTAGTACCTGTGGCGTGAGCTCCTCCAGCTCGTGGCCGGAGAGCACCGGACCGGGCGGCAGACCAGCCTGATCGGCGATCGAGCGGGCCGTCACCGGGCTGTCTCCGGTGATCATCACCACGCGAACGCCAGCACCTCGCGCCGTGGCGATCGCCGCCGGCACATCCGCCCGCAGCGGGTCTGCCAGGGCCAGGAAACCCACCGGCTCGAACAGATAGCCGTGCACATGGTCAGGCAGCGCTCCACTGGTGGGAAAGGGCTGACCTTCATGCACCTGCACGCCATCGAGCCCGCGCGCCACCGCCAGCACCCGCAGCCCCCTGGCAGCGAGGCCATCGGCGGCGGACAGCAGCGCGGCGCTCTTCCCCGCCTCCAGGTGGCACAGATCGGCGATCGCCTCGGGTGCCCCCTTGGCAGCCAGCTGCAAGCCGCCGCCCGTATCACGCCAGAGGCGGGAGAACACCAGCAGGTCGCTCTGCAGGGGGTATTCACGCTCCAGGGGCCAGTCGGGATGGAGGTGTTCGGTGCCGCCAAGCTGATCGGCGGCCAGGCGCTGGATCGCCAGCTCCATCGCATCCACCGGATCGCCGCGGCTGGCCAGCACCGCCATCTCCACCAAACGGTGGAACGGCTCCTCCAGGGTCTCGCCCGCCTGCCAGCCCTCCAGCTCCGGCCAGGTGAGCAAGTGCTGCACCCCCATGCGGTTCTCGGTGAGGGTGCCGGTCTTGTCGACGGCGAGCACGGTGGCACTGCCAAGGCTCTCCACCGCCGCCGGCCAGCGGGCCAGCACCCCGATCCGGGCCAGGCGCAGGGCACCGAGGGCCAGGAACAGGGCCAGCACCACGGGAATCTCGTTGGGCAACACTGCCAGGGCCAGGGCCAGGGCGGCGATCAGGGCCTCGGGCCAGTTGCCGCTCATGCCCCCCTGGATCAAGGCCAGGGCTGCGCAGAACCCCAGGGCCAACACCGTGAGGCGCGAGGTGAGGCGCCGGGTCTGACGCTGCAGGCGGGTCGGCGGTGGTGTCACCGTGGCCAGGCTCTTGCCGAGCTGGCCCAGTTCGGTGGCTTCGGCCACGGCCACCACATCGGCCCAACCGCGGCCACCGGCCACCAGCGAACCCGCCAGGATCCGCTCCCCTGGGTTCGAGCGGTCCACAGGCAACGATTCACCGGTGAGCAGGGACTCATCCAGCCACAACCCCACCGCCTCGCTGATCGTGGCATCGGCCGCCACCCGATCGCCTTCCTCCAGGAGCAGAAGGTCGCCGACGCGCACCTGATCGGCCGGCAGCTCCAGCTCCTGGCCATCGCGTCGCACATGGGCGCGGGGTGCCGAGAGGCGGGCCAGTTCCGCCAGGGCGCGGTTGCTGCGCTGCTGCTGGATGGCATCGAGCAGGCTGATGCCCACCACGAACAGCAGCAGGATGCCGCCATCGACCCACTCCCCGATCAGGCCGTAGATCAGGGCGCAGGCCAGCAGCAGCAGGTTGGTGGGCTCCAGCCAGCTCATCCCGGCTCCGCTTCTGGCTCCTTGCTAGCGGGATCCGGGAACGGCTCCCATCAACCAAGCCGGGTTGTCGCAATCCATGGCCGGGAGCTGTGTTCAGAGATGTTCGATCAACTCGGACGCCGGGAAGCGCACCTTGGCAAGGGAGGCGTGCTTGTCATCGGCGGCCCGGTAGCCAGCCGCGCACACCACGGCGCTTCGGTATGGCGACGCCTCCAGGCCCAACAGACGGTCGTAGTCGGGAGGGGAGAAGCCTTCGATCGGACAGGTGTCCACGTCCAACAGGGCGGCGGCGGTCATGAAGTTGCCCAGGGCGATGTACACCTGATTGGTCGACCATTGGTCAATGAAGGCGCTGCGGGGCCCATCCACCAGGTCTTTCTGGATGAGGTCGCGATAGAAGCCGAGCTGCTCGAGGGGCAGGCCCCGGGCTTCGCTGGTGGCCTGGATCAGCCGATCCAGATCCGAGTCGGTGATCGAGCGCCGGGCCAGAAAGACCACCAGGTGGGAGGCGTCGGTGATCTGGCTTTGGTTCCAGGAAAAGGGGCGCAACTCAGCCCGCAGGGCCGGATCGTCGATCACCAGAAACTTCCAGGGCTGCAGCCCGTAGGAGGAGGGGGTGAGCACCAGCGCGTCTTCAAGGGCACTCCAGGTGTCGGCGGCGATGGAGCGGCTGCTGTCGAACAGCTTGGTGGCATAACGCCAGTGCAGGGCCGCCAGAAGCGAGGCGGTGGCAGGCTGTGTGGCTGTGCTCATGGGGATCCGACATCCATAGTGTCGAAGAAGCTTCTGGGGCCTTCGACCAGTCGTTCATCCTTACAGCACTGTGCGGCATCGACGAACACCAGATCAGCCCCTGGCCGTGCAGGTCAAACGCTGATGCAGAAACGATGCATTGTGAAAGCAGCGGAATGGACATCCGCTCATTCATGGTCTCTGGTTGAAACCCATCTGCGTCCCATCGCCAGCGCCGCTCAGCCCCGACAGGACCGGCCCGAGCATGGACGAGCCCAATGTTAGCGAACATTACACGGCGGCAGATTTGGGTCCCAGCTGATCAACGGTTCGCAGTTACACGACAACCGCAGTGGAAGGGACACCGAGCGGCAACTTCTAAGGGATGCTTCCATCCCTGGGGCTGATTGCAACGATAGAATGTCAAAGAGAACGTGAACCCTTCACGACCGGACAGGCTGGAAGCCACCATTTGTAGCGGTGCTATTCATCCGTATCATCCGAATGATGGCCATTCCAGTTGGATGGAGAAGGGACGCGAACCTGAGCCGATGGCTCGGGGGAGACTTGAACTCCCGACCTTGGGGTTATGAATCCCACGCTCTAACCAGCTGAGCTACCGAGCCGCAATCAAAAAAACTTTAGACGATCGCGTGAAGGCATCTCAGGCCCGTCCCGGCAGGAAAAGGAGCGGGTTCATCGCACCACGGCCCGGAGGGTGGATCTCGAAATGGAGGTGGGGACCCGTGCTGCGACCCGTACTGCCCATCTCCGCGATCATGGTGCCCTGCCCCACCTGTTGGCCAACCTGCACCATCAGGCGGCTGTTGTGGCCATAGAGCGACTTGCTGCCGTCCTCATGCAGGATCTCGACCAGATAGCCGTATCCACCGTCATGCCAGCCGGCAAAGGTCACCTGGCCGGAACGGGCGGCCACGATCGGTGTACCGACGTTGCTGGCGATGTCAACACCTTTGTGCATCCGTCCCCAGCGCCAGCCGTAGCCGGAGCTGAACACCCCCTGGCTTGGCCAGATCCAGGTGCCGTCCGAACGGCTGGGCCCCACTTCGGGCTGACGCCCGAACCGGGGCAACTCCGGCCAGCTCAGCCCGCCACTGCCCACCGGGTTGAGACCCAGCACCAGGCGGTTGCGAACCGGCGCCGCATTCGCCACGCGGATCTGGGTGCCCGCCACGAGCCCAGCGGCCTGCAGACCAGGGTTCAGCTGCAACAAATCCTGAAGGCTCATGCCATAGCGCAGGGCAAGCTTGCGAAGATTGTCTCCGAGGCGGACAACGCCGGTGGATTCCAAAGGAGGAGGCGTGGTCAACGGGGCACTGCGGCGAAGCTCGGCCCCATCCAGGGAGGCGAGCTGGCGAACACGCTCCGCCTTTCCCGCTGGCAGGACCACCCAATCACCGCCCCTGAGGCGGTGGTCAGCCTCGACGGCGTTCAGTTCAGCCAAGGCCGCAGGCTGGATCTTTAGCTGGGACGCCAGCTCATCGATGCTGATGCCGAAACGCACCTTGGCCCAGAGTTTTGTTGTCTTGGCATCGGGCAGGGCTGCCAACTGGGGGGCCTCCACCGTGGTCAGATCTGCATAGGACTCCCAGCTGGACCCATTGGAATCGGCGATACCGGGAATGGCCCCCGCCGCCACCAGCGAAAGCACCGGTACGGCCCCCGCCAGGGGCCAGAGGAAGTGATAAGGCTTCATGTGTCTCCCCAGAGGAACAAAGCCCGGTGGAGAAGCCACCATCCCCAGGCCGCGCCGAGAGTAGCGGTAGGAACCACAGCGCACAAGCCTTTGCCGGTTGCAGGGGATGCGCTCAGCAGGGCCCCCAGGCTCAGAACCCAGTCTCCAACTGCCTGAGGGCTTCGAACAGAACGACAGCGGCAGCCACCGACAGGTTGAGGCTGCGGACCCCGCCACCGCTGCGCACCGAGCCCGCCATCGGGATGGTGAGCCGGGCATCGGCCAGATCCATCACCTCAGGGGGCAGGCCATCCGTTTCCCGGCCCAGCAGCAACCAGTCGTCGGCCGCAAAGCGAAAACCGGTGTAGGGGCGATCCCCATGGCTGGTGAGGGCCACCAGGCGGCCACCCCGGGCCCCTCGCTGCTGCTCGAAGCTGCCGATCGAAGCGTGGACCTGCAGCGCAACCCACGGCCAGTAGTCGAGGCCGGCCCGTTTGAGCTGGCGATCGTCGAGGCTGAAGCCCAGGGGACCGATCAGGTGCAGCTCGGTGGAAGTGGCGGCGCAGGTGCGGCCCACGTTGCCGGTGTTGGGTGGAATCTGGGGCTGGTAGAGCACAAGCTGCGGCATCGCCCTAAGGGCTGGGAACCGGCTGGCTGAGCGCAAGCAGATTCAGGGCCCGGCCGTGCAGAACCAGCCAGCTGGCCAGGCAACGCTGATGCAGCTGCTGCTGAAGGGAACCGAGCCGATCCCGGAACCGACCGCCGATCGCCGTGGCGGGTACGACCCCCCAACCCGTCTCCTCGCAGACGATCAGCTGGGCGGAGCGGCAACGGCCCAGCGCCTTGAGCAGCTCCGCCTGGCAGTGTGCCCACTCGCCGCTCTCCAGGGCAAGGTGATGGGCGAGCCAGGTGCCGAGCGAATCGATCAGCAGCAGCTGGCCGGGCTCCACCCGATCGAGGGCCTCACTGAGGCCGCCGGCCACCTCCCAGGTGGGCCAGCTGGCCGGTCGGCGCTGGCGATGCAGCTCCAGTCGCTGCCGCCAGGCGTCGTCTCCGTGCCGAAGCGGGCCGGTGGCGATATAGAGCACCGGAAGGCCGCTGTTGGCGGCGAGGTGTTCGGCCCAGCGGCTCTTGCCGCTGCGGCTTGGACCGCTCACCAGGGTGAGGGCGGGCTCAGCCACCGCCATTCATGTTGCGCAACGTCGCCACCGAGGAGGGCGAGACCCGGTTGAGATAACGGAAGATCCAATACTTGAAGATTGTGGCGAGGATCACCGGAAAGGTGGCGATGAACAGCAGCACGAAGTTCTCTCGCTGGGGAAGTCCTAGGTGGTTCGAGATGCCATCGAGCAGTACAGTCCAGCCTTCAGGGCTGTGAAAACCCACGAAGATGTCGGTGAAAAGAATGATCGCAAATGCCTTGGCGCTATCGCTGAGGCCATAGATCTGCTCATCGATGAAACCTCTCAACACCCGGATATCCTCCCGGCCCACCACGCAGACCAGCGCGAAAGACAGCAGAGCAAAGCCATCGGAGAGCACGTTCTTGATCGCCCGGGTGCTCTGGCCGTCTGCCTCCTCCTTCAGTTGCTCGGCCCGGGCGGCCAAGGCCTTGTGGAGTGCTTCCGGGCTGGGCAGCTCATCCCCCTTGAGCAGGGCGTCGAACTCGATCTCCGCCCTGTAGATCCGCAGCCGCTCCACCGCCTCCTCCTCCAGCTGGGGCTTGGTGTAACTGAGAAAGGGCACATCAGGAGCCAGCCGATTGACCAGGGGAGAAATCACAAAGGTGCGGCTGGCCTGCTGGACCAGCAGCGGCACGAGAATCAGCAGCAGCAGGATCCGCAACGACACCAGGGTGGTATCGCGGCGGCGGCGAAATCCCGCCACCACGGAGGCCTCGGCCTCGGGATCAAGCTGGCGGCGGACCCGCTCGACCACACCGATCAGGCTGCGGGGCAGCAATTCGGGGGAACGGCTGAGGGCCGGCAGGGGTGAGCGGTTGTTGTAGCGGGCCTCCACCGACTCGATCAGGTTCAGTTGACGCTGCTCCTGGCCATCGAGTTCATGGCGGCGACCCTCGAGGCTGTCGATGAACTGGCTGCAGATCTGCAGGGCGGTACGAAAACGCCGCAGCATCTGGGCCTGCACCGAGCGCGGCAGGCTGAGGTTCACCTCTGGGCGTACGGGGCGGTCGTTGTAATACTCCAGTTCCAGACCCTGGATCAGCAGGGCCGCTTCGTAGGCGCGCTCGAGATCGTTGCTGAGATCGCTGGACCTCGCCTGGCCGAACGTTCCGATCCAATCGCGCAGGGTCATCGGAGGTCAGCGAGAAAACACCCACCAGGTGAGCATCGGCACAATCGTGCCCACCGCCAACAGAACCACCACCCAGGTGAAGCCACTTCCCGCAGCGGTTTCGGCCATGGTGGGAATGCTGCTGACCACCACTGGCTGCTCCAGTTCCTGGGGCGGACCTGGATCATCGGCGCCACCGAGAACCTGCTCGAGCCGGTTCAAGGCATCAATGGAAGCCTGGCGATAACGGGACCCCATCCTCAGGGGGATGTTCATCGTGGTGTCGGCAGTGCTGCGCAACAGGCTGGCGGGCAACTGCTCCAGCAGATCAGGCGAGGCCACCACGGCGGCGGTGTTGGTCTGGGCATCGATCAGCAGCAGCAGGGCGGTGTCGCCATTGGGTGTGGCGCTTCTCCAACGCTGGATCAGGTCGGCTCCGAGGGTGTCGAGTTCGAGGCCGTAGTCGAGCCGGTCCACCGTCACCAACCGGGCCTGGACGTGGCTGGCCTCGAAGGCCGAAAGCCGCCGCTCCAGCTCGGAATCGGTGGAGCGGCTGAACAATCGGGCCGAATCGGTGACGCGGCCCTGGGGCGCCAGGGCCGGATAGTCGCTGGCGGACGCCGCCCAGGCCGCCTGCAGGGGGATCCAGCCGACCACCAGGACGGCGAGGGCGGCCAGCAGACGGGAGAGGAGGGGCGACTGGCGCACGGATCGGTGGCGACGGGACAGGGATGGGATCAGTCTGCCCTCAGCCGGCCAGGCTGTCGCGGTGGAGGATCTCGATCACCTCAAGAATCTGGGCGGCCCGCCCCTCCGGCAGCTCCAACTGGCCGGAGAGGCGATCCAGAAACACCCGCTCGGATTGTTCCACCAGGCGGTCGCTGTGGACGAGATGGGCCGCCACCGCCAGGGCCGTTTCGCGCTGCTCGGCTGTCAGGGCGGGGATCGCGCCCGCCACCAGCGTCTCGAGCCCGTCGTCGCGAAGGATCTGCAGCAGATCGTCGAACATGGCCCCGATGGTCTGATCCGAGAGCTCGGCATAGGGCGTGCGGTGATCGAGCTCACCCCGCAGGGCCTTGGCTTCCTCGCGGCCCATCGCCCCGTCGCAAGCGACCGCGGCCAGGGCAATGGCGGCAAAGGCCTTGCTGGCATTCATCTCAGGGAGTCCGGCATCGGTGGGATGGGAGCAAAGCTGTCACGGATCGGCGCCGGGGCGGGGGGGATTGTGTCAGCGTTTGCACGAACCCCCTCGGGACCACCGTGACCGGCCTGCCCGCTGCGGCCCGCCTCTGCCTGGCCGCCGGCCTGCTCGGCCTGGTGCTGTGCATGATCAATCAATTCAGCGCACCGGAGCTCAGCCCAGCCCTGGAGCGCGCCGCCGTGCTGGCCAGCCTGATGGCGGTGGGGCTGATGCTGGTGGCCCTGCTCTGGTCCCGTGCCAACCCGCTCGCCCCCGAGCTGGTGGAGCTGGAGGGGCCGCGGGGGCTGGAGCTGATCGCCGGATTGCCTGGGGATCTGGCCGTCGAACTGGGCTGGGGCAGCCGCATGCTGCTCACCGCCACCCCGGCCGCCAGCCTGGTGGTGCTCTGGCAGGGGCAGGTGATCCTGCGACGGGGGGTGCTGGCGCCACGGCCCTTTGCCCCTGGGGCGATCTGCCAGCGGGCACGGCAGACCGGCAAGGCCGTTTCTCTGGTGACCCTGAAGCTCTATCCCGGCGCCGACGAGTTCGGCGGCCTGCCGGCAGGAACTCCCGCCGTGCTGGTCCAACCGATCGGGGAAGGCGGCTGGCTGGTGCTGGGGGGATGGTCGCCGCGCTGCTTCAGCCGCTCCGATGAAGCGTGGATCGAGGGCTGGGCCGAAAAGCTCAGAACGTCACTGCAGGGGTGGTGCGGCCCGGGCGGGAGCCAGGGCCCGGGGAGGACGGAGCAATCCGCAGCTGGGAGTTCACCCGACCACCCGGCGTCGTGAACTCGGCGAGGCCGCCCGTTCCCACCCTGCCGACCACCTGGTCGCTGCGGGTGACCTGCTGGTTCGCATCGCGATGCAGAACCACGCCGCCGCGGGCCAGGACCGAACGGGTCTGCCAGTTGTAGAGGCAATCCCGCGCCAGGAGTTTCTCGCCCGGCTGGCGCAGGTCGCAGCCACTGGGGATCAGGGCCCAGTGCTGATCCAGCTGAACCTCGAGGGAGTTGCCGCGCACCTGGAGCTTGCCACTGCGGCCCACGAAGGGCAGCAGAGTGCTGATGCGCTCGGTGGTGCTCGTCCAGCGGACGCGCTGGGCGTCGATGACGGTGTTCTGGGCCGGATCGGTGAAGCGCACCGGCGCCAGGGCATCGAGCACCTCGTCGCGGGTGTTGCCTTCAAGGGCGGAGGCGGTGAGGGTCTGAACGGGGCCCTTGCCCACGCGCCGCTCTCCCAGAACGGGGCCGGCGGCCAGCAGGGCACCGGTGCTGGCGAACCAGTCGGCCCGGGCGACCCGCAGGTCGAGTTGCTTGTTCAGCAGGCGGGTGGGGCCGCGCAGCTCCAGCTTGCTCTGGTCGATCAGGAACAGGGCCGTCGTGGCGGTGAGGCGCGACGCTTGGTCGACCAGCATCGGCCGTCGGTCGATGGCGATGCGCTCCCGCTTCGGAATCCAGCGCACCCGATCCCCGGAGATCACCGACGGCTTGGGACCCAGCACCTGGATCCGCACGCCACCCTCAAGTTCGATCATCTCGCCGTCATTGAGAACAGTGCCACTGGCGGCCTCGATCCTGTAGCGGGGCTTGCCAGCGGCGTAGATCACCCCCCGCGGCCGTTTCACCCTGGCCTGCCGCCCCTGCAGGTCGTAGCGGGCCTCCGGGCTGATCAGTTCCCAGGTTGGCCGGCCCTTGGCATCCTGCTGACGCAGGTCGAGGGCGCGGAACACAAACGGCTGGGGTTTGGGCTTCTGCACGGCCGCCCGGCTGCAGCCCAGCAGGGGCAAGCCGCCCAGCAGGGCCGTGAGCAGGATTGGCACCAGACCCTTCACAGCCCATCCATTGGCTACAGCCACTCGATCGGCTCCAGCCGCGCCATCACCGGCGCCGGTTCCGGCAACGGCAGGCCGCACACCAAGCCACCCCACTGGAGCTGGGCCAGCCAGGCCGAGGGCAAGGACTGGGCCGCGTCGGAACCGCTGGCAATGGGCCCCTGGGCGAGCTGGAGCAGCATCCGTCCGGAGAGCTCCGGCAGCAGCGGCGCCAGCAGCAGGGCCACGTGGCGGCTGGCCTCCAGCACGGCATAGAGGTCATCGGCCACCTGCTGCCGCTCTTCTTCTCGCTTGATGCGGCTCCAGGGGGTCTGGTCGTTGAGGAAGCCGTTGGCTGTGATCGCCAGCTGCAGGGCCGCTTCAGCCGCCTGGCGGAAATCCAGCCGCCCCATCCCCTCCAGCACCAGCTGCCGGGCCGTGGTCGCCGCCTGCGCCAGGGGGTGCTGGTCGGTCACGGCTGCGGACACGGCAGGAACGGCATCCGCGAACCAGCGGCGGGCCATCGAGGAGGTGCGGTTGAGCAGGTTGCCGATCGTGTTGGCCAGGTCGTTGTTGACCAGGTCGAGGAAGCGTTGCTGCTGGAAGTCGCCGTCCTCCCCGAAAGCGATGTCGCGCAGGAGATACCAGCGCACCGCATCGGTGCCGCAGTGTTCGAGCATGGCGGCCGGATCGAGCACGTTGCCCAACGACTTGCCCATCTTCTGCCCTTCGCGGGTGAGAAAACCATGGCCGAACACCTGGCGCGGCGGCTCCAGGCCAGCCGAGAGCAGCATCGCCGGCCAATACACGGCGTGGAACCGGAGGATGTCCTTGCCGATCACATGCAGCTGCGCCGGCCAGCCATAGCTGATGGCCAGTTCCAGGTCGGGCGGATCGCCCGGTTCGAGCAGGGCGGTGAGGTAGCCGAGCAGGGCGTCGAACCAGACGTAGAAGGTGTGGCCGGGGTGGCCGGGCACCGGGATACCCCAGGGAAGCTGGCGCCGGGAGATCGAGAAATCCCGCAGGCCCTGGGCCACGAAGTTCTCCACCTCACGGCGGCGGCTGGCCGGAGCGATGAAGCCCGGCTGGGTGATCAGGGCCTCGATCGGCTTCTGGTAGCGCGACAGCCGGAAGAACAGGTTGAGCTCATCGCGCCACTCCAGCGGGCGCCGGTGGATCGGGCATTCCGGATCTTCAGCTTCATGGGCGTCGTCCTTGAACTCCTCGCAGGCCACGCAGTACCAGCCCTGCTGGCGGCCCTCCACCACATCCCCGGCCGCCTCGACCCGCCGGTAGAACTGCTCGACGAGGCTCCGGTGGCGGGGGTCGCTGGTGCGGATGAAACGGTCGTTGCTGATCCCCCAGCGCCGCCACAGCTCCTGGTACTGGGCACTGACAAGGTCGCAGTGGGCCTGGGGGCTGAGGCCGGCGGCCTCGGCGGTGCGCTGGATCTTGAGGCCGTGCTCATCGCAGCCGGTGATCAGCAGCACTCGCTCCCCAATCAAGCGCTGGAAGCGGGCCAGGGCATCGCAGGCCAGGGTGGTGTAGGCGCTGCCGAGATGGGGCTTGTCGTTGACGTAATAGAGCGGTGTGGTGAGCGTGTAGGTCATCGGCGGTGGTGAAGGGCCCGCTGCGCCGCCAGAGCGGCCCTGCGCCGGGGCTGGATCTTACCCAGCGCCCCCGGACCTTCAGAATCGCCCCGATCGCGCCGGTGGTTGCCATCAACAGGATCAACGACGACGGAGCCGCCGTGGTGATCTGGGGCGGCGGCAGTGGCGGCCTGGCGGCGGCCCTGCAGGCGGCCCGCGGCGGCGCCGACACGGTGCTGCTCACCCCCGGCCCCTGGCTGGGGGGGATGGTGAGCGCCGCCGGGGTGTGCTGCCCCGACGGCAATGAGCTGAGCCCGTGGCAGACGGGGATCTGGGGTGCCCTGCTGCGGGAACTGCAGCGCCAGGAGCCCGAAGGGCTGGATCAGAACTGGGTGAGCTGCTTCGGCTGGCGGCCCGCCACCGCCGAGGCGATCCTGCGCCGCTGGGTGGCGGCCGAGCCCCGGCTGCGCTGGTGGAACAACTGCCAGTTGAAGGCGGTGGAACGGCGCGGCACACGGCTGGAGGCCCTGGTGGTGGAGCGGGGCGGCCAGGCGATTCGGCTGACCCTTCAGGTGCTGGTCGATGGCAGCGACCGGGGCGACCTGTTTCCCCTGGCGTCGGTGCCTTTCCGGCTCGGCTGGGAAGCCCGTGACGAGTGGGGCGAGCCGAGCGCGCCGCCTCGGCAGCGGCTGGTGCAGGAGCCCTTCTTCCAGCGGCAACCGGTGCAGTCCCCCACCTGGGTGGCATTTGGCCAGCTGGGTGCTGGACCGTGCCCAGCCGGCTCGTTCCCCGCCGCACCCTTCGAGCGGGCCACCAAGCGCTTCGGCATGGAGCGCACCCTCACCTACGGGCGCCTTCCCGGCGGGCTGGTGATGCTGAACTGGCCCCTGCACGGCAACGACTGGCACGGCGAGCTGGGGCGGGCCTTCAGCGGCGATCCCTCAGCCGAGAGCAGTCTGTACGAGCAGATGCAGGCCCACAGCCTCGCCTTCGCCGGCGCCCTGCGCGAAGCCTCAGCCGGCTGGTTGCAGCCTGTCGGTGTGTTTCCGGAGGCGGGCAGCGACAGCCTTCAGGGACCCTCGCCCCTTGCTCTGATGCCTTACTGGCGGGAAGGGCGGCGGCTGGTGGGGGTGAAGGTGGTGACTGAGCAGGATCTGCTGCCGGTGGGTGCCGGCGCCCGGATCGCGCCCTTGCCCGTGGGGATCGATGGGGCGGTGGATTCGATCGCGGTGGGCAACTACGCCAATGATCATCATTATCCCGGCGACGACTGGCCCCTTGCCCCGAAGAGCTGTCGCTGGGGTGGCCGCTGGAGCGGCACCCCGTTCTGCATCCCCTACAGCGCCCTGGTGAGTGTAGAAGTGGATAATCTGCTGGCGGCGGACAAGGGCTTCAGCAGCAGCCACATGGCCAACGGCGCCACCCGGTTGCAGCCGCTGATCCTCAACATCGGCCAGGCGGCCGGGGCGGCGGCGGCCCTGGCAGTGCAGACGGGAACAGCCTTGGCCGACTTGCCGGTGCGGCGGCTGCAGAAGGTGCTGATCGACGATCCCCAGGCCCCAGCCGGGCTACTGCCCCTCTGGGACACCCCCTGGCACCATCCCGAGTGGCGGCAACGCCAGTGGCAGGCCCTGGAGGATCCGGGCCTGCTTTCAGAAACTGGCTCGTTGGACGGGGGGCCCGTAGGCAATCCCACCCGGGCACCGGCTGAACCCCATGAGCAGCACTTCAGCGGCACCCTGCGCCCGGATGGATCAGGTGGGTATGTCTTGCAAACTGCGGAACAGGATTGGCCCCTGATCACCCTGGAACCGGCTCTGCACCAATGGCTGCTGTTGCACAATCGACTATCAAGCGTGGACCTGATCGCCACCGCCAATCCCTGGGGTCCCTGGTTGCGGGCCTCGCGGCTGGCGAACTCAACCTAGTCCGATCACTGGACAATAGAACGAATATTACCCTGAGGCTGCTCAAGCCATAACTTGACCACCCACTCTCTTAGGGTTCTGACCAAAAACGGGGGGCACGCCCTACAAAGAACAGCATAAACTCCTTTCCTCACCTCCAACGATTGCCCATGTCTGCGACGAAAACATGAACTTAACTCTTAGGGTTCTAATCGATTTCATTGCGCCTGAGACTCCACTCTATGGGCCCACTTGGGGCGTAACAAAGAATCTTATCCGCAGCCCAGTACCCCATGACCCCATGATGCTATGGAATGGCTTGCAGACAAAGTTACCACCAATGTTGGATTGGCTTCGAAATCACTATCCTCCTTATCCCGTACGCAAGTTTCTAATCGAGCAGAGTTTGCGTCGACCGCACAGCGAAGGAATCGCCCATCATTACGATGTCTCAAACGAGTTTTACCAACTCTTCTTGGACAAGAAGTTCATGTTCTACAGTTGCGCGGACTTCGACCATGAAGCCGATACGCTTGAACAAGCCCAAACAAACAAAGCCAACTTTCTCTTGGGTCTGATTGATCCCCAGCCTGGCGAACGAATTCTTGATCTCGGGTGCGGCTGGGGCGGAATGCTGCAACACATCTACGAATCAACCGGAGACAGTGACAACATACTTGGATGCACATTATCCAACGATCAATTTGAGTATGCAAACCAGCGACTTCCTTTTCGCGTTGAGCTTGAGAACTTCATCACTAAAGATTACGAGCCAGAATCGTTCGACAAAATCTATTCTATTGGCGCGTGGGAGCATGTCCGTCCCAAGGACGTACCCGACGTGCTCAGTAAGTTGTACACGGCACTAAGTCCAGGCGGTCGCTTGGTTCAGCATTTCTTTTGCTCGCTAGTGGATGGTTACCATACGTGGCAGCTGGCGGGCCAATTTTACTTTCCCGGCTCGCATCCTCCGGCATATCCATCACAAGTTCGTGCATTCGAAGCGGCTGGCTTTCGCATCTCTGCTCGTTCGATCCACGATTATCGCCCTACCTTGCGTGCGTGGTTTGACAACCTTTCAGCCAATCAAGACCGGGCCATCGAGTTGGTTGGTCTGAGAACCTATCATCGCTACTTGGTGTTCTTTGCATCTGCCTGGCGTCTTTTCGATGAATCGAAGGCGATGCTTGTCCGCTATCGGCTCGATAAGCCGGTCTAGCTTTTCTGGTCGTCAATCATACGTAGACCCATCCAGCAGCAAGTGATCAACAAGCTAGGAGCCACTCCCTTCGGCATCTGCCCTGGAGAACTTTCACGCAAACTAGGTTGCTGATGTCGTGAATCAATTCGATCGACTAGGCCACGAAGCGCTGCTGGCGACCATGGCCAGCGACGTCCAACTTGCTTACCGTGCATCCGCGCAAGGAGCTTCTTCCCCTCGCAGTTGGAGCCAAAGCGCAAAGTTGGCCGGGCCCTGTGGGCAGGGTGATGGAGGCACAGCCGTTGACCCTGATCCCCAAGGAGGAGGCGCGGTCGCCCTGGGCCTCAACTTGTTGAAGTTCCGAGCCAGGTCCAGTATCGAGATTCTGGATGCCATCCCCGGAAACATTGATGATCGGTCTGACGCAAGCAGTGGTGAAGAAGGAATTGGTGTTTAGGGCGTTGATGGCGAACGCCATTGCGCAGGAAATACAGCTTCTATCGCCTATCAAGCTCGAACTATGCCTGGCTATGGTGTTTACCAAATCGGCGAACGCGTTCACTTCCGCAGTGGTCTTCAACAAGGTCCAGCTGATCTCCTGGCTCGTATCAGTGGAAGCCCAGAAAGATCCACCCGCCACCCAGCCGTTAGCCGAAGTGGTGATGGCATTGATCGCCGAAGCCTGCCGGAAGGCATCGCGATAGCCATCCATCATGATGGTGAACTCCGATGTGTCGATGCTTCCGGAGGAATCGATCGAAAGGAACAGCTCCCCGCTTACCTGAGTGGCAGCTGTTGCGGCCTGGGGGCCCCCGGGTTCAGGAAAGATGTCACCCCTTTCATCCGTACACCCGGGGGCTTGAGGAGATGACCGATGCGTCGCTACAGCGAGGCCGTCAAGGCTGATGTGAGAAGG
>Ga0247840_10002080_pt1 | contig 36502 bp, 20 predicted proteins | sample LaCruzMarch2015__FD_192404 | JGI IMG/M metagenome (GOLD analysis project Ga0247840, IMG submission 192404) | Freshwater microbial communities from meromictic Lake La Cruz, Castile-La Mancha, Spain - LaCruzMarch2015_17m | ecosystem: Environmental > Aquatic > Freshwater > Lake | place: Spain...
TTGCCAATAATATGACTACTCAAACAGGAGCTACTTCCGTAATTACAGGAACTGTAGCATATAAAGTGTATAACTGTATTATCTATAATAATAAATATAATACATCTACGGCAGCCACTAGTTTTGCGACTAACACTTCGAAGGTGTTAACTAATAATGCGTGGGACGTAGCTCCCACCGATGGTATAATGACTAATACCCTCTTGTTGTCTTCTTCTCCTTTCATCGTAGCAACTTCGTATGTCGGCGCAGCCAATGGTACTGATAAGCTTGCTTCTGCTATCGAAAGTGCCGATTTTAAATTAGTATCAGGCTCTTCGTGTATCAATGTAGGTAACAATACTTATGCTACTGCCACATCCGATTTGGCAGGTAATAATCGTATTCAAAACACAACAGTTGATATTGGTTGCTATGAAGTTACTCCAACGGCAGCTTCAATCGCAGGCGGAAATCTGAATAATACAGGACTTACCAATATTCAACTGACAAACACAGATATTACAGTTTCTTCGGGCGAATTTGTTATCGATGCTACCAAAACAGTTAAATCAATGACTATTGCTCCGGGAGCCAAACTAACGCACAGTTCGGGAACCTTATCTGCAACTAATGGCATTATACTTGAAAGTGATGCTACTGGTACAGCAACTTTGATGGATAGTTACAGTTCACCAACTATAAATGCAACTGTAAAACAATATGTAACTTTAGGTCGTAACTGGTATTTGAGTTCTCCTGTTTCGGCAGCCGATTATACTTGGTTAAGTCGCGGCACAAGTGTTCAGGGATGGGACGAAGCAACCAAAGCATGGGTGCCTGTAACCAATGGTACTTTGGTGAAGGGTAAGGGTTATGTTCAAGTAGCTACAACTATTGTTTCACCGCCATCGACTACAGGCACTACCGGCACTGTAAACGTAACAGGAACTACCAACTCGGGCGATGTAGCTATTACCGTTAGTCGTACCGAATCGGGTTCGAACCGCGGTTTCAACTTGATAGGTAATCCGTATCCATCGTATCTTAAGTGGACTGGCGCGAATGGATTTTTAGCCGAAGCAACCAACGATAGTATTAGTACAAGTTTTTGGTATCGTACCAAAAATAGTTCCGAAGCCTATGTGTTTACAACCTACAATGGCTCTAGCCACTTGGTTGTTGGTGGCTCATCTGTAAATAGCGTACTTAACGAATATATTCCTCCTATGCAAGCATTCTGGATTCGTGTAGACCCAAATGCATTAATAACAACTCATAATGTGGTACTAAACTTCAAAAACAATATGCGTTTTCACGGTGTAGGCGATAACAATAAATTCAAAGCTCCTAAGGCTGACGACCGCCAACTTGTTCGTCTGCAATTAGCTAATGGCAGTCAATCCGACGAAGCATTGATATACTTCGATGCGGCTGCTGCCAACACGTTCGATAATTACGATTCACCAAAAATGATGAATAATAGCAGCACTTTGCCCGATTTGTTCACTACTGTGGGCACCGAACGCTTAGCAATAAACGGACTAAACGGTTTTGCTGACAATATGGAACTGCCACTTGGCTTTACGCTAAAAGCAGTAACCACCGGATTAACGCTAAAAGTATCCGAACTCAGTAACTTTGCAAGTGGAACAAAAGTATATTTGTTGGATAAAGAACAACATTCGCAAACCGAACTACTACCAACTACAGAATATACCTTCAATACCACAGCATCGACTACTAACAACGAAAATCGTTTTAGCCTCCTATTCCGTGCCCCAGGCTCAACAACTAGAATTGAAAAAGACGAAAAGTTGAACGCACAAGTATTTGTGAATGCCAATAATCAAATTACCATTAATGCTCCCGAAAAAGCGGTTTACAGCATTTACAATGCAATGGGACAATTAATAAGCAATGGTTTAACCACGTCGAACCGAACAATAGTAAGCCACAAATTGTCAAATGGAATATATGTGGTATGTGTTTCGGACAATGGTCGAAATTATTCAACTCGCTTAATCTTAAATGGTAAATAGTAACTGAAAAAATATTAAATTAATATTATGGAAACAAAGAAAAAATATATCGCACCTCGTATCGAATGGATACCGCTTGATAACGAAATATCATTGGCATTAGCATCTGCTCCTCCTGCAGGACCCGATGAATCGACAAATTATAAAACAGACCAATTTGGTGACAATATTTTTAAAACTCAGGTAAGTTAATATTGAATGCTAAATTATATTACAGGTATTCTTTTAAGATTCAGTGTTGCATTTGACGTCTTCATACTTTTTTGTTATTGCAGCATACTTTGTTATTATAAGATATATGCGACTTTTGCTCAAAATTTTAAATCAAATCAAAAAAATTACAATCACATGAAAAAAATTATTTTTATATTAGTAGTAGCCATGTCTACTGTAACACTTTTTGCTGCTCCGTTAATAATTTACGTAACACCTACCGGTTCATCAGAGGGCGACGGTTTATCGTGGGCTAATGCTGTGTCTATTGATAGGGCACGTAATTTAGCCAATTGGTATAATACAAAAGCTACTCCTGTAGAAAATCAGATTTGGATGAAGGCAGGAAGTTATGATATTGAAAAGGGAATTCAACTGACTTATCAATTGACTATTTATGGCGGTTTTACGGGAAAAGAAAGCTTATTGTCGGAACGTAATTGGGTAACCAACCAAACCATTATAAATCGGACAGGTGACAACCCGGGTCAGGTTATTTGGTCTAATGTTGAAAAAGATGTATTGTTGGATGGTCTTATACTTCAAGGTGGCAGACCAACATCATCAAATGGATGTGGAACAATAACCAATGGTACCACCATGAGGAACTGTATAATTCGTGATAATAAAGCAGGTACTAACACTTGTGGGTTATCTATAGAACAGGTAAAAGGAGCAACCAAAATTGTTGTTATTGATAACTGTTTGATTATAAACAATGAAGCAACTGATTTTCTAGAAGTTATTAAGATTGGTGTACCTAATACCGAGATAAGAAACACAACTATTGCAAATAATTTATCTACTACAGCAAATAATTTTGCTGTTATTACAGGAAAAGTACCCTACAAGGTGTACAACTCAATTATTTATAATAATCTCAATGTTTCCACTGTAGCGAAAAATTTCGGTGAAAACAACTCCAAGGAATTAACAAATAATGCATGGGACTTAGCTCCAACCGATGGTACATTAACAAATAATATTATGTTATCTTCATCTCCATTCGTTGCTGCTACTGAGTATGCGGGTGCAGCCACTGGTGGCAAAAAACGGTTTTCAGCAATTAAAAGTGCTAATTTTAGATTGGCAAATGGCTCTAGTTGTATAAATGCAGGTAATAATACCTATGCCACAGCCACCATTGATTTAAGCGGAGCTACTCGTATTCAGCATTCAATAGTTGATTTAGGTTGCTTTGAATCTTCGTTTAGTGCAGGTTTTAACAACAAAATAAAATAAAAAGACAATTAAAAATGCATTGTGAATAATAATAAATTATTATTTGAAGATTCAATGATACAATAGGCAACTTCATCCTTTTTTGTTATTACATCATCTTCAAAATATTATTTTTTATTTTACTTTTGCTCAAAATTTTCATAAAACAATTAATCAACAAATTTAAAAACAAGCAATTAAATAATCAATCTTATGAAAAAAATTATTTTACTCCTTATGGTAGCCATGTCTACCATAGCTCTTTTTGCTGCACCGGTAATCATTTACGTTACACCAAACGGTTCATCCGATATTTCAGTAGACGGTTTGTCGTGGACTAATGCTGTGTCACTGAGCAGAGGTCGGACTTTAGTCAATGATTACAATACTCAAGCAGTTGAAAATCAAATTTGGATGCAGGCGGGTACGTATGATATTACAGCTGGATTTCTGCTTACTTTAAATATAACTATTTATGGCGGTTTTGCAGGTACCGAAACCTTGTTGTCGGAACGCAACTGGGTAACCAACCAAACTATTATAAATCGGACAGGTAGTTCACAAGGACAGGTTATTTTCTCCAATGTAGAAAAAGATGTATTGTTGGACGGTCTTATACTTCAAGGGGGCAGACCGACATCCACAACTGGTTGTGGAACAATAACCAATGGAACCACCCTGCGGAATTGTATTATTCGTAATAATAAAGCAGTATCTAACACTTGCGGATTGCAGATATCTCAAGTTTCAGGAGCAACCAAAATTGTTGTGGTCGACAACTGTCTGATTATTAACAATGAAGCGGGTGCTAGCCTGGAAGCTATTAAAATTGGCGTGGCTGGTACCGAGATTAGAAACACTACCATTGCCAATAATATGACTACTCAAACAGGAGCTACTTCCGTAATTACAGGAACTGTAGCATATAAAGTGTATAACTGTATTATCTATAATAATAAATATAATACATCTACGGCAGCCACTAGTTTTGCGACTAACACTTCGAAGGTGTTAACTAATAATGCGTGGGACGTAGCTCCCACCGATGGTATAATGACTAATACCCTCTTGTTGTCTTCTTCTCCTTTCATCGTAGCAACTTCGTATGTCGGCGCAGCCAATGGTACTGATAAACTGCAATCGGCTATTGAAAGTGCCAATTTTAAATTGGTAACAGGTTCAAGTTGTATCAATGCTGGTGATAATACGTATGTAACAGCGATTACCGATTTGGCTGACACTTCACGAATTATTGGCTCTAATGTTGATTTAGGTTGCTATGAATCATCATTTACTACTGCAGCTGGTTTTGTCAATACAAAAAAGGATGGTTTAAGGATTAATGGCAATAAAATTATGTTACCACAGACAGCCATAGGTAAAACTATACGTGTGTTTAATATTAATGGAATGCAAATTAAGAATTTTGTTGCAGAGACACCCGAAATAACTATTTTGGACAAAGGAGTTTATATAGTAAGTATCAATTCTGATGTTTATAAAGTAATTCTATAACCGTCTGATTACGTTATCCAATAAAAATGCAGTTGGTTAATCCTTTGCAAGGGATTTTAACTGCATTTTTTTACACTAGACTAAAAAAACATGCGTAAATTTTTATTATTTGTTCTTGTTGTTTTGCAAACTGGAACTGCTTCAGCACTGACCAAAAATGATGTTTTAAGTGTTCAAAATGGGATTTACTATCTTGATGGAGCTCCTTTTGCCGAAATAGGATGGAATAAGTTTGAAATAAATTGGTTGCTTTTTGACGAAGTTTATGCAGGAAGATTGCTGACTAATACTAATGATATGGTTATTAAGCAACGAAATTCCATCCGTGAACTTGCTGAATCTGGAGTTAAAACTATCCGTATTTTTGGTAATGTATATACTTCAAATTTCTCAAAATGGCTATTCTATTTTAACCAAAGCGATCCAATTTTACATGAGCGTTGTTGGTTATCGCTCGATAAAACGCTTGATATATGCGAAGAAAATAATATCCGGGCTGTGGTATCACTTGCGTGCGAAAATTTTGAAGATCGTACAACAACACCTGCTGAAAATCAGCGGGAACTTATAGGAAATCCCAATTCAGCATCAAGAGCATTATTGTATAGGTATCTGAATGAGGCAATAACCCGCTATAAAGACCGCAAAGGCGTATTGGCATGGGAAGTTGGCAATGAACTTACCTTAAAACCGGATATTGATCCGGGCACACGTGTTAGAGATGGAGAACGGAAGCCAACATTAGCTCAATTGTCCCAGTTTTATAAAGAAGTAGTCCAAAAAATCAAATCCATTGATACTTTGCGAATGGTAACAAGCGGTGGTTCTATTTTACGGGAAATGGCATACGGTTTGAGTATTATACCGCAAACAGACAAGGTCACTAATTGGCCAGCAAAAAGAGACACCTATAGTCAACAATTAAATGCCTATCGTTTGGTGTACGATAACTCAGGATTTGAAAATATAGATATTCATTTTTATTTGAAGAAGGCACCTAATTACCAGATATTAGCTGATGATGCAACTACCCCACTTATAATGGATGAAATAAGGTATAATGCTTTAAGCACTGCATTAGGGAAACCTTTAATGATTGGAGAATATGGTGTAGTTCCAAAAGTGAGAACCGATCCAGATTATTGGTTAACTGGTCAAGACTGGTTTGAAACCTTTACGGGAGAAAGCGATTCGGCTCAAATGTATGTACAGGAAGCCTGCGATAGGGCGGTTAATTCAGGTTGCAGACTAATTTACTGGTGGTGCTACGATTCGCACCGGCTTAAAGATCAGACCGACTCTCAACGTTTTGATTTGGATATTGTCCGTACACCAATATTATTTAAGAAAGTACTTGATGCCAATCGCAGATTAAAATTAAAATACAATATTACTTCTGCTACTACCGCAAATTATAAGGAGCGTAAAATGTGGTATAAAGGAGGATATTTGTTTTTATCTCCTGATTTAATAGGTAAAACATGTAGAGTTTACAATGTGCATGGGGTCTTGTTACAGCAATTTGTTTCGACTAATTCTGTGGCATTGAAAAACAAAGGGATACTTATTATTAAAGCAGAAGACAAAATAATTAAGATTTTAAATAATTAATGCTAAAAATTGGCGTAAATAATAATATTAATCATTAATAAAATAAATCACAATGTTAAATCTCAGAACTTACTTTATTCTATTTTTAGTTTTAACTTCTACTTTACTTTATGCAGGTGTAACTAAAAAAGTAAATAATCAACTACAAAAGTCCGATGTAGTTATTTATGGTGGCACTTCCGGTGGTGTGGTGGCTGCGGTACAGGCAGCGGAGATGGGTCATAGTGTATTGCTCATTGAACCTGGCCGACATCTCGGTGGTTTAACTGCAAGCGGATTAGGGCAGACTGATGTTGCCGACAATCCCGACAGAATCAGTGGCAAAGCTGCGGAGCTTTATCGCCGTGTTAACCAACACTATGAGCAATCGGGTAGTTGGACAGTAGAGACTCGCGAAAACTATCTAAAGAGAAGAGGTGCAAAAATTGTAAACGGTATGATGCTGAAATTTGAGCCACGCGTTATGGAACTACTGTTCAACGATTGGGTGGCGAAATATAAGCAGATCAAGGTTATTTTTGGTGAACGATTAGACTTGAAAACTGGCGTGGTCAAACAGGGTAAGCGTATTACTGCATTACGCATGGAATCAGGACGAATGTTTTATGGACGAATGTTCATTGATGCAAGCTACGAAGGTGATCTTTTACCTGGAGCGGGAGTAACGTGGACCTATGGTCGTGAACCCCGTTCTCAATATGGTGAGCGGTTTGCTGGAATACAGAAGAAGAATGCAGTAGAACACCAGTTCCGAATACCAGTTGACCCATTTATAAAGCCTGGCGATTCCACCAGCGGCTTATTGCCGGAAATACATCATGCCAATGCTTCTACCATGGGAGAGGAAGGTACAGGTGATAGCTTAATCCAAGCGTTTACATTTAGACTTTGCCTTACTAATGATCCTGCTAACCGGATTCCATTAATAAAACCGGAAACATACAACCCAAAACGATTCGAATTACTTGCACGTTACTTCACCGCTGGTTTCGATAAACCTCTTGGGCTTAATGCTGCTATGCCTAATCACAAGACCGACCTCAACAACTTTGGTCCCTTCAGTGTTGACTATTTGCGTGGCAACGACGGTTATGTGACGGGAGACTACAAGAAGCGATCAAACATTATCGCAGAACATGAGCGTTACCAGCGTGAGTGGCTCTGGTTTCTCAGCCATGATGAGCGCGTACCGAAACGTTTTCGTGATGAACTTGAGAACTGGGGTTTGCCAAAAGATGAGTTCGTTACCAGTAAGAACTGGCCTTGGCAGCTTTATATCCGTGAGTCGCGACGTATGGTGAGCGATTACGTGATGACAGAAGATAACCTGCGTGGTGTACGTTTGGCAGAGGACGCTATCGCACTCGCATCATACCCGATGGACGCACATAACTATCAACGCTACGTTGACGAGGGCGGTCATGCACGTATCGAAGGTGGCATTTATATTCCAGGTATTAATCCCTATCCTGTGAGCTATCGATCAATTGTACCCCGCCAGAGTGAGTGTGAGAACCTCATTGTACCATGGTCTTTATCTGCTTCACATGTAGCGTTTCTATCAATCCGGATGGAACCCGATTTTATGATGCTTAGTCAGGCAGGAGCCACTGCAGCCTGTATGGCACTTGAAGCGGATCTTCCGGTTCAAAAGATCGATTACTCAAAACTTCGTACTCGCTTACTCGCCGACGGTGTATTGCTGGATTATCCTACGAAGCGCCCGTTGCCAGACCCTATTGATCCGGCAAGCCTGTCCGGTATCGTTGTGGACGACAGTCATGCGATTTTTACAGATGACTGGAATTGTCGCATTGATGGCCGTTATGTAGGCGAATTCGCCCGCTCAGATGAGTCTCATGGTAAAGGTATCAAACACTTCCGATTCACTACACAATTGCCAAGGTCAGGTCGCTACGAAGTTCGCTTTTCCTATATGAAAGTGCCCAAGGGTTGCAGCGCTGTTCCCATTACCATTTATACGGCCGAAGGTCCCAGAAAAGTGTACGTGGATGAATCCATAACCCCACCTATCGATCGCCTGTGGATTTCGCTCGGCATTTTCGAGTTTTCTCAGGTGCCCGCGGTAGTGGAAGTATCCAATGAAGGCACTAAAGGTGTCGTTATCGTTGATGCCGTGCAATTCCTTCCGCAGTTTCCGTAAATGCCAATCACAACTATGAACACAATTAAGAAAAAACATCATATATGAAAAATCATAAATAGCATTTTATTGTTGAGTTGCTAACTCATCTGACTTATTCGTGTAAACCATTGAAATGTAGTGTGTAGTTTTTCACCATAAGCGCTGCGTTACATATATAATTATGTTAAATATTAATAAATCTAAAATAAATCACAATGTCAAATAATAAAACTTACATTATACTATTTCTTTTCTTTTTTTCAGCAACACAAATTATTGCGTGTAAAAAAAATGATTCTGATGGTTTAAATAAACAAGACAACCAGATTGAGAACCCCAATTATCATTCGCTAGGGTTGCAGGTGGACGATAATGGCTTGTTAATGAAAAACGGAAAACCATATCGTGGGATTGGAGTCAATTATTTTGATGCTTATCATAGGATATTAAAATCACCTACGTTGTCAGATACATCTTATGTTAAAGGATTTCGAGATTTAAAAAGTCTGAATATACCTTTTGTACGATTTAATGCCGGTGGTTTTTGGCCAAAGGATTGGAAACTTTATAAAGAAAATAAAAAAGAATACTTTTCAAAATTAGATGAAGTGGTTAGAAATGCAGAAAAGATAGGAATAGGGTTAATTCCTTCATTTTTTTGGACTAATGCAACTATTCCCGACCTTGTTGGCGAATCTGTAAACCAGTGGGGAAACCCAAACAGTAAAACAACTGAATTTATGAGGAAATATACGGAAGAGATAGTTAAACGTTATGTAGGTTCTCCTGCAATATGGGGATGGGAATTTTCCAATGAGTTTAGTCTTTCGGTAGATATTCCTGGTGATAACTACCCTCAAGTTGCAGTAGCATATGGAACTCCTGCAACTAGGTCAGCTGCAGATAAGAAATCTACAAGTGATCTTGTCGTAGCATTGGGGGAATTCGTAAAAGCTGTACGCAAAGTTGATGCTTCAAGAATCATTTTTAGCGGCAACTCTATGCCGAGAGAAAGTGCTTATAATCTTTTTCATAATCAATCCTGGATGAAAGATAATGTAGATCAATATTCTCAAATGTTAGATGAACAAAATCCCGACCCACTAAATTCAGTTACGATTCACATTTATCCGCATTCAGTAACTAAACGCTTTCCACCCAATCCCCCAACTATAAAAGAGATTGTTCAAATTACAATGGGGAAAGCTAATAAATTAAAAAAACCTTTATTTATTGGAGAAGTAGGTGCATCTATTGGAGAAGGTATATCAAATCAGATAGAGCAAAGGAATATGATATTTGAAATGATAAAAATTATTGAAGATGAAAAGGTGCCATTATCGGCTTATTGGGTTTTTGATTACTCCCCTCAGGAATCGATGGGTAATGCAACATTCGATAATTCAAGAAAATATATTTTAGAAGAGATTGGCAAAGTAAATGATCGGATAAAAATAGAATTAGGATTTTAAACCACTAATAAAATAATTAGTAATGTATAATTAAATAATTAACAATAATTCGAACTAAACAATATGATAAATCGTCGAAAATTTTTAAGTACATCTATACTTGGAATAGCAGGTTTGGGGAGTACATCGTTACTTGCAAAAGCAGGTTTAAATGTTGGTTTTGCAAATCAAACCAAGAATAGTAAAGGAAAAAGGGAAACCAATCATTTTAATTTCCAACGAGATATTCCAATAATTGACAACTATGAATTAGTAGTTGCAGGAGGTGGACCAGGTGGGGTTGCTGCAGCAATAGCTGCTGCCAGATTGGGAGTTAAGGTTTTATTAGTTGAAGCTCTGTCTTGGAGGTATAGGAACCTCTGGAATGGTTTGTTATTGGATGGAATTATCGGATGGAAACAATCTGTTGGCTCAAGGTATCTTTCTTGAAATACTGGAAAAATTGCATAAAAATAACGGTTTGTCAAGAAAAGATCAACCATCGACTTGGAATTCAATGTATCATGTTTCGACCACCTTTAACCCCGAAACCTTAAAAATAGTTTTAGACGATCTTTGTGTAGAATCAGGTGTCGATATTTTATTTAACACAAAGGTAATTGATGCCGATATAGATAAAGAAAATAAAAGAGTGAATGGTGTAGTAATTCAACACACACAAGGATATAGCTATGTTGTCTCAAAATGTTTTGTAGATGCTACAGGGAACGCATCAATAGCCAATTATTGCGGTGTGAAATTGAGGGAAGCTGGTAAAGATACTGAACACATTATGCCGCCCACACTTTGTGGGATGGTTACTGATATTGATTGGTCAAAAACAAGCCAAATGCAAGAAAAAGTATTAAAGGGCATAAAAGACGGATTTTTCAGTCAGAATGATAGACATGTGCCTGGAATAATACAATGTGGAGATAATTGGGGATTTATGAATGCCGGACATATTTTTGGAACTAATTCGCTAGATGTGAAAAGTATATCTGAAGGTTTTATTAAAGGCCGGAAATTAGTTAGAGAATATACTCAGTTTTATCAACAATACGTTGAAGGCGCAAAAAATATGAAAACATTGTCAACTGCTACTTTATTGGGAGTTAGAGAATCAAGAAATATACTTGGAGAATACGAACTGAACTATGAGGATTTTAAAAACAGAAGACAATTCCCAGATCAAATCGGGTTACATTGTTTTCCTGTTGATATTCATGTATATGACTTATCTGACAAAGAATATAAACGTTATTTAGAGGATTATGCTAAAAGAGATAGATTTCTGATTGGTGAAAATTATGGACTGCCTTATGGAATATTAGTTCCTAAAGGATGGAATAATTTATGGATTGCAGGCAGTTGTATTTCAGCTGATGTTAAGGTTCACGGCTCGGTACGATTACAACAAAGTTGTTATATTATGGGACAAGCTGCAGGAACTGCTGTTCATCAATCAATTAAAACCGGACAGGCTGCAAATAATATTGATACTGAACAATTAGTAAAAACATTAAGGACTAATGGTGCTTTTCTTCCACAAGAAAAATTATCTAAAACAATGACTCGATCTTAACATCAACTGAACTGAAAAAAAAGTCATGAAAGGTTTGGAAGATTATAAGAGGTACGACGAGATAAGATACCAGAGTGAGGAACGCCGGTGTTCGTCAAAAAGCTTCATATGCCCAACTGGGATTATCTTTCACCTCCTGTTCCCCATCCAACAGCTGAAATAATGAAATTTTGATTTAGAAACTGTATACAACAACTTTTTTAATATAAACGTGAAAAACATATTGCTTTTAAATTTTCTTGCCGGAAGTACGCTTGTAATCGGTGGAAACAACATTCAAAATACGGTCGACGGGAAGCCAAATGTATTAATCATTATGGCGGATGAACATCCCTATTTTTTGGCAGGTTGCTATGGTAATAAGTTAATAAAAACTCCTAATATTGACAAGTTAGCTCAAGTAGGTGTGGTGTTTGATGCAGCATACTGTGGAAGTCCCATAAGCGCGCCTTCGCGTGCATCAATGATGACTGGTCGTCATGTGCATAACCATGAAGTCTGGGATAATGCAGCTCCTCTGAGATCAGACTGGCCGACCTTTGCCCATAGCTTTTCATCTGCTGGATATAATACGATCTTAAGTGGGAAAATGCATTTCGTAGGTCCCGATCAACTTCATGGTTTTTCCGAACGATGGACTCAGGATATCTACCCTGCCACATTTGATTGGAGCCACAGTGACAGGGATTCGGTATATGTCAATACAGGACAAAATATTGACAGGGTTTGGGAGGCTGGTCCAGGAAGAAGCCCAGATATGGATTATGACGAAGAAGTATTATTCCGTACTAAATATGGCTTGCGATTAATGACCCGCATGAAGCACACTAACCCGTTTATGATGTGCGTTTCATTTACCGGACCTCATTATCCATTTAAAGCACCAAAAAAATATTGGGACTTGTATTCCGACAAAGACATAAATCTACCTAATCTACCTCCCGGATTTATGAACAAGGAAAGCATTGATCTCCAATGGGCAAGAAAAATGGGGAAATTTGAATCACTGGTGCCGGACAGTATTTTAAAAAAAGCAAGGCACGCCGTCATGGCTCGTACAACAATGATTGATGACTATGTGGGAGAAATTGTAGCCCTTTTAAAAGAGTTGGGGCAATTTGATAATACCATTATTATTTATACCAGCGATCATGGTGAAATGTTCGGGGAACATGGATTATGGTATAAAAACACAGCTTTGGAACCATCGGCAAGGGTTCCGTTAATTGTATCCGGCAAACAGATTCCTGCAAATAGAAGGATTTCCGAACCAGTCAGTCTATTGGATATCGGACCTACTCTCTGCGGATTGTCAGGAATTAACATGATATATCCGGTAACTGACGGAAGGGATATTAGTGATTTGGTTTTAAATAAACGGCCATCAGGAAAGGGACTTGCAATAATGGAGCATTATGGTGAAGGTGCAAAAAGAGGATACCGTATGGTTCGGCAAGGCAATTACAAACTGATATATGTGCCGGGAGAGGATGTTGTTTTATATAATGTGGAAAATGACCCGGGAGAGTGGAACAATCTGGGAGCCGATCCAAAGTATAAAAAAATTGTAACAGAATTAAAAGGTATTGCCTTGAATGATTGGGAGGACTACAAAAGATATGATGAAATGAGATACGAAAGTGAAGAGCGCAGGATGTCCATAAATAAAGCACCCAAGCCTTACTGGGATTATATTTCACCTCCTGTTCCACATCCAACCAGAGATACAAGGCTGAAATAATATGACATGTGAAGAAATTGTATAAAACAACTTATTTAATACAAATATGAAAAACATATTGCTTTTAAATTTTCTTGCCGGGAGTGTCCTTGTAACTGGTGGTAACAAAATTCAAACGCCTTGTAAAACTAAGCCCAATATTATTTATATTGTAACTGATGATTTGGGTTGGTCAGATTTAGGATGTTATGGTGCGGATTTACACGAAACTCCTAATATTGACAAGCTTGCAAAGAAAAGTTTAATTTTTACCAATAGCTATGCAGCAGGTCCGGTATCCTCACCTACACGGGCAGCTTTAATGACGGGTAAATGTCCGGCAAGATTAAATTATACAATATGGAGCGAAGCGGCTTCGGAAAGTGAAAAAAAAGGACAGGAAACACATAAATATCTTCCTCCTGCGACGATTGATAATTTAGCACTTGAAGAAGTCACTATAGCTGAGAAGTTGAAAGAAAATGGCTACCTGACAGCACACATTGGTAAATGGCACATTGGTGATATTATGCACTTTCCTGAAACACAAGGATTCGATGTAAGTGTGGCATCAAGTCAGCGTGGTGCACCTCCCACCTATTTTTATCCTTATAAAGGTTTTGCATTTGGGGAGCTTCGATTTGTGGGAAACCTAGGGATGGGTGCAAATGGAAAATACTTTACCGATAGGGAAGGTGAATACCTTGAGGACAGGCTTACTGATGAAGCTATGAAAATTATGCAAGATGCCGGTTCGCGTCCATTTTTTTTAAACTTATGTTTTTATAATGTACACACACCTTTAGAGGCAAAAGCTAAGGATGTGGCCTATTTTAAAAACAAACTATCTCCGGATTTTCATCATCAAAATGAGACTTATGCAGCAATGGTAAAAGCTGTGGATGATAATGTTGGAAGATTGCTTAAAAAGTTAGAAGAACTTGGCATTGCAGAAAATACTTTTATCGTTTTCACTTCAGATAATGGAGGTTATATCAATAAATATAAGGACAAGGCTGTTACAACTAATTTTCCATTAAGATCAGGCAAAGGATCACTTTATGAGGGAGGAATTAGGATTCCTACAATAATTTATTATCCTAAACACCCAGGAAAAGGAAAAAAAATTGACACCCCAATCAGTACCAACGATTACTTTCCCACTGTATTAGAAATTACCGGTACAACGAACAATGTGAAAAATATTGATGGGAAAAGTTTTCTGCCATTGCTTGAAGGGAAAGTAGACACTTGCTTGCAAAACAGGGAATTGTTTTGGCATTATCCACATTACTACGAAACGACAAAGCCTGTTAGTGCGATTAGAGACGGTAATTGGAAATTATTGGAATATCTGGAGGATGGACATATAGAACTTTTTAACCTAACTAAGGATATAGGTGAAACCGATAACCTGGTAAATACAGAGCCACAAAAGGCAAACAATCTTTTAGAGAAGCTCCACAAATGGAAAACAGAAGTAAATGCTCAAGGGGTAACATTGAATCTAAACTATATAGGCAAATAAAGTACTTATACGATGAATGTATTTAAAACCAATACAATAAACAAAAATCTCATTTTAATAACTCTAATTATTGCATTCGTTGCTTGCAATAAAAGTTATAGTCAAGTGATGCCTATAAATTTAAGATGCGAATACCTTGAAAATGCTATCGGCATTGATGCGACAACCCCCCGCTTCACCTGGCAAATGAGCGGTAATACAAGCGGTTTGTCACAGAAGGCATATCAGTTATTTGTTGGTACCGACTCTGTTGAAGTTTCTAATGGGAAGGGCGATATCTGGCAATCAAAACAAATTGACTCATCAACAATTCCTATTGTCTACCAAGGGCAAAAACTTCAGCCATTTACCCCTTATTTCTGGGGAGTAAAAATTTTGGACGAAAGAGGGAAGTGGTCAGCTATTTCCAGTGTAGCCAAATTCGAAACAGGCATGATGGAACAAGGGAACTGGAAAGGAAGTTGGATAGATGACTCGCATGATTATAATATTAAACCAGCTCCCTATTTTAGAAAAAACTTCAATTTACAAAAAACGGTAAAGTCTGCACGGGCATACATTGCAGTAGGTGGCCTTTATGAACTCTATCTGAATGGCAACAAAGTAGGTGACCATAGGCTTGATCCGATGTTTACGAGGTATGACCGTAGGATACTTTATTTAACGTATGATGTTACCAAAAATTTACTGAGTGGCAAAAATGCTATAGGAGTTATTTTGGGCAATGGCTGGTTTAACCATCAATCAATCACAAAAGGGTGGTACTTCGACAGAGCCCCATGGAGGGCACGACCTAAGTTTTGTTTAAATTTACGGATAACGTATGATGACAATACAGCAGAGATCATTAGTTCAGGGCAAGATTGGAAAACATCCTTAAGTCCAATCGTATTTAATAGCATTTATACAGCTGAACATTATGATGCCCGGCTCGAACAGACTGGATGGAATATGCCGGATTTTAATGATTCTAAATGGAAAAATGTAATCTGTACAAATGCACCTTCTCAAAATATTGTAGCTCAAACTTTACAACCTATTCGGAATGTTGAAGAAATATCATTAAAAGAGATGCATCAGTTTGATGAGCAAACATACCTTTATAATTTCGGAAGAAATATTTCAGGGGTTTGTCGTATTCAAGTTGCTGGAACTGCTGGAACCACTATCCGTATAAAGCATGCTGAACGTTTGGATAAAAATGGGCGGGCTGATCTTTCAAATATTGATGTGTATCACCGTCCTATTGATAATACTGACCCTTTTCAAACTGATATCTTTATTTTGAGCGGAAATGGAGAAGAAACTTTTATGCCCCGATTTAATTACAAAGGATTTCAGTATGTAGAAGTAACTTCTGACAAACCGATTCAACTTACAAAAGAAAGTCTGAAAGCCTATTTTATGCACAATGATGTTCAGGCAATTGGTAGCATTCATTCGTCAAATCCCACCATTAATAAAATCTGGGAGGCAACAAATGCATCTTATTTATCGAACCTGTTTGGATATCCCACTGATTGCCCACAACGCGAGAAAAACGGATGGACTGGTGATGCACATATCAATATAGAAACCGGATTGTATAATTTTAATGCAATTAATATTTATGAAAAATGGATGGCCGACCATCAGGACGAACAACAATCCAATGGCGTATTACCGGCCATTATTCCTACCGGTGGCTGGGGGTATCACTGGGCCAATGGACCTGACTGGACCAGTACCATTGCTATCATTCCATGGAACATTTATCTTTTCTTCGGCGACACGCGGCTATTGGAAAGTTGTTTTCCCAATATCAAGAAATATGTTGATCATCTTGACGAAATTAGCCCAAACGGACTTTGCAATTGGGGACTTGGCGATTGGGTTCCTGTAAAATCTAAAACACCAATGGAGTACACATCATCTGTCTATTTTTATGTTGATGCAACAATACTTTCTAAAGCTGCAAAGATTTTAGGGAAACAAAAAGAGTCTGAAAAATATGTTGCATTGGCAGAAAAAATAAGAAATGCTATTAATGCAAAATACCTGAATAGTGAAACTGGGATATATGGCAGCGGTTTCCAAACCGAATTATCTGTAGCTCTAAAATGGGGGCTGGTTCCTGAAAACCTAATTGAGAAAGTGTCGAGGAATCTGGCAGACAGAGTTGAAGCCGACAACTGTCACATTGATGTTGGATTGTTGGGTACTAAGGCAATACTGAATGCTTTAAGCGAAAATGGATATGCCGATATGGCCTATAAGGTAGCCTCTCAGGAAACCTATCCATCATGGGGCTGGTGGATTGTTAACGGGGCAACTACTTTACTTGAAAATTGGAAGGTTGATGCTACAAGGGATATCTCTATGAACCATATCATGTTTGGAGAAATTAGTGCCTGGTTTTATAAAGGATTGGGAGGAATTTTCCCTGATGAAGAACAGCCGGGATTTAAAAATATAATTCTAAAACCAAACTTCGTTACTGGACTGGCTCAATTTGAGGCAAAACTTGATGGACCATACGGAACTATTATCTCATCATGGAATAAATCAGAAGGGAAAGTATTGTACAATGTGACTATACCTGCAAACAGCACTGCAACTCTTTATTTAAAAGATAAAAAGATATTAGAAAATGGAAATAAACTTATGGAAAACAAAAATTTACAGATTGAGAAGAATGGCAAGGATATGTTGAAAATATATCTGAAAGCTGGAAATTATATTTTTTCAATTACCAAATAGATTAATAAATAACAACATCAATATGAGAAAAATACTGATTTTTTTTATCCTTCTTCAAGGATATTTCCTGAATGCACAAAATCTTAAAAGCGTTACTTTGAACGGTACTTGGACACTATATTACAGTGTCCAAAACAAAAGTACTCCGGCAACACCAGATGAATTAAAAACTAATTCATGGACCAAGATTCCCGCAACCGTACCAGGCAATGTAGAGCTTGATTTGTTAGCTGCAGGGACTATTAAAAACCCAGAGATTGGCAATAATATTTACGACCTCCGAAAATATGAAGGTTACCAATGGTGTTATAATAAAAAATTCAACATTTCAAAAATTAACTCTGAACAAAGATTGCAACTGTTTTTTGGAGGAATTGACTGCCTTTCTGACATCTATTTTAATGGACAAAAGATTGGTCAAACTGACAATATGCTGATTGAACACAGTTTTGACATTACAGATAAAGTTAACTATGACGGCGAAAATGAGCTGCATGTCTTCCTCCGTTCTCCTGTAATAGAAGCTCAGAAATATATTTTGGGGCAATTTAGTTTCAGATTTGCAGATGTAGGATCAGTTCGTATTCGTAAAGCCCCCCATATGTATGGTTGGGATATTATGCCCCGTCTGGTAAGTGCCGGTTTGTGGAAAAATGTTGAATTGCAACTAATTGAACCAGTAAATTTTGTGGATGTGAATTGGTTTACAACTAGTGTTGATCCAACAAAAAATACAGCTGATCTTTCGTTGACATATCAACTGAATCTCCCGTTTCAGTATTTAGATAAAATTGAATCAGAAGTGACTATAAAAAAAGAGAATAAAGTCATTTACAAAAAGACATCGAGTGTTGATAATTATGCAATATACCAGATGATTAAATTAAATCAGGTTGATTTTTGGTGGCCTCGAGGGTATGGAAAACCAAACTTATATGATGTTGAAATAATTATTAAAGACAAAAAAGGGAAAGTTCTGGCTACAAATAGCCAAAGAATAGGTTTACGTACAGTCAAATTGGATCGCACTGATATTAGCACAGATGAAAATTCAGGAAAGTTCTGCTTTGTTGTGAACGGAGTAAAAATATTTGTAAGAGGAACAAACTGGGTACCACTTGATGCATTACATAGTCGGGATATTCAACACGTAAAGAAATCAATAGACATGTTGGTGGATTTAAATTGCAATATGGTTCGTTGTTGGGGTGGAAACGTATATGAAGATCATCAATTCTTTAACTTGTGTGATGAATCCGGTATTATGGTTTGGCAAGACTTTGCGATGGCATGTTCATTTTATTCTCAAGAGCAGGATTTTGCTACTCAAATAGAAAGGGAGGTAAAATCTGTTGTTTTAAAACTAAGAAATCACCCATCCTTGGTATTATGGGCAGGAAACAATGAAAATGATCAGATTATCCATTCTCCGCTCCGTTTAAACCCCAACAATGATGTCATTAGCCGTAGCATTATCCCTAAAGTTCTATATGAATTCGATTCTACCCGTCCATATTTGGCAAGTTCTCCGTATGTAAGCCCTTCAGCAAGTGAGAAAGGGTTAGATTATGAGCGATTTTTACCAGAGGTGCATTTATGGGGGCCAAGAGGTTATTACAAAGCTCCATTCTATACCTCGACAAATGCAAATTTTGTAAGTGAAATTGGGTATCATGGATGCCCAAACAGGGAGAGTCTGGAAAAAATGTTCGATAAACAGTTTGTTTATCCGTGGGTTAAGGATTTTAAATGGAATGACCAATGGGTTACAAAGTCTGTTCGAATATTACCTGAATCGGACAAAACAAGAAACAGAAATGATTTAATGCTTAACCAAATCAAAGCCCTTTTTGGCGTAGTACCATTGGATTTAGATTCCTTTATACAAGCGTCTCAGATTGTTCAGGCAGAAGCCAAGAAATATTTTATAGAATTTTGGCGAGCCGGCAAATTCGATAGGACTGGGATTATTTGGTGGAATCTTCGTGATGGATGGCCTATTATCTCGGATGCAGTAGTGGATTATTACAACAGCAAAAAACTGGCTTATTATTATATCAAGCAAGTACAACAGGATGTATGTGTATTGATAAGTGATGCAAAAAATGGCAAACATTCAGTTATTGCAGTGAATGATACGCAGGAAGAAAAATCAGGAAAAGTGATTGTCAAGGATGCTGATACATGGGAGATCCTATTTTCTGCCTCCTTTAATATCCCTGTAAATGGCAAAACCGTGATTGGTAATATTCCTGAAATTCAAAAGCAATCCATGTGGTTGATTGAATACACGGTAGGTAATGAAAAACATACGAATCATTATTTATCCGGAACACCACCGTTTAAACTCGATGATTATTTGCGTTGGTATCAAAAGTTGAATATAAGTAGAAATTAAAAAGACTGGAGGTTTTGCTCAAGATAAATAAAAAAGATGAAGGACAATTTATCATTTATATTTTTTCAAACAGGGTGATTGGAAGAGACCCAATTTGTAAACAGAAGCACAATTTGATACCTTCGAAAGCATAATTTACTAAATAGTTACCAGCATCACACTTTAATCATCGCATTTTTACAGCAAATTAAAAACAACTTTGAATATTAAGTCTATGACAAATAAACTTTTCAACAAAAGAAAATTTTTTCCAAAATCATCTTTTTTATTACTATTGATTTTAGTTCAAATTTTTGCGAGCAACAGTTGGGCACAAAACCAGAAGAATATTAAAACAAAACGCATAACCAAGCCTACCGTGCTCTCCGACAGTGAGTGGGTCAAAGCCAATATTTTCTTGAACCCACCGGTTGATTACCGATCTGCTCCTTTTTATTCGCTCAACGATAAGCTGGACAGCACCGAGTTGATAAGGCAAATCAACGGCTTTAAATCCGGTGGCTTTGGCGGTAGTTTTCTTCACAGCCGTGCCGGGTTATTGACCGAATACATGGGCAAAGAATGGTGGGAGGCGATGGATGTGGCAGTCAGGACTTCGAAAAAAATCGGGATAAAAGCATGGTTTTACGATGAAGATAAATGGCCAAGCGGTTATGCTGGTGGAAAAATACCACTTATAAGCAACGATTTTCATGTACGGTGTTTAACCCGAGTTGACAAAAATGAAAAAATAGAATCGATAGATCAGGTGCTGTTTGAAGACGTTCATTTCAAATACATTATCCACAAAGCCCAGATGGGTGAAGGCAGGTTTAATGGCACTTGCTACACAGATTTGATGAACCCAAAAATGGTAAAAGCATTTATCGACAGTGCCTATACGCCGTATCTCGACCGATATAAAGACGAAATTGGGAAAACAGTGCCAGGTATTTTCACCGATGAGCCGCAAATTTGGCCAAAAGCTGCAGGAGGGAAAGATGGTTCGGTGAGTTTTTCGCCTTATATTCTGGATAAATTTATAGCGATGCACGGCTACGACCTTCTGCCCTTCATTCCCGCACTGTTCGATACAGTTGGCAATTTCAAGAAAGTGCGTTACCAGTATTATCAGACCATTTCGCGCTGTTTAGAGGAAAACTATACGAAACAGATTGGAACTTATTGCGACGGAAGAAATGCGGTTTTCACAGGTCATTTTCGTGGTGAAGAAACCCTCAGTCAGGTGATGATTAATTCAGGAAACTCGATGGTCAACTATCGTCACATGCAAATGCCCGGCATCGACTTGCTTGGCTTAAATTTCGTTCCGCTAAATACACCTAAAAGTGTTGCAAGTGTTGCCAATCAATACGGTATCAGCCGGCGGTTAAGCGAGTCCTACGGAATAAGTGGTCAGAATATGAATTTTGAGGATCGAAAATGGCTGCTTGATTATCTTACTGTTAACGGAATAAATTTCATTGTTCCCCATCTTGCACTTTACAGCATGAAAGGGGAACGGAAACGGGATTATCCACCCAATTTTAGTCCTGCGCAGCCTTACTGGGAATACAATAAGTTGTTCGAAGATTATTCGGCTCGGATGTGCTATGTGAACACGCTGGGGAAATATGCCGCCGATTTGTTGCTTCTTCATCCGCTTGAATCGGAATATTTGGGTGTTAAAAACAACTACAATCAGAAATATGACCAATGTTTAAACCTGTTGCAAAGACAGCATCGAAACTACGATTTGGGAGACGAACAGATTCTGGCTGAGATCGGAAAAGTTAAAAACAAGGAGCTGGTCATAGGGCAAATGGCTTACAAAGTAGTTGTTTTGCCCAATATGCTGGTTCTCCGAAATTCCACTCTCACAATATTGAAACAGTTCCACGCTTCCGGAGGCAAAATTTTGGTCTATGGCCGCTATCCTGACTGTGTGGATGGAGAATTGAATCCGAAAGCCATTGAATCACTCAAACAAATCAGCCGTTTTGTTACAGAAAATGATTTTTCCGAAGTCCTAGATAAAGTTCTGCCTACCGACTTAAAATTGGAGGGGTCTGACAATGAAATGGTCTGGACACATTACCGCAAAGTTGCCAACGGCGGAATTCTGCAACTGTCGAATACTTCGCGGTTGAAGGAAGTGAATGTTGAATTGTTGTTTTCGTCTTCGGTAAGCAAACTGGCGCTCTGGAATCCCGAAAATGGGCGTTCGATGAAATTAGTTCCCGAAAAAGATGGCCGAATTAAACTGCACTTTGCGGCAACCAAATCGTGGCTGGTTACTTTTGGAAATGCTTCGAAAGAGGCCGATTTTACGAAAGTTTATCAACTTCCCAGAGCAAAAACAGAGATTGCTAAAATGCAAGGAAAATGGCAGGGAAAGCGTCTCGACCCCAATGCCCTGACGCTCGATTTTGCACGCTATTCAATCGACAGCGGAAAAACGTTTAGCCAACCCGAACCCGTGATTGGTATTCATCAGCGACTCACAAAAGATAAATATACCGGCAAACTTATTCTTAAATTTGAACCACAGGTAGCCGTTGTTCCAACCAAATACTCATTGGTGGTAGAGCAGCCGCAGTTATACCAGTTATCAGTCAATGGGAAAGAAATAAACTTTGAGGGCACCGAATATTACCGCGATCATGCCTTTCGGATTCAGGACATTTCGGGTACTTTGAAGGAAGGAAGCAATGAAATTCTGATGGCTGTTAAATACGTGGCTCCTGAGCCCGCCAGCCTGAATGCTATCAAACGCTATGGCACTGAAATAGAGAGTATTTGCCTAATTGGAGATTTTGCTGTGGCTGTCACACCTTCGATTCTGCCTTTTATTAAATCGCAAAAATACCGTGATAAAAAGCTAGTTGAAAAACCTGTTTACCATATTAGCAGATTTGAAATAACCAAAGAAAATACTTCGTTCGATAAGGATTTGGTATTGCAAGGCTATCCGTTTTTTGCAGGCAAATTTGTGTTAAATAATTCCTTTAAAGTCGAAAATGTGCTGAAATCGAAAAAATATTTCCTATCATTTCCATCATTCGAAGCCATAGTATTGAAGGTGAAGGTGAATGGTAAAGAACTTGCGCCTTTGGTTTTTAGTCCGTGGGAATCCGAAATTTCAGGAGCAATCAGAGAAGGGGAGAATATCGTTGAAATAGAGATGGTCAACTCTATGCGCAATTTGCTGGGACCGCACCACCATTCGGGCGGCGAATTGAACGAGGTTGGGCCGGCAAGTTTCACGGGTAATCCACAATGGCCAAACGTTGGGGGCGAAAATGACTGGTACGATCTTCGCTTGAAAGGCAGTCCGACACTCTGGCGCGATGATTACTGTTTGATCCCATTTGGACTGCTCGCACCGCCTGTAGTTTCCATATCAGAATAATAGTTGTTATTCGATTACTAGAGTACAACCAGAATCATACATCATATCAATACACAAATAACTCATAACATCAAATTTATTAATAACAATAAAACAACAATGAAAACCACACACAAAACAACTGCCCTGAACGCTGCTGCGTATTGTATTATTTTTAGCAAAAGATTCCGTCGAGTTAAAATCGGAATAATGAGTCTTATAATTTCCGTTTTTGCAGCGCAAGCCACGGGAGCAAAGCCTATCGCAAAGACTCCGTTGGGGTTACATGTTGAAACGGATGGCACATTGACGCTGGCAGGAAAGCCGTTTTACGGTATGGGACTCTGCATGTATGATGGCTTTCTTCGCACTATTGATAAACAGGAATACCTGCCTTACACTCCATCCCTCAAAAAATTAGCAGACAACAAAATCCCATTCATTCGTGTGCCGTTTTGCGGATATTGGGCTAACGCCCTTAAAGTCTATCAAAACAAACCTGCGGAATATTTCCGCGAAATGGATTTATTTGTCAAGACTTGCGAGGAAAATAAAATCGGCATTATTGCCACACTCTTTTGGACTAAATTCAGTGTGCCCGATGTGGTCGGCGAAAGTGTTAATCAGATTGGAAACCCAGCCAGCAAGACAATGGAATATGCCCGCAAGTATATCAGGGAAGTTGTGAATAGGTATAAAAATTCTCCTGCTATTTGGGGTTGGGAAATTGGCAACGAATTTAATCTGTCGGCCGATCTTCATAAAGTAATACCTGTAAACCCAAACAAAGATGTTTTTACTTCCGGTGGAACGCCGGCACAGCGAGGGACTAATGATCAATACAGTTCACAAGACGTTGAAGTTTATTACGCAGAGGTCGAAAAAGTCATTCGTAGCATTGATTCATACCGCATAATTTCGAATGGAGACGGAGATTATCGAGCTGCCCAATACAATCTAAGAACGAAGGGAAACTGGACGCAAGATACCGAAGAAGAACTCAAAACCATTATGAATATTTTTTCGCCGCGCACGGTAAACACGATTAGCGTTCATATTTACGACAATGAGAAAACAGATGGGCTATCCCAGAAAAGATTCAACAGAATCATTGAAATTGAGGATCTGATCGGGATTTATGTGAAGCTCGCTAAGCAAAGTAAAAAGGTGCTTTATATGGGAGAATTCCTCGCTGAAAATGATTCAAATTTTGTCCGCAAGATAAATGCCATTAAAGCCTCCGGAATGCAGCTTTCTTCAGTATGGAATTATGCCAAGGTCAATTTGAGTCACAAATCATTTTTAGATGATTCGTTTATGTTCACACGTACCGCTGAGGCAAATCAGTATTACCGCAGTCAGGGGCTTCAGAACGTTGAAACCTATTGGCGGTAGTAGTTTCCTCGCTATTTCCTGTGGATATTGTGATGGATTACGCAACCCAGGAGAAGAAAATAGTTTTTAGTAGAGCTGCCTGCACATTTTTTTTTGGAATAAAAATTCATAAACATACTTTTATGAATGCACAACATACCAGTATCACACTTTTATCATCGTATTTTTGCAACAGATTACAAAACAACTTTAAATATTAAGTCTATGACAAACAAATTCTACAACAAGAGAAAATTACCACCTAAATTATCTTTTTTGTTTTTAATGATTTTCGTTCAAATTTTTGCGAGCAACAGTTGGGCACAAAACCTGCAGAATGTAAAAGCAAAAATTGTGGATGAATCAAACGAACCAATGATTGGTGTAAGTATAGTTGTAAAGGGAGCCAATACAGGCACTATAACTGATCACAACGGTGAATTCACCATAAAAGTTGCTGCAGGAAAGATATTAGTTCTCAGCTATATTGGTTATAAAGACTTGGAATTAAGTCTTTCAGCTGTAAATGGGAAGGTCATTAAAATGACCGAAAATTCTAAGTTGATGGATGAGGTAGTGGTGGTAGGCTATGGTACACAGCGTAAAATTGATGTTTCGGGAGCAGTAAGTTCAGTCAATGCTGATGTAACCAAAGACCGTGTAATTCAAAATATTGGTGATGCTCTGAAAGGTCAGGTTTCAGGTGTGGTGGTAACATCATTAAATGGTGCTCCGGGTTCAGTCAGCTCCATATCTATACGGGGAAATACTTCACTAAGTTCCGATAGTGAACCATTGTATGTAATCGATGGTGTGATTTCAGAAGCCACAGATGTTGTTCCGTCACAAATTGCTACCATTGATATATTAAAAGATGCCTCATCAACTGCTATTTATGGTTCGAGAGGAGCTAATGGGGTAATTTTAATCACTACCAACCAGGGCAAAAAAAATAGCAAAGCTAAAGTTGATTTATATGCTTTATATGGCGCTCAGAAATTGACGAAATTTATACCCATGATGAATGCGGAGCAATTTGCCGACTTTAAATACCTTTCTTATATTAATACTGCAGGAAATAAATACGATCCTGCTTTAGATGGAAAACCGTGGAGCGATATAAGTACCGGTGCTATGACTTTGGTGGATAATGAAGGTCATCTCTGGACTCAAGCCCGCAATACGTTTTACGCAGATTATTTCAACCACTTAAAAACTGTTCCGAGTAATACTGATTGGCAAAAAGAAATTTATCGAATTGCTCCAACTCAGGATTATCGTCTGATCATCAGTGGCGGTGCCGATAAATCAACCTACTCAGTAATGTTAGGATATAATAAACAAGAAGGAATTAAAATCGCTTCGGGTTCGGAAGTCTATAACTTTCGATTTAATTTAAGACAAGCTATTAGTGATAAAATGAATGTAAGATTTACTTCATCGCTCGAAAAAAAACTATTAGACAATGCCAAAGCTGAAGGGATACTAAATATATCTCCCTTTTTAAACAAAGATTCAGCTAATGTTCAGCTACCCAGTGACCAAGAGCCTTCTTCATTAATTCAAAATCCACTATTATATTCAAAAATTATTACAAATAATTATACCGATTTGGTTTACTCTAACACAGGTAATTTCGATTGGCTTATCATTAAAGGTTTAACGCTGTATTTATCTGGCACTTATGCTACGCGACAATTCGTTAGTGAAACATTCTATCCTTCCAATAGTCATTGGTCTGGTAAAGCCAATAATGGATTAGCTACACTTACTCAGCGTAGACAAGAAGAATTAAGAAGTGAAAATACTTTACAATACGACACTAAGATACAAAGGCACAATATCGGTTTTATGCTTGGAAATTCAATTTCTACCGTAGTAGTAAAGCGTTCAACAGCACAAAATTCAAATTTCAACTTACAGGATTTAGGAGTATGGGGAATGTTGGAAGGTTTATCACCAGCTACTCCAACCTATGGTTATGTAGGATATAATAATTTATCGTGGTTTGGACGGGCAAATTACACTTATGCTAATAAGTATATCCTGAAAGCTTCAATGCGTGCTGATGGTGCCTCTGTTTTTGCAAAAAACTATAAATGGGGTTATTTCCCTTCGGTTGGAGCCGCATGGCGTGTCAACGAAGAAAAGTTTCTGAAATCAGTACAAGAAATTACTAATTTTAAACTTCGTGCCAGTTATGGAGTAAGTGGCAAACAAGCTATATCACCCTATCAATCATTAGCTACTGCCTCCATTTCAAAAATCACTACTGATGGAATTTCAAACAGCGGTTCGTTGTTGTTCAATCGGTTGGGGAACGATAACCTGAAATGGGAAACTACTCGTGAAATTGACTTGGGCTTTGATTTAGGTCTGCTCAAAAATAGGTTAAACATAGTGTTTGATGTCTATGATAAAAGAACATCCGATTTACTTTATTTAGACCCTTTACCCTTATATTCAGGTTTCAGTAGTGTAATTTCCAATATAGGTGAAGTTCAGAACAGAGGAATTGAGTTTAGCATTGCATCAAGTCCATTTAAGAATAAAAATGGATTCAATTGGGATGTAAACTTCAATATCAGTAAAAATGTAAGTGAAATTCTCAGTTTAGGGCAACAAAGTTACAAAATGATTGGTACTGGCTGGAGCGGTAGTAATGCCGTGCAGGGCATTTTAAAAGTAGGAGAGCCTTTGGGTAATTGGTATGGCTATAAGACGGATGGATTGTGGCAGTCGTTTGCCGAAATAGATGCTGCACGAGCCAACGGAACATTGGCTTCAGGTATTCCCTGTTATCCGGGATATATTAAATATCAGGATATTAGCGGTCCGAATGGTGTCCCCGATGGAAAAATTACATCAGATGACCGTCAGATATTGGGAAATGCATTTCCTGCTTTTACGGGTGGTTTAACCAACTCGTTTAATTATAAAGGGATCGGATTGAATATTACTTTGCAGTATTCAATTGGTCAGAAAGTATTTAATGCAACTCAATGGGGAGCCGATGCGGTTTCAGCATCCTATTCGGGTTGGTCTTACGGTTCGGATATTTTACAATCATTTCGCCCAACATTATATCAATACGACGCAGTTACCGGTCAAAAAGGTGAATTATTTATTGAAGGTATTGCCTCGAATCGTTATCCTACTTTTTTGGCTCAACGTGTCAATAATACTGAAGAAATTCCGTTGGACTGGTATATACAGGATGCTTCGTTTTTGAGGGTTGCCGATGTCACATTTTCGTATTCGTTAAATAAAAAAGTGCTTTCAAAATTAAATATTTCTAATGTAAAAGTATTTCTGACAGGGTCGAATCTATTTGTGTTTACAAATTACAAAGGATATGATCCAGAAGTAAATGGCTCACAAGGTCAGGCATCCTATTTAATGCCCGGCTTGGATAATCAAACCTATCCGAAAGCCAGAATTATTTCTGTTGGTATGAATGCCACGTTTTAAACAATTAAGTTGTTTCAAGTAAATAGTTACGAGTTACAAGTCTGTGTCTTTAAATATTTATGAAAAACATATCATTAATTATCAATAATTACTTCTAATATTGAAAAAGATTATAGTATGAAAAAAAATAAAAACAGAGTAGGTTTAACTATATTATTAATCCTAATTTTAGCATTAAGTAGTTGTCAGGATTTTCTGACAGAGAAACATGTTGATTTTCGATCTTCCAGCAGCTCCTTTCAAGATGAGCCGGGAGTTTATACAGGAGTTTTAGGGATTTATCAATTGTATTGCGATTTATACATTAACGGCACAACGCCTTTTATTGGTGAATTGGGAACAGATGAAACGGTTGCGTCATTAAACACCCCAAATCTGATGGCTATTTATCGTTATTCGCTCACATCTACCGATTTGTATGTTTTGCCCAATTGGTACGCAATGCATTATTCGCTTATTAATAGTTGTAATGTGCTTATTGACCGTGTAAAGACTAATTTTCCGACACCAAATAGTAATATACAACGTATGCTTGCCGAAGCAAAAGCTATGCGGGCCTGGTCGTATTTCCGATTGGTTCAGACTTTTGGACCGGTACCCTTGGTTACCAAAAATATGATGACAAATATAGATTTGAATATTGGCCGCACACCGGTAAAGGATATTTATTCTCAGATTATTGCCGATCTACAAGAAGCAACAGTTGCAGGAATTTTGCCCAATAGTAAGGATTCCAAAAATCCCATACGTATTTCACATTGGGTGGCAGAGGCTATGTTGGGGAAAGTATATCTTACACTGGCTTCCACCAAAGAAACCGGAATTGTGGATGATCTGTTGTCGAAAATTAATCGCTCTGATTGGGGTTATTCCAAGGTAACCGAAACGCCCAAACAACTCTATCAAAAAGCAGATTCGGTACTTAAAGATATTAAAAATAATTCGGGCATTATACTCGAACCTGATTATCGGAAACTGTTTGTAGCTGAATATAAAAATCAGATACCTGAAAATATGTGGGAACTACAAGCCAATGATGGTTTAGCTACTGCCAATCCGAACAGAGGTTTCAGATTCTTGTATAATTATGGTATTGAAGCAGGTAGTTCAGTGGTTAAATTATATAATGCTTTATGGGCTAAAAATGTAATGTTTGCACCTGCACTTCTTTTGAGAGGGAATCAAACTATTAATGGTAAGATTGTATATGTAGGAGGTTACGAAGAGTCGGACAAACGTAAGCCATGGGTGCTTTCTGGTGGCCGCATGGTAACTGACAAACAGGGCATTGCACATCCACAGTATTGGAGAGCAATTTATTTTTCCGCAACAAAATCGTATTCGCCTTCAGCCACCAATGGATTGTCGGTGGCATCTCAAGAAAGCCAGTGGTTGACTGATAGTTGGTATTATGCATGCGTTACAAAATTCAGATTCTATTTGGATAAACCTATGGAAGAATTAACTACCTATACAGATCGTAATAGTTTACCTCTAAATTTTACGGTTATGCGATATGCCGATGTATTGCTTATGCTTGCAGAAGCGGAAATAAAAGCAAACGATGGTGTTGCTACCGATTTGGCAGCTGAATGTATGAACCTTGTTCGTAGTCGATCAAGAGATGAAAGTAAATCTTTGGCTTATACAGAGTTGCCTTTATATGACAAAACAACGCTAACAGTAGATAACGTAATGAATGAACGTAAATTAGAGTTATGTTTTGAGAGTGTTCGATGGTTCGATTTGGCACGAACGGGACAGTTACTCGATAAATATAACTTAGCCATACCTCAATCTTCTGCATCAACAACCCATCCAGTGATTACAGACACCAAATTTTTTCTTTATCCAATTCCTCAATCCCAAATAGATGTAGGATTGAATAAAGATATTATGTTTCAAAATTACGGTTATTAAACTTAATAAAGTTCAATCATTATGAAAAACAACATGATAAAATCAATAAAATATCTATTTACTGCACTGTCGTTTTCAGTTGTATTGGTTAGCTGCGAATTAAGTGCAATAGATCCAATGACCAATACAATTCCCGACCCACATGCCTATACTTTGCCACGAGCAGTATTTATGGGTACGACTATCAAAATCTCGGGTAGTTTTATAGTTATTTCCGATTCGGGTTCTATTTATCTTCGACCTGTCACTGACCATAGTGGAGCAGGTGATGTAAAACTGAAACTTTCCTCTGATGGTATTACCGGATGGACATTATCATTAAAGATACCTGCTTCCGGTCAATTGACAGAAGGTCGTTATAATTTAGTTGTGAAAAGGGGAGCTCAAACCTTTTTTATTAAAAGAACCCTCGCAGCTATGTCGGTTTATGCAAACGAATCGTTTAATCGAGACCCGATTCCGGGTGATGATATTTTAGTAAGTGATTGTACGTTAGATACGCAAGGAGTATTGCAATATGGAGTTGGGGATGAAATTATTCTTAAAGGAATTGGGTTCTCGACAACCGATTCACTCTATTTTAGTACTTCTAATCCTTCACTAAGAGCGGCACCATATTTAGTAACAGAAAAAAATGCTCATTTCATTGTCCCTAACGGAGTTGCAGAAGGAACTGTAAACTTAAAGTTTTCAAATATGCCGGTTTACACTGTTCGAACCGGATATAATCCGTCTTATATTACGCTGTCGGGCTTGAAAATTGCCAAATCATTGACAGGGATTACAGGAATTACGCTTCCAGCAACACCTGCTGTTGGCGGCTCTGATGTAATTATTAGTGGTTTAGGTTTTGCTTCGGGCGATAAAGTAGTGGTACGTGTAGATGGCATAAGTGAAACACTTAACATTGACGAAACAGCATTTCCAAATTTAAAATTCACTCTACCAACAATCTATGCAGGAAAAACTGTTCAGGTTTTATTGTCGAGAATAGCAGCACCACTCTTTTCGTTGGGTTTTATTACCACCGATGCTTCAAAAAAGAATAGTCTAATTGCTAATGTTTCTATGCCGAATAATATTCCATCGGGATTACAGGGAAAATCATTGACATTTTTGATTAACGGATCTGGATTTAATGCAGGTGATAAGATTGTACTTGGAACAACTGTGCTGACAACCACAGCCATTACAACTTCGAGTATTCTGGTTACAACTGCTGCAGCAAATACTGCGGTAGGGGCTTACGATATAAAACTTCGAAGAGGAACACAACCGGATGAACTGTTGGGTACTGTGAATGTAATAACAGCTCCACGTCTTTTCGAATATGCTGAAGGTGGTATAGTTTATTGGCTAGATAGTAAAAATCCTTTAAAAGGATTGGTGTGTCATGTAAAAGATGCAATAGCTTCGAGCAATATTACAGATGATGAACTTAAAAAAGTAGTATTTGGAGTATATTCTACATCCGATGGAGTTGTTTTACCTGCTACTTCGCTAAACAAAGCAATTGGGACGGGTGCTGCCAATACTTTAAGTATAAAGAATATTCAAGGTGTCAATTCAAGGGCTGTTACGTTTTGTGATACGCTGAAAACAATTGTTGACGGTAATGAATACAAAAATTGGTATATTCCTTCAATTGATGAATTAAGTGAAATGTACAATGTTCGAACGTCTATCAATGCTGCAGCAACAGTTTCTGGCCGTGGAGGCGAAAGTTTTAATTCACAGAGCTCAGCAACTCAAAGCAGTCCAGGTAAACTTGCAATTTCAGGTTATATGAGTTCAAGCGCAATTACGTTTTCTCGTATTTGGGCATGCTCATTTCAAAATAGTCAATCACCCAACTGCTATCTAAAAACTAATTATTTCAGATTAAGGGCAGTAAGGTCATACGATAGAACACCAATTAGCAATTAAACTTTGATTTGCAATAAATGCAGACAGAGTCTTCTTTTTAGTAATTATTGTTGGTGAATTTTCGGGTTTTGTGCTGGCATACTGTTGATTGGAGCATGCACAGTTCACCTGTTGACAAATTCATTGGTTCAAAAAACATTAATAAAATAAGCAGAATTTGGAAATATGACATTAAGATACAGACTGCCAATATTTGCTTTATTTTTAATAACTCTTTTATTGATGAGTTTTAAGTTTTCAATGGAAAAGGAATTATCCTTTTTTAACGATAATTTCCAACCAGTTCAGGATGTCAGGATTGAGAAAGTCTGTTTTCTTTTTCCTGACTCCATTCCCAATGACACATTGTATTTTTGTTATTCAAAAGATGATTTACCGGTATTCGCTTATAGGAATGTGAAAACAAAAGTATGCGATGATGGACTTTGTAAAGTTATTGATGTAAGATTATTCTGGACTATAACCGGACGTTATTTGGGTTATCTACTCCAACCAGGACGTATCCTCACGAAAGTGAACCATAAACCATTTGTAACTGAAGATTATCAATTGCTTCATAAATTGTTAAGCGATTCGCTTTCCCTTTTGAAAAATTATGGTACAACAAGTTTTCAGAATAATGATGCTGATTATCCAGAAATTGATGCAACTACCGGGGCAACTTCTTTGAAATTGAGTGACTTTACAGTCCATGACGCTGCATACACGACTATTACTTTATGGCATGCTGTTTATAGTGGGACCAGAGATAGTATAATGACATTTGTTTCGAAGCGTACTACACCACAGATGATTGATAGTTTATTAAGTTCAAAAATACATTATGATGTCTGTTGGTCGCTGGATATGATCAAGTATGCCCGGGATTATTTAGACCTATTTTATCCGGATATTATAAAGTTATTGTCAAATGGTGATAAACAAATATTCGATAAATCAATCCAGTGCCTGGATGCATTGCCTTTGCTGGATTCAATTTATCAGGAAAATCTTCTCGGGTTATTTTTTGAAAGTAACTTTAATACTAAAAGGTTAGCATTGGAAAGATTGAATAAGTTTGCAACGCTGGACTCATGTTTGGTCAGTAAGTGGATTGAAAGATTACAGGGTCAAAATTATTTTGTGGTGAGTCAATTTCTGGGGCTGATTAAATCCAAATACCAACCTGCTGATAAAGATATCAAGCTGTTTTGCTTGTTGCTCAATCGTTCAAACAGACAAATTGCATCAAAGGTATTCGAATACCTTAGCCAGTTACCAACAAAAAATAGAAAGCTGAAGTGCCAACTAAATGAATATTTAAAATCAAATTAAAACTTTTTATGAATGCAATGCCTCTAGTAATTGGAGCTATTTTGTTTTTAGTAATAGCTTACCGTTTGTATATTAGTTTTGTGGTTGCTAAATTAGCCACAATAAATGATAGTAGAGCTACCCCTTCTGGTCGGCTTTACGATGGTCAGAATTATGTTCCCATGAGTAAATGGGTTTTGTTTGGACACCATTTTGCCGCTATTGCTGGTGCAGGTCCGCTGGTTGGTCCGGTTTTGGCAGCGCAGTTTGGATATTTCCCCGGGTTTTTATGGATGTTGGTTGGGTCGGTCTTTGCAGGAGCAGTTCATGATTTTATCATACTTTATGCATCAACTCGCTCAGATGGAAAATCATTGGCTGAAATTGCCCGTGTTGAAATAAATAAAGTGAGTGGTTTTACGGCTTCAATCGCCATATTGCTGATTCTGATTATTGCTATGGCAGGGCTAGGTTTAGTTGTTGTAAATGCACTTTCGGAAAGCTCGTGGGGTACATTTACCATTGCTTCCACCATTCCCATTGCTCTATTTATGGGCGTTTGGATGTTTAAATTCCGAAAAGGAAAAACTGTGGAAGCTACCATTATTGGTGTTACATTACTTACGTTAGCTGTAATTTTTGGTCGATATATTCCCAACTCTCCATTTGCTTCGTGGTTTACATTCGACCATAAAACGTTAACTGTCCTGTTGGTGTGTTATGGCTTTGCCGCTTCGGTTTTACCGGTTTGGTTGTTACTTTCGCCACGTGATTACCTAAGTTCAATCATGAAAATTGCTGTGATAGGAATGCTGGCGGTTGGAGTGATTATTGTTGCACCAACTATGCACATGCCGGCATTTACACAGTTTATTCACGGTGGCGGTCCCATTATTCCAGGGACATTATTTCCATATCTATTTATAACCATTGCCTGTGGAGCTATTTCCGGCTTTCATGCGTTGGTAAGTTCGGGAACTACGCCGAAAATGATTATGAAAGAGTCGCATATAAAAAGTATTGCTGCCGGTTCAATGTTGATGGAAGCTATGGTGAGTATATTGGCTCTTATTGCTGCTTCGAGCTTATTGCCACTTGATTACTTTGCAATTAATGTTCCAGCTGAAAAATTTGCAGCAATTCTTCCAAAACTGCATGCCATGGGATTTACAGAGTCAAATCTCACTCAACTATCTGCTGAAGTAGGCGAGAAAATTGCCGGACGTACAGGTGGAGCGGTTTCATTGGGAGTGGGTATGGCACAGATTTTCTCAGCCATTCCGGGTCTAAATGGCCTAATGTCATACTGGTATCATTTTGCCATAATGTTCGAAGCCTTGTTTATTCTCACCACCATAGATGCGGGTACACGTATCGGTCGCTTTGTATTGCAGGAAATGTTAGGTAAAGTTTATGCACCCTTTGGTAAAACAACTTGGTTGCCCGGAAATTTAATTGCCAGTTTCCTAATTGTTTCGAGTTGGGGCTATTTCATTTATACAGGAAGTGTCTCAACTATATGGCCCATGTTTGGTACTGCTAATCAATTGCTGGCATCCATTGCATTAGCAGTGGGAACAAGCTATATCATCAACCATGGCAAAATAAAGTATGCGTGGATAACCATTGTTCCTTTTGTTTTTATTGGATTTACAACTCTTTACGCCGGTTTTTCCAATATCATCAATATCTATTTTCCTCAAATACTAAAAAGTGAAACATTAGTTCAAGGGATTATCAATATGACATTGTCAGGTGTAATAATTTTTTGTGCTTGCGTTGTCTTTATTAATGCAATACCTAAATGGGTGAAAGCGTATAAAATTTATGAGAATTAAAGTTTTTCATTGTACTTGATTTGTATTTTATTAATCTTATGATGGTTACTCCAATTTTTATAATAATTACCAAAATATTGAATTAAATTGAACAGTTGTTAGAAATTTACATTCACTATACACTATCGATTAGTTTTTTTAAGGTCAGAAAGAATGTTTGTTAATTTCAAGCATTCTTTCTTTTGCTACAATCAAATATAAACAAATACATATTCAAAACCCAAATGCAACCATTTATCACCATACTCAACAAAAACCTCAACAATCAATTACAAATCATTGACCTAGAGGAAATAAGCCTAGTCAATAAAGCTCAGAAATCAATAGTATGTATAAATAGTTCTTTGTGTAAACTCAGAACTTTTATGTTGAATTACACTTTTAAAAATGAAGAAGAAGAGATTATGTTTTTCAAAGATATTAAACCCAGAATATTTAGTCAACTCATTTATCATGTCAAAATAAATAATATTGAAGGTAAAAAACCACTGGGTAGTTTCGAAATTCAACAAAAATACCTAATGAATGAATTGGAAAAACTAACTTTGTTTTTCAATAGTCACATAGAATTTTATCGTTATTATAGAACAAATTCAATTTTTCTTGATGATAAACTTTTTGTCAGAGGACGTGAAGACTTCCATTTTCATCAAGATAATCCATTTATATATACAGATCCCGAATTCTCAACAAGCATGGATTATTTAGTCGCCGAAATTATTGCAAATGATAGGTTGGATGTTTATTTAAAGACAGAGTTGGATACTTTACTTCTTAAATCCAATAATCCCAATTGGGGTCAGGTTGGGAATATGGGTTCCAGTTCACTCCAATGGACTGAAAGCAAAACGGCATTGGTTGAACTTATATATGCACTACAAGCTAGTACTGCTATTAATAAAGGGAATGTTGAAATCCGGGAACTTGTAGCTTTGTTTGACCAGATTTTTAATATCAGATTAAAAGATGTTTACAGAATGTATCTTGAAATAAAGATTCGGGCTATACAGACAAAGTTTTTGGATTCGCTTAAAGTTGGTTTAGTGAGGAAAATTGAAGATGATTTGTAAAATCTCAATGTAATTTATGTGGCTTCCGCCCCAAACCCTGACATACTTTTTTGTCTTAACACAAAAAAGTATGCAAAAAAAGTCAAGACTAC
>Ga0247840_10002084_pt1 | contig 36472 bp, 34 predicted proteins | sample LaCruzMarch2015__FD_192404 | JGI IMG/M metagenome (GOLD analysis project Ga0247840, IMG submission 192404) | Freshwater microbial communities from meromictic Lake La Cruz, Castile-La Mancha, Spain - LaCruzMarch2015_17m | ecosystem: Environmental > Aquatic > Freshwater > Lake | place: Spain...
TTCGATTCCCTCTACCCGCTCCACTTCTTTCGCGCATATTTTGTGCTCATGCGGCAATGACTCAGCTCGATAGGGTGTAAAAACTCAAAACCCGAAAGACATCGTGGATGTGGGAGTCTTTGCGAAATTCGAGTGTGATGGGTTCGCTGCGGCTTTTGATCCAAATTTTGATCTCTGCATCAAGATCGAAGTGCCCAGCAGTCTCCTTAGTAAAGTAATCAATGCTCTTGTAGGGCACACAGGTGTATTCACGCTTCTTACCGGTAATGCCCTGTTTGTTCACGAGGAACAACCGGAAGTTGGTGAAAACAATCAGGTCGCGGAAAAGCTTGTAGGCATTCTGAATCTGCTCTCCGTCTATCAAAAGTTCAGAAAATTCTTTTTCCAGTATTGAGGCATCAACCTCTGAGGCATTACCAATCAGCGCGCTTAAAAATCCCATACGGTGAGCTTTGGCTCTATGGTATTTGAACGCAACCTCCAATACGGATTCCAGCAAAAACGGCTCCCCTATCCCCTCCTGCCTCCATTTTTTATTTATCACAAATTTTTTCTACTCCCCCAGCGGATGTCTGATCAGAGGTGGTAGAGTTTCCGAGAAATGATTAAACAAATCCTACAAACTATAAAGTCGGCCTTGAGTCACAACCGCGCGGAGAACAAATACAGGAGCGGCTTCGCGTGGCAAAGCGAGTTTCTTTTCATCCCGGAGAAGTCAAAGTCGAGTTTCTCCCTCATTCAATCAACCCCGCAACCGCAGTCCCTTTTCAGCACAGCGAGTCCGAAGAAAAGCGCCTGATTCAAGAGTGTAGCCGACAATATGAATAAACCGATTCCGCAACCCGAAAACCCAACCAAAAAATGAAAATCCAAGCCCAACTCGACCATTCCACAATCCTCGCCAATCAGGGATGCCCCGTGCATCTCGCCCTCGAACTCACAGCACCCTTCGCAGAAGCCGGGGAGCGCCGCCCAATGGCCTTCTGTGCCATTCTCGACCGCAGCGGTTCGATGGCTGGACGCCCTCTCGCCCAAGCCAAGGCGGCCTGCGAGGGAATCATTCGCAACCTCCGCGCCTCAGACCAGTTCGCGCTCGTCGCATTTGATGACACAGCCCAAGTCGTGCTGCCGATGGCAACAGTCCGCGACAAGGCCCGGGCGATCGAAGCAGTTCGCCGGATTCACGACATGGGCTCTACGAACCTTTGTGCGGGATGGATGCTCGGTCGCGACGAATTGCGCAAAACGCCTGAGACCGCTGCGCGCCGCACCTTACTTTTGAGTGATGGTATGCTGAATCGTGGAATCATCGACCGATCCGAGGTTGCCCGCATAGTGTCCGACGGCCTCGAGCGCTCGCAGGTTCGCACCTCCACACTCGGCTTTGGCGACGGCTATGATGAAAACCTCCTGGAAATACTGGCCACGGGTTCTGGAGGAAACTTCTACGACGCCAACTCACCGGAAAAACTCCCCGCCATCTTCGAGTCGGAGCTCGAAGGCCTGCAGCGCACGGCCTGCCAGAATGTTCGCATCCGAGTCCGTAAACTGGACTTCTGCGAGTCCTGGAGCCTCTACGCCGCCTTCCCTTCGATTCCCCTACCCGATGGCCGCGTAGAAATTTCCCTTGGTGATCTCACCATCGACGAGTCAGCCACATTGGCCTTCCAGTTGGATGTCCTTCCGCTGCCACTGCTGGCCGACGGCACAGCAGCGGCAACGCTCGAAGGCGAGCGCCTCCTGGAGCTTGAAATCCTCTGGGACGACCTCACCAGCCCGTCGCTGGCCTCGCGCACGCACACCCAGACCATCCGCATCCTCCCAACGCAGGACTCTGCGGACATACGCCTCAACGAGGATGTGATTCCCGCAGTCGCCACCCAATGCGCCGGCCTCGCTGTGGACAAAGCAACACAAGCCGCAAACGACAACAGGGTCCACGAGGCCATCCAAATCCTCAAACAGGCCCTCGAAAAAATCCGGTCCTTCGGCAGCGAATCCAAGGCTGCCGACGGCATCCAAGCGCTCGAGTCGCTCCTGCAAACCCTCGAAATCCACGGAGGCCTCGACGCCCGCTCCAGCAAGGCCTCGAAATTCCGTTCGAGCCACATGCGAAAAATGAAAAGCATGGCCTCTTGGACGCTGGACGAGGAGGCTCCCTCCTACTCGAAAAAGCCCCTCCCGCAAGACCCCTCTGCCGGAGAGAAAAAAGAGCCCTGAACGGATCCGCCTCCCTCCCGTTCGAAAAGAGACAGTCGACTAAGCAGGTCAATCAGACAGCGAACCGCAAAACAAGTCCCAGTCTTGTTTTGCGGTCGGCGCGATCGTTTTTTTTTAAGACAAAAACGGCCTTTAAAAACTTGGTTTTCGCAACAGAAAAATCCATCCCCAACGAAACGATTTCACTCTCCATTGCACCTCAAAAAATCTACTTTTTACCCATGTGGATCGCATCAAATATCGGTTTCTATTCTATCGTCAAAAAAGCCTCCCACCTCAATGAGGACGGGCCTGAAGTGCATGTCATACGCGCGCGTGACAAGGACGATCTGACCCGCCTCCTTGCCAAGGCCAGCGAGGCAGCCGACTTCAAGTGGAGGGAGTCATCCGTGACGCGCATTCACGATTGGGACTACTCCGACTACCGCTACCGGATTTATGTCGAAAACAGCAAGGATTTCGCCGCCGTTTTTGACGCCCTGAACAGCACGATCACCTACGACAACTTCAAGGACGAGATCAAAACCACGCCGCACCAGCGGAAAAAATACAAGGCTTATGAAATGCTATGGTTCGGCATCATGGACGCCCACCGCAAAGTGCACTCCGAGGGGTGGGCTTGATGACGCATCCAAGCCGTCCGATCGCTTTATTTTGATTTGAAATATGAAAATAACACTCCCAAAAATGCGTTGGATCGCAACAGGGGCACTCATACTCTGCTTGATCGGCATGGTCTGCTGCCGCCTCGGAGAAGCCCATTGGCATTGGCTCGTGTGGCCGTTGGCATTTTTTGAAGCGGCGACCGTCGGTGCGCTGGCGGACTGGTTTGCGGTGGTGGCTTTATTTCGTCACCCGATGGGAGTTCCGATTCCGCACACAGCCATTCTGCCGAACAACAAAGCCCGCGTTGCCGAATCGTTGGCGACCTTTTTGGAGGAGGGATTTCTCACAGAAGAGCAACTCGGGCCAAGAATTCGCAAGATTGACTTTGCGTGCATGATCTCGCGCTGGCTGAGTGCCAATGTGGAGAATCTGGGCAGGCGGGCGGCCAAGTTCGCCCCAGCGCTTATCGAGAGGATTCCCTCCGAGCAAATCACCATCCTGCTCACGCAGCGCGCGCGCCATGTCATCCTCACCGCGAATGCCGCTCCCCTCCTTGCCGGTGGACTCCAGGCACTCACCGGGAACGGCCGGGATCGCGAAATTTTCAACTCGGTGGTCATTTCATTTCGTGACCTCATTGCGGAGAATCGCGAGACCATCCATACGAAGATCAGTGAGGAAATCCCGATCTCCTCCGACTTGCTGAATGCCATTCCCTTTCTCAAAAACGCGGCAGGGCCTGCGTTGGATCACTTCCGAAACCAAATCGCCAACGCCGTCGCCAATCGCACCATTGAAAAGATTCACACCGCTCTCAACGAGGCCTGCTCAAATCAAGAGCACCCGCTCTGGATTTCCTTCCAGACGCGCCTGAACCGGCTCGTCGAGGACCTCGAATCCTCGCCCGAACTCTCAGCCAAAATTCGCACCATGCAAGAGGCGTTGGCGAACAGCCCCGTCGTAGATGGCTTTTCCCGAAGGGCCTGGAAGGAGCTTGCGGACTTTCTCAAGCGCGACCTTGCGGATGCGGACTCCGTCATTTTGCAAAAGATTTCCGAGGCCCTGCTTTCGGCCTCACGCGAGTTGCGTGAAAACACGCCCTTGCGGGAAGGAACGAATGCCTTCATCGCCGGACAAGTTCTCGGAGCCGCGTTGGCAGCCAAGCCGCACATCCGCGAACTGGTCACCAGCACAATCAAAGCGTGGGACGCTGCGGAAATGACGGACAAGCTGGAAGCCACCGTTGGCACAGACCTGCAATTCATACGCCTCAATGGCACAATCGTCGGCGGACTCATCGGCCTCGCGATCCATGCGCTCTTCGTCTTTGTCTTGAAATAAAATCCCAATCCCACAACCCAAACACCTCATCCACCATGAATCCACACGACGAAATATCCGCCGAAGAAATCCAAGCTGCGTTGGACGCCTTCACCCTTCCAAGCCCGACACAGTTGACCGTCAACATCAGCCGCAAACTTTACAAGCAAGGCACATACCGAGTCGTCAGCGGCAAGACGATTCGCAAGCTCACAGCCGAACTCCGGGCCAAGAATCAAGCCGCGAAAAGGAGAAGAAGCAGCTGAGTGTCGGCTTAAAAATCCCAAACGAAAGCGCAAGCTCGACCTGCGGGGAAAAACCGGTCAATGTCAGACGAAACGAGTCCGCCCCCCACGATTTCTCCGCCCAGAATTTTTCCCTCTTCAATCCTAATCATGAATCTAAAAATCCTCCTATCGCTCCTCACTGCCGGCCTCTCACTCCATTTCACAGGCTGCACCATGTGGAACAAATACGACCTCCGCCAAACGGAAGTGACCGCTCCCTCAGGCCTCTCATCCATTGCTGTGGCTTGCGTGGACGAAAGACAATCGCTCCGCCAAGGCGACATCACGCCTGAACTCATCGGCGTGACCCGTGACGGCTACGGTATTCCCTACCGCGTCAAAACCGCCACCAAGTCTCCGGTCGCCACCGAGATCGCCGCCGCTGTCACGCGCGGCTTCGGCTCAAACCGCAAGCTCGCCCCGCCCATCACGAGCCCCGATACCGCATCCGCCCTCGCGGCGCTACGCGGCACAGGCACAGATCGCCAAGTGTTGATCCGCATCCAGCAATACAACAGCGACACACTCATCAATACGGAACTCGACTACGCATTTATCCTTGAAGTCCGTGATTCCGCAGGAAAATTACTCGCCTCCTCCAGCAAGAGCGAGACCGCCAACCTCGGCGGCAACTTCTTCCTGCCCTCACTCCATGCCAGAGCGAGCGTTCTTTCAAAAACAGGAGCCAGCCTTTCTACGCTCCTCGCAGAGCCTCAAATCCAAGCCGCTTTGAAGTAAAAAAACCAAGACCATGAACGACGAAAACGAAGTCCAGACTGAGGAAGCGCCAATCCCTGATCCACGCATCATCACGGCGCTCGACGACCTCGACTATCCCTACGAAATCAATCCGCAAACAGCGGATTTCTATGTTCGCTACAACTTTGAGGGCGAGCGGACGCAAATGATCACTATTTGCTCTACCACTGACGAGTTCATGGGAATCGAATTGCGCGACATTTCCTCGCCCTCCTTGCTCTCCGAAGGCATCTTCGACTCACGCACAGCCAACTTTTTGCTTCGCGAGAATTCCGAATTGAAATTCGGCAACTGGCGCATCGAACTCGGCCCGGAAAACAAGCACTATGCCGTCTTCTGCATGAGAGTCAGCGCCGCACTCCCCCACCGCGCCTTGGCTGAAATCATGGACACCGTCGCAAAAATCGCCGACCGCGCCGAAGAGCGCCTCTCCGGCCTCGACGAATTCTAATGGGCTTCACCTACCGCAAATCCGTTAATCTCGGTCCGTTCCGGGTGAATCTGAGCAAGTCTGGCTTGGGCTATTCTGTCGGTGGTCGCGGATTCCGCGTTGGCACAACGGCGCGTGGGAAAAAATACACGAGCTTCAGCATCCCCGGAACTGGCATCGGCTATCGCAAATCCGGTGCAGGTTGCCTTGTGCTCCTGCTTGCCATCCCTACCTCACTCGCCGTCAGTCGATGGCTCTTCCCCGCTTGAATCAACCTGGATGCAACCTGAGATTCCATCAGCGGACGAATTGACGGCCCAAGCCTTCCGGTTTAGGAAGGAAGGTAAATATGCCGCCCATCCTATCGAAGCCGCTCTACGATATCACCGTTCCCAAGCCGAAAAATCCGGCGCGGAAAGCCACGGTGGCTTCGATTTTGAATCGGCCGAAGTCCTCTACCGAGCAAGCGCTCAAGGGCTACGACTTTCTGAAATCCCACAGCTCCCGCAAAGCCTCGCGGGACTAAGCCGGCTGGGCGCGTTGGATCGCGCGGCCCGCTCGGGCTTGCGCGGGCATATTTCAGCCCTCAAAAAGTTCCCGTTTTGGGAACTTTTTTCTTGCCATTTACATCGAACGCCTCGATCTTGAAATGAGAGTCATCGCACGCAAAACACTTCGAGATTTTTATGAAAAGCACGCCGCCGCCAAAGGCCCGCTTGAAGCCTGGTTCCATGAAGCCGAAGCAGCAAATTGGCGCGGGCCGCAAGACATCAAAAAACACTACCAAAGCGCCGACATACTTCCCGGAAATCGCATTGTCTTCGACATTAAAGGCAACACCTTCCGTCTCATTGTTAAAATCCACTACAACAGGAGCATCGTCTTCATCCGTTTTGTCGGAACCCATGCGCAGTATGACAAAATCGATGCCACAACCATCTGAAGTTATGAAACCAAAAATTCTTAAAACCGAAGCCGAATACAGCACCGCCTTGGCAAAGGTGGAGTCGCTTATGGATGCCAACCCTGGTTCCAAACAAGAAGAGGAACTCGAGCTCTGGTCGTTGCTGGTCGAGCGCTACGAGCAGGAGCATCATCCCATCGATTTTCCAGACCCCATCGAGGCCATCCGCTTCCGCATGGAGCAAGAGGGTCTGCGACAAAAAGACCTCGCAAAATACTTCCCCGGGAAAAACCGCGTCTCAGAAGTTCTCAATCACAAACGCCCACTCAGCCTCGGCATGATCCGATCGCTTCACAACGGATTGGGAATCCCAGCCCATGTTCTCCTGCAGGAATGCACTGCCTGAATCTCTTCCTCCTCACATTTGCCCTGCTCATGGCAGAAATGCCCACTTGAAACAACCCAACCAACAAGCTTAATGTCATTCCATGTGGACCACGCAAACCCTGAGCGAATCCCGCTCGAAGCATGTATTGAAATGCTCCGTGGACGCCTTGAAGCAGTTAGCCGCATTCAAGGCGGTCATACCTATTACCAAGAAGAACTCCGCATATTCAACGAAGTCGCCAACGAGCAAGGTTGGTTCCTCCCTTCCGCTCCAGCAGAGCTGAGCCTCCCACCTTCGGACGAAGGCAATGAACACCAAGTTTGGTTTCGTGAAGCGCATGGAACTTTTCTCAAAGCGACATGGCCGGGCTTTTTCGGCATGCGTGTGGTCTATCGTCCAGACGAGGAATCAAAGGCCTCGCCCATTGACTATCTGGAGCGATGGCTGCTTCACAACGCATTCTTCGCCGATCAGGTCCGTTTCCTCGGCGTTGTGCCAACCCCAGATGGCAACAGATTGATCGTTGAACAGCCTGCTATAGCTGGCACCCCTGCAACGAGTGAGGCCCAGATTAGGGATTTTTTCATTGGCAACGGCTGGAAAGCCTTCACCTCGGATGGAGAGACAGCTTTTTTCGATCCAGAAAATGGTCTCGCCATTTCCGACACCCACAGAGGCAACCTCATTCTCATGTCGGACGGTCTACTTGCTCCCATAGACCTCCGAATTCAAAAACTCTCGGGTAGCCTCCTCGATATCGTCAAATCACTCACAGCAGCGCCATGAACTCCCGCCCCCATCGGCATCAACCCGCCACCAGTCACTCGCCACTGCATCACGCCGGAGCCGCGAAGCGCGTAGGAGGACCGCAACAGCAGCTGCGCCACCATCCTCTCCCGTCCCACCGAATCTTGTTAATTCTGTAAATCCTGTCAAAAAATGATCTGTTGGAAACGCACACTCCGCACGCCCTCATCCGAGCGCTTCCTCGCGCAGCGCGAGGGCAAGGATGTTGCCGCCGTCGATCTCCACTACCTCTCCACTGGCACTGTTGCAGGAACCGTGATTTTGCTGAAGGACGCTGGATGGAAGGAATCCGATGTGCCTGCGCTTCTCGGTTCGTTGGATGAGGATTTTCTACCTGATGTGGACCTCGATCACGGAAACCTGAACTACACCGTTGTCCTTGGCGAGGTGCTTGGGAATTATGAGGCGGAGAAAAAATCATGAACTCACAAAAACAAAAAGTCGTCGTCCTGTGCAGTGGTGGCATGGACTCCGTTGCCGCTTTGTATCAGGCTGCGCGGGATTTTGAGATTACGGCTGTTTTGAGTTTCCATTACGGATCGAAACACAATGATCGCGAGATTCCGTTTGCCGAGTTCCATGCTCAGAAACTCGGCGTGCCTCATTCGACCGTCCGGCTTGATTTTATCGGCGAGCAGTTCGAGTCCGACCTCCTCAAAAAGGGTGGGGAGATTCCCAAGGGGCACTATGAGGAGCAGACGATGAAGCAAACGGTCGTTCCATTTCGCAACGGAATTATGCTTTCGATTGCTGGAGGGTTTGCCGAGAGCAAGGGCGCCCATGGACTCGTTATTGCTGCCCACTCTGGCGACCACGCCATCTACCCCGATTGCCGCGAGGAATTCATGCGCTCCATGTCCGATGCGATCCGCCTTGGCACTTATGCCGAAGTCGAAGTGATCAGGCCGTTCATCTCGATGACGAAAGCCGAGATTGCCAAACGCGGCAACGAACTCGGTGTGGATTTTTCGCAAACATGGTCCTGCTATGTCGGAGGTGAAACCCACTGCGGCGAATGCGGCACTTGCGTTGAACGCCGAGAGGCTTTCCTGCTCGCTGGCATCTCCGATCCCACAAATTATCTCATCACCTCACCACTCCCGCCGAAGCCCACTGTATGCTGATCTCCGAGATTTTCTATTCCATCCAAGGCGAGGGTGAACTCACGGGCGTGCCCTCGGTTTTCGTCCGCACCTCGGGGTGCAATCTGCGTTGCAAGTGGTGTGATACGCCTTACGCATCTTGGAAGCCAGAGGGGCATAAGATGTCGATCGATGAGATCGTCGCCGAGGTGAAAAAACATCAAGGCGCTCGACATGTCGTGCTCACTGGTGGCGAACCCATGATAGCTCCCGGCATCCACAGCCTCGCATCGAAGCTCCGTGATGCCCGTTACCACATCACTATCGAAACCGCCGGCACCATCTCCCCTTCAGGGATTGCTTGTGATTTGGCCTCGCTCAGTCCGAAGCTTAACAACTCCACGCCCGAGGAAGGCAGCATCGATGCCGGTTGGATCAAGCGCCATGAGGAAACCCGCAGTGAATCGGTCGACATTCTTAGCGAGTGGATCGAGCAGGCTAGCGACTACCAATTCAAGTTCGTTATCTCGACTCATGACGACCTTATGCAGGCTCTTGGAATGATGCGTTTGGGGTTCCACGAAATTCCTCGTTGGAAAGTCCAACTCATGCCCGAAGGCATCGACTCCAATGCCATCGCAAAAAACCGCGCTATGCTTATCGATTTTTGTAAAGAAATTGGGTTTCGCTTTTGCGACCGACTTCATATACATCTTTTCGGAAACACCCGAGGAACCTGAATTCATGCCCTATCGCATTTGTAAAACACTTGAAATCGAGAATGGGCATATGCTCACGCACCACCCGGACAAGTGCCGTTTTCCTCACGGGCACAGTCGCAAGGTCGAAATCATTATCGAGGCTGATGAACTCGATCCACATGGAATGGTCTGCGACTTCAAGGTTGTCAAAGATGCTGTTGGCGACTATTTGGAATCCTTCGACCACTCCCTTTGCGTCAACACCCAGGACCCGATGTTTGATACCCTCAAAAAAACCTACGGGGATCGAGTCATCGCCTTTCAGGATACCGAACCCACGACAGAGGTGTTGGCAAAGACATTCTTCGACCACATTGCAAAACACCTTACGGCCTACGCACAGCGCACGGACACGCGCTACACACTTCGAGACACGGTGCGTCTCGTCCGTGTGAGGGTTTGGGAGACAAGTTCATCGTGGGCAGAATACGAGAAATGAAAGACATCCAAAGCACTCCCGACACGCGTGGCATCGCGATCGACCAGGTCGGTGTCTGCGATTTGCTTTACCCCATCACTGTCCTCGACCGGGAAAACCAGAAGCAGCAATGCGCCGCTAAGGTATCCCTCTCTGTGAGTCTTCCCCACCACTTTAAAGGCACCCACATGTCGCGCTTCTTGCAGGTCCTCGCTGAGCACCAGGGCGAGTTCACCATGCGCACGGTCCCTGCAATCCTTCACGACCTCAAAAAGCGCCTCGATGCCGAGTCCGCACACATCGAAGTCGAGTTCCCCTACTTTATCCAGCGCAAGGCCCCCGTCTCTGGTCTCTCTGCCCCCATGGACTATCTCTGCACCTTTATCGGGGAATCCAATGGCACCAGCGACGACTTCCTGCTCCGGGTGCGCGTTCCAGCCAGCACCCTTTGCCCCTGCTCCAAGGAAATTAGTGACTACGGAGCCCACAATCAACGCGGTTATGTCACGATCACCATCCGCACGCTTAAGAAGGAAGATGGTTCTTGGGATTTTCTCTGGATAGAGGAACTCGTGGATGTGGCGGAAAAATCGGCCTCCGCCCCGATTTATCCCCTCCTCAAGCGCACCGACGAGCGGCATGTCACCATGCAGGCTTACGACAACCCGGTTTTCGTCGAAGACTTGGTTCGCAATGTCGCCCTCGCCCTCAAGAAGGACAAACGCATCACATCCTTTGAAGTCAAAGCAGTCAACCAAGAGAGCATTCACGCGCACAATGCCTTCGCCCGCGTTCAATTTCCCTGATTTAACCCTTCTCTGATAGCACTATGCCAACCCTCATCCCCCAAGCTGATCTTGGTCGCCCACAACCTCATAACAATCCTCACATCGGGAAATTTGTTACCTCCAGTGATAACGACCTCGGAGTCGGCAAAATCTGGGACAGCAACAATGAGTTTGTTGTGATCGAATACTTCGACTCCCCCACTCAATTGGATCGCCCACGGCACAAAGTGATTAATGCTAGTGTGATGCTTTACACGCTTAAATCGCAGCAACGTGTTTATTATTTCGATCTGAATCAGGGTATCTGGCGCGTCGGTCGGGTAAATGGTCAAATAGATCAAGAAGTTTACGTGGCATTGCCAAATCGGGAGAAGGTTGCCATTTCCGCCAGAGATGCGTTTGTTCGCTGGAATCGACCGCTTACCGACCCTTGGGACCACTTGGTCGAACGCATCACGGAGAGTCCTTTTTTCCACAACGGCAGAACCGCGTTGGCTTCTCACTTTATCCAGCAACGTGGGGCCTCGGCGGGCATGACTGGATTACTCTCCGCTCCTGTCGATTTGGAGGTCCACCAGATTGATGTCGTTTGCCGCGTGCTCTTGGATCCGGTGCCTAGATACTTACTGGCAGACGAGGTGGGGTTAGGCAAAACCATCGAGGCTGGAGTCATTATTCGTCAACACGTGCTGGATTTCCCAGAAAGTCATCGCGTTCTCATACTTGCTCCACATAGCCTCGTGCTGCAATGGGCTTCCGAACTAATGGAGAGGTGTCAATTATCCAAAAAATACGCACACAACATCAAAATTTGTTCGATTGAGGATTTGGTCACATGGCAGGATGAAAATCCCACCTTCGTAGTAGTGGATGAGGCTCACCACGTTTCCCGAGGTGTGCTGGAGGTGGAGGGGCATCCTCTGCGGGATTGCTATGAGGCCCTTCGCCATATCTCTGCTCCGGAGAAGTGTCGTCATCTTCTTCTCCTCTCCGCTACGCCGGTCGTGCGAAATGAGCACGCCTTCCTGGGAATGCTGCACCTATTGGACCCTTTGGTTTACGACCTGGACGATCCAGAAGGATTCAAAGCCCGCGTCCAAAGTCGTGCGCAATTGGGGGACCTTTTTATGGGGTTTGTGCCCGAGCAGCACCCTTTTGCACTGAAGGACTTTTCTACACAACTCAGGACTCTCTTCCCTCAGGACCAGCACCTGGCCAGTCTGTTGGATGAATTGGCTCCTATGCTTGGCCTTGATGGGGATCCAGCCATTCCAAGCGTGGTAAACCGCGTGCGTTCGCATCTCAGTGAGACCTACCGCCTGCACCGGCGTATATTGCGGAACCGAAGAGGTGGGGCATTGGATGGTTTGCTTCCGGGTCGCCAAAGTTTGCTGACCGCACCTTGGGAGGAAGAGGATAGGTTCGCTAATATAGAGAGACTGTTGGAGGAATGGCGGTGCCAGGCTACGGCGTCTGTTTGGGGCTTGGAGCAGTCAGAACGCTCCCGTGCTTTGGGACGGGCCTTCGTAATCCTCCTGACCAGTCTCTGGGGCGATCCTCTGGCACTCCTACACTGCCTAAGGCTTCGACGCGGAATACGCGTGACTCACCAGTCGGACTTTGGGCCTCTCCTCTCTTCGGCGGACCTCGAGTCTCTGAAGCCGACGATAACTCCGCTTTTCGAAGGGGAGAATGCGATTTTGGATCAAATGCTGGCTCTGGAGCAGACATTAAGGGATTTTAGAGTTGCCTTGATTACAAAAAATCTGGGTCTCGTTCGCGATTTGCTGGCTAATAATTTCAGAATTGCATGCTTCTGCACCTGCAAGTCTTTGGCGGACGATTTTCACGCCAAACTCACTCAGGAGCTAAATCGTCCAATTGCCCGGCAAAACCCAGCCAACAACGACTGGCAGAAAATCTGGCAGAACAATGGACCACAGGTAATTGTATGCGACGCTTCAGCAGAGGAGGGAGTGAATCTCCAGGGTGGCAAAGCTTGCATGCTTCATCTGGATTTGCCGTTTTCCCCGAATCGCGTGGAGCAGCGACTTGGAAGGTTGGACCGTTTTGGGGCGGGGCTTCCTGTCCACTCGTATACCCTGCTTCCTGCAGGGGCGGACTACCTGGCCGCCTGGTGCGATTCACTCAATTCCGCTTGGAAAGTTTTCTCACGCTCCATCGCTGCTCTCCAGTATGTGGTCGAATCGGAAATGTCGATTCTTTCCCACAAACTTTTCTTGAAGGGTGCTGAGGCTATTCGAACCGCCACAACTCGCTTGTCGGCCAATGATGGTCTGGAACGGGAATTTCGCTTCATCCGGAACCAGGACGCTATGGACGCCTTGGAGTCCCACTCCGAAGAGATTTCTTCCGCGTTGTCTGAGCGGTTAGAGGCTTACGATGAACTGCATGAGGACTTTAAGATGGCTCTGGATGCCTGGTGCGTTGACAATTTGAAATTCTTGGCTCTGCCTGAACTAGGTTCGGAGAATGCCGTCTGGCGATACAACTATCAGATCGACAGGCACCATACCCCGCTAACCCTACTTCCGCCTTCAGAGTTGATCGGTCGGTTTCGCGGTGCCTTTGACCTCGAAGCCAAAAGTCCAAACGTCCAAGGCGGACTTACCCATCCCATGGCATTTCGCCGAGAGTATGCCCAAAGCCGTCGGGTTCCGCTTGCCCGATTGGGTCACCCCGTCGTGGATGCCTTCCATAAGCAACTCTCGTGGGATGATCGGGGCACCAATTTTGCCTTCTGGCGGCGTTCAGCGGGTGTCATTCCGGGCATTTGGTTCCGCTTGGACTTTATCGTGGAGGCAGAGGTCCCGCTGCTAGATGAAGGCGCTATGTCGCAAAATGCCGTCCAACGCATGGCTGATGCTGCCTTCCCTCCCATCATTCAGACTCTTTGGTTGAATCAGGATCTCATGGAACCTGATGCCGCCACGCTGCCGTTACTGAACTCTCCTTACTCCAAACCGGAGGACAATAATCTCAGGGCCCTCCACTGGCCCGCAGTGTTAGAGAAAGTCGACTGCGGGAATTGGAACGACCTTTGCGGGGCCGTGAGGGCTGAGTGTGAGGACCGTCTCCGGTCAATACATTCTTTGGAAACGCTCACTGCGGAAAAAGCTGCCGCCCTCAAAATCCTTGCGACGGAAGTCTGCACACAGTTGACTAGTCGTTTGGCAGCCTTGACCGCTGACCGGGTAGCGGAACGAGACGCCCTAGAGAAGGAGATACGGCAAATGACATTCCTATACGAATCCTTGGCCGACGGCATCCGCCAACCTGTCGTTCGTCTGGATGCGGCGGGCGTCGTCTTCCTATCACCCGATGCGTTCCCTGTTATCAACCTATGAGTTTCTCCAGTCTGAAAGCCTTGCTCCGCGATTGGCCCCAAACGCCAGTTCCCGCAGCAACCTTTGATTCCAAACCCCAAGAAAGGCTCCGACGCGTATTGGCTGCATTTCGGGATCAAAATGTCCGCCCTGGTCCGGCGGATCTGGTGACTCTGGTGCGGCATGTGCTGCGGCAGGAGCACATCCAGCATCCAGGGACCGTGCCGTGTCTCGAGTTGCCAGGCCCCACTCCACCCACGCCCTGGCCCGGGGCGGAGGTGTGGCAGCGTCATGGTTGCCGTATGCTCAGAATCCAAAACCAACTCCGCATTGAGGCGGATGAATGGAAGCCGAACTGGTTGAATTTCCTACACCGCCAAGGTCCAGAGAATTCTCCTTACGTCGGCAGTCCGTTCGCCCCGGCGGAGGCGGAGGAGGTGCGTCATCCCCGACTTCAGCACCCAGAGCAATGGCAGGTGCCAGCAGATCCGGCGGTCCGTGCCGCCTTCCACGGTTTTACCCATTACATTTCCCGATCCCAGGCGGAAACCGTCCGCTCCGTGCTGCTGTCACCGCCAGGTTCAAATCTCATGGTGGTCATGCCCACCGGTGGGGGGAAGAGCCTGGTAGGCCTGGCGGCTTCTTTCATAGGCCACGGCGCCCAAGGGGTCTCATTGGTGCTGGTCCCTACCGTAGCCTTGGCTTTTGATCAGGTGGAGCAGGCCCGCCAGTGGCGTCCTCGGGATACCGTCGATGCCTGGCATTCCGGCCTAAACCCAGAAGAGCGAAAAGCCATTCGCTCAAGGCTTCGCGAGGGCACCCAACGCCTACTTTTCCTGGCTCCCGAGAGCGTCCGCATCCTCAAAGAGGATTTATTGGCCCTCGCTCGGGCCGGGTGGCTTCATTCCGTGGTGATTGATGAGGCTCACCTCCTCAGCCAGTGGGGCGGGTCTTTCCGCCCAGACATGCAATGGATGACCGCCACCCTTCGCCTACTGCGTGACAGTTGCCCTTCGGACCGCCCTTTCCGCACCGTGCTCATGACGGCCACCCTCACCCAGGAAGTTTACCAAGATCTCCGGAGGCTGTTCCCAGGTCTCATCCCCGTCGCGAGTGTCCACCTCCGTCCAGAACCAGACTATTACCTGTGCCAAGCCACCGCAGAGGAGGATAAGGAGGCCAAGGTCTTAGAGATCCTTCGCCATGCCCCGCGCCCCGCTATTCTCTATACGACCAAGGTGGAGGACGCTAAATCCTGGCACAGAAAGTGTCTTCAGGCGGGTTGGACCCGCACCGGTCTGCTTCACGGTGAAAGCAGTGCTAAGGATCGTGATAATGCAGTGCGCCTATGGCGGGAGAATGCTTTGGATCTCATGGTTGCCACCTCAGCGTTTGGACTAGGCATGGACAAGGGAGATGTCCGCTTGGTTCTCCATGCCTGCGTGCCCGAGACCATGGACCGCTTTTACCAGGAAATCGGTCGCGGCGGACGCGATGGTCGTGCTTCAATTTCTGCCATGGTTTACACCAAGGCGGACTACCGCATGGCAGGGCGACTCGGCCAACCCACCGCTGTGACCAATGAACTGGGCCTGGAACGCTGGCGAAGCATGTGGTTGGCAAGAACCGAGGAAGGAGAAGGGATTCACTGCCTCAATCTCCGAACCACGCGACCAGGTCTCACCTGGGACAGTGACCGGAATATCGCCTGGAATCTCCGCACACTACTTTTAATGGTCCGAGCAGGCGTTCTCGAGTTCTTGGATGTGCCTTCGCCAAAAATCACTCGCTGTGCAGAGGAAACGGATGCGACTTGGGAAGAGCGCCTTCGCGCCGCCTGGGACGAGGCCGAAACCACCGCCCGTGTTCGATTGACAGGGAACGCACCTCTGAATGAGGCTTCTTGGAACGACAGCGTTGGGCAATTTCGTGCCGAGACTGCCGAGACGGCGCAGTCCCGCTGGAAGCAACTGAGTGAGGTAGTCCACTCAAAAAAACGGCAAGCGAACGACTTGCCAAGATCACTCGAGAAAATTTATGAAGTGCACGAGGCTTGCGTTTTTCAAGTATGGCCAAACCCGGAGGTCAAATTGGTGCCGGCGGCCTTGTCCATTACTCGAAACCACAGGGAGCGCTTGCCGGAGGTCCTAAGCAACCAGATCAATCAGCAGGGCACCTGTTTTATTATCTACGATTCCGTTTTGAAGTGCGGAGAACTCGCGGACCACATGCTTACACTGATTGAAACATTGCTGAAATTTGGCATTCAGGAGGTGGCTCTGCCAGAGGACAAAATGAATCACTGGTTTCCTCACCAAAACACCAATCTTCCCTTTTGTATTGTGCGGGGCCTTAAGGACGAAGACCCACTTCACAATCCTCCCATGACTGCACGAGTTTCCGCCCTCCCTGCTACAGTGAATGCGGTGCCAGATCCTCTGCTCCTGCTTCAACGCCCGCTGCACTTTATCGTTCTTCCAAAGGAATGCCGAGAACCTGGTCACCCACACCGCTGCATCGGGGACACCTTTACCAACGTCATTGATCTACATACCTTCTTTAACTTCACAAACCCATGAGCCTGCTTAATCGTCCCTCAAATGGTCTGCATTCCGTATTGGTCGCCACTTTTAAAATCCTCCTTATGAAAGGGAAGCTACCCAGGCAGGAACTACTGGACTTGGTTGCTCCTCCGACGCTCTTCGCAGACCAGGCTGAGGACAAGAAGCAGGATATGGCCAAGAAAACCTTGAATCGCTGGGTTCAACTTGGCCTATTCCAAAAAAGCACCGACGATGAAATCTCACTCGTTGGAGACAAAAAATCAAAACCTACGATCGATTCACTGCCCTCGCTTGCCAGAAGTCTGGCGCTCAAACCGGAAAACAACACCGACTTTTTGGGTGAAGAGCCCCAGGGGGCAGGGGATTTCACACGAGCAATAACCTGGTTATTGGCACAAAATGCCTGGACCTTGGATTCACGCAGTTGGGATGTCATCGAATCACTGATCCAGCAACAATGTCCGCCAGGCCTTAAAATCATCCAAAATGATACCAGATGGTCAGGTCTCAAACCCTGGTCCTGTTTTCTCGGTTTTGCCTGGACTGCTAAAGCCCCGAACGGTGAGTTCCTAGTGCCCGATCCCGCCAAGGCTATCCGTGACGCCCTCCCTGATATTTTTGGCAAATCCCGGGAACTGGAGGCAAGGTTCATGGTCAGTGCCTTGGCTCTAGTCCTTCCTGTTCTTGATGGCGGCACCTATCGACAAAAATTGGAAGACGAACTGAAGAAAGCACAAGGACCCGATGCATGGCGCCCGCCTCCGAATGGTCAACTCTCGACCAGTCTCAGTCGAGCGCTGCTCCGCCTCCAGGAAGAAAAATACATCAAAGGCGAAAAACGTGCCGATAAGAGCGAACAGGTTCGGGTATTTCTTTCCGGGCGAAATAACCAAATCATCGCCGAATACACCCACTTCAGCCTGATAGGGTAGATCAACATTAGAAAACGATTTCTTATGACTCTCGAAAATTATTGGCCTCTTGCCGACGATGATCACTGCGGCAGGTGTCTCTTCAACGAAGCTGAAACAGCCTCAGAGGCTGTTTTTCTCGCCGTGCATCAACCCATGCTCCTGACTAAGCGGGAGGAGAATGGGGTAGAAAAAACTGTCACAGAAGCCCAGGTGTTGGAAGCCCTATTGGATTCTCACCCCAGCGGAACCACCATCATTCCCATCATCGGCGACTCAGGAGTCGGAAAATCTCACCTCATCCGTTGGTTGGATTCCCACCTTAAAATCCGGGGCGATGCCTCTTCTCGTCATGTGGTACGAATTCCTAAAAGTGCCAGCCTGCGGAAGGTGCTGGAATTAATCTTGGGGGGGGTGCCCGAGACCCATGAGTATAATCGCATTCGAGATCAACTCCAAGGGGCACAGATGCCCGTGGAGTTGGATCAAGCCACTCAATCTCTCAGAGCAAACTTATTAGTGGAACTGGAGCGGAAGGCCACCAGCGCCGCCAAGCGGATCGAGAGGCGTGAGGCGGCGGAGAGTGATTATCAGGATCAGATGCATTGTTCTCGGCAGCAATTGCAAAGTCTGCTTGGAGATCCGGCCATACTGCCGCACTTCATCAATCCTGATTCTAAAGAGACTGGTGTGCTTAACCGGATTGCCAAACGCTTTCTCCACGGTGCCAGCGGCAACGATACCGGCCCAACCAATCAGTTTAATCTGGAAGATTTCGCATTCTTGCAGAATGTCGAGATAAGTCAATTAGCCGCTCCCACCCGTCTTTACCTGCCTATCCTGAAGGATGCTCTTAAACTTCAAATCGCCATTCGATGCCTGAACGACGTCATTGATCAAGCTGTGGGGAAACTCGTGGCATTTGCAGGAACCGTCTCCCTCAGCGATATCTTCCTAGACATTCGACGCCAACTATTGAAGGACGAACGAGAACTGGTCATTTTGGTGGAGGACTTCGCAGTGCTTGCGGGAATTCAAGGACCTCTGTTGGACGCAATTATTAAGGAAGCATATTATAGTGGTGAAGACAAGTTGTGTGTGATGCGCACCGCAATCGCCGTCACCGAGGGCAAATTGCCCGAATCGGTTAAAACACGGGCCAATGATGTCTTGTGGAGCATTAAGAGTGAACCGTTCAAGGATGAAGCTACGGCTATAACTTGGTATGGAAACTTTGTTGGTGGTTTCTTGAACGCTGCACGGCACGGCCAGTCAGTTCTGAAACAAAAGTTTAATGAAGCAAGCGCAGAAGACCAAGCTTCAGGAGACTGGATTCCCCGCCAACTAAGCTCTGATGCTAACGAAGAGACTCAGGCGAATCTAAGCGCGTTCGGCAATTCGGACTCCGGCATTCCGTTATTCCCTTTCAACCATGCCATCATTGAGCAATTTCTTCGGAGACAAAAAGGAGGTTTGATGGCCTTCAAGCCCAGAAGCTTTATCAATGGACTGCTCCGGGTTACGCTGATCAATCATCGCGTCACCTGGGTGCAGAAACAATTTCCTCCGCAGGGTTATCTAAGCTTTGCGGAAAATCATTTGGAACGACCTGTCGCTCAATTTCTCCGACAGGCTGTTCCCAACAGAGAGGAACAGAGTCGCATTTTCCCGCTCGCTTTCTTTTGGGGAGGAAACCCTCAGAATGAACAGGCAGTTCGGCAGATGCCTGCTGGTATTTTCCGGGGATTTGATCGTCCGCAAGACTTTGCTAGTGGCACCGGACCGATCGTAATCATTAAAGGCGAAATTGTTGATCCGCCAACACCGGAACCGGTGCTGGATTCTTGGGAAAAGCAATGGAAGCAGAAACTGAACGACTGGAGAGAGAAACACGCTCTTGGTTCGGCGGACGCCAATAATATTCGCAAAATGTTGACTGATGCCTTTAAATCACAAACTGACCCCGATTCGCAATTGCTAACCCATTTTGATTTCCTGCAAGCCGCTGTGAGATTGCCTTGGGTTACAATCGGTAACGCAAATGCCTTCCTCGTCGTCCTTCCGGAGGCCGAGCAAACGGATCAAGCAACCGCCGATGAGTTTTTTGGAGCGATCTCAGCAGTCACACGCTACCACACGAACTTTTCCTGGGACTATGACGGCGGAGAGATGGATGCAGTGCGTTATGCAGCGTTCATAGGAAGGTTGGTTGAGCGTTGGACGCCTCCCCTCGTCGCCAAGGCGCGAGGGGAGGATGACGCCCAGGTGGTGGGCCTGGGGACCCACCTGCTGATCAACGCCCGCATTTTGAATCTGAAAGGTGCTGCCTCCAATGTCTACAGCGACAACTTGGCCGCCATCTTTGATCCCGGCGCATCCCACCCCACCCCTCCGGTCAATACTCAAGACGGGTGGTCTAAATTGCAAAACGCTGCGTTCAACGCACGCGGTGAGTTGCGGACGAAATTGCTTGAGCGAGTGGGAGCAAGACAAGGCGGAGCGGCAACGGTTCACGCTATCGATCCAACGCGGTTGCTCGAGGGCCTTCAGGCGATGCGAGAGGATAAATGGGTTCCTCCGCAGAAAGCGGGTGGTGTGGAGGGACTGAATACTGCGACTACCAAGCACCTGAATGATGTCGTGGGATCGGAGATGCCTAGAACTGTCCAGGCGAGAAGAGAGCGGTTGGCCGAACTATGCAAATGCATCTCAGAAAAACTTGGTGAGGAGTTTGATGTCGAGAAAATCAAGAAAACAGTCTATGACACGGTTAATGCAGCTCAGGAAAATGGCGTTTTCAGTTCAAGGGAAGATGCTGAGTCTTTGAAGCGCCGCTTCAGAGACTTGGGACCTATCAAAACCCATCTCGGATTCGCAGAAAACGCCATCAAGGACTCCATCAGCGTTTATGGCCCAAATCTATCCAAACTGGCGGAAGTGGATTCTTCTGTGCTCGAACGAATTGTTGAGACCCTTCAGGCTTACGATGCCTTTCTGACTGCGACCTCTAAGGCGGCGGAAGAGAATTTGAAGGACGTCGATCCCGACGTCAGTGAATTTTACCCGCAACTGCAAACTGCTATGGAACAGATTCATGAATCCCTAACCCGCCTGAACTAACATGCCAACTCTACTGGAAAGAAGCGCGGAACTCTCCGCGAAATTGGAACGAATAGCAAACAGGCAAGGTAATCAGGAGCGCTATAACCAGTTGACACCTATTTTAAATTATCTCACTGGGATTGCTGAGAAATTGTCTAACAATGCGCGCAGCAGGGGACTCTTCGCTACCAATTCGGTTCCCGTGGCAACCGTGGACGTGAATTTAGCAAGCGCGAAACTTGGGAAACTGAAGACGAAACTTGAAAATTCGCCCGACAAAGTTGCCCAGGGAAATGAATGGGCGAATGCAAAAACGGCACTTACCGAATTAACCCGGAGTATCGATGACGCCATGACGGCGTCATGGGAAGGGTTTGTGGATGGAAATACTCCGGGCATAGACCTGCTGCAACCTTATGCTGGATTGGGCGAATTTCGTCAGGTGTTCCAGCGACTCCAATCGTGGCGAAACGAGGCTGCAGTTTCAAAGCAAACCCTACCTACAGAGCGAGAAGACTTCACTCAGGTCACGCAGCGAAAACGGGAGATGGAGGCTGCTATTGCGAAATTTGGATTCATATTCGAGTCTGAGGAATGCCGAAATCTGCTAATGCGTTGCGCATCGGTAGAGGGGTTTCCTCTGGGTGAGTTGACGGATGATCAACTGAAATGGCTGAACGAAAAAGGATTCGCCAAAAGTCTTCGGGTCAAGTCCATTTAACCTACACTTTGCTCAAATGGACGAACTGATCACCGAATTCTTGGGCTTTCTGGAGAGAACGGAGGCACGCCTGTTGTCCTGGGGACTGGTCGATGGGTATTTTCCCCAGGCGGAGTTGGTAAAATTGGCAGAGGCCTTTTTGGCGGAGCGCCACCCTCCCGATTATGTAACAGCAGATGAACTTGTTAGAAAAGCTACTAAGCAAAACCTGCTTTTCCGCTTTGGATCGCCAAATAGTTGGCGCTACCGCACTCGCATGGGGGAAACGGTTCGCTTGCTAGCGAGATTGAAGCAGTTGTTCCCCAAGCATCTGAACAACCCAGGTGCCTGGAGAACGGCGCCCAATCTAGTCTCTGACTTTCGCCTTGTTCAGCGCCCCCGGGAGTATCCTCGCCGTGATATAGCGGCAGGGGACTGGACGCCAAAACTAAACCACATGCCCCTCACTCCGCTGCAACGGCAGGTAGCGGCCAAACTCGTCAATGGCAGAAATCTAGCGGGATTCCAGACCCGGGCCTTTGACCGAATTGCCTCTCTGACCGGAGGGGATAAGGCCTCCGGCACCGTGGTTTGTGCTGGCACGGGAAGTGGCAAGACTCTGGCCTTTTACCTGCCGGCTATTACCCACTTGGTTGGGACGCTGGAACAGGATGAGTCCGATTGGGTGCGCGCCTTGGCGATCTATCCACGGAATGAATTGCTTAAAGATCAGTTCACCGAAACACTGCGGCAGATCCGCCTGGTCAACCCACTGCTGCGCCAGCAGGGAAAGCGCCCACTGAGCATTGGCACCTTTTTCGGGTCTACGCCGCCTAACGCCAACAGCGTTGCGACGGATGGTCACTATACGTGGGACATTGGCCCAGGTGGCCGCTATTGCCCCTTTGCGCTTTGTCCTGACTGCGAAGGTCGGCCCAGTCGCCTAGTCTGGCGGGATATTGATCGGAATGCTGGGAAAGAGGTCCTTTGGTGCCCTTTGTGTAAAGATATGAAGGCCGATGCTGGCGAGATTATCCTCACGCGGGATTGCTTGCAGAACCACCCGCCAGATATCCTCTTTACCACCACGGAGATGCTGAACCAACGAATGACGGACCGAAGGTTTGGCGCATTGTTCGGTATTGGAGTAAGTTCCAGTAAGAAGCCGCAACTGCTCCTGCTGGATGAAGCCCACACCTATAGTGGCACTCAGGGAGCCCAGGTAGCTTACTTGATGAGGCGGTGGCGGCATAGGACCCAGGCAAAACCCCACTGCGTGGGACTCTCTGCTACCCTGATGGAGGCGGCGGCCTTCTTTGCCCAACTCACGGGACTGGACCGGGCGAATGTGGAAGAAATCTCCCCGGAAACTCAGGAAATGGTGCGCGAAGGCACAGAATACCTGGTGGCCCTGCGAGGCGACCCCGTAAGCGGTGCGAGTCTGCTTTCTACAACTATACAGACCGCCATGCTGCTTCGGCGCTGCCTTACCCCTAATGAGAAGAAGTCGGCCTACTTCGGTAGCAAAATTTTTCTGTTCACTGATGACTTGGATGTCACGAACAGGATGTTTTTTAATGTGCGGGACGCGGAGGGTCAAAATTCTTATGGGCAACCAGACCCACTGCGGCATCCGGGAGGTTCCCTGGCTAATCTAAGGGCCTCAAGGCACTGGGAAGCCAATGAGCGGTTCCTTTATGGACAGTCTTGGGACATGCCAGAAACCCTGGGGCACCTCCTGACAGATCAGGGCTATGTCCGAGTGGGGCGGGTGTGTGCCCAAGACAGCGGGGTCGATGCAGCAGCAGAGATCGTGGTTGCCACGGCCTCTCTGGAGGTAGGATTTAACGACCCAGATGTGGGAGCGGTTATGCAACACAAGGCTCCCCGGGATTCCGCCGCCTTTCTGCAACGAAAAGGACGAGGCGGACGCCGCAGGGGCATGCGTCCGTGGACAGTGGTGGTGCTCTCTGACTTTGGTCGTGACCGTCTGGCCTACCAAGGGTATGATCTGCTGTTCGATCCGGAATTGCGTCCGAGAGAACTCCCGCTGGGAAATCGGCATGTGCTAAAAATGCAGGCCACTTATGCCAGCCTAGACTGGCTGTCTGCTCAACTGCCTGCGCATCTGAATAGCCATGTATGGAGGGACGCAAGCGAACCACCAACCAGGTGGAATCAAGCTACTCAAACTGCGATGGCGGCTATCGTCCAGAGAGTGTTGGAAGGAGGAGACGAACTCCAGCAACTCTCCCGCTGGCTCAAGTATGGGCTGGGACTGCGGACAGAGGCTGAAGTGGACGCCCTACTCTGGGAGGCTCCACGAGCCTTGATGACCTCAGTCCTACCTCGACTTCACCGGCGTCTCTCCACCGGTTGGCGGCGGGGGTCACTCGCTGGAGGCGGAGTGGAGCAATTCCACAAGAATCACCCGCTGCCGGAAGCCGTGCCCTCCAACCTTTTCAGCGATTTGAATCTGCCGGAGGTTCTCATCACAGTGCCCCTGGGAATTCAGGGCCAGAACGAAGAGGTCTTCAATCTGCCAACCGCTGCCGCCCTCAGGGAATTCGCTCCGGGGCGGATTTCCAAGCGCTACGGCATCCGCCACCAACTTTCCAGACACTGGATACCGCTGGATTCGGCAGGTCCCGGCATTCAAGAGGTGCCCGTGCATGATTTCTTCCCGGAGGGAGGTCTGGAGGAGTTGGGGATGTTTTCCTATCGAGCGGCAGGCCAAACGCAGCAGATCCGAACTCTAAGGCCCTATACCATGAAGGTAAACGGAGACGCGCCCCAACCGATCAAGGACTCCTCCAATGCCATGCCCATCTGGCATTCACAGATTCTGCCCTCAGGCGGGCACGGGGCGGGAATCGTTGTAGATTTGCCAACACATTCCCCGTGGCGGGGTATTATCCAGGAGTTACGCTTCTTTACGCACCGGGAATTCGCACCCGCCACTGTCCGGCGATTCACGCTAGGCTCCAATGCGGTGCTGAAATTCGGGAAAGGAGAAGAAGCAAGTATCCAAGCAACCTACAGCCTGGGCGGTGAACCTGTGGCACTGGGCTATGCCTACCAAGCCGATGCCCTGCGGGTGGAGGTCCACTTCCCAGAGGACTTGGTGGGTGTCGGCCAAGGGCAACCAAGCCAAAAACTTCCATCATTGCGGACGGCCCGGTTCCGCTGGTTGGTGACACATGATTCGGTGCTGATGGGCATCTCTTCGATCTTCCAAAGGGGTTGGTTGGCGGAGGTGTGCCTTGCGGCCATCGGGGTGGAGGCGATCTCACAACATGTCACCTTAGAGACGGCCTGGCAGAATCTACGGAGTGGGTTGGCTGGCTTGCCTTTGCAGAATGTGCTGATGTCGCTGTTCCAAGCCTCGCCCACGGTTGATGAAGAAGATGAAGACCATCACGCCGAAATGTTGCCCAGAAGACTACAGGAGTTGGAGTCCCTTTTTCACCACCCCGATGTTCTAAATCGCATGAACGAAATCATAGCGGTGCTGTGGTCTCAACCTAATGACACCTGGACGCCGTGGTTGAAAATGCGTTTCGCCTCGACCCTAGGAGCAGGATTACACGATGCTATCCAACAACTGTGCCCTGACCTTGATGCCGACCATTTGATGGTGGACGCGGATGAGGAAGAGTCCGTCCTTTGGATCACGGAGGACTCGCCCGGGGGCGGTGGCATTTTAGAAAAAGTGCTACCCACGATTGCGGAGCATCCGCAGAGGTTCTGCGACCTCATCGCCTCTGCGGTAGGGCCCAGCGACTATGAGGCGACAGACCGAAAGCTGCGGCGGCTGATCTCGGAAGCCTCCGGGCAACAGCAGACGGATTTGCATCAGGGTCTCATGCGCGTGCGAAACCCTGCAGGGGTTGAGGACTTTGCCTGCGCAAATACGAATCTAAGGGTTCTTCTGAAAGCGCAAGGCTATCAACCCGACCACGCCTTGATGGCGGCCCTGGGCACACGTATGGTGCGGCCCGGGAGTTCCCACCAGACTGATGTGATGCTCCAGGACATCCTCACGACCTGGGAAGCTGAGGAAACTCGACTTGGAGTGGAGATAGAGGCTCGCACTTTGGCTTTCACTCTGCGTGATCGTGGCGATTTAGACCAAGGCATGGCCGCAGGGGGTGTTGGCCAAGCACCGCCCTCGGATATGCAGGCGTGGCGCATGAACGCCATTTATGGACTTCTCTGGCCGAGAGGGGCGCAGGCAAGAAACCTATCTTTGAGGCTCAGGAATCCTTTCGCTATCGCCTATGAACCTGAAAGGTTGCTCGTGACGGAATCCCTGGATGAATCATTACCTGAAGTCAGGGTGACTGGAGAGACCTGGGTGCGCGAGTGCGAAAATCAACTCGTCGAAACATCTCGCCTGGTGGTGGTGGCCAAACATGCAGACCTACCGAATCTGCAGCGCGGCCTTTTGCGCCTCCTCGTCACCCCCTTGGATGCGGGATCCCTTCTCTTGCACCCACGCCTCCGAGGGATCAATCGTCGGGGCGGTGACTGGTTGGTGCACCTGGATCTTGTGGCTCCAACACAATTCAAGGAAATCGCCACTGAGGATGGGGAACAACCAGATGCCGAGACATCCCGATTAATGGTTAAAGCCACCCGACAGGAAACAGACGAATTGCGGGATATGCTGGAAAGCGTGTTTGCGGTGGAACTTTTGAGGCCCGGCACGGAACTGTGGTTGGTTTCTCCCTGGGTCAGTGATATCCCCATCCTGGACAACCGATGCGGGAGTTACTCTGGCCTGGATCCCGCCTGGCCGAAACGACAGATAACCTTCGCCGAGGTCCTGGCCTATGCACTTAGGAATAACCCAGCCTTGGAAGTAAAGGTAGTCACCCGGCCAGATGAGTGGAACAAACGGTTTGCGAAGAGACTACAATATCTAGCTGAACTCGATGGAACAGGTGATCGACTCAGCATTGATGCGGCCCGTGCAAACCTTCACACGAAAGGCGTAGCCGGAAGCTCGTTTGCTCTTTTGGGGTCGATGAATTTTACCCACAACGGGATACAGATTCTCGAAGAAACCCTCCAACTGGATACCAGCGAACCACGTCTCGCTCAACTCCGCATGAACCTTGCCCGGCACTACCCCTTCTAACAATTAGTCATTTCCAGAAATTATGGCCTTTGATCAATGGAAACCAGAAGACCTTCAGGCGTTGGGGAGAGTCTTTGATGCCGCTGGCGGATGGCGCTGGGAGCACATCTTGAATGGAACGGGTAACACTGCGGAACAGGCGGTGCGTGATTGGTTGTCGGATTGTCCGCCACCTGGAAAGTTCCCCCTCGTCTTTCCTATTCTCCTTGAAGGCAATCCTTCTCCCAGTTGGTTGGCTGTCTCGTTTACAGAACCCCAGTGTGAGGAATTAAGAGAACAACTCGGTGCTTTTTTGGGTGCGGTAGCCACTGACTTTAACGGCGTTCGGTTGCCATTACCGGAAGAAAATGCAGTGACCCACATCCTGGAGGCATGGACCGGTGGGCGGTATTTTCACTTTCGAGCGTTCCCAGGAGCGCAGGATAGGAAATTCACAAGGAACACTTTGAAACGAATGCTGAAAGGATGGAGTCTGCGTCCGACCCTCACCCAGTCATCGTTTCAGACGACTGAGAGCCTTCTTCGCGATTTTCACCAAGCATTGGTCGCCCAAGAACAAGAAGAATCAGAGAGAATACTGGATAATCTGCGGAGCGCCGGGCGCCTAAGTGTTGAGAACCTAGCGTTTCTCCGGGTGGAGTGTTATGCGGCACTCCAGCAATGGCGTGACCTCCCGTTTGATCCACAATGGGAAACTCTCAAGTTGATACGGCGTCCCGCGAGAATCACAAGGTTGATGCTTGAGAGTCTCTGGCACACCGAATTTCGTGACTTTGTAGAACAGAACCACGTCGAAGCAGTCCGGGATAAAATGCGAACTGTGGTGTTACCCAATAACCGCAACCTGTTCCGATTTTGGGGTGGAGGACAAGATATTTTAAGCAACCTGGTCTTCCTACTGGCCGCTGTGGCCGACACCACTCCTCGGGTCGATTTAGCGTATAAAATTCTGGGAACTATTCCTGCAACGCACTCCCTCCGCCCATTTGCAGAATCCCTAGCGACTCTATTACCAAAGAGTCAAGTCGTAACTCCAGTTGCTGATCCTCTGGTTGAGGCGAGGCAGTGCATCGACAGAGACGATTACGGCACCGCATGGCAGGTTCTCATTCCTCTACAACCCACTTACGAGGTCGTGCAACTTTTGTTCACATGTGCGGCAGAGGGGTTTGGTCCAGCGGAGGCGGAACTTCTGAAAGCGAGAAAAGAAGCCTGCTCTCCGGAGGATCAAACGCGGTTACTGGCTTCAAAGAAGCGGAAACAAACTTGGGAGGAGGTCGGGGCGGAACTGGAAAAAGCGGCGAACCCAGATCCCGTAACTTGGGAGGAGTGGTTGCAGTGTATAACACACGACCTTCCCAAAGGTGACGCAATTCGCATGGCAGAAGAACTATCCGGCAAATGTTCTCCTTCGGACTATGCAGGCAACCATGCCCGTATTGATGCCCTGGTGAGAACGCTCGATGGCATAGGGAATCCTGCGGACCAAGTTCTAAGGGTAGCCTTTCCGAAGATCGTGTCCTTCTTCCTGTATGCGGAACAACCTGAAATAAGCTTTAGGCCAATTTGGGATGCACTGCTTCAACGGATGGCTTTGGAACAGGGCTTCAGCATCGGAGATTGGGGGGTGTCAGAATCCTTGGCTGTGGCGATCCTCCAAGATAACTGCTCAGACAGCACAGCAGTGAACTCAATGGAGGCTTTGAACATCATTTGGGAGACGCATGGAGGCTTGCAGAATATCGTCTGGAGTCTGGACCTCCTCGACCAGTTGGTGGTCTTGCCCAATGCAATCACTGAGCAACGGGACATCTTCTTTTATCGAATCTACGCCACATTCAAGCAATACCAACGCCGTGTGGACGAGAATCTTGCCGGTTGCTTTCGGTTGCTGTGTGAGGACTTGGGCAAACTGGAGGAGTTCCAAGAAATTTTCCCCACATTTGGACAGGCCCCGATTGACGGGTCAATATCAGAAACTGATCTTCTGAAGCAGAAGATTCAAGGTAAGGTCATCGGCATCTACACGCTGACGGAAAGTTCCGGCCTGCGTGCTCAACGATTCTTGCAAAACTGGATTCCCGGCTTGGACGTGCGAGTGAGCAATGATCATGTGGGGACCGATCATTTGAGAAACATTGCAAGACAATCAGACTACCTAGTTGTAGCTGCGAAGAGTGCCAAGCATGCCGCCACGGATTTCATAAAGGCCGAACGCCCCGCCGACAAATCGCCACTAATCTATTCATCCGGAAAAGGATCATCCAGTATTATGGACGCGCTTTTTAAGGAACTTAGCTAGGGTAGTGCAACAATTCATCTGTAAATTGCCAACATCACCGAATCATTCCTGACTTGCCAACGAAGGATACGAAACCGGGCTTATAATTAATTATTCCAAACCAATTGTTTGTATTTAATAAGTAAAAAATTAGATACTAACTGAATGTCTTTTGAAATGTTCTGAAGTTCATTCCATTTCTTTTGATTATTTGTTCCAAAATTCCAATATCCATCTGTCCAAGAACAATGCGAGACCAATGCGGTAAGGTCAGTTTTAAATTCATCGCTGGTTGGGATTCCTTTGTCGCGATAACGGTCACAAATTGCATCCATAACATGGCCCATCGATAAGATTCCGACACCATGGGTTAATCGAGATTTTGTAGGTGGTTTTGCCCAAGCGGAAGGAAAGGATTCCGCGACAGCCTGCCAGAAGTTAAAGAGAAGCCTGAGCATGGATTCATTTCTGGCGCTTTCTTCGGTAGTGACAGCAATTCTGTAAAGGGCGCCATCGTTCAGGCTATTCTCCAGCATCTTTAAAATAGAGTTGTCTTTAATAAATCCGGTAACTTTTGGTTTATTTGCAATGCCTGGCAAGTTAGGCGTGCTCGAGGGTATCCCTCTGCGATGTTTTGCACTTTTATCGGTGTAAGGATTTGTTGGAGTTTGAATGGCAAAGTGGAGAGGTGAGCGTGAATCGTAGTTCATACGATCAAGCAGGTAGGCGGGAAATCTCCTTTTCTGCAGATGTGAAGAGAGTTGAGCCTCAGTGCTTGGCAATAATTCGTATATCAATCCTTTAGGGAGAGGCTTTGTAGAATTAACTAAAATGAATTGCTCGCGTTGTTCGGATTCGTTGTTAGTAACAAATGCTATGATAAATAATGGGAAGCACTCCACGTTGGCATCCCGGATAGCGGCTGCCCTTTGTTGACCATCGACGATCCATCCTGATTTGAGCCCTGTTTCGCTTGTTGCGGTGGGGATGATAAGATGACCGTGCCTGGGCGAACTATTGGACTTTGCATTTGAACCCAATGGTTCAAAAGTTACACGCGAGTCAAATGCAACAACGACGGCGTTTGGTAAAATTGCACCCTCAGACTCGATATAATTTCTAATCTCGGCAATATGGGATAGAACTTCGGGGCGCTGGTAGCCTGCAATCTGGTCAGTATCACCTCTTGCAACGCGTGAAATCTGAGCTACATCGTGAAGTTTTTTGCCGTCGAGTGCAAAAGAATAGAGTTTTTTCTTCCCTCCCTGTTGTATTTCGATGGCTGGGACTTTTATAGTAGTGGTATGGTTCATATGGCAGTTGATTGGAGTTGGTTAATTCTCTGGCGAAGAGCATGTAAGTTATGAAAACCACGGCGGCGATTTCTATCAGCGCCACGAAATAGGACAACATGAATGCCTAATTTTTTACAAATCTGACAAGAGCATGACTTCCAAGGCTTATCCACAAGTGTGGTTCTATACTTTTCGGAATCGTCTTTTTTGCCGTGCCAGAGCGATTCATATTCTTGCAGGCGAGAAACTAAAGAATCCAAAGGAAGATTACCTGAGTCATATTCTTTAATCCCAATCATGCATGCGACTTCAAGTTTTCTGGCGGATGCGAAATCAACCTTTCCAGAGAGTATGAGTTTCTTCAACTGCGGATTGCCGTCAACTTGAGGAACTCTAATAGCTGTATAAGCGCGTAGGGGCGTATGGTAGTTGTCCTTGTCATCCATAAATGCCTTTTTGAGCGGCGAAGTGCTGTCAAAACTCGTGACACCATACTTTTCAAAAGCGTCTATGTTTTCCAAGCGTGAGATACCCAGGAGATGAATCTTCGTCTGGCTTTTACGAACAGAATTAACTACTTCGAGTGACTCAAGAATTTCTGTGGTTTTAAGCGGCACCATGCCGCCCAAAGCAATGTAGTCGTAACCCATTTTCTGCAGCTTATCTACTGCGTCGCGATATGAAGTAGGACTCCATCCCTGTGCTGCACCAATCGGCTTAAATGGCAATTTATCTTTCTGCTGTCTAAGAAGAAACTCCTCTGCTTTTTGGAGCGTGATATCAAAACGCCTTTTAAATTCCTCTGGAACTGTTGACTCTTCATTTTTTCCCAGATAGCCTAAAATGACATGGTCCAAGGAAATGCCATAATCAAACTGACAATCCAGATAGAACTGGGCGACGGCATCTGTGCCAAAAGGTGGTTCATGTTCATTAACAAATGAAAAAGATCCGCAATCACCCATAGTTTCGAGGCGTTTGGGGTATCCATGATTGTCAAGTCTGAGAAATTCGCGAATCCCAAGTCGCTTTAATCGCTGCACCTGTGTAAAGGAGTATCTGACTCCTTTGCTGGAAGCATGGTCATCCACCATGGCCTTTGATAAAAGCATGCCATCGTAGGGAGAATATCCTAAGACCTCGTGCGCGTATTGGTGAGATAATTGTCTGCTACCAGAAACGCTTCGTCGTTCTGTTTCAAAATCAAAAGATGGGTCAACAAGATCGTGAGAGTCTGGAAAGAAAAATTTCATCGAAAAGTCTTCGCTTTAATTTTTTTCTCAAGGTAAACCCTAATTAAAAAGTTTGAGAGCATGGCTTGATGCTTATGCACATTTTGAAGAAGGTTCCAGGCTATCCCTCCCAGTTCTTCCCATGTGCCATCTGTCCAGCGGCAATGCGGAGCAACAATCTCAAGCTCAGTAACAACAATTGCAGATGCTTGTGGGTCAGATGGATCTATGGTCGACATAATCCGATCCATCAATTTGCCCATCGCACGAATACCCACCCCATGCATGAGGCGACTGCTTGCAGGTGATCTACCCCAAGCCTTCGGAAAAACAATTTTAATAGCTGTCCAATATATTTGAAGAACCGACCAGATGGCAGTTTGGTTGTAATCGCCGGTAGCAATGTTTCGATACGGAAACAGACATCCCGATGGTTGTGTAAGACTTTCCTCAATCATGCGAATAATCACCGTATCGGTTATGACCTCATTTTTGTGTCTCTGCCCTTGTCGTGACGGGCGTTTTATCAAGCCATAGAATGGAGATTTCTCATCGCTGTTTAAAAGTTCACAAAGTGCCGATGGTATCTTTTTAACAGCAAGCTTGGGCGGCAATGGAGAGTCGACTTCAGGAAGCAATTCTGCAACCAACCCCCTTGGCAATGGTTTGGAATTGTTAATTCTTAAAAACTGGTCGCGTTGAACCTGAATGCTATCCGAAACAAAAGCGCAGATTGGAACAGCAAACTCTTTGTCCTTAAGCATCTCAATTGCAAGAGCCCTCTGCTGACCGTCAACTATCCACGCTGGCTTTTCCGCGCCTGGGATTGGAAGTGGAATCTCTAGCATGCCTGCTGAAGCTAGCCCATCCGAGGATTTTTGGCCTCTGCTTGAAACGAAACGGATGTCCGAGTTAAACGAGAGAATCAAAGGGTGTGCTAAAAGCATATCCTCTGTAGATAGATAGTCTGCGATCTCCTTAACATGTTGCTTCACTTCAGCACGCTGATATCCGATCAGTTTACCGACATCGTCTCGGTTAACTCGGGAGATGCCTGAAATCGCAAGCAAGTCAGAAGCTTTAAGGGAGAGAAGGTAAATGACCTTGCCGCTTCGTTGAGTAACTTGGAGCGCTTTGCGTTCAAGGATTGGTTTTTTCATAGTTTAGGCGACTTTGGATAATTTTATGGACCTGATGTTGTGATAAAGATTACGGAAACGCTTTTGCTCGCATGCTCGGCCAGTGGCTCGATATTCCTGAAGAAGTCGTGAGCATGAGCAGGGGCTCAAATGGAGTTTTTCGGAAATAAATGCGGAAACCTCATCATCAGATGCGCTCTCTCGCTTTGGGTAAGTTGAAGGAGGAAGTCCCCGAATGAGGTCACCAAGATAAGAGGCAACTTTTGAAGCGCGAATTTCTCCAGGTGTAAACTGCCGCAAGACCACCTCGGCAACTCGCGCATTGAGCATAATGCGGGATTTCCCAAAAACATTCTCTAATCTTGCATCTGCAGGAACCAGATTGTTCGCTAATTCTCCGGAGGAACTGGTTCCTGCTGAGATGATGACAAGAAGATCAGGATTGCTCAAGGCCGCCCGTGCCTTCAGAAGATCTGACCGTGTCGCTTTAAAATAGTCCGCAGACAATGCGACAACCATAGGTAGATTGGGATACGCGCGAGCAAGGTCTGCTAAACTCGATATAACTTTTCCATTTGCCCTCCGCCACTCACACAACAGAGTCCACCAATCTGTTAAGTTATCTGAAGAAACTTTCCCGCTAACAACGCAGTCGGGTTCGCCGCTTGCAAATGTTGCAGCATACGAAGGGACTTTTTCCTCCTCAGCGAGCAATCCCTGTCCCGCAGAGACCACCCAGGTTTTCAATTTACCACTGAACTCTGAATTGATTCTGCGAACAATTTTCCATGATCCTCCCGAGTATAACTCAATTGATTTTTTTGTTTCTGATTTGTCGCAACTCAATCTTTCCAACCAAGCGAAGAACCGCTTCTGAACTGAATTTGCGGCTATCGACTGCAGGCTTAATCCAGCGGGGCAAGGGAGTGTTTTTCTGGATGTGCAAGTCGTGATAAAATTCATCGAAAGCAAAGTTGAAAAACAAAATTAATGCAAAAATGCATAAAGGATCAATCAGAATAATTACATTTTTTGCTTTATGATTCTCCTTCACTTTTATAAAAAGCAAAAGGTGACAGGGTGGGCGTAATTACGCATTGAGGTAATACAAGTCCATGTCTGTATCTTGCTCGGGAGCGATGCGCTTGAATCTGGCATACATGAGGCACATGATTTGAAGACCTGAAAATATGCTGTGAGAGTTAATGATACAGTTTATCCAAGTCCGTCTTATGATTCGAAAGGAAATACCTGATCTGCTTTTTGCAACATCGCGACCGGGCTATGACTACGGCTCAAATGCCCCAGTATCGCCGGAAGTGGTTTCCCACTGGCTCGCAGAAGTCAAATACAGCGGAGCGAAATCCATCCTCTGTCTGCTTAATGAGCAACACTTGAAGCTGTATGGTGGACTGCCGACCGGATTGCTGCATGCTTACCGAGATGCAGGTTTCGAAGTCGGGCATGTGCCTGTGGTGGATCATCAGAGACCGCCGCTCTCAGGCAATGAACTCAAGGCAGTGGAGCAATTTTTCAACGAACTCCCCAAACCGGTTCTCATCCATTGCAGCGCCGGCGTCGATCGAACCGGCGCCGCCGTCCGCCATTTAAAAGGTCTCCCCTCCGACAGCACCAACTGACGCCTTTCAAATAGAAGAAATTTTAATTTTTAAGCCCTTTAAGAAGGCTTTTCCACATTGAACAACTCCAGAGCGGTGATCCACGGTTCATTGAGGTCCATGCCGGTATCTTGCTCGGGATCGATGCGCTTGAATCCGGCATACATGAGGCACATGAGCTGGAGGCCGGAGAAGGATTCGCCTAAGTAGGCTGAGAGGGTGTATTTTTTCTCGGGATTTGCGTAGTCGAGCCCACTTTCGCCAAGACGGGCGGCCTCGAAGGTGATCTCCATGACAGGGCGTGGATCGAGGGAGTCGAAGCGCTTGAGGGCATCGAGGAGATGCCACACGGCAGCGGGGTATTTTTCCTGGAGGAGTTCGGGATTCGTGGGGCCGCCGCGTTCACGGATTTCCTTTTGGATGGAGGCGAGGAGTTGCTCTGCCCTCTGGAATACGGGATTGCTGCGGGCATCTCCTGGACTGCCATCGCGCAGAAGGGATTCGAGAGTTTCGGCAGCGGCATCGATGTGGCCTTGATTTTTCAGCAGAAGGGCTTTTCCAAATCGTGGCTCGGGGAAGTGAGGATTGGCTTCAATCGCTGCCTCGAAATGCCGCAAGGCGCTGGCCTCGTCTCCACTCTTGGCCGTTGCCGCTCCAAGGCCGTTGAGCGCGTAGGGATCGCCGGGTTTGAGATCGAGGGCCTTGGTGAAAAAGCGGATGGCGGAATCCCAATCCTGCTCGCGGGTGAAAATATATAGACGCCCCCTGAACACTCATGAATCGCCTCGCCGTCTTCGTTCTATTTTTCGCCTTGGCGTGGTTCGTGCCCGCTTGGCCGTTGCTGTTGGTAATCGGTGTGGTTTGGTTGGTGGCGAAGTTGCAGTCTGCTGGGGGCAAGGAACCGCCGCCGGACGAGGGTGGTGAGGATCGGCCTGTGCCTCCTCCCACTGCCAGCAGCGGTCAGCGATGGACGCCCTTTCAAAGGTCGACGCGCAGGGAGTCGAAACCGTTTTTTCGCGGGACGAAAAGGTGAGAGCGATGCTTCAAGGTATGAGCGTCTCTTGCCCCCAAACCAAATCCGATGACATATGGACAAATGGCAATAAGTCCATATGTCGCTAACAGCCTACGAATCCTATTCCCGGCTTGTGTTGAATTGCAGAGCGAGCCGAGATTCCATTTGCAGTTTTTCTGCATTTCTGCAATTTTAGTTCTATGAAAGCCACTCTCTCTGTATCCGGTCGCGGACTCATTGCCTTGCCGGCGAAGATGCGCGAGGCCGCAGGAATACGGCCACAAGATAACATCATTGCAGAAACCACGCCGGAAGGCATTCTCCTGCGTCCGGCAGTCACCGTGCCCATCGAAATTTATTCGGACGAGCGAATCGCCCAGTTCGACCAGGCCGAGGCTGAGTTGGCCGACTGGTTCAAAACACACACACCTCTGGCGACCCCGTAACCGATGCGTGTTTTCCTCGACGCCAACATCCTTTTCTCTGCGGGCAAATCCGCCGGAGCCATCCGCCGACTCGTCGAAGAAATCCAAGCGTGCGGCCATGAATGCGTCGCCGACGAGTATGTGATCGCCGAGGCCCGCCGGAATTTGGAACAAAAATTCCCCTCCGCCCTGCCCGATTTCGAGAGCCGTCTGCGCGCCATCTCCCGCCTCGCGAGCCCGCCTTCCTTATCCACGCCAAGCCTTGCCCTGCTCCTGCCGGAAAAAGACCGCCCTGTGCTCGCCTCGGCAATCCAGCACCGGTGCCAAGCCCTCCTTACCGGCGACGAAACCCATTTCGGCCGACTCTACGGCCAAACCATCGCTGGCGTGTGCGTCCACTCGCCGCAAAGTCTTGCTGAACTCCTCGCGGGCACGATAGGGGCGAAGACGGATGCAGTCTAACTGCAACAGCGCAGCGCCCGTTCGTTGATCTACAGCGAGAGCGTTTGCATCGCCGAGACCAGGTTTTTTGTGATCGATGCCATAGCCTCGAAATCGAGCGTTTCCACGGTGTCGGTATGCCGGTGGTAGTTCGGATTTCGGAATAGGGCGGTATCGGTGAGCATCAAGGCGGGGAAGCCTTCGTCCCAGTAACAGAGGTGGTCGGAGAAGCGCATTTCGGGCATGACGACGGGAAGGGCGGGCATTGAAAGTCCGGGTGAAAATCCAGCGTCGAAGCGCTTAAGAAGGGCCTCCGAGGATTTGTCGCCAACGATCGCGATGTAGTTGCCAGTGGTTGGGATAATTCCTCTTGAGCGCATGAGATCCGCTGCGTTGTCGGGCATGCCGTAAAGTGTGGGCAACTCCTGCGATCCGGGCTTGTCTGTGAAATAGCCGAGGCTTTCGAGGCAGATCATGCCTTGGAGGTT
>Ga0247840_10002085_pt1 | contig 36455 bp, 22 predicted proteins | sample LaCruzMarch2015__FD_192404 | JGI IMG/M metagenome (GOLD analysis project Ga0247840, IMG submission 192404) | Freshwater microbial communities from meromictic Lake La Cruz, Castile-La Mancha, Spain - LaCruzMarch2015_17m | ecosystem: Environmental > Aquatic > Freshwater > Lake | place: Spain...
CTGAATGCCGGTAATAACAACATCTTCTATCTTGCAATCACACAAAGTCAGCTTGGAGATCATGTCAGGAACATCCGTGTTTTGCTGCCGGGGACAGAATCAAGCCATGCCACCCAGCCATGGGATAGCTTGTGGTATGAAAAGCTGGAACCCTTTACAAGCTTACGGTTTATGGATTGGGGATACACCAATAATTCGGAAATACAACAATGGGATCAGCGTACAAAAGTTGATGATTATACCTATACACAGAAAACAGGGGTGCCTTACGAATACTGGATCAGCCTATGCAATAAAAAAAACGCAGATGCATGGGTATGCATCCCTCATCAGGCAGACAGTAATTTTATTGTGCAATTGGCAACATTGTTCCGCGACAGCCTAAATCCAGGAAACAAAATCTATGTAGAATATTCCAATGAGTTGTGGAACTGGATGTTTGCCCAGGCCCAATATGGACTTACGATCAATACTGAGTTAAGCTGGCCTGAACGACTGGGCCCCAGGATCGCGTGGGTAATGGATATTTGGAATTCCGTCTTTGCTGCTGATTCCAACCGCCTAATTGGAGTTTTGGGATGCCAGCATGCCTGGTTTGATATCGGTAACAGAATCTATCAGCAAATCGAAAGTATGGGTAAGTCGCACCTGATCAAGGCCATTTCACCGGCTGCCTACATGGGGCTTGCATCCGACTCATTGGCAATGCTGGACAATAGCGCAACAGGGCAAACCATTCTCAACATCGCTCAAAACTGCAGTTTCAATTCAGAAATGTATTGGATGCAAGGCTGGCATCAGCATGCACAGCTTGCGCAGCAGAAAAACAAACGCCTTGTCTTCTATGAAGGGGGGCAGCACTTCACGCCTGACCCATTCGGAACCATACAAGCTTACTGCCAGGCTCTGGTCGATTGTCAGGTTTTGCCCGGAATGTATGACCTCTATCAGCAGTTGTTCGACACCTTACAAAGTTTAAGTCAGGATACATTGCTATTCATGAACTTCAGTTTTATTTCGCCAAGAAACTGTCAGTACGGAAGCTGGGGGCTGTTAGAAGATCAGTTCAACCAGAACCCACCATATCTGAATGCTGCTCCCAAATATCAGGCTATACTCGACAGGATCAATGCTTGTACATCATCCCTAAACCTAAGCCTGAGTGGCAAGGTCTTCTATGCGAACCAGGATTCAACACCTTTGGAAGGTGTACATATAAGACTGCTATTCAACGGAATACTTATCGACAGCTGCATTAGTAGTTCAACTGGTAGCTGGGCTTTCAACGACTTAGCTCCCGGAAACTATACTTTTCAAGTAAGTAACCCTGCAGCTGCTGGCGGTTTCAATGCTCTTGATGCGCTTCTCATCTCAAAATACTTTACAGGGTTGATAAACCTCAGCAATATCTCATTAAAAGCAGCCGATGTGAATGCAAGTAACTATATTAATACAACAGATGCTTTGCTTTGCATGCAGCGTTTTGTTAGTTTGATAAACAGCTTTGCTGCATCTGACTGGGTATCCCTAACGCAGAGCATCCCTCTGGGTTCATCAAGTGTTACAAACATAAAAATCAGTATGTTGTGTACTGGTGATGTGAATGGATCCTTCTAGGTATTGAAGCTATACTGATTCTTAGTAAAAATACGAAGCATTTTTTGCTTAGGAGCAGAATCCATGTAAAAATAAATCGGGCCTTGCTTAAGGTTATATGTTCAATTAATGATTCAATTACTGCAACACAACTTTTTTACACATTTGTTTACTATTCCTATCTCTTGCTTTCAGAATATAAACAGCTTTTGGGAGTTGCCGGATATCGATTTCCAATTCATTGGTCAGGCCATGAATTTCGTGATAGAATACACGATTGCCAAGCAGATCACAGATTTCAACAAACTCTATATTAAACAATTGCGCCTTGATTTGCAATTTTCCCGAGCTGGGATTTGGATAGAGTACAAATGATGAATTATCCACTGCATCACGAATCGAAGCATAAACCGGGAAATTGCAATCCGAAACCCCATATTTCGCAAGGAAGATATCTTTCCCTCCGGAGGTTTGGAGTGCGTCACCGTTTATCACCATATAGGGGTCAAAACTTCCGCCTACAAAGAAATTGTTTTTTGCATCGGCTGTGATAACATAGCCGGTTTCGTCATTTCCAAACAAACCGTGCAGGGAATCCAGGACCAGCAGATTGCCATCACTGGCATTAAAAATGGCTAAAAACGGATCCTTGCCCTCATTGGGCTGATGACCTAAAAACAGGGGTGATCCCACAAAACTCATGTGATAGTTGGAATATACACCGGTTACAGCCACCCTGCTGTTTGTATAACATATGCCATGCGCCCAGGCAATGGCATTGTTGGAACCCAGCTGTGCCCACTGCAGATTACCCTGTGGGTTAAATTTAACAATCAAAGGCATGGCTGAGCTGAGAGGTTGTGAAGTATTGACAAAAAGAAAACCATCGAGGGTATCATTGTGTTGGCCACATCCTGAAAGATAGATGTTACTGGCTTCGTCGGTGGCTGCCCGGCCCATAAAAACAGAACCCGAGAACGCAAGCATGGTAGTATCTGCGACCTTAGGCTCCCGATACCACAGCAATTGGCCATTGGGATCAGAGACTATCACAAAAGACCTTCCTCTCAGCATATCAGTTCCGGCGAACACTGTGTCTTCTGGGATATAAAAACGATAACCACTAAAAACAAAATTTCCGTTTGGAGCTACGGTGGCATAACACGACATGCGATAGGTAGCTTTAATGCCCGTAACCCTAAATGGAATTGCAGTAGCAGAGATATAATTGCCAAAGCGATCGTAGCGCAAGGCATAAGGGGCCGGACTGTTAAGTATAAGTGCCCCATTCAAATTATCCCCTGCGGGCAACTCAGTAAACAAAGTTACCATGCCGGCTTTATCCACATGCATATCGATGGGCGTGGCGTTATTTAATGCGTTATTTAGTGAAATGGTATCCGGAAGTGGCGTACGCATCCATTTCAAGCTTCCGGCAGTATCAAATTTTATGATGTACAATTGCTTGTTGCCGTTCACAAAAGAAGTGTCGTTGCTGACATGAACAGGCGTGCCATTGGTAAAGATTTTGGCAAGCACATAAACACCACCCATGGTATCTGTTTGAATGCTCTTGGCATAGGAACCGGAAGCAGTCCCGATGATCTTTTTCCAGCGAAGGCTGCCATCGCAGCTGTAACTATGGACCAATACATTCGAGGCATTGCTGGTAAAGAAGTTCCCTACATAGGAAGTGTCAACCGATAGCAAGGAATTGGGATACACCAGGGATAAAACATACACATTCCCCATGTTGTCGGTCGCCAGATCCAGCGGGATTTCTTCATTTGAATTCGGAAGAGTCCATGTACTTCCGGCTCTCCTACCCCACTGCCAGGATTGGGAAAATAAAGTTAAAACTGTGCACAAAAGGAAACAAAGGATTGTTATCTTTTTCATCTTCAGCTTGCGTTGTCGCCACTTGAATTATGAATAATAGGATTATTTCTCAGGTGTCTATAACAATGCAGACACTCAGCATAAGACCATTCTTTGTAAACTCAGTTGCCTGGGCAATTCATAAAAACAGGGCTTCATTCCTTCAGATAGCACTAAAAATATTCAGAAAATCCGGATCGGGAGTTCGTATCAATTGGGTATGCTACACCCAAAAGATAATTCGACAATTAGATATGGAACACGTCAATAGATTGATCGCTCCGGTAACCACAACGGTCCCGGCAAAAACGGACATGCCTGCGAGATCAAATTCTTCCATTGTCTTTTCATCACATATATATTAGCCCCACCACATCAAACATCACTGCATTAGTCAGGGCGATTTCAATTAATTATTAAGCTTAAAAATGCTGCTTAACCATAAATATTCACCCTAATATTTATGGTAGAACATAAATATTTGTCATACAATCAAAAAAATGCAAACTGCTATTTCTGGCGGACGTATTCAGGGACAGAAATTGATTATGTAGAAGAAATTGGAGCTGATTTTTTTGCCTATGAGATTAAATTTAACAAAGCAAAAGCAAGGATGCCTGCAAGTTGGAGTGATGAGTATGGTTCAAATTTCCAAGTAATAAACAAAGGGAATTACCTGGAATTTATTTTGTAATCATCACAAGGCCTGTTGTTTTCTCAAAAATCGCCAGGTACCATTAGCTCAGGTGTAGCTATCAAAAGACAGAAATGAGTCATTTGGTGACAAAATCATGCTGTCTGGAGAAGCGGTTTGTGCCTTGATGTCACACAAAATACTTTTGTGGCCTCATTGAAACAAACTGTAACACATCGTATGAAAACAACGAACAATCTATTCCACAAGTCACCAACAATGAATAGGCTGGCTTTCTTCTGCATATTTATAGTGACAAATCTATCCGGATTTGGGCAAACCTATCAGATCGTAGGTACAAATCAGAGCATATTTTATAACAATTCAGTGCCTATAGTGCAACCTATAGCGGGTCAGGCTTTCTATGGTCAAAATGCAGAATATCAAGGGACGGCTACCTCCTATACCGACAATGGGGATGGCACTGTAACCGACAATGTAAGCGGGTTGATGTGGCAGCAAAGTGAGGACAGAAATGGTGACGGAATTATTAATTTCTATGACAAACTGAAGTATTCTGAGGCACTTGATAGCGCTTCAACATGTAATACTGGTGGTTATAATGATTGGCGCTTACCAACGATGAAGGAGCTATATTCTCTGGCTATGTTTTATGGAGCAGAACCAGGCCCGGGGCAGTCGACTTGTATTAAATACATTGACACGACATATTTCTCAGTCGGTTACGGCGATGTGAATTCACTATCACACGGCAGCCTTGGAACAGAACGGATTATTGATGGTCAAATTGTTTCCTCTACCTTATATGTCAGTACGACATTTGGCGGATTGGAAGCTGTGTTTGGGTTCAACTTTATTGATGGCCGGATTAAGGGATATCCAACTACCTATATCGTTCCAGAATGTGGAACAGCAAAGCATTTCTATGTATTATATGTTCGTGGCAATACTGCATATGGTACAAATCAATTGGTTAACAACGGAGACGGAACAATTACCGACAACGCTACTGCGCTGATGTGGATGCAAAATGATAACGGGACAGGTCTTACATGGGAGAACGCTTTAAGCCATGCTGAAAATTTAACTTATGCGGGATATTCGGATTGGCGATTACCTGACACCAAAGAATTGCAGAGTATCGTTGACTACACGCGTTCTCCGGCTACCACCGGTTCTGCGGCAATAAACCCAATATTCAACTGTACCCAGATTACAAATGAAGGAGGTATCACAGATTATCCATGGTACTGGAGCAGCACTACTTTTTCTTCACAATCCCAATCAAACGGAGCCAGTGCCATCTATGTATGCTTCGGAAGAGCAATGGGCTATTTTTCCGGTTTAGGGTGGACAGATATACATGGTGCCGGATGTCAGCGAAGCGATCCAAAACCCAACAGCTTTAGCGGATATACTTATAATGGAAATGGCTATTACAATCCGAATTCACCTCAGGGTGATGCAATCAGAATATCTAATTTTGTCCGCCTGGTAAGAAATACCCAAGCTACAGGAATAAACGAACCCAATGACACTCCATTATTTAACATTTCCCCAAACCCTTTTACCGATGCACTCAGCATCGAAATGACAGGGAACAGTGAAACTACAAATTATGAATTGATCAATGCTTTGGGTCAGCATGTGTTAAACGGTACATTAACAAGCAAAACCGTTTTGAACACAAGTATGCTTAATCCAGGAGTTTACATCATAAAACTTGAAAATGGCCAGACAGTTGAATTTAGAAAAATAATAAAGAAATAATGCTGAAATACACCCTAATCATACCACTATTTATAGCACACTTATCATTTGCACAAAACATCCGTCAGAACATAAGGGGTGTTGTCACTGATAAGCTTTCCCAAACCACATTGCCGGGTGCCAATGTGATCATCCTTGATCAAACTGAAGCAAAAGGCAGCACTACTGACATCAAAGGCAATTACATACTTAGCGATCTTCAGCCTGACCGGTATAAAATTAAAGTATCGTTTATCGGATACAAAGATGTCGTTATAAATGATGTCGTGGTAAGCTCTGGTAAAGAAACGATACTGGACATTAGCCTGGAGGAGAATGTGATCAACTTGGATGCAGTTGAGATAAATGCAAATAGTAAAGACAAAACGATCAATGCATTATCTACGATCAGTGCCCGGACATTTTCGATGGAGGAAGTAAACCGATATGCCGGAGGTCGCAGTGATGCCGCCCGCCTGGCCGCGAACTTTGCCGGGGTAAGTGCACCTGATGATTCAAGGAACGACATCGTGATTCGTGGCAATTCGCCCCTTGGCGTGCTTTGGCGAATCAATGGAATGAATGTGACTAACCCGAATCATTTTGCCACTATAGGGACCACAGGAGGTGCTGTCAGCGCATTAAACACCAACTTATTGAAGAGTTCGGATTTCTTAACTTCAGCATTCCCTGCGGAATACGGAAATGCCACTGCCGGTGTTTTTGATCTTGGTTTTAGAAACGGGAATTCCCAAAAACGAGAAACCACGATACAAGCCGGTGTCATAACAGGTTTGGAGGCGACCTCAGAAGGCCCCATAGGGAAACCAAACGGCGCCTCCTATCTGGTAGGATATCGCTATGCCCTGGCTGGCGTTGCACAGGCGATGGGGGTTGACATCGGTACTACCGCAACACCATCCTACCAGGATTTGTCATTCAACATTAACAGTGGCAACTCCAGATTTGGAAAGCTTACTGTATTTGGTATTCTGGCCAACAGCACCATCAACATCTCAGGTGGAAGCAGCGGGTCTATGTATGGCGGTGGCGATGGACATGATCTCAGTAGTCAGATCGACATCCTCGGGTTAAACCATTTTATTAAAATCAGCAATAAGTCCTTCATCAGTTCTACGCTTGGTTTAAACTATACCAAATCAAATCAAACCGATTCAGGTTTTGACCGTCAAACAAATGAAACGTATACCAAGGAGGAAAGCAAGGTCACCAAAACTGCCTACAATTTCGCTACAACTTTCAATTCCAAAATAAATTCCCGCTTGTTTGTGAAGGCTGGCATTCAGGATGAAATGATCGGAATAAACCTTTATTACAGGACCAAAGACAGGATTCAATCGGATTGGCGACAAGTATGGGATTATGATAGTTATACAAACCTTGCCCAGGCCTTTGTGCATGCCAAATACAGTTTTAATGATAAACTGACAATGAATGCAGGCCTGCATTCCCAGGTGTTTTTCCTGAACAACTCATTTTCGATTGAACCACGCTTTGCCATGAACTACGACCTAAACAGGAAAAGCAGCCTTAGCCTTGGCTATGGATTACACTCCCAGACACAGCCCATTAACGTGTATTTTCTGCAAACCCAACAAATAGATGGCACATATCTATATAATAACAAAAATCTCGATTTTACCAAAAGTCATCATTTTGTGTTGGCCTATAATCTTCAGCCACACAAAAACTGGCGTATAAAAGCAGAGGCTTATTATCAATCTCTCTATGATGTACCCGTAAATACCTTTTCCAGCAGTTATTCTATGCTGAATACGGGGGCCAGCTTTAAAACTGATTTGGAAGACAGTCTGACAAACAGCGGCACCGGCAAAAACTATGGCATTGAGTTGACCGTGGAAAAATTCTTCAGCAAGGGGTATTATGCTTTGTTTACCTCTTCACTCTACAGTTCTAAATATGTTGGTAGTGACGGGGTAGAAAGAAATACAGCATTTAATGGCAGGTATATCTATAACATCCTGGGTGGCAAAGAATGGAAGGTAGGACGCGACAAACGTAACATCCTGAGTTCAGATATCAAAATCACCAATGCAGGAGGCAGGGCCTTTACACCAATTGACTTAACAACATCGCAGGCCACAGGTCATGCAACATTGTCAACAGATGCTTATTCTGATTACTATAAAAGTTATTTCAGAATGGATTTTAAAATCGGATATACCTTTAACAGCAGCAAAAGGAAACTATCTCAATCGATTTCTCTGGATTTACAAAATGTCACAAACAATAAAAATGTATTTTCTCAGGAATATGATGATCAGTCTAAAGCAATTAAAACTACCTACCAACTTGGCTTCTTTCCGAATTTAATCTACAAATTGCAGTTTTAAAACATGCTAAGATGTTAAACAAAAGAAACTGGTTTCTTATCTTGTCCTGTGTTATCTGGGCCCTGGTCTTTTTGGGGCCCTACCTGAGAAACATCAATGACATGAATGAAATGGCCAGAACCAGAATGATCGGAGAGTGGGTCTTCCTGTCCATCTTTTTCATTTTGTTCCTTGTAAATATTTTCCTCCTGGTCCCCAGGCTGCTTTTCAACGGCAAACAGTCGCAATATGCAACAATCGTAGTTGTTATCTTAATCATAGTCACGGCAATCGACATCATCATACACCAGGGTTTAAGACCACCGAATGGGCCCGGAATAGGAAATCATGTAAACGATGTTCGGCAAGGCTCTCTATTGGGGACCCTCTTAAATAACATCATAACCGGCATTCTCATCATTGGAACAGGTACTGCATTTAAACTCCACGAAAAATGGGGAAACGAAGAGAAACTGCGCAAAGATGCTGAAAAGGAACAGCTAAAAACCAATTTGGCTTTACTCCGCCATCAGGTAAGCCCGCATTTCTTTATGAATACCCTGAACAACATCCACACCCTCATAGAAATTGATGCCACGAAAGCACAGGATGCCGTTGAACGTCTTTCAGTCCTGATGCGGTATTTGCTGTATGATTCAGCACAAAACACCATCAAGCTCAAGAAAGAAATTGAGTTCATCCATAGCTTTATTTCCCTGATGCAACTCAGGCATTCTGATGAGGTGGAGGTCACCACGATCATTCCTGAAGAAATTCCTGATGCCAACATCCCCCCCATGCTTTTCATCTCCCTAATTGAAAATGCCTTCAAACATGGCACTTGCTATCCCCTGAAATCGTATATCCATTTTGAACTGCAACTGGAACAAGCATCCCTGCGCTGTATCATAAAAAACAGCAAACATCCCGGAAAGGGGCATTCTCAGGGCGAATATTCAGGCATCGGACTCGAAAACATCAAAGAAAGCTTGCAGCTATTGTATCAAAATGATTGTCAATTGGATATCTTTGACAAAGAAAACGAATTTGAGGTACACCTACGCCTTCCTGTATGATCCGCTGTATTGCCATTGACGACGAACCCCTTGCAGTAAAAAAAATTGCGGCCTATATCCGGAAAATTCCATTTTTAGATTTGGTGGCTGAATGCCGCAATGCTTTTGAGGCCATGAAAATCATAGAGGAACAAGAAGTGCAGTTGTTGTTTATCGACATCAACATGCCGGATCTTAGCGGAATGGAATTCGTAAAATCATTGATAAACAAGCCTTACATCATATTTACAACAGCCTATCACGAATTTGCTGTTGAAGGTTTCCAGGTTGAAGCCGTCGATTATCTGTTAAAGCCCATCTCCTTCAGCAATTTCCTGAAAGCCGCGAATAAGGTCAAAAAGCTGATAGAACTGAATGCTAATCATGAAAAGGAAATCGTCAGCACGACAACAAATCACCTTTTTGTAAAATCAGAATACAAGCTTGTCCGAATTCAGCTGGATGACATCCTTTACATAGAGAGCCAACATGAATATATCAAAATCCATTTGCTCAATAATCCACCGGTGACGACACACATAAGCCTGAAGAGCATTGAAGAACAACTCCCTGCTACGCAGTTTATGAGAGTCCACAGGTCCTTTATCGTCAACCTGGCTAAGATTTCATTAATAGATCGGAACCGCATTGTTTTTAATGGCAATGTCTATATCCCTGTCGGCGAGCAATATAAAGAAATATTTCAGGCGTATATTAATGGAATTATGGGATAATTCAGCATCTGTATTCTGAGAAAAAGCCTGCGGCAATGAAAACTTCCGGCAGGCTTTCATTTTTTGCACCTTTGTATCTGCACAAAGACCCATCAAATGTATCAAATCTTCATCGGAAGTCTCATACTCAGTACGAATCATGCCTTAATTTCCACCCAATAGGATCACCGGACTTGTTCTGATTGGCTTGGGAATTCTGGCTTTGGTGTTTAAATTCTAATTAGCCCTACTATGTAGAAATTTGCGAAAATCAGGTGGATGTTTACACTTGGCATAACTAAATCTAAATATCGTTTTGTTTCGTCTTTTTTCCGAAATTCTATTTTATGCTGATGATGAGCAGCCTTGCTCGCCCATATACATGGCAGGATTCAAACCAAAATGACCAAGTGCAATTCATTCTTTGTATGTTCTTTAGCAGCCAATGCTGTCGTACTTGGTTTATTTCATATTTTTGTAAGCTTTTGCAGTGAAGATGACAAAAAAAACAGGAACCCTATTTTTTTTATTCCTCGCCAACATAATCCTGTTGGGTCATGCAATAATTCCCCATCATCATAGCAATAGTCTCCCCAGTTTAGTCGCAATACATGGGCATCATGATGAGGATAGTAAATCTGATTCAGATGAACATCATCCTGAAAATCACGACCATAATAGTGACAATGACTTCCGGAATTGCCTTTTAAACCAATTTTTCAGAACTCAGACCCATTCACACCGCCTCGATGTTAAGTACCTGGACAATTACAATCCCCACACTGACTTTTATGCCACACTGCCCGGGAAGTTGCTTGTTGAAATTGCCAATACTGCCTCACCTCCTACTATTCCAAAATATTGCCTAAGATCTAATTATACCGATTATGTAAACTACTCCTGTGGTTTGCGGGCTCCTCCCAGGGTATAGGTTTCTTTTTATAGGCATTGAAAGCAATGCAGTCACACCTGATGACTTGCAATGCCTGCATTTATTATCAATCGTATAATCACTTATTTACATTTTCAATGAGAAAGATATCTTATCTTTTTGCATTACTTGTATTCATTTCAGCAAGTTGCAATAAAAAACAGACAGAAAAAGCAGATAGCCATACCGCAGAAGTAAAAATTCAACTAACTGCCTATAGTAATGAATTTGAACTCTTTGCAGAAGCAGATCCATTTGTTGCCGGCAAGGCATCAGGGATATTGTCTCACTTTTCTCATTTACCCGGGTTTAAGGCACTGGAAAGCGGCATAGTCAGAATTCGTCTGGTTGTTGATAACAAGGAGGTTTCCCAGTCATTGGACAAACCTACCCGCAAAGGCATATACAAATTTGAGCTTACTCCGATGACCAAAGGTGTAGGTAAGCTGGTCTATGAATTCAAGATTGACAACCATGATTATCAGCTGGAAGTCCCGGGCATTGTCGTTTATGGGGATGAAAAGGAGGCTATCGATGCTGCCACAAAAGCAGTTGTAGCCAGAACCAATACTGTGTCCTTCACCAAAGAACAATCATGGAAAATTGAATTTGCCAGTGGGCTTGCAGTAGTTGAGCCCTTTGGACAGGTAATAAAAACCTCGGCGCAGCTGCTATCAGCAAGTGATGATGAAATCGTTATTTCCGCCAAAGCAGCAGGTATGGTAATGTTTTCCGGCAACGCAATGATTGATGGAAAAAGCATCACTGCCGGGCAAACACTCTTTACGATAGCGGGTGGTGATATGGCCGAGAATAACCTGAGTGTACGATTCCAGGAAGCCCAGAATAATTTTGAGCGCACACAACAGGACTATGAAAGAAAAAAGGAGCTGTCAAAAGAAAAAATTGTTTCCGACAAGGATCTTCAAACCGCCAAAGCTGAATACAACAATGCCAGGGCGCTCTATGATATGCTGCGTAACAATTTCAGTGCAGGCGCACAGCATGTTTCTAGTCCAATGGGCGGGTATATTAAACACCTTTATGTTACCAATGGCCAATATGTAGTGGCTGGCCAGGCCGTCATCTCTGTTACAAAGAACAAAACCTTGATGCTGAGAGCAGATGTTCAGCAAAAATATGCGCCAATCCTGGGCTCTATTGTTTCAGCCAACCTCCGCACTGTCCACGACAATCGCACCTATTCACTGGAAGAACTCAATGGCAAAATTCTGTCCTATGGCCGGAATACCAATGATGACAATTACCTGATTCCAGTCAGTCTGCAGATTGATAATACAGGAAATTTCATTGCTGGCGGGTTTGTCGACTTGTTTTTAAAAACCATTACAAACTCCCTTGCACTCACTGTACCCAATACCGCTTTGATAGAGGAACAAGGGAATTTCTTTGTTTTTGTACAAGTACATCCCGAGCTGTTCGAAAAACGAGAAGTTAAGCCAGGGGTTACTGACGGATTGAAAACAGAAATAGTGCAAGGCATTACGAAAACGGATCGCATCATTACAAGGGGTGCCATATTTGTTAAGCTGGCCCAGGCTACTGGTACATTGGATGCTCATTCAGGACATAACCATTAATACAGAACAATATGATAAACAGTATTATAAAATTCTCGCTCAACAACAAGTTCTTCGTCTTGCTGTGTGCGGTTGTCCTGGTGGTAGTGGGAATACGCACAGCGCAAAACATGGATGTGGATGTATTTCCCGACCTCACTGCGCCCACAGTAGTGGTGATGACAGATGCGCATGGTATGGCCTCAGAAGAGGTAGAGCGACTGGTGACTTTTCCTATCGAAACGGCGATGAATGGGGCAACAGATGTACGCAGGGTTCGTTCCGTTTCATCCCAGGGATTCTCTTTTGTCTGGGTAGAATTTGACTGGGGAAGTGACATTTTCAAAGCCCGGCAGATTGTGAGTGAGAAACTCATTACAGTGAGTGCCCAGATGCCTTTGGGTGTTGGTCAACCCACCCTGGCACCACAATCCAGTATTATGGGAGAGATGTTCTTTATAGGCATGCAGGCCGACAATACCAGCCTGTTAGACCTGCGGACAATGGCAGATTGGAACGTAAAGCCCATGCTTCTGGCAACAGGTGGCGTATCCCAGGTAACCATTATTGGAGGCGAATATAAACAATACCAGATTCTTGCTAACCCAAACAAAATGATGGCTTACCATGTGACCATGCCTGAACTGGCTGAGATCTGCAAGGGAATGAGCCAAAATTCCGCGGGTGGTGCAGTCCGGCAATATGGCAATGAGTATGTAGTCAGAGGGATGGCGCGTACTTCAGATGTAGATGCGCTGGGGGATTCATACATCAAATCTATCGATGGGAAACCTGTCAGAGTCAATGATGTCGCAGAAGTTAAAATAGGCAGTGCTGTAAAAATGGGCTACGCTTCAGAAAATGCCAAACCAGCAGTGATACTGGCCATTTCCAAGCAACCCAATTCGAACACTGTTGACTTGACCAACAGAATTGAGGCCAATCTTGCTGTTCTGAAAAAATCGTTACCCCCTGATGTTAAACTGGATACAAAAATTTTCAGACAGGCAGATTTTATAGAAACTTCGGTTAGCAATGTGCAAAAAGCCCTGATTGAAGGAGCGATCTTTGTCGTCATTATTCTTTTCCTTTTCCTGGGCAGTCTCAGGACAACCCTCATTTCCCTGCTGGCAATCCCCATTTCTTTACTGGGCGCCATCATTGTGATGAAAATGCTGGGATTGAACATCAACACCATGAGCCTTGGAGGTATGGCGATTGCAATTGGATTGCTGGTGGATGATGCTATTATCAATGTAGAAAATGCTTATAAGCGACTCCGGCAGAACCGGCACAAACCCAAGGAGGACCGAAAATCAGTTTACTTGGTGGTGTTCGAAGCATCCAAAGAAATGCAGGCCTCTATCTTGAATGCGACGCTCATCATAATTGTGGCATTCATCCCGCTGTTCTTCCTTTCTGGTATGGAAGGACGAATGCTGATACCTTTGGGAATTGCATTTATCGTTTCCCTGTTTATTTCGCTGGTTGTCGCCATGACCCTTACGCCACTCCTGTGTAAGTTGTTACTCTCCGATGAAAAATACCTGGCAAAAAACGAAAAGGACAAATGGCTTACCCGTAACCTCATATTTTATTACCAAAAATCGCTGGCTTGGGCCTTGATTCACAAACGATTCGTAATCTTCTCCTCGCTAGGGATGCTTATTATTTCCCTGGTCTTGTTTTCAATGATGGGACGCAGTTTTCTTCCGGAATTTAATGAAGGCTCTTTAACCCTATCCGTTGTTACAAAACCGGGTACTTCTCTGGAAGAAAGCAACCGGCTGGGGAATCTTGTAGAAACAGAACTATTATCGGTTGCCGAAGTGAAAAGCACTTCCCGCAGAACCGGGCGGGGAGAACTGGATGAACATTCACAAACAGTGAACAGTGCAGAAGTTGATGTCAATTTTACTTTGAAGGACCGTAGCCGTGATGAGTTCATGGCCGATGTACGTTCCAAAATTGCCGGGATTCCTGGCATTGCAGCTACTGTAGGCCAACCACTTGGACACCGCATCGACCACATGATTTCTGGTACAAGAGCGAATATTGCGATCAAAGTGTTTGGCACAGATTTGAATAAGATGTTTGTCATTGGCAATGAGATTAAGAATGCTATTGCAGGCACTGAAGGGCTTGTCGATGTGAATGTTGACCAACAAATTGAAATCCCGCAGATCCAGATCCGGGCCAACCGTGAAATGCTGGCTCAGTATGGCATCACCATTGAACAATTCAATGAATTTGTCGACATCTCTTTTGGTGGAGAAAAGTTATCCGATATTTACGAAGGGCAACGTAGGTTCGATCTGGTGTTGCGGTTAAATCAGGATTACACACAAAACATCGAAGGCATTCGTTCTTCACTGATTGATACTGATGATGGGAAAAAGGTTCCGCTGGAACAGGTCGCAGACATCATCTCGGTTACAGGACCAAGCAGCATAAGCAGAGAAAATGTACAACGAAAAGTTGTGGTTTCTGCCAATGTCTCAGGTCGTGATATCAAAAGTGTTGTCATCGATATTCAAAAAAACATCAATGATAAAGTTAAATTCCCGGAAGGATACCGTGTTGAATATGGCGGGCAGTTTGAAAGTGAAGAAAAAGCATCCAGAACCTTGCTCCTGACTTCTATCATCGCCATTTTTATCATTTTTTCACTACTGTATCAGGAGTTTAAGAATTTCAAATTAGCAGGTGTCGTACTGCTTAATTTGCCTTTGGCACTGATCGGCGGTGTTTTCGCTATCTTTTTTACTTCAGGCGTATTAAGTATCCCAGCTATCATTGGCTTTATAACACTTTTTGGTATTGCAACAAGGAATGGAATCCTGCTGATCACAAACTATCAGCGCTTGGAGAAACAGGGTGTTGCACTCTATGAGACCGTCACAAAAGGCTCATCTGATCGACTAAATGCCATACTGATGACAGCCTTAACAGCAGCGCTTGCACTCATTCCGCTGGCAATGAGGGGCGATTTGTCGGGCAACGAAATTCAAAGCCCCATGGCCAAAGTAATACTTGGGGGCCTGCTCACCTCTACCCTGCTCAATATTTACATCGTGCCCATCGTGTACAGCATTTTGCACAAACATGGCATTATTCGTCATGAGCAAAATGAAGCATTTGAAGAATCAAGCCATTCACCTTTAAGCCAGAAACTATGAACAAGTACTATATCATTTGTATTGCGATTTTCTTACTGCCATTTACTGCGATTGCACAGCATGCAATCGACAGCGTGATAATGCAAATTGAAAAGAACAACACAACACTCTCAGCATTAAGAAAAAGTGCTGAGGCAGAGAAAATCGGGAATAAAACAGGCATTTACCTTCAGAATCCGGATGTGGGACTTAACTATCTGTGGAGTGACCCATCCACTGTGGGAAATAGAACAGACATCAGCATTAAACAATCATTTGATTTCCCGACGGCCTATGGATACCGCCGGCATATTTCCGATTATCGCAACACCCAAACAGAACTTGAATATCAAAAGCAGCAAAAGAAAATACTTTTGGAAGCAAGGCTATTGTGTGCAGAAATCGTTTATGCAAATGCGCTCTTAGCTGAATACCAAACGCGCATGAATTACGCAAAAGAACTCGTGGATGCATATACAGTGATGTTCGCGAAAGGAGAAACCAGTGTGCTGGAAAATAACAAGGCACAGCTCAACCTTTTAAATATCAAAAATGAAGTAGAAACGATTACAATAGAACGAGCCAGCCTTCAGAAACAGCTAATGGCCATGAACAATGGAATAGCCATTGCCTTGCAAGACAAAACAATGGAAAGTCAGCCGCTTCCGTTGGATTTTGATAAATGGTATCAGCAGCTAGCACAAAAAAATCCAAACTTATTGTGCTTGCAGCAGGAAATACAACTCAGCCAGCAACAGGAAAAGTTAAACCGTGCACTGACATTTCCGAAGGCATTCACCGGATATATGAGTGAACAAAGAAGCGGGGAAAACTTCCGGGGCATCACATTGGGTTTGACAATACCCTTGTGGGAAAACAAACATACTGTGCAATATGCCAAAGCAAAAACCCTTGCCTGGCAAGGGCTTGAAGCTGACAACATCTTGCAATTCAAAAACCAGCTGAAAATACAATTCGAAAAGGCCCTGAGTTTACAAAGGACTGTAACAGAATACCGGCAATCCCTGCAATTGTATAACAATACAGACCTGTTAAAAAAAGCCCTCGACAAGGGGGAGATTTCCTTACTTAACTATCTGTTAGAATTATCATTAGCTTATTCAAGTATGGATAAATTCATGAAAGCTGAAAACGAGTTGAACAAGGCGAAATCGCTTTTGTTCCAATACCAGGATTAAGACAGAAAACGTTTAATTCCCACTTCCTGGCACATCATGAGAAAAGGATCACCGGACTTGTTCTCATTGGCTTGGGAATCCAGGCTTTGGTAGTGAAGAGCTAATGAAAAGTTCAAAAGGTCAATCTATTTGGTCTTGACTATCTGTCTGAATACCTGCTTGTTATTTGTAAATACCTTAACAAAATACAAGCCTGCAGGGAGAGATATCACATCCAATACTTCCGAATATGATTTACATTCTAACAGAATATGCCGGGCACCAATCACATCATAGATTTCGATTTTATCCATCCTTGTACTACAACTAATTTTGACCTTGCTGTCGGTAGGGTTAGGGCTGATTCTGACTTGATCCATTTGCTCGTTATCAAGGACGCCTGTCACAAATACCGTATGACATGCAGAAGTGTCTACACAATTCCCTTTTGTTATCATGACAGCATAAATGCCATCCTGAGCAGGTGTATAGCTAATGGCATTGGCCCCGCTTATCATGCTTGAATTGCTGCAATCGATCCATTGATAGCTGTTGGCACCCGGCACAGCATTGAGCGTAATCCCGTTTTGCGTCACAGCAGTATCAATCTGATTAACTGTTACATACATCGATAGCGGAATGGAATTCCCATTTAAGAATGAGGCTGTTACTGAAATTACGCCTCCCTGGTTACTGGCAACAACCTGTATGCTTTCGCTTGTTGAGCTCCCTGTCCAACCGGGTGGAAGGGTCCAGGTATAGCCTGTGTTGTCAGGAACAAAAGGAACGGTATAGGTCTGGATGTCACCGGGACAAAGGGTGTCATTCCCTGTCACAGAACCCGGTATGATGATGGAGTTTCCACAGGAATCGATGGTAAATGGAATGGCGCTGATTTCTGAGACAGAGCTTGATCCATTGTCAATTGTGTACCTGATGTAACAGTCACCGGACAGTAAACCAGGCACCAACCATTGGTAGTTTCCACTATTGGGCAGGTTGGCCTCAATTGTAACAAAGGGACCTGAAACACCTGTCGTTGACAATTCCAGGCTGACAGTGCATACATCTCCGCCCGGAACACTGGAATTCCAGCGGATAAAATTCACTGAGCCCTGGCAGTACTTCTCGCTCCCGATCGGGCTAATCGGCCAGATCGACAGCTCAGAGGCCGGCGTATTGTTGAGATAAACCCTTAACATACTTGTGTTGTTATACTCGGCCCAATACACGATATCACAACGCCCATTGTGGTCAAGATCAGCAAGTTTGATATCACGACAAATGGTTTCTGGAATGTTTAGCGTTGCGGCTTGGGTCCAGTTTCCATTGCCATCCCAGGTATAGATCGTAATGAGGTTGTTTTTTATGGTGACAAGGTCCTGGTCGCCATCGGCATCCATATCACCCATGGCAATGTGCCATAAGTTCTGGTTGGTGGTGGGTAAACCGGAGGAGATACTAATCCATGTATTGCTTACGACATCATAGGTGTAAACATAGGGAATGCCATAAGAACAAAAGGCGATGTCGGGTGCACCATCCAGATTTACATCAGCAAGATCAAACATAAAATAATCATCGAGAAAGGAGATACCATCCTGCATGGGGGCAAACTGAGCATTGCCCAGGTTCATCCATACCTGGTGATTCTGATTTTCAAACTGAGTATTGTTGGCCACAAAGTCGGCTTTTCCATCCTTGTTGAAGTCGGCAAAACGAAAAATCCCGCTTGAGTTCAGGTTGAGCGCCCCGGCATAGGTACTCCAGCTTCCATCACCATTGTTTTTGTATATCCATACCCCGTCGCAGCAGCCAAAAGAATTTGCTCCCAGGTCCAACAAACCATCATTGTTTACATCGCCGAAATCGCAACCGGCCATCCCCCAGCTTTGCCCCTGCATACCCAGGCTGTCATCATAGGGAGTCCAAACGTTTGCAGTCCCATCACCAAGGACGACTTCCAGCACCTGGTTACCAAAATCCGTGGGAGAATAATTGTGATGAATGCCATAAGCCACATCCATAATTCCGTCATTGTTCACATCCCCGAGCGCTACTCCCCCATAGCCAAAGTCACCATTCATGGTCTTGCTCCAGGAAGTCCCGTTTCCGTTATTCCGAATCACCATGATTCCATGCTCCTGCGGTATCAGAGGACTGCTGTGATCCCCGACAGAGATGATATCCAGATCCCCGTCATTGTCGATGTCGCCTATGGCAAAATTCATGCTGCCACCTTCATATACATCAGTCAATCCATTGGTAATCTGGGTATAGGTGAATTGGGCATAACCATAGGCTGACATTAAGCTTACGAAGACAAACAAAATCATACTTCTAAACATACAACGGCTTTTTACATGGTTGATATTCACAATTAAGACTTCTTAGTGATGAGTAAAAATACAAAAGAACACGGCATGCAGGTGTACTTCCGCAGCATAAATATTTTTTTATCTCATGGGGATTATTCCAATAATCGTTTACATTTGCAGAATATAATACCTGTAAGTATTAATTTATGTTTATCAGCAAAACATCCGAATATGCCCTTAGGATTCTCACCTATATGGCACTTAACAATAGTTCACAACTATCGGCACAGCGTTTATTTGAGGAGCTTAGTATCCCAAAAAGATACCTGATGCGTTTACTCACAGACTTATCTAAGAGTGGCTTTATAAAGTCATCTCGTGGCCGAAATGGGGGTTATGTGTTTGCCCGTCCGTTAGACACCATATATTTTTCTGAAATAATTGATTCAGTGGAAGGACTCCTGGGGTTTGAGGCTTGTGTACTTGGGAATGCAGTCTGTCCGGTGGACAAACCCTGCCCCATGCACCAGATTTGGGACAAGCCAAAGACAAGTTTCCTGGAGACTATCAGAACCACCACGCTGGCAGATTTGAATAACAGTGACAACACAGGTCTACCAAAATTTTAAGAAATCACAAGTTTAACCCTAAAAACACATACTATGGTCGACTCGAGCACAGTCCTCAGCGGACAAACATTCATTTACACATTTTATGCCCTGGCAATCATCCTACTGATGGCCTGGTTTGCCTATCGTGTAACCCGGAAAGGCCCTTCAATAGTGAGGCCTGCCTTCTTTTACACTTTTGTAGGCATACTTATTCTACTTGGGGTTACCATACACATTGTAACCTTCAATACAATTCCATGGGCTCCCATGGACCTGAATAGAGCCAATATCAAAGCAGATAAGGTCTTTAACATTCGCGTTCAGGATCATAAATTTCAGCTTCCCTCAGAAAAGCTTCTTATCAAAACCAATGACAAAGTTCTCTTTAATGTAGAATCCGGTGACTTAACCTATGGATTTGGCTTGTTCCGTAACGATAACTCCATGGTTTTCCAAATGCAGGTAGTTCCGGGACATAACAATGACCTATTGTGGCAATTTGACAGACCTGGCATTTATTCCATCCGCTCTACCGAGTACTCAGGTCCGGCAGGTGTATTTATGATCGAAAAAGATGTTGTAGTCGTAATGGACTAAAAAACGAAATAAACGTAAAAAAAACTGTTAACATGAGCTATATAAATACATTGATGAACGGAGAACAGGGATTGTTCAAACACAAGAGCCTCACTCCAATGCAAAAAACAACTTTAAGATTTGTGGTTGTCGGGCTATTGTATTACGGATTGGTCGTGATTGAAGGGATGATCATGCGAATCTACGAAATAAGCCCCATTCCAGGCGTCTCTACTGACCAGTTCTTCGCGATACTGACGGCACACCCACTGGTTGGGATTTTCGGTTCAACCTATTCCATCGTTTTTGGTGCTTTCTTGTTTCTTGTTCCATTTTTAATGAAAAAACCTCTATGGAGCATTAAGTTAGCCAATATCACATTTTGGTGCATCACCTGGGGGACCTTCATTTTCTGGTTTGCCGGATTTGTTTCTCATTATGCACCACTTTACACCCTGTACTGGCCCTTACCAGCAGATTTTACACAGTTTAGTGTTGTTGGTGGCATATTTTTTATCACAGGCATTGCCATCATTATGGTAGGCACTTTGTTGTTTGTGATCAATATTTTTAAAACCATCATTTATACCCCCGAAGGATGGGAGCCACAACCGGCCGCTGCCTTAATTGGGTCAGCCCTCGGTTATAGTGGATTAAAGAACCTTTTTAGCAAGAAAGAAAAGCAGCAAGAACATCTAGTATCCCTGCCCGTTGCTGCCATTGCACGTGGGACTGTAGATGTAGCACTAAATGCCGGCATTATTCTATTTACCGGGGTTCTGATTCTTATTTATATGATAGGATCCGTACTAGGCCATGACCTCAAGGCCTCGGCCATTGATGCCTTGTTGTATAAAAACTGGTTCTGGTGGGGGCTCGACCTTGTAGCGGATGGACTTGTACTGATCTTTGTTGCAGGCACATGGTATCTTTTAGCGACACTGATTACAGGCAAAAAACTATTTTTGGAAAACTGGGCACGTGGTGCTTTGTTGCTTGAGTTGATTGTTTCATGGACAGTATGGTCACACCATTTGATGTCGGACCAGGGACAGCCCGGCTATCTGAAAGTGGCTTCCGGTGAAATGGTAACAGCTTTTGAGCTAATCACCCAAGGACTTGCATTCTTTATCACCCTTGCAACATTGTGGAGTGCACGCCCGCTAAAAATGACCAATCCGCTTAAGTTCCTCTTGGGAGGATTGCTGGGATTTGCATTGGCCGTACCGGCCGGTATTATGCAAGCCGATTTAGGTCTGAACAGAATCCTGCACAACACCCAATGGGTAATCGGACCGCATGTCCATGTTGCTGTACTAATTGGCTTAAGCATGACCTTATACTCAGCCATCTATTTCCTGCTTCCCATACTCACAAACGGGGCTCAACTTTACAGTCAGAAACTAAGCAATCTGCATTTCTGGGCACATTTGATTGGGGGTATTGGCATGGGTGCCTTTATGGGGATGGCCGGTTTACTGGGGATGTTGCGCCGCTCACTTTATATCAATGGAGAATTTATGCCATATATGGTGCTCGCTGGTATTTCAGGGGCATTGCTGCTCATCGCTTTCCTGGCATTCCTCTACAATATTATCATGACCATAGGAATAAACGGGTTGATTGGTATTTTCAAAGCACCGGCTACAAGGACTACTGATTTGTTGCCGAAAGCATAAGTGTTTAAGTGCAGTTTTCATAAGCACATACTTTAGAAGTCAAGGAACGGATAAATCTAAACAGGATTAACTTTGCATTTTGTTAAAGTTATCATGTTAAAGGTGATTTATCCGTTCCTTTATAACTACTGATTTGACTATTTAATATCACCTGCCTTGGGGCACCCAATACGCTGCACCTAACCATATTGGATAATATGACAGCGCACCATTTCGTACATTCTGCCCCAAAGATCATCGAGTCACACTGAATAGTGAACAAGCACATCACCAGCACACATCTCATAATCACATAGTTACAAATTATTTCAAATTTTGTTTCAAAAAAACTTGCTTTCACCAAATTAAATGGATTATCTTTGTGAGCGAACATTCACTTACTTGGGTACTTAATACTTCACACAAGTAAAAATATGCCTAAGTCCTACTCTTGGGAATACGCCGAAGGAAACCTATAACATCCAAAAACTCAGGATGAGTATTAATCGTATCATCACACCTTAAATAGTCATTGAGTAGCTTAATATAAAATAAATTCAAAAAATGGACATTACACCGCGACAGCTTGAAATTATTGAGGCAGCCGGAAAAATACTAACATCTTCTGGTGTTAGTGGATTGACAATAAAAAACCTTGCAAAAGAAATGCAATTCTCCGAAAGTGCCATTTACCGTCATTTCTCCTGCAAGGAAGACATTGTTGTTGCCATGCTTAACTTCCTGGCACTGGGTATAGACCAGCGCTTGGCAAATTTGCCGAAACCTACTAATCCTGAGGAGCAATTCATGTCACTCTTTCGTGAGCAATTTAGGTTTTTCAGTGAAAATCCACATTTTGTGGTTGCAGTTTTCTCTGATGGATTGATGGAAGAAAGTCAACTTATCAATCAGAATATCTTAAAACTTATGAATGTGAAGATTAAGCACTTGATGCCGATCATCATGGAAGGTCAGCAAAAAGGCATTTTTACTAATGCTATTACAACTGATCAAATGATGCACATTATCATGGGTACATTTAAGCTTCAAATGTTCAAATGGCGTATCGCAAATTTCGAATTTGACATCAAACGTAACGGCGACAATATGTTACAAGCCTTACTCAGGCTGATAAGAAACAAAAAATAATAGTCCTAAAAAAAATACGTCACTATGTTAGTAAATATTCACTTACTTCTTGCGCCAATAGCCAGATTTCACATTTTCATGTATTTTTTCCTGGCACCGTTCCTTTTGTCTGCACAAACACTTTCACTGAATCAATGCGTTGATATCGCATTGATATACAATCAGAACATCAAAATAGTTGCGCAGGATGCTTTGATTGCCAAAGAAAAGAATGCAGAAGCTAAAAGTGCTTTGCTGCCTAAACTTATTGGATTCGCTGATTATCGGTATTATACTGACCTACCCTACCAGATTATGCCACAATCTGCCTTTGGAGGCCCGGCTGACACCTATAAGGAGATTCAATTTGGCGTACCACAAAACCTGAGTACCAATCTGCAATTAACAATGCCAATTTTCAATCCCTCAGCATTTAGCGCTGTAAAAAGTACGCGAATTGGCATGGAGCTATCTGAAATACATAAAATCAAATCAGAAGAAGATGTCGTAATGGACGTTTCCAATGCCTACTACAGTGCCCAGATACTTCTTAATCAATTGGCATTTATTGATAGTAACAGTATTAATACTACCAGACTCTTACAGACAACTACCCTATTATTCCATCAACAGATGGCCAAAGGAACTGATGTTGACCGTCTGAAATTACAACTGGAACAGATCAGCATTCAAAAACTCACCATTTCTTCACAACACAAACAAATGCTTAATGCACTAAAATTTATGATGGGAAGGCCAATTTCTGATTCCATCGAAGTTCTGATCAGGGATACAACGAAAGACGAAACTGCTTCTCAAGTAAAAAAAACCACAGATCTTTTAATGATTGAAAAAAAGTTGGAATTCAGTCAATCGGAGCTTGATGGTCTTAGAATGTCAAGACTTCCTGCGCTAAATGCATATGGTCTATATGGAAATAGCGGCTTTGGTACGACGGGCAGCAATAGCTTTTTCAATTTCCACCCTATTGGATATTTCGGGGCCCAACTTTCTATACCTCTGTTTAATGGCATGCTTACCCGACATAAAATCAATGGAAAAAAGTTAGAAGTCAACAAAACGATCATACAAAGGAATATGATAGCCGAAAAGGCCAATCTTGACAGGGTCAACGCTGAAATGCAATACAAAATCGCAAATTCGACGATTGCAACGGTTTATTCTCAGGTAAAACTTGCGAAAAAGATTTATGACAATACTGTACTGCAAAACCAACAAAGCCTGGCAAACATCACAGATTTACTGCTGGCAGACAATTCCCTGCGTGATACCCAACAAACCTATATTGTGGCTTTAATAAATCTTCGACGGGCAGAGTTGGAATACAAGCGGGTAAGTGGGAATTTATTAACAACCAAGGTAAAGTAAGCATAAACCATGAAAAAGATAATCTTAATCATCACAGTTCTGGCACTAATTGCCATTATGATCATCCGCCTGAAAGGCAATAAAGAAACCACTAAAAACAGGGTTTTTAAATATGATAAAGAGCAGGCAATTAATGTGCAGGCACTTAGCTTGAAGTTAGAGAATGTGAATATTAACAATTCATACGCAGGAACTTTTGAACCGAATAAGGAAACCCGAATCAGTGCAGAAGTCCAGGGTAAGATAAACATTGTTCTTGTGGATGTGGGCAGCGCTGTCAGAAAAGGTCAGGCATTAATACAACTGGACAACGCATTGTTGAATCTACAACTGCAAACCATTGAAATTCAAATTGAAGGATTAGAAACCGACGTAAAGCGTTATGCTGTCCTTGCAAGCGCGGATGCTATCCAGGGGGTTCAATTGGAAAAGACTGAGCTTAGCTTAAGAACAGCAAAGGTTCAAAAAGCAAGCCTTCTCGAACAAATCAAGAAAACAACGATTGTCGCACCATTTAGTGGTATTGTTACAGCCAAACTTACAGAAGAAGGGGCTTATGCTGCACCTGGAGTTCCACTACTGCAAATTACAGACATCTCATTACTAAAATTTATAGCGAATGTTCCTGAAAATCAATTAAGTCAATTTGTTGTCAACCAACTGTATTCCCTTTCAGCAGACGCGTATCCCGGGCTCTCACTATCAGGAAAAGTAAGCATGTCCGGTAGCAAATCTAATTTGGGCAATAGTTTTCCTGTTCAATTTGCTGTAAAAAATACAGCAGATTTAAAAATAAAATCCGGGATGTTCGGAAAGGTGAATTTGAAAAGCACTTCAGACGAAAAGCGAATTGTCATTCCGGCATCTTCCATAGTAGGAACCAACATTCAACCTCAGGTATATCTAGTTAAAAACAGTCATGCTGCCCTGCATAATATCACTATCTCAAGCAGGATTGAGAATAGTGTAGTCTTATCACAAGGTTTAGCCCAAGGTGATGTCATCGTCACCAACGGCTTTATTAACCTGTTTGATGGTGCATATGTTAACATCCAAAAATAGCTGCGAGTTATGAATATCACAGAAATTTCAATCAACCGTCCTTCGCTGATCATCGTTTTATTCAGCGTATTAACTTTATTAGGAATTATAGGTTACAAAAACCTCAGCTACGAATTACTTCCCGATTTCAACCAGCCAGTTGTTGTAATAAAAACCATATATCCTGGCGCTGACCCCAAGGAGGTAGAAACATCTGTTTCCAGGAAAATAGAGGATGCGTTGTCAAACCTGGAAGGTGTTGATTACCTGGAAACTAAGTCTATGCCAAATGCTTCAGTAATCATTGCAAACCTGAAATATGGCACGAACCTTAATACTACGATGCAAGATGCTCAGCGCTATATCGACAACATTCGCAAGGATCTCCCTAGCGATATTTTAAGCCCGGTCATGAGTAAAGTCTCTCCAAATGATTTACCTATCATCTCAATCAGTGCTTCAAGTAATTTACCTGAAACTGAATTCTATCAAAAGATGAAAGATGAATATCTGCCACAGATTCAACAATTGAAAGGTGTTGCTGAAATTACCCTTCTGGGTGGCGAAGAACGAGAGATTCAGGTTAAAGTGAACCAGGATAGACTCATGTTGTATAAGATTTCGCTGTATCAGATTGTTGAGGCCATCAAGCGTTCAGGATTGGATATACCTGCCGGCAAAGTGCAGACTGAAAAGGAGAATAACTCTGTCAGGTTAAGCGGAAAATTCGCAAGCTCTGCAGATATTATGAATGTACAGGTAGCCATGCCGATTGCGGGAAGTCCTGTTTACGTTAAAGACGTGGCAACAGTGATTGATGGAGTTAAGGAGGTAAGTTCTGTTAACCGTTTTAATGGGGCTAAAGGCATCGGACTTCTATTAAAAAAACAAGGAGATGCCAATGCAGTTGAGGTTTCAAAACTGGTACACGAAAAACTCAAAATGATTGAACACCAAAACGCAACATCAGGAGTAAAGTTCATAATTGCCGATGATTCTACAGACAAAACTATTGCAGCAGTCAATTCCGTCGTTTTCGACCTTACCCTCGCAGTTATTCTGGTATCTCTGGTCATGCTATTGTTTCTTAGGAGTTACCGCAACTCACTAATTGTATTGATAGCCATCCCCACTTCACTGGTTACTGCCTTTGCTATGATGTGGCTCTTAGGCTTTACGCTGAACCTGATGACTTTGCTTGCGATGTCATTGATCATTGGAATTCTGGTAGACGACGCCACAGTTGTTCTCGAAAACATCCAGCGCCATCTGGATATTGGAAAAGAAAAACATGTAGCAGCAATGGATGGTCGTATGGAAATCGGGTTCTCTGCCTTGTCAATCACCTTGGTGGATGTTGTTGTGTTTTTACCTATTTTGTTTCTGCAAGTATTTGTCGCCGATATGCTCAAACAGTTCTCGATTGTGGTAATCACGTCCACTTTGACCAGTTTGTTAGTAGGATTTACGCTAACCCCATGGTTAGCTTCACGGATAGGTAAAAAAGAAGATTTACAACCTACCAGCTTCCTGAATCGTTTTTTGCTTTGGTTTGAGCGCCAATTAGATGATTTTATTCAATGGTATGGCAAACTACTTCAATGGGTATTTAGCCACAAAATTATTTTTACAGGCATTGTGGTTCTATTGCTCGTATTTACTGGTGCACTGATGAAACAGGGCATCGTTGGCAAAGAAATGATGTCGACAGGTGACCAGGGAAAATTCCGGATGAATTTGGAATTTGATAAAGTAACAACCGTTCAGCAAAACAACATCATTTCACAAAAGGTCGAAAACTTTATTCTACAGCAAACCGAAGTGGCCAGCCTTTTTAGCAATGTTGCCGGTCCTAGCACAGGAATCGGAAGTTTAGGGCTTGGGGCCGCTAATAAAACAGAATTTACCATTCAACTTAAACCAGAGAATAAGCGCGATATAAATACTGAAGACTATATGAAATTACTAAGGGAGGAACTTAGAAAGCGATTCCCTGATATAAATTATTCAATGGCGGTATTGGGATTATTGCCCAAAGCCTCTCCTATTAAAATTACATTGAGTGGCAAGAACCTGGATCAGGTAATGAAAACCGGAAATGAATTGAAATCGCTTATTGAAAATATTCCAGGTGCTGACAATGTTAAATTATCTGTAGAAGCCGGGAATCCAGAGTACAAACTTATCCCGGACAAAGATAAAATGCAAAGATTGGGATTAACGACAGCTTTAGTCGGGTTGAATCTAAGAACTGCCATAACAGGAAACGATGAAGCAACTTTGACAGAAAATGGCTCTGAATACCCGATAAGAATATGGTTAGATGATTTTGACCGCAAAAACTTCGAAGACATTCAACATTTGTCAATTGTTAACCCGATGAACATACCAATTGAAGTATCTCAATTTGCAGAAGTATTACAGGAAAGCTCCCCTTCCCTGCTGGAACGTCTGGACAGGCAACCCTCGGTAACAATAACTGCAGAATCATTTGGACGCCCTTCGGGCACACTGGCTGATGATGCCATTCGTTATCTCAAAGAGCAACCATTACCTGAAGAAATAAAATTAACATGGGGAGGCGATATTAAAACACAAAACGAAAGTTTCGGCGCCTTGGGTTCTGTACTGCTAATCTCATTTCTGCTGATATACCTAATTATGGTTGCGCTGTATGACAATTACATATATCCGTTTGTAGCACTATTCTCAATACCCGTTGCAGCAATCGGGGCTTTCCTGGCATTGAATTTATCACTTAGCGATTTAACCCTGTTTGCACAACTTGGTTTGATTATGCTAATGGGTTTGGTGACGAAAAATGCAATCCTGATCGTGGATTTCACCAACCAGCTTAAAGCACAGGGAATACATTTCAAAGAAGCACTCATTAAAGCAGGAAAAGAGAGAATGCGTCCGATCTTAATGACTACCTTATCCATGGTTATCGGTATGTTGCCAATTGCCTTAGCCAAAGGGACAGCCAGTGAATGGAAAAACGGCCTGGCATGGGTAATCATTGGAGGTTTGTTATCATCACTAATACTAACAGTCTTCCTGGTTCCAATGGTTTATTATGTGGTTGATACTATGAAAGATAAATTAACAACAAAAAAGTCTAAACAAAACATAGCTTAGCCTCCTGCCTTATAAACCAATTGAATATCCTCTTTTCTGCTTCCATAGACGCCTTTGTTCTTGATCCACCCTCACCTCTACATAATCCAGCCTGTCAGGTTTTCATTTTTTGCGCCTTTGTATCCACACAAAGACCCATCAAATGTATCAAATCTTCATCGGAAGTCTCATACTCAGCAACATTCATGCCTTAATTCCCAACCAAAAGAATCACCGGACTTGTTCTGATTGGTTTGTGAATCCTGACTTGGTGGTTAAATTCTAATTTTTTATCGCTAAGAAGATTATGTATTTTTGTCAATAGTGACCGGCCTAAACAAAAGTTGCTTATCCAATCCATCCACACTAATTCTCAAACGATTGTTGGCACATCACACGCTCTTTATGAAAAAAGTCATCTTACTCCAAATCCTCGCATTTTATTGCCTCGCAACAATGGCCCAAAACACCAACGTAACATTTGAGTTTGGCCCTGTAAAGCAATATAGTTCAAAAATCAATATCAGCTATTTTGAGCCTTTTGGCAATGACGGCACCTCAACATTTGGTGTGATTGGCGGAATAAAGAAGTCTCAGATTGCAAATGTGGGCAAGGATCTCACGATATCAACTTTTGAAAGATTTGTGCTGGAGCAGGAGCATATGAAACAGGAGCATGAACAATTTCTTTATTTGAATGGCAAGATTTACTACTTCGTATCCTTTAAAAACAAGAAAACCGACAAAGTACATTTGGTATATCAGGAAATCAACAAGACCACTTTAAAACCGGAAGCTGAGGTCAAACAATTGATATCTGTCGATTACAGCCGGGTAAAGAAATACAACAACACACAATTCTTTTTCGAATTGTCTCCGGATTCTTCCAAATTGCTGGTTTCGCACAGGATAGTGAAAAACAATGCCACTTTTTCTGACTATGGTTTCGACGTTTTTGACAACACACTTCAGTACCTGTGGTCTTTTGGCAATGCATCACAACTTGTTGCAAATGCCAAGATTCTCCGGCAATCCTGGGCCATCAGCAATTCAGGAGAAGCCTATGTTTTAAGCAAACAACAGGAAGATGGAAAAGATGCTTACAGTTTTACTTTGTTAAAAATCGAAAAAATGGGCGCTGGACAAAAAGCTTATCCCTTGCTGGTGAAGGATCATTTTATCAGAACCATGGGAATCGCCTGTAATAACAACAATGAGGTCGTTTGTGCAGGCGCTTATTCAGATTTCGGAAACCGGAAGTTGGTTGGTGCCTGTTCTTTTATACTGGAGAATAAGCCAGATGCCACCCTAAAGATTCACGAAGCCCTGAGTGAGAAGAAATTTGCTGCGGATGAAATAGAGGACCACAACTATGTGCCAGCTGAAGTTGTATTTGATGGCGCAGGAAATTTCATGTTCACAGCAGAGCAACAAAAAACGGTTTTTGTAAGAGAGGAATCCCCGACAAGCATTAATGGATACTATAAATTCTACAATGAAAATATTTATTTTGCAGGATTCCTTGCCGACGGGACAGTTGCCTGGCAAAACAAAATCACAAAGAAACAGGAAACCAACGAAGCCTTGAAGTCCTGGGCATCCTACAAAGCTTTTGTGATGAACGACAAGTTTTATATCTTCTACAACATCATGCCGGGCACTTGGAGCAATTTTGTGAAAATGAAGGAAATCACCACAGTCCTTTTGTCCTACGATCTTAATGGCAAGGAGACCTTTGAGAAATTCACAGGCTTCCAGGAAAGCAATAGTGTGGCAATGTCAAGGCATGCCATTAAACTGGATAACAAAACCATGCTTGTCTGTGCCAACAACTTTGCAACCTACAGTTTTGTAAAGATGGTTTTCCCTTAGTCCCCCCCTCCGACTCCCCCCACACTCTCACTCTCACACTCACACTGATCTTTTCATCCTCCTTTTCTCCGGATCCACCATCCCCTCCACATAATCCAGCCCCCAAGTCAACAACCACGAAAGTATCAGGTATAGCATAGCAGCTGTCAGCAATGGGAAAAACGCATCGAAGGTCCTGCTGCGGATGATATCACTCGCCTTGGTTAAATCCTGCACAGCAATATACCCGACCACAGAAGTCATCTTCAACATGGAAATCAACTCACCTTTGTACACGGGTAGCAAATGCCGCAAAGCCTGTGGCATGATGATATGCACAAAGGTCTGTGTTTTGTTAAACCCATTGGCAATGCCAGCCTCTTTCTGTCCATGAGCCACACTTTCGATGGAAGTCCTGAACATCTCTGAGACATAAGCCCCGAAATTCAATCCAAAGGCAAAAACCGCAACAACAGCAGGATTGATATTCACAGAACCGAACACCACATAATAAATGAGCATCAGCAAAACCAGGACAGGAATACCCCGCAGCACAGAGATATAGGACCTGGCTGTGACAGACAGCATCTTATTTCTTGACATCCGCATCCCACAAATCACAGCCCCGATCAGCGTCCCTACAATCGAGGAGAAGAGAGAAATAAGGATGGTGAGCTTTAAGCCCTCGAGAATTAAGAGATACCGTTTCTCAAGGACAATGTTGTTATAAAAACTCTCTGAAACTGCCGTGACAAAAGACTTTTCATCCTTCTTTTCTTCATAATTTCCATAGGCTGACATGTTCTTTTTCAAGGCTATTATGCAAGCAGAAGCAGCATAGTATGGATCAGAGAAACATATCTGCTTCTTTCTTTCCTCCGTAATCATCATACCACATGCAGACATGTCGATTTTGTTTGTTTTTAAGGAAGCCAATACACTTGAAAACACAAGATCCAGCGGGACAAACTCCTTGCCCAGTTCAGCAGCAAAGCGTGTTGAGAGTTCGATATCAAATCCAATATTTTTACCATTTTCAATGCCGGAGAAGGGAGTACCTGAACTTGTGACAACACCTACAGTAAGCGTTCCGTTTTTACCTGAAGTCTTAATGAGTGGCATCTTATAATTGCTTTTCTTTATCCAGCGGTCCACCATGTCGTCATAAGTCCCATCCTTTTTAATCTTGCTGAGAAAGATGTTGAATTTGTCGCGCATGTCAGCATTCTCCTTGTTGAAGCCAATTCCCAGGGGATTTGTGTAGATGCTATCTACCAGAATCCCAATCCTGTCATTTGTTTTCCGGATTTCGCCCAAAGTAATGTTGCCGATGATGGCCACATCAGTTTTCCCCGAACACAAAGCCATGATGAGATCAGGTGCTGTCTGGTATTGAAGGATTTCAGTATTTGGATAGTGTTTCTTCGCATAGGCATCATGAACAGACCCCAACATGACGCCGATCCGTTTGTCTGCAATGTCGTTTCCGGAGGACAATTTTTCCGTTTGGGGATCATTCGCCTTGCCTATTTCAATCTTTTTTGAACTGCTGCTTTGCTTGTCATTATTGTTGCAGCCGCCCAGCAGGAAAAGGGAAAACACAAGGAACAGAAGTATACAGTTTCTCATAAGTTTATCATATCAGTGATGGAAAATATGATCATTACTTTCCGTCGGGAAAGATATAAATTATGGGGCTAGGTGTTCACTTTGGGGGAAATTATTGTTGGGACAAGGGAGAGGGGGACAAGGGGGAGGGGGAGTTAGGAGAGGACTAGGCCTCCCTGATGGCCACCACCAGGGCCCAGTTCAATGATTTTGGTAGCTGCCGCCATGAGGATAGGCTCATGGGTAACACAAACGATTGTATTCCCTTCGTCAATAAGCGCATTGAACAGCTCAACAAGTTTTGCTGTGTCTTTCGGATGCAGCCCGCCTGTCGGTTCATCAAGCAAAATCAAAGTGTTGTTCCCGGTTTTGGAGGCAAGGCCGCTGACTAGCTTCAGGCGCTGTAACTCCCCAGTAGAGAGCGTTTTCAAGGAACGACCGCAGTTCAAATGGCCCAGTCCTGTCTTCTCAATAAGCGCAAGAATTAGTTTTACTGATTCCTTTGATTTAGCCGGGCAGAACGCATCAAAAAAGACAGAGATTTCATCAAATGAAATCTGCAATGCCTCCCAGATTGTTGTGCCATCGATCACTATCTCCAGTATTTCGTCTCTGAATCCTGTTCCCCCGCAGCTTTCACAAGGCGTAACAACATCACTATAGAAATCCATGCTGACCATGCTAATGCCACTGCCGTCGCAGCCTGGACATCGTCCCTCTTTTGAACCTTGCTGAAAATGATTGGTCTTATAAGCCCGGTTTTTGCTTTCGGCTGCAGCGGCATAGATGCTGGCGATGATCGCCGAAATTCCAAGTCTGCTGCCAACTGTAGCATTGTGTCCGGCTTGAATGGCAGCCTGTTCAATGTAAATCAGGTCAGAAAAATGCGCCATGCCAACAAAGCCTTCGCAAAAAACAGGTCTTTTGGAATGAGCACTTTCAAAAATGACCTTGTCGAGCAGGCTTGTCTTACCACTTCCACTTACGCCTGTGATGGCAGTCATGATTCCTGCAGGAATTTCCACATCAATGTGCTTGAGGTTATTGGCATACGCCTTTGAAATGCGAATTCCTTCCGCTGCAATTCCTTTTCTTTGGATTTGCATAGAATCGCCAATCACTGGTGAAGGGACATCCTCAGTTTTGCCTGAAAACACGATTTGCCCTCCCCTGCTTCCTGCGCCTGGTCCCAGTTCTATGGTGTATTGTGATTTCGCATTCAGCAGGGGCGAATGTTCCACCATGATGACAGTATTTCCATGTTGATTCAGGTTTAGGATGAGATCGCTGATCCGCATGATGTCTTTGGCATGCAAGCCAAAGGAAGGCTCATCCAGGATATAGGCAACGCCGGTAAGCGGCGCCCTCACAAGGCCGGCCAGCTGTAAGCGCTGAAATTCTCCCCCGGATAGTGTTCCTACGATTCTGTTTGTTGCAATATAGCCCAATCCTGCTTTTTGCATGGCGGTGAGGCGTTCCAGGATACTCTCTCTCAGGGAAGCAGCAGCTTGTTTTTCCAGTTCCCCCTTAAACTCAAGTGCAAAACCTTCGGAAAACCAGGCAATGGCATCATCCGCCGCGAATGCACTTAGCTGTCCGATGTGAAGACCCTTGATTGTAAACCGATACATTTCCTGCTTAAGCCTATACCCATGGCAATGGCTACAGTCTACCTGCTTCATCAAACCAAGCAGGGCTTCTGCCCGGTAATCCTCATGTTTGCGTATATATTCTTCTTCGACAAGCTGCAGAAATCCCGGCCATTTTGTTGCAAGCTTGTGGATACCCTCATGGTTCCCACGTTTGTATTTCCAGGCAACATCAAAGATTTCCTCACCGCAGCCTTTCCATGCAATTTCTTTGGCTTCTTCTGCAAGTTCTGAGTAAGGAACGCTAAAGTCAAGGCCGGATTTTTCACCAATCGCTAACAAAGTCGCAACATATTGTCCGTATGGATCACCATAAAAGTGGCCTGTCTTAGAGCCATCCATCGCACCTGCCGTAATGGGCTTGCCGGGATCAGTAATGAGCCTGTCGGGATCACAAACCATCAGGCTACCCAGTCCTTTGCAGTCAGGACAAGCACCTTCTTCACTATTAAAAGAAAAAGCGGTCGACAAAGGTCTGCTTTCCTGATTTTCTGAAGATGCCAGCCTGCTATAAAGCAAGCGATACAGATCATAAAGTCCGGAATAGGTCGCAATCGTGGATCGTGGATTTTTTACTGCATTCTTTTTTTGCAGAGAGATGGCAGGAATTAGTCCGCTACATTCTCTTAGTAGCGGGGTGCCCGCTTTTACTGAGAACTGCTTGATCTGGGATGACATGCCTTCAAAAAACCTTCGCTGGCTTTCAGCATACAGGGTACCGTATACCAGAGAGGATTTCCCGCTTCCGGATACTCCTGTCACTGATGTAATGGCATCGACAGGAAAGGAGATGTCAAGATTCCTGAGGTTGTTGGTTTCAATTCCAAATAAGCTGATCGGTGCTTCAATAATTTCTTTGGTGCAGGAATGCTGTAAAGCACCATCCTTCATATCGTCATGCGACAAATATCTTCGAAGCTCAGCTGCCGTAAGCGATTGCGGATGGTCTATGAGAGAGGTAACAATTCCTTCTGCAACGACTTCTCCTCCTTCAGCTGCACTCCCGGGACCAAGGTCGACCATCCAATCCGACTGCAAAATGAAAGCAGGATCATGTTCTATACAAAGCAAGGTATTCCCTTTGCTGATCAGTTTGTGCAAAGCCTTGAGAAGGACTTCAACATCAGCCATGTGCAAACCGGTGGTGGGTTCATCGAGGATATAGAGTGTTTGTCCGCTGGAAGAACGAGACAATTCGAAGGCAAGCTTAACCCGCTGTGCCTCACCGCCTGAAAGCGTGGTGGAAGGCTGTCCCAGTTTAAGATAGCCGAGTCCAAGTTCCAAAAGTATCCCGGTAATGGCCGTAATTTTCTGCTGACCCTCAAAAAAGCGATGCGCTTCGGCAACAGTCAGTTCTAGAATATTGGAAATATTAAGTCCCTGATATGCGATTTCAAGGGTTTCATCGGTAAAGCGTTTGCCTTCACAATATTCACATACCACTTCGACATTCCCGAGGAAATGCATCCCGATTTGCTGAACGCCTGCTCCACCACAGTGTTCACACCTGCCACCTTTCACAACAAAAGAAAACTGACCCTTTTTATAGCCTCTCTTTTTCGATTCAAGCTGAGCTGCCAGGAGATCCCGAACATGATCCGACAAACCGGTATAGGTAGCAGGATTGCTGCTTGGCATGCGTCCTATGGGAGAAGCATCAATGTGTATTACTTTTCGGAAAGCTGCTGTACCACCGGCTTTGTGTTTGATGGTATGCGCCAGCAGAAAATCCACCAGGCTCGTCTTTCCACTTCCGGAAACACCGGTGATGACATTAAAAGCATTGAATAAAAACCGGGCTGATATGTTACGGAGATTGTTTTTATTGGCATCAGTGATTACAAAAAAATTGCTGTCCTCCAGTTGCCTGGTTTGAGGAAAGTGGGTTCTATTCTCAACAAGATATTTTCGTGTGATGCTGTTTGGCTGTGGCTTTTCATAAAACGATGTCGCCGGCCCGTTATCAAGCACATTGCCACCTGCCTCACCTGCCCCGGGGCCGATGTCGATGATCCAGTCAGCAGCAGTGATGCTTTGTTCATCGTGATCGACAAGCATGACAGTATTACCACCCACAACCAGGGAATGCAACACCTCAAGCAAATCCCGGTGTTCTGAAGGATGAAGCCCAACACTGGGTTCATCGAGGATGTAGAGCACATTGCGCAAACCGCCTGCCACCTGGTTGGAGAGGCGAATGCGTTGTGATTCCCCGCCACTGAGTGAGGCCGATTCACGATCCAGTGACAGATGGCCGGCACCCAATTTCAGCAATAAGCCAGTGCGGTGGAGAATCATATCCCTGACCGGCGCGACGACAGCTGCTTCAGCATCCTCAACTTTCAACCCGCTAAAAAATGCATGTATCTGTTTGATGCTCATGCCTGCAAACTCAGCAATGTCCCTACCCCAGAGCTTCACCGACAGCGCTTTTTCATTCAGTCTCTTTCCACCACATTGCGCACAGGAATGGGAACGTGCAAAACGCATGATGTTGGGATTACGGTCACGAAGCAAGATGTCCTCCATCACAGGAAGTATGCCTTTGTAATAATCCTCTTCACGGGGCTTTGCCGTAATGCCTGTCCATTTCAAACGTGATTCCAGCGGATGTTTTCCAAACAGTACTTTAATTTTCGAGGAGCCGTTCAGCACAACATTT
>Ga0247840_10002086_pt1 | contig 36452 bp, 33 predicted proteins | sample LaCruzMarch2015__FD_192404 | JGI IMG/M metagenome (GOLD analysis project Ga0247840, IMG submission 192404) | Freshwater microbial communities from meromictic Lake La Cruz, Castile-La Mancha, Spain - LaCruzMarch2015_17m | ecosystem: Environmental > Aquatic > Freshwater > Lake | place: Spain...
ATTTTTTAATAAATCATATTTTTTTTGTACTTGTTCTATTAATTGTTCTTTTTCCATAACAAAAGTATACTCTTTTTTTATTTTTTTGCAAATATATTTATTAAATTATTTTATTACAATGACTAAATATTATTTCATCTAAACTCTGTCAATTATCTATTCAATCAATACAAATTTCTAGTACGAGTCATTTTCTAATTACATTTTGTTCCATGACATCATAAGTAATTTCGCTAAATAATGTACTAATTAATTCATAGTCTGTAATTCATTCTCTTGTTTTAATATCTAATGATTCTAAAAAAACTTTATCACATAAATTTTCTATTGGAATTAATCAAGAAAAAAATTCAGTTGATATTTTATCTATTTTTTCAATAATTAGGTCAATATGTTCATCATCAAGCATTCAAACTAATTTATTTACTTTTAATAGAAAAATTAATATTTCTTTTCTATCAATATTATATTTATTAACAAAATATTCTAATACATATGTATTTGTAATTAAAGATATATAAGGAGATGATATTTCTTTATTATTATATGATTTATCAGATAAATCTGTTAGTATTGATAATGACTTAAAATATTCTACAAGCTTTCATTTATTACTATTATTAATCTTCTCATAAACATCTGGTCTAATTTTTTTTATATTTACAAAATCCATAATTATTTATTTGGTTATAATATACCTAAAAATATTATACATATATAATCAACTCAAAACAACTATTTTTAGTAATTTTTGATCCAATGGGAAAATAATACTATAAATAGAAAAACTTAATAGCAAGTAAAACTTATAAAAAAACAATGAATAAATATATAGAAAAACGATATATATTCTTTTTTAAGCATTGTTTTTGTATTAAAGAGTTAAAAACTTCTTTTATCACTTTAATTTACTGTTGAATAAAAATAGCAACTATACTTGATTATTTAGCATTAATTGGTATATTATAAAACAATAATTACAATATATCTGAATGTGTATCGCAATTTTAGACTATTTAGAATAAGAATAAAGTTATGTTCAGATAAAATGTAGTTAGTCAAAAATCGCTTCACTCCTAGGTAATCGCTCGGTTTTGGCTAACAGTCAAAAATTACAATCACTGTTATCAAAAGCTCGATTTTGCTATTGCTTAAGAGACTTCGTCTAACAGTAACTATCCAAAATTTTTTCCTTTATAAGTTTGCTAAGGATAATTGTAGACTATTAGATGATATACATTTTTAATTTTTTTGATATTTTTTAAACTCTGCATTTTTTGAGGGAAAAAGTGGATATTTTATCTGCTATTGATACTAAAATTATTTTAATAAAAATACTTTAATAAACATGCCATATCATAATCCAATAAATGGAATAATAACACATAAAAACTCTGAAAATAATATTTATATTTGTTATATTGAAGATTTTAGTGAAGAATTGAAAAAAAAAATTAGAAAAATGTTGAGTAGCATTTGGAATGGAGCTGTTGACGAAGTTGAAGATGAAGATATTTACAACTATAAAATGACATTGAAAGATTTTTTAAATAGGTATTCTACAAAGTCACCAAATCTTAAAAAAGGTATTATTGGCGAATTATTATCTCATTTATTAATACCACATTATTTAAATAACTTTGAAGTGATTTCAATAATGAAAAACAAAGAAGAAAATAGTATCAGAAAGGGATTTGATTCTATTTATTATAATAATCCAGAAAAAAATATTTGGTATTGTGAAGTTAAGTCTGGAGGAAATGAAGATGAGAGGGATATTGATGAAAAAAACAAAGAAAGATTAAATGAAGCAAAATCAAATAGAACATGAATTGAACATCATTCTTTAGGTGAGAATAAAATTCTTTGGCAATCGGTATTAACTGATGTAAAATCAACTATTTTTGATAATAATAAGCAGATAAACATTAAAAAACTATTAAAGGCAGATTACCCAGGCATACCAAATAGAAACATGGATAGAAATGTTATTTTAAGTTCGGTCATTTATAAAGATTTAATTACAAGAATTTGTCCTAATAAATTAAAAGACTATAAAACAAGCATTGATAGGGAAAATATTTTTGTTGGTTTGATTATTTTTTCTATTCAAAAACCGACTTACACAAAAATTGAAGAATTTTTAGTTAAAGAATCTAACAATACTGAAAATGAATAAAAAAATTACACTTAATAAAATTCAATTAAAAGACAGTATCAATGATACGGATTTTCTATATGCCTACAAAAAACTTCTTTTTAAAAAAACTTTAGATGAAAGTGAGAAATTCTTATTACTTAAATTTGCAGTTATATTTCTAAATTATGGAGAAAAAGAATTAGAAAAGTTTGGCTACAAGATTATCTTAATGTATTCAAATTTATTTAATGACTATATACCTCTTTACGATATAGCAATAAACAAAAACTATATTCCTGTAGCAAAATTTATTGAAGATAAATATTTTAGATCTAATGAGTCTGAACAAACTTTTCATAAACTATGGATGTCTGCATATAAAGAAAATTTTAAACATATTAGAAACAACAAAGTAATTTATTTCTCTGCAGGACAAAAAAAATCGTATGAGTTCTCAAAAAACACTGAAGACTATATTATTGTTGCCCCAACATCATATGGAAAGTCAGAACTAATAATTCACAAAGTAGAAGAAAATTTAAATAAAAAAATCTGTATAATAGTTCCCACTAAATCTCTTTTAGCTCAAACAAGAAAAAATGTACAAAAAAACTCTATAATTAAAGAATCTTGAAATAAAATAATTACTCATCCAGATATGTTAAGTATAATTCCAGAAAAATTTATTGCTATACTTACGCAAGAAAGACTTCTGAGGTTATTACAAAAACATATAGATTTAAATTTTGATATTATTCTTATTGATGAAGCACATAATCTTATAGAAAAAGATAGTAGAGAGATTCTTACTATTCAGGATTTGAATATTCTAAAAAAAAGAAATCCAAATGTAAAATATTATTATTTCACTCCATTTTTAGTTGAACCAAAGAAATTAAAAATATTTCCAGACAATGAATTATTAGTAAACAAGATAAATGAGTTTATAAAGGTAGAAAAATATTTATATTGTGACCTTTTATCTGAAAACAAAAATTTAAATATTTATGATCAATTTTTAAATCAATCATTTCCTTTAGAAGAAGAAAATAATAATAATATTGATAATGAGTTTAATTTTATAGATAAATATGCTGCTAAAAAAAATATTATTTATCTAAATAGACCAAAACATGTAGAAGAATTTACCAATAGTATTGAAAATCCGATAGAAATTTCTGAAGAAGTTCAAAAAATACAAAATGCATTAAAAGATTACTTACATGAAGATTACAACTTGATAAAAAGTATTGGAAACGGTATTGTTTATCATCATGGGGGGATGCCAGAAAATGTTCGTCAGTATGTAGAAAATGCTTTTTCAAAAATAAAAGAAATTAAATATGTAGTTACTACATCAACTTTAATACAAGGGGTAAATATTCCTGCTGAAAAAATATTTTTACTTACAACAATTATTGGAAAGAACAGCAACCTTAATGCATCTCAATTTAAAAACTTAGTAGGAAGAGTTTGTAGGTTCAGTGAAGTATTCAATAACGACACAGGAGATTTAAGACTTCTTGAACCAGAAGTTTTCGTATTAAAATCAAAATATCATAGTAATGCAGGCAGTAGAGAGGAATTTTTAGAAAAAAGGGTTAAAGCTAATAAGATCACACCAGACGAAATTAATAACCCACTAATCAAAGAAAATTTAAATATCTTAAATGATGAAGATGTCAAATTTTTAAATGAAGCAAAAGAGTTTCAAGAAAATATTGAACATGGTTCAACAAATTTGGAAAATCCAAATATTACAAGTTCTAAGATAGGAAAACTTTGTTTTACAAATAATATTCATGATTTTAATATTCATCAAAATGAAGAAATTTTAATAAATAATTATAATGAGAATAAATATATCCCTCAAATAAATAGTACCAATATTCTGATATCAGTTATTTATAATATCTTTATAAAAAATATTAACTTTAGTGAAACTGAAGCCTATAGTAAAAAGAAAAAATATAATAAGAATTTTGAGCGTTTAGAAAATATTCAAGCACAAAAATTTTATTCTATGTTTTTAGATTGGAGAACATCTTCTACTCCATATAAATTAATGATTAATCAGTTTTTATGGTATTGGAATACATTAGATTCAACAGATAAAAAAATATATGTTGGTTCAAAATGGGGAGAATGTAAATTACGCTCTACCGATTTCATAGAAAATTACATTGATTTAAATGAAAAAACCGTTAAGCAAAAAGTGAATATTGCAATTCTTAGAATAAAGGAAGAGCAAGAATTTATTGATTATAAATTAATGCCTTACATTGAAATATTAAATGATTTGGAATTAATACAACCTAATTTTTATGACAAAATTAAATATGGAACTGATGATAAACAAATGATTACAATGTTAAAAGAAGGTTTCTCTATTGAACTTGCAAAAGCAATTAAAAATGGAAATTATTCAGAATATATTGAGATACTAGATACTTTAAAGGTAGATAATAGAATAATTCAAAAAATGAAAGAAAATAATGAGAATGAAATTTTGATGTTTGAAATTCAATACTACATTAACCAATAAGATGTTTCGACTATTCAATTCAACAGTTCCCCTCTTGAAAAAAAATATAAACGGAAAAATCTTATTTTTTGAAATGATAATGAAAAAATGTACAATAACATAACACTTACTATCCAAAATTGATACCTAAAGTCATAGCTGTCCGAAACAACTAAATAGTAAATATATATAGCCAATTATTCATAATTATATCCTGAATTTCCCCTCTATTTCTTAAAATAGAAATACAAATCATAAATTATATTTTACCTTTTTATAACCATTTTCTCTTAAATAAGAGAAGGGATTCAGTATATTGTTATGAATAATTAAACTTAATAATCAATATTATATTTACTATTTTTCTCTTATTAAAGTGAAAAAGTTATGTTTATGAAAGTAAAGAACCAATGTTCTAACTTCGGAAGGATTGCGAACCATTATATATTTTTCTTTATTCTATATGCAATATAATATTTATATCTCAAGTTCCTGATATATCTTTAATTTCAAAGTAGTTCAATAATCATATATTTTATTAAATATAAACTTACAATAAAACATATAAAGACATAAAAGTTTAGATTAAACATTTATGTCTTTATTAATAATTAAATCTAAGCTATTTAATTTAATAAATAGGTATATTTTATGATTGTAAGTTAGTTACTTGAAAAAAATCTAATTTCTAGAGAAATATACATAATTATATATCACAGAAGAAAAATCATTGAAATATCCTCATTTTTTAGAAATATCTACAACACTTTTGCTTTCATATAATTCTCAATTAGAAACTCAATAACTAGTTATATTTAGATAATTTGAAGGAATAAATATTGATTCTCATACTTTATTTGTAATATCAATATGATATGTCGTAGGTTTTTCAAATGATTTAATGTAGAAAAAATAAATTTTATTGTTATATAATTTTATATCATCTAACTCACAGGTTTTATATATTCAATCACATAATAATCTTCATCTTTTTATTCATAAACCCTTGTTTCATAGTTTATGTATACTATCAATTATTTTTCAAGAATTTTTATCAACAGTATATCAGGTAGTTGTATCAAAATTTCAATTAAATTCTATTATACCAATTTCTAAATTTGCATCATCATATAGATACATACTATCTGTTAATATAGATTTAAGATTTGATTTAGAGACTTCTTCGCTATTATCATTCTTTTTTAACAGTAATATTTTATCAGATAAATCCTCATTAAATATATTTAGTGAGTCTATTCACCTAAACTGTGTAAAATTATAATCTAGTTTTATACTAATATTATTTTCTCAAATTTGATTTAGTGTAAAAAAATATCAAAATCCCTTATTGTCCATGATATTTCATACATTATAATATCAATTTTCATCTTGCTGTCAGTTATATTCTGTTCATAAATCTGTTGATTCTCACAGAATAGAAAAGTTTGAATTATTCTTATTAGGTATTCATTTAGTATACAAAGAACAAGTTCTATTTAAAAATCATTGATCATCTTTTAAATTTTCTTCTCACATAATATCTTGTCCTACATTTTTGAAATGTAGAGTTTTATCAAGAATAAAAGAATTCGTATTATAATTAGCATAATTACTTACACTTCAAATTGTATCACAAGGTGACTTATTATCAAAATCATAAAAAAGTGATCTATTGTTATAAAATATACTCTTAGCATCTTCTATTCATATTATTGAGTTATTAACTGCTCTCGTTTTGTCTGTATAATTATTAACATTAGATAAATTATCCTTAATTAATTCATATGATACTATAAGAAATCATGAAACTCCTGAAAATAATATTAGAATAGCAATTGATGTGAATCATGTATTATTTTTGATATTCATAAATTTAAAATTATAAGACAGACTCTGTCATTTTTAATACTAGCTGAAGTATTCCTCAAGCGAAAATTCAAACAATTGTACCTAATAAAAATATTATTATTGTATTCATTAATGTCTGTATTAACTTTACACTTTTTTGAATACTTTTTAAGGTGGTATCATAATGTACATGCATTAATACATCCATATTTTTATTTATGTCTCAAGTTTCGATATATCATTGAATTTGTGCAGAAAACATTTTATCATCAAAAAATACTCAAATAAGTTTTCCTCACATTTGTATATTTTTAATTTTTGATTTAAAATATTCTTTATAAACAAGATTATTAACTCAAGTATATAATAAATTAACTTTTGCAAGAGGAGTCATCTGTGCAGTTGATGAAAATTCTAATATTTTAGAAATTTGCATCTCTATTCTAGATTTTAATAGTTGCTTAATTCCTGGTAAATGCAATAATACTGTATGTAAAATAAATCTACCTTGATATCCTTGTATTAAAACAAATATTATTATGATGGTTACTACTAATAAACCTAAAAAAATAAAACCATAATTAAGAATAAATCATCTTATATCAAATAAAAGTTGTGTTAACGGAGGTAATTCAATTCATCCTGTTAAAACCATCATCATTGGTAATATATATAAAAATAGGATTATTGAAGCTATTATTAATGTCAAAAATATTAAAAGAGGATACAATCAAGCCATTAACAATGATGACTTAACTTCTAATTCATTTTTTTGTTCTTCAGCTAGATTTAATATTGTTTCATCTAATTTTTGAGATTGTTCTCACACTTTTATAAGTTCTATTTGATTATGAGAAAAAAATTTACTCCATTTTGGCATTTCAAGAATAGAATGTAAATTTTTTCATTTAGAAATATTAAGCTCTAAATCATTATAAAATTCTTTCATTATATACTTTTTTGCTTGTTTTTTTAGTATTTGAATTTGTTTTAAAGCATGTAAATTTTTTAAATTTCATAATAACTCAAAGAATAATAATATATCTCTTTTTGTTATTTTTTTTGAATAAAAAAATGGCTTATCACTTGTTCAATATTTTACTTCTTGTATATCTCTATCATCAGAAATAATCTGATAATCTTGTGACGTCGCCTCTTTTTTTGCATCTTCTATGTCATATCATAAAAATATCTTGTATTCTGGTTGTCATCATTTTTGGGGGATAACTTTTATATTATATTGTTTTATATTATTCATATGTGATTTAAACAATTAATCTAAAACTTCAAACTCGCTCAATATCGTCTTCTTGAACATTATTATCAATTAGTTCATTTTCATTTACTTTTATTCCATCATTAAATTCTTCTTCATCTTCAAAATCATAATCCACTAAGGATTCAAAACTTGAAAATGGATTATCTAATTCTTTACTACTAGATTGTTCAATATCTAATACATTTACATATTCATGTTTAGAATTATTAATATAATCAGGTTTTACATCAATATCATAACTTCAATTATTTCATTTAATATCAAATTTTTCTTTATTATTATCAATTCAATCTTTGATCTTTTCATCTTCTTTTTCTTTAATTGTTTCATTAATATAATTATTTTCAGTCACTTCCCTTTTATCTTCATCATAATATTTTTTATCTCTTAATTCTTCTAATGAATCTAACTTAATATTACATAATTCATCATTATCATTATCTTCATTATTATCTTCCATATTTTCTGTAACTGTTTTAAAATTTGTATCAGACTCTCAAAAATTTCTAATAATATTATAAATTTCACTTTTTCTATAATCCTTATCTTTTTTATTTTCATTATTTCCCTCTTCTTTATTATTTGATTTTATTTTACATGAAGTCTTTTTTTTATTATCATCAATTATAACATTATTACTTAATTCATCTTTTTCTAATTCTTCTTTTAATTGAAATTCATCAACATCAATTTTTTTGTCAGAACTATTAGTTCAAAAATTTTTACCTATATCAAAAATTTCTTTTTGACTTTCTAATGCCTTTTTTTTATTTTTTTCATCTTCATACTTTTTATTTTTTGATCTTTTTCATTTCAATTCTTGTTCATCTTGTTTATTGTTGTTGTAATTTTTATCATTATTAATTCATTCATCATTTAAATGATTAATATCTTTTATTTGATTTCATGAAAAACTTAAAGTTCAAATAGTTCATAATATTTTAGAGGTATCTTCATTACATAACAATTTGTTTAATTCATTTGTTTTAGAATCAATAACTTTTTGATTTTCGGAAGAAATATCAAATTTAACATTATTAAATCATTCAATAAAGTAATTTTTTCACTTTGTATATGCTAATAAATTACTTATTGTAGATAAATCAGTTAATAACTCATTTTGAGCATTAGTAAAAATTTCAATATTTTTTTCTAATTTATTTAATACTGAAGAAACATCTTCATTATAATTAATTTTATCAATTGTAATCTGCTCTTTTATAGCTTTTTGAACCTTTGAAAAATCTCACATAGATATATATCTAAGAAGATTTTCAGATTTAATTGTTTCTGAACGTTGACTAGATACTGAATTTTCTTTTACTATTTCTAAGTCATTTTCAATATTCAATGAAATAAGTTCATTTTGATTTAAATTTTTTTTTGGCATATACATTTTGATCCCTTATATTATTATTATATTTATTGTTAATACTTAATTACTTTAAAAAATTCTATTGAATTTATATCCAACTTTTTTACTTCTAGGTCTATAACATCTCTATTATAAGTTCTATTCAAAATACTTAATATTTTATCTCAATTAAATGAAACAAATATTTTATCTTTGTTTTTGTATGGTAAATATTTTCATGGTTCAATAATTAATGATACTTCTATTCTAAATGTTTTAGAATATTCAACATTTAAAATATACGATTTGGTATTTTCTATATCAATAAATCAATAATAATAAACTCAATTACTCCCAAACAAATACATTTTAAAATTATTATTATTAAAGTAATCTTTTAAATTATATACATTGTAAAATAAATCTAACATAATAAAATTGTTATTATTTAAGTTTTTCTAAACTATCAACTCCATAATAATTAAATAATTCTTCTAAATCATCAGCCCTAATTGATGACTTTTGATCTGCTAACAATGATTCTAAGCTTCATAGATTTGTTACATTTCATAATAAATCTGTCATAGAAATTATTCATAATAAATAAAAGTTCCACAATATCTTAGTAATAGATTTATTTGGTGGTTGACTGTCTACTAAAGTAGATTCTAATTGATTAATTGTATTATCTTTTATAGCAGTTCTAGATTGTCAATTTAAATGTAAATATTCTTGTATTCACTTAGTTATAATCTTCTCTTTTCATTTTATTTTATGCTTTACATAAATTAATTTTTGATTGATTATAGATATTAATTGTCTTGAAATATATGTTCTAACATGATCTTGATTATTAGAATCTGACATTAATCATATTAATCTATCAATTGTTTCACTTACACTTCATGTATGTAAAGTTGTAATAACAAGCACTCAACTTCACAATAGTTCTAACAAAGCCTTTGCACTTTGTTCATCACGAATTTCTTGTATATAAACCACATCTGGATTTTCTCTTTTAGATCCTTTTATTCAAGCTGAGAATGTTTCTATATGAGTTCAAATTTCTATTTGTGTTACTTTTCATTTTTCTGGCTTAAATATATATTCAATTGGATCTTCTAAAGTTATTATATGTTTATCTGTTTTTTCTATGAGATCTTCTAATAAAGATGTAACTAAAGTTGATTTTCATTCTCAAGTAGTTCATGTAACTAATATTAATCAAGAATTTCTACTAAAATCTGATTTGATAATCTTTGATATAGTATCCATTTTTTCAAGTTGAGACAATGCGGCTAACTTATCACTATCTTTTACAGTATCATTATTCTTTATAGTCATTAATTTTTTTCAATAGTTTATCGACCATTGTAATGATGTAAGCTTATCAAAATTTAATCATAAATTTAATAATGGTCTAATCGTCAACATTATACCATCTATTGTGTTAACAAAATTTAATCTTAATCTAACATTTTCTAAAGTTTCAATTGTTTCTCATTGTTTAATATGAAGAAATTTAAATCATACTCAATAGTCAAAAGATTTACTATCATTTAAAACATTTTTTAGTAATGTTATATCATTCTCAGAAGGGAAAATACATTCTAAAAATAATTCAAAATCTTGTTCAGTAATAACTGATTCAAATCCAAGAGAATTTGGAATTAAATTACTAGTTAAAGTTATAATTCAATTTTTTTTATATTGAACTAACTTTCAAGGTGTAATATAGATATCAGAAAATCTACTATTTAAAGCTAAATTAATGATAAATTTTAATTTATCATTATCTGTTAAATAGTTATTAAATTTTCACTTTAAAGATTTTTCTAATTTCATGATATTTTCAGACATATATGTATATAATTTAATTATAATAATTTTAGTAGCTCTATCATATCAATTTCCCCTCTCATTGCTTTTACTATTCAATGCCTATCAAGAGTAAATATATTACTTTTTCTAACATGGTCTTCCATATGTTTTAATGGAACATCATCTAAAACAAGTTGTTCAATTTCTTTAGTTGTTTCAATAAACTCAAATGCTCATATTCTTCATTTAACTCATTTTCATTGACATTTTAAACAAATTTTTTCTCACTCTTTTGTAACTTTTCTTTCATAAAAATTATTTATAAAATGCTCTTTCAACGAGTGAAACAATTGTTTATTAAGTCATACTAACTTTTGTTTTAATTCAATTTTTTCGCTTTCTTCTCTTGAATTTAATATTTTGGTTTTTAAACCATTAAATTGTTTAAATAAATTACTAAAAGTGGTATACATTTTATGTTGATCATCTCATATCATCATACATATATCATCAGGAGTTAGTATTGTAAAATCAAAATTAGTAAATTTATCATCCCAAACGAAAGCTAATTTTTCTTTAATCACAGGATCTGTAGAATGTATTTTACAAACAGAACAAAGTTTTTGTGCTAATCTTTGTGACATACTTATAGTAATTCATCAAACTATTAAATATGGTTTTACTCACATAAGTTTTAACCTATCAAAAGCTCAACATCAGGTTTTAGCATGTGTTGTTGTAAATCACATATGTCATGTTAATGATGATTCTACAAATAATTCAGCACTATCTTCATCTCTTACTTCTCAAACCATAATTATATCAGGATCTTGTCTCATAAGAGCCCTAATACCTACATTCCAGGTAAATCATTTAGAAATATTTATTTGTGTTTGTATTAATAAAGGATTTCTATATTCAATTGGATCTTCTAAAGTATGTATTTTTATATCCTCAGATGCTATTTGACTTAATAAAACTTGCATTGTAACAGATTTTCAAGAACCTGTCGGTCATGAATTTATTAAAGCTCCCTTTTGTGATTTTAGGAAATTATTCAATTTTTGTTTATCAATAGGCATTATTCATAATTCCTCATATTTTGGTAATGAGTCAACATAATCATTGATAATTCTTAATACTAGAGATTGATGAACTCATACTTCATCTTTTCAAATTATATCAATTCAAATAGGCATAGAATTTATCCTTACTTTTGTCTCATCTATTTTTTCTCATTCTTTATTATAATGTTCAAATTTGTAAGCTGCATCCTGAGGAATTTCCGTCTCATTATATTCCCCTATTCATATTGATGTTTTAATTCATCTAATTGTATTAGCAAATTTTCACATTGTTATATAACTTTTAGGATCGCTTCTTATTTCTTCAGATAAATTATATATGTAATTATCTAAATCATTATCAATACGAAATTTAATTGCTACTAAATTATCTAAACTATTTTCATCATATATAACACCTGTAATATGAACATCTGATGCTCAATATTTTTTCCCAATAAAAACAATATGTTCAAGAATTTTTATTGGTTGTGAAAACTCAACCTCTTGATCATATTTTTCTTTAATAAAATCAGGTAATTTATAATATTTTTCTTTTATCATAGCAATTTACTTTTTATCACTTAAATTATATCAATTACTCAAAAACAACATTTTGTTTATACTTATATTTCAAATCATCTAAACTAAAAACTCAAATAAAACCTGTATATTTATCACTATTTTCAAAATGTTCTTTTACTCATATTGTAATAATTGATTTTTCTTCATGGAAAAGTTTTAAATATGTATCTCAATCATGTCATCAATTATTATTATCTAATAAGAAAACATTTGATAATAAAGAATTACTATCATTAATTATTCATTGATTAAATAATATAGTACTTCAAGATAAATATGGATAAATAAAACAATATTCATCTATTTCATCGCTAATACTTAAATTTCAGTTAAAATCATTTCAATTACAATTACCATCTAAATCTCATTTAGTAATTAAATTAATAAAATTAGATGTTCAGTATGTTTTCTTATATGTATATAAGTATGCATACAAATCATTAGTTAAATTTTCTAGATTATTACTTTTAACAGAATCTGTGTATGCATTTAAAGAATTTTGATCAATAACTACTCTTGAAGTAATAAATAGAACGAATAAACTAATTGCTATAACTATCTCAATAACAGTAAATCAATGTCTATTTTTATTATATTTCATAATTTTTTACAAAAAAAGAGTAGTTAATAACTACCTTCCTAAATATTATTTTAATATCATTTATTAGTTACTACTAGAGTAGAGTTAATAGCTTTGAATATTCATTTAACATTTTCTCATGATGTATTTATTGCAGTTGCAGATGTTCTAACACCTTGATCTAATTTTTGATCAGATTCATAATCAGATGAGTTCCCTGCTAATTTAGCATTTTTATATCTTAGAGTATATCCTGCTATTTGAGTAGTTCCTGCTGAAATTGTACCTACACAGTCTGTTCATGTTGCATTTTCATCTGTAAATATTATCAATTCATAATACTTACTAGTAGTTTTTGTGTTTAGTGATACATCTAAATTAGCATCAGTTACATCTCTATCACAAACTTTTACATTAAATTCTGTTGAAGTTAAGTCTAATACTTTTCAAAATGAATCTGAAAATACTTGCGATGCTTCTATATAAGTTAAATCAGAATTATCAGTTGAATCAATTGTTCAAATATCAAATGCTCACTGATTTAAGTTAAATCTAATTCTATGAGCTGTATTAGTTATTCAATCAATTCAAAAATCTTTCACAAATGTTCTATCAAACTGTTGAGTTGATTGATTAAATAATGTGTTATCATTTGAATATGATGCATCATTTAGATATGATGAAAATCATAAATATGTTGCAGTACCTAAAATTGCTAATATAGCTATAATTATAATTAGTTCTATCATTGTAAAAGCTCTTTTTGAATTATTTTCCATAAAAAGAATTAAAAAATAAAATGGAAAGATTTTTCCTTTCAATTTTATTATACATAGTAAAACATACATAAACAAATTTTTCATACTTACTCTTCTTCTGAAAAATATTTAACAAATAATGAATCATGTTCATCTATAACATTACTTTTTCTGGTATATATTTTTTTTGAATAATTAATAATCTTATTTATTACTTCCCTATCAACAGTTCATTTATAATTATTTTCTTTATTTCTTATAATTTTTCAATTAGTATCTCTTACTAAAATTTTTGGTTTATCAGATACTAATGTTTTTATTGTGAATGGTGATAATGTCTTTAAAATATTTGAACTCCCTCATGTTTGAACATATGCATAATATTTTTCTATATTTGAAAATGATTCTTTAGGTAATAATTGTTTATTTCAATAATGCTCCTCCAATTTTTGTACATCATCTGATCAAACTTTAAAAGCAATAAATGTTCAAGCATTACCTATTACAGATTTTAATACTCTATCATCTTTTGTTCTATTTTCTATTAATTGTCATAAATATTGATTTGCAACAGTAATTCAGAAATTGTATTTTCTTGCCTCTGAAAATATATTTTCAAATTCTTTAGTTATAAAATTTTGAAATTCATCAACATACAAAAAAAATGGTTTTCTTTCATTTTTTGGAATTTTCTCTCTTTTAAATACATCATTTAATAATTTTGTAATTAATATTAATCACAAAATCACCATATTTTCTTCTCAGACAGATCATTTAGATAATTTTACCAAAATTATTTTATTACTATTTATTGCATCAAAAAAATTTATTGTTGAATCCTCTTGTCATGTTACATTTTTTACATATTTATTACTTAGAAAAGGAGCAAATTTAGTCCTTATGTGTGGAACAATCTCATCTTTATTCTGCGACTGACTATCTTCTCAAGTCTGATTTTCATGATTAATCCAAAAATTTATTAAATCAATATCTTTTTCAGGATCTAAATAAGAAACTGCATGTGCTCTATATTCTTCTGATTGTAATAATCTAATAATATCATTTAATGTAGGTTTATATAGATCCTTAACTCTCATTATTGTTCTACATACATTTCTTACATAATCTTCAAAATAAGGTCATAATGATTCTCATGAGTCTGGAAACATTTTTTTAAGTAATGACATAAAAGAATTTACAACTTTTGTTTCTTCATGTTCATTTTCTGCTTCTAAAATATTTAATCATACTGATTGTTCTGTATCTCAAAAATCAATATATATTAATTCTTTATAACGATCTTTATACTTAGGATTTCTTGGATCAGGAAAATTTTCCATAATATCATCAATCAAGTCTCAATGTGGATCAATAACACAAACTCAATTTCAGTTATAAATATCCTGCATTATTGCAGTATGCAATAATGTAGATTTTCAAACTCATGATTTTCACAAAGCATAAATGTGACGATATCTTGCATCATTATTTAATGTAAACAGGTTTTCTATTCACCCATAATCATTAATTCAATAAGTTATTTCATCTCCTAATAATTCTTTTTTACTTATAATCAATTCTGCAGGTATTGGAAGTTTCTGAAACAATTGAGTATCTAAATTTTGTATTTTTATATTGTTAGGTATTGGTGGATGAATAATAGTATTTAACTCATGATCTACCATTAAACTTCATTTAGATATAGCTATTGGCAATAGAATTGAATTATAATAATTATATAGAAAGTCTTTTTTCTCATCTAAAAATTGCACTTTAGATTTATCAAATGTAAGACCAGAAATTATATCATTTATTCAATTAATCTTGTTATCAAGGATAGATTCTTTATCTCAAATAAAAAAATATCTTAATATAACAAAATATCATCTAGAAGAATTTCATTTATCCCTTCAAATTAAATCTAAAATATTTTTATCATAAGAAGCTGATTGTTTTTTTTCTTCTTTATTAAATATTCATTTTGCTTCCTTATAATTCTGAATTAATAAATCTCTTTTTTGTATTTTTTCTTTCCAATATCTATTAGCAGGTACAATAGTCATCTGATATCTACTAAAATATCAATCATTTAATCAAGATAGTAAACTTAAAATTGAATGAAAAGTATCTATCTTTCTTGATTTTGATGTAATAATACTAGAATAATCATTTGAACTAAAAATTACAGTATTTTTTCTTAATTTATAATTATCATTAAATAAATATTTTTTTCGTTCATTTTTAATTATTTTATCTTTAATTAATAATGATTCATATTCTACTTCTTGAACAGTAGAAACTGGAAAAATACTTTGTATATAGGTTGTAACTGTTGATATATCATGAATTGGGGTGTTAATATAAAAAATTAATGAATTATACTGTCATTTATATTCAAAACTTATTCATGTTTCCATTCAGTTTAAAAAAGATGGTTTTACTTCTTTTAATCAGTTTCATAATACAAAAATAGATGAAATCTTATTCAATAATTCATCTTCTGATTTTCTTAAAGTTTCTTCCATTCAATATATGTATGGATTTACTGATATTTTAAAATATTTCATTTTTTAAGAACTAAAAGTATAATACACTAATGTTAAAGCAATTATATTATTTATTAAATGCAGATAAATATTTAGAAAGATATTATTATAATAGTAATAAACTATTCATAGAAAAACTGATAATATAAATATTATTAGTGATAAATTTACATGTATACAAGTAAAAAGTATAGATGATATTATTATTGGAATAAGCCAAAAAATTTTTAAGTATGCTATTTTCTCTATAAATTGTCTCATAAATAACCATATTCATCATTGAATTAGATACCTGAATATAAATTCTTCAATAATAGCAAAAATACTTACATATATTAATAAATATAAATATGATTTAGTTATATCTATAGAATTTAATGTCTTTCAGAATAAAATAGTTAATAATAAAGATACTCCCTGAAAAATTATAGGAAGTATTAAATATTTAAATAGATTAGTATTTAAGAACTCGTACATAATAGTATAAGTTTATAATTAATTCATACTATTATTATATATAGTTAACTTTAGATAACAAAAATATTAGGAAGTATTATAATTTTATATATTTAGAGACTTATTATTTTTCATTCACAATTTTTGCTAATTTTTGTGATTGATTATTTTTCATTCACAATTTTTGTTAATTTTTGTGATTGATCATTTTTCATTCACAATTTTTCTTAATTTTTGTGATTGATTATTTTTCATTCATAATTTTTGTTAATTTTTGTGATTGATTATTTTTCATTCACATTTTTTATTAATTTTTGTGATTGATTTTTTATCATTCACATTTTTTATTAATTTTTGTGATTGATTTTTTTAGTTGTAATATTAGAAAATTCTAATATAAAAACTTATTAATATGAAATTAATTAATTTACATTTTACTAATTTTAAAATCATCTAAAGACTTAATTTTAGATTTATAACTCAATGAAAAAATTCATATATTTTTTTCTTTTTCCTCCTCATTAATTTTGATAAATCAATATATAATATCTTCAATCTCATTAATAGTTTTTGAAACTAAATTTTCATCAATTATTTTTTTAAATTTTTCTTTATATAATCAATTATATAAATTAGCCGACCAAATATCATTAATATCTGAAAAATCTCTTAAAAGCAATTCCCTATCTTCATTGAATTCTGATGCAATTAATTTTGGTAAATCTAAAAACCTAATATTTTTTTCAGGTATTAGTTTCATAATTTTATAAACTCATTTTAGACCAGCTAAAGAATCTTTATCAAAGTCATATAAAATATTTATATTTTTTACATTTTTTAAAACTTCAATCCATTTCATTGAAAATGTGTTTGCTCACATCATATTTCAAATACTATTTGTTATTCATGCTTCATCTAATGTTAATTTATCGACTTCTCCTTCACAAAAATATATTGTTTCTTTTCAATTTATATCTTCTTCATTATATAACAATCATGATCAACTATCAGGTATATTTATAGATTTATATTCTTTAGTTTTTGCATATAAATCTCTCATTTTAATTCATATAATATCTTTTCATACTTTCATTGGGAAAAATACTCTTTTTTTGTAGGTCTTTCAATTATGTAAGACAATTCAAGTTCTTGCATTATTTTTTAGTAGAGTACTTTTAGATATTCATCTTCATTCAAAATAATCCAGAATTCATTTAGAATAATAATTACTTAACTTACTAAATTTAATTCAAAATGTTTTTCTTCTAAATAATATTGATTTTTCAAGTTTCTCTTGCTTTATTCTGTTTTCCTCAGCTATTTTTTTTATTTCCTTTAAATATCTATCATTAATTTTTATATCTTCTTTATAATCATTATTTATTCAATAATAATTGTTGAACCATTTGAAGGTTTGAATTTTTGCCTCATTATCACTCAAATGACTGAAATAAAAAGACTTAATAAAATTAAACGGTTTTCAGTTAGGCATCTCAATATTAAAAGCTCAAACAATATTTTTTCTCCTATCAAACCTATACTTAGTTGAAAAATGTCAATCAAGTGAAATCATCGTTGAATTATTTCTTTTATCTAATTTTAAATCTCATCTAGAATCAAGAATTAATAATATGTTTTCAATTGGCTCTTGGTTTATTGTACTTGCATCAAGTTTTATATACATATATACTATTATTAAGCAATTAATATGTATGTACAACTAAGAAACAAAAATTGATTCATAATAAAAAAAAAATGAGAATTAATTCTCATTTTCAAATTTTATTATTGTATCTCAAGTCTTTAAACATCAAGTATTAGGATTAAAATCAAAATATCATTTCTTATAATTTTCTTCATAATATGGATAACTTTCAACTAATGAAATATTTGCTTCAATTAATTTACCTATTATTATATTAAAAGAGGGTGTAAATGGGCAATAATCGTTTATAATAGATTTTTTTTGTTTTACTCAAGATGTATTAATAACTTCTTCAATAATTGAATCCTTTACTCAATCACCATCAATATCATTACTATAAATCTTATTAATAATTTTATCTTTATCAATTTCTCATGTTATCCTAAAACTTTGTAATGTATCTTTTTTTACTACACTTTCTAGTGATACTTCTCATTTAAATCATCAATAATAATTATTATAAGTATTTAGAATAGAGACTAAAAAATCTATAGTTCTTAAATTTGGAGACAATCCTCTTAAAATAAATTCTTCTCAATCTAATTTTGTTTCTTCAATTTGTATTCATCTAGGGATTAATCACTCTAATTCTTCCTGTAATCAAAATAGATCAGGAGCTTTAATTGATTTAAATTTTTCTAAATAGTCGTTATGTTCAGACAAAATATTTTCAACATAAGAATATTTTTCGTTCTCAGTTTCTTTTTGTCTTATTATTAATTCTAATGCTTTATTCTTTCATTCATAAGCAAGTATTATATTTTCTACATACCAAGAATATCAAATTATTCAAATTAGAAATAGTAGAATTACTATTTCTTTTGGTTTAAATCTTAATGAATTTAAAATAAAATCAATTAGCTTCATAAGATATTATTATTGTCAAAAATTAAGATTATCTCATCAATTTGTGTTCTTATAATCACTGTCAGTAGCATCTTTAAGTTTCATATTATAATCTCAAGAATCAATTTGATCTGCTCATTGTTGTAAAAACTCTGAAACTGTAGAATTAGATGAATCCCCTGCAGCATCAAGTCATAATAGGTGTATAGCACCAAATAAAACATTTATAATTATTAATGATAATGCGATATATTTTGCTGATGATTTAGACCTATCTACCCTCTTTTTTTGAGCTTGTTCATCTCAAAGTCAAACAGCATTTAATACAAACATTGAAAAGATAAATATAGCTCCTCATCCTAATGCAACAAGATTACCAATCATAATATATAAATTAATTCATTGCAATAATCAATCTAATCAAGAAGCTAAAATTACTCATTGTAGCATATTATTAATTTATTAAAATTTAAAATAATTATTTACAATAATATTATATTATGCTAAAACAGAAAAAACAAATTTTTAATTATCTATATAAATTTTTCTCTATTTTATATTCATCAAATAAATTAAATAGTATCAATATATTTTTATAATAACTAAAATAATTTATATAGTTTTCATTAAAATTTTTATTAGTCATTATAAAAATTTTATAATTATATTCATATTTAATATTTTGTAAGTTTTCTGTGCTATTAATTGATACTCAAAATGATAAAGAATATTTTTTTAGAATATTTAATGAATATGAATTAAAGATTTCTCATATAATTATAATTTCTTCAATCTTGTATTCAGATATAATTTTTCAAAGAATAATTAAAATTTCATTTATTATTTTTACATTATAAATTGTAATTTTTACATTATTTAAAATAATTTCTTTGGGATATACAAATTTTAATAATGAAACCTCATTAGTAATAGATTTCTTAATTCATATTTTATAATATATGTAATATAAAATAAATTCTTGTAGTTCTTTTTTTTCTAATACTAATGATTCATTTTCTTCAATATATTTTATATATTTAACAAGAAGGTCATTAATATTTATTAAATTTTTTTCAATTTTTAAATTAAAAAATTCTTTATATTTATTAGAATATTTTAGAAACTTTTGTGTATCAATAATAAAATATGTTCTATTATTAAATTTCATAAAATTTAATTTATAGTTATTAAAAATATTCTCATTAAAATATTTTAATAAAATATATTGAATATAATGAATTTCTCATTTTTCTATAATTTTATTTAGTCGATATTTAAATACTGATTCCTTACTACTAAAAACTTTAAAAGTTTCTAATATTTCAATTCAAAACTCTCTAGTTAAATTTACATTAATACTTTTCATTTTTACTTAGTCATAAAAATAATAATTCTTGATATCATGAAGTAAAATCCTTTGGGTCATGATAAATAAATTGAATATCATTAAACTGTCATAATTTCATATTAGTTCTTACTTCCCTATCTAACATTAAATCTGAAAAATCTAAAATTGAATTGTTTAACACTCATGGAATATACTTATTACTTATCAAATTTGTAAAATCTAACTCACTTCCTGAAAAAATTCATTCTTCAATATCTCAATTTAATTTTTTTAATTTATATATGTAAAATTGATGATTATAAAAATAATCAATTTTATCATGTAGTAAATCAAAAAATATATAATTTCATTTCAATAAATTTTCTTGTTTTTCTCAATCTATAATTAATTCTTTATTACTATCATTAATAGAATAATTATTTCAAAAATAATTATTATTATTAAAAAAATATTTACTTCTTTCAATTAATAAGTTCATATTATTTCATATAATGAATCATTGTAAATTTATTACAGAATCAAATATATTTGGTTCTAAGCAAATTAAATTAAAATCCTTTCAGTCAATTTTTTTTGAGTTTATATCAAACAAATAATAGCATTTTTGTAATCATATAGTTAAATCTTTATAATTATTAGATGTATTTCAAATATCAGTTTTTATTAATGGATTTTTTTTATTGTCATATTTATTTACAATTACTGGTTTGATTACACTTACAGAATAATATAAATCAACTAATTTATTTTTATCCATTAAATTAATATTATTATATCATTCAACTGTATGATAATCATGTAAATATAAGTCTGACAACTCATTATTAGATAAATAATCATTATATAATTCCACTTCTGAAATAATTTTTTTATTATTAAAAACAAATTTAATAGTATAAAAAAAAGAACTTGATATTGCTATCAAAATAGAAGTTAAAAGAATAACTACTGTAAGTTCAATTAATGTAAATGCCTTAATATCTCTTAGTATCATATTTAGTTAATTAAAAATCCTATTCCCTCTTTATATTTCAAAATCTTAACTTTTTTATCAGCTTTTACAAAATAGCAATCAATTCACTTAATTAATACTATTGATCATGTGCTTGAAAATTGGTCAGAAAAATCAAAAAATCATTCTTCTGGACAGTTATAAAGTAATTTATTCTTTTTAACACAAGCATATAGATACAAAATATTATATCATTGTTCATTAAAGAAATTAATCAATTCTAAATTTTCATTTCAGTATGTTAGCATTTCTCAAAATGTAATATTCATATGATTTCCTATTTCATTATTGTTTCAAATATTTTTTATATTTTCAACATTAATATTATCATTTATAAGATTTCTTGTATTTAATTCATTCCTATATAGAACTTTTTCTTTATTTATATCTTTATTATTATGATTTAATAAATAAAATAAAACCAAAATTAAGAAAAATAAAAAAAAATAAATTATTATTATTTGTATTGCATTAAAATTCTTCATAGATTTTTGAATTGAAAATTAAAAACATAAAAAAATAATAGTTAGAACCTAACTATTATTATATATATAAATAATTAAATAAAAATTATATATTAAACAAAAATCATTATTTGTAAAAAATATATATAATGAAAACTAGTACAGAGATTACTAATATTGCAATTAAAATAGTTTTTACATTATCAATTTTTTTTAGTTTTTCTATTTCTTGTCTCCTACTTTTTTCTATAATCGTATCATTATCAATTTTTTCTAATTCATTATAGTAATCCATGTTTTTACTATTGGAAATTAATTTAATATCTCAGGTTACTGAATCGATAGATATGGATTCATTGTTAATGTGCTGAGATAATAAATTTTTTAAATCATTTAATGAAATCTCATTTCAGTTTTGTAGTCTTTTTGAAAGACTTATTAAATTTAATAATAATTCATTTTGACTTCTAGTAATTTTATCATATCTATCTGATAAAAAATATACCTTTTCTAATTTCTTAGTTTCAATTTTTAGTTCACTTTGTAAATCTTCAATTTTTGATTCATATTTAACTTCAATTTCTCTAATTTTATCATCATACTTACCTGTTAACTCATTTTTTAAAAGTTTTTCTTCATTTTTTTCATTTTTTAATTCTTCAATTGTTGATAATAATTGATTTATATATGGAGTTTTCAAAAAGTCATCTGAATTAATATCAAATTTTTTAATTTCTTCATTTATTATGCTTTTTTTTGACTCTTCCCCATTAGTTCTTTCAACTTTAGTATTTTCAACTTTAGTATTTTCAACATTGAAATTAGTTTCATAATCATTATTTATGGAAAACTTTGTTTTATTCTTCTTTAAAACCTCAAGAAAATCATTATCATCATAATAAATATTTCTTCATTGTTTCTTTTTCCTTATTTTATCCTCACTAGTATTTCTTACATTGTAAAATGTCTTTAAAGAAATTCAATATTTTGTGGCAATTTCTTCTGGATTTTTATAACTCATATAATAATATTAAAAACTATATAAATGTATTATAATAGCAATTAAAATAATTGCAAATTTTACATTGTAATTACTGTATTAGTAATATTACTACAGTATATGTTAATTCTTTTCTATTATTACAATGTTTATACTGTAATAATAAATAGTATTACAAACAATGTTACATTATCAATAAAATAGTATTAACATTATTTACTATTTTGTAGGAATAAAAGTAATTTTATTCTTCAGTAATAATAAACATCATTACTGTAATATATAATGTAATAATTATAGTTAGGTAAAATAAATTTTATGCTCTTACAGTAATAAGAAAAACTTTATTTGAATAAATATAATAATATGTAAATAATACTGTATACTTAAATGTATAAATATTGTAATCTTAGTATTCATAAATTAAAAATACATAAATAAGATAATCCTTTTATAATGTGTATTATTAATGTATAATAATTCCATTAAATGTGATAATGATACATATAAACAAATATATACTGTAATCATTACATTATATTTATTGAAATATTACAGTATATTATTTATTACATACAATGTAATAATACATAATTTTTACATTATTTACAGCAACTATTATCTAAATAATTAAAGTTACAATGTACTTTCAGTACTTTTTATAAAAAAATACATCTATCTTTAAAAATAGATTGTAATTCATTTATTGTAATAATTCATAAATCATTATAATTAATTTTTAATATTTTTTGTCTTAAATTAGCTATATATATTTATATAAATATTGTTTACAATTATTGAACATACAAAAAACTTTATACTGTGTACAACTTTCTACTGTAAATATGGTGTATCAAACTACAGTAATTAAATTATTACAGTAATATAATAATTATAACTTTTCAATATTTCAGTAGTTATAAAATAGTTACATTTTTACATATTATTATTACAGTATAAGTTACAAAATATTACTTTATATATGTAATGTTAGTTTTTACACTATCAGAACTTTATAATTAGATAATTATACACCCTTATAGCTCAATATACTATAATTCTAGATTAAGCATAGGAATATTTAGATTATTAATATATTAGTTTTTGATATTCATAATGTAAATAATTATATAATAAATGTAAATACTGTAAATTACTATAGGGGATTAATACTCATTAGATATATTATTAAATAATTATTATTTTATATGTAATTACAATTATTACATTTTTCTAGTATTTGTTATTTTATTAGTACCATAGTATAATTATATAAATATTTATTTAACAAAAAATATGAATAAAAATATATTTATTGAGCTATTAGTTAATATAACTAGTAATATGGAATGAATTACTGATATATATGCAAAATGAGATGATAAGCTATCCATAAGGATTCATTGAGAATTATGATTTAAATTTAATAATTGAAATTCAGAAGAGAAAACTATGGATATATCAAATGTAGTAATAAAAGAATTTTTACTTGAAAATTTAAAAAGATTTGAGTTACAATATGTAGATTTCGTTAAGTTAAGATGTTTTGATTTTAGGTATAAAATATGAGATTTGAACTTTAGAGTAAATGCATCCTTTTCAACCTGAAAATTATTATTAATATTTAGAATTATAAATTCTAAAATAATTAATTTAAATAATCTTTGACTAGATTTACACTATCTTAAATGAATACTAAATGTACATCAATGATTATTTTTAGTATCATGACCTACATGATCAGGGAAGAGTACAACATTATCATCTATAGTAGATTATTATAACAAAAACTACAATAAACATATATTAACACTGGAAAATCCAATAGAACAAATATACATTGATAATAAATCAGTTATTCACCAATTAGAATTATGAGATGATTTTTTATCTTTTGAAGAATGAATGGAAAATATTTTGAGACAAGATCCAGATATTATTGTAATATGAGAAATAAGAAATAAAATAACATTAGATATTGCTTTAAAATTAGCAGAAACAGGACATTTAGTATTTTGAACAATACACGGAAAATGAGCAAACTGAGTAATATGAAAAATCATTAGAATGTATAATAGTGAAAAACAAATTTCATGAATGTTAGCTGATGTATTAATCTGAGTACTATATCAACAAAAGTTTATTTTGAAGAATAACAATACTATTATATGTTTAGAATCATTATATAATACTGAAGAAGTAAGAGCATGATTAATTCAATGAAAATATAGTGAATTTAAATCAAATATGCAAACATCCTATGATAAATATATGACTACTATGGAACAATATCTTGAAAATTATATCAATGATAAATACAAATTAACTTGAGAAGAGTATGTTAATATTAAGAATAAGATTAAATGATTATAATAAAAATTGATTTACATTAATTGAATTGATAGTTGTAATCACTATTTTATCAATATTATGATCCTTTAGCATTATTAAGTATAGTGATAATGAAGTTGAAAATTATTTAGCTGAATATAAAAATCAGGTTGTAAATAGAATAGATAATTTATATAAAAAAGCTTTAATTGGTATTAATTGGCATTATGAAAATAAATGAATTACAGATACTGATTATTTAAAATTTTATTGTGATGAAACTAATAAAACATTTTATGCATATATTTGTGATGAAATTAACAGCTTTACCCCAGAATTTAATAATTGTAAACAAATAGATTTCCCTACTTTAAATAATATTGAATATTGAAATATTCTTAGTAGATATACAAAAAAAGATATTGAATTTAATCATTGTATGTACCTAGATGAATGAAATAATTATTACAGTAATTGAAGTTTTTATATTACAGTATTTACAAAGTTTCCAAATTGAAGTTTACAAACATACAAAGAAAGCCCTACAAATTCGAAAAACAACTTAAATGATGATACAATTGTAAAAAATGTAAAAATTAATGTAAAGCATTTTTCAATAGTTAAGGAATTCTATCCGATTTATTTTAAATAATTCTAAATATTAAATTGTTTCTTAGTAGAAATGATAAATTATTTACTATTATTAAGAAGCATGAAAATATTAGTTTATGCAGAAAAATTATCTGATGGTATAGAAATTGCAAAAAACTTATCTGTAAATAATGAAATATCAATTTGTAACTGAAAAGCAATATGTAAATGATATGATTGAAATGATATAACTGTTTTTTGGTGAATAGGACATTTCTATTTATTAAAAACTCCTATAGAATTAGGTATAGATTTCAATTTAAAAGTATTACCCATCTTTCCTAAGCAAATTGAATTTAAAATCGATAAAAGTCTTGATAATAAAGAAGTACTACGTAACAATGCAGTTGACTTACTTAAATCAGAAAATTATGATTTATTAGTTTTTGCATGAGATGCTACAAAAGAATGATTAATTATTTTAGATAGGTTATACAAAATGTCCTGATCTAGTATTCCTATTGAATATATATGGAGAGGGGATAATTCAAAAAGAGAAATTAGAACATTATGGAAAAATAGATTAAAATGAAGTGATAAATTAATTAGTTGAGAAATAATTAACTGATTAATTGAATCTGCAAATCAAAGATGTATCGCAGATTGGAAATTTTGAATGAATTTTTCTCAATTGTATACTTTATATTATAAAATTATTAAATCGGGATCTGTTAAATTATGAATATGAAGATTATTGCTACCAACTCTAAATATTATTGCAAATAGGGAAGATGAAATAAATACTTTTATTTCAAAAAAATTTTTTAAAATAAAAGTTGATTTTAAAGAATGATTTTCTTGAATATATTTTGAAGATATTGATAATGATGAACGTAGTAATATGTATGATAATACTATTATTGAAAAACTTTGGTTAAATATTATAAATCACAAACAGTGAATTATTGATAATCTTGAGATCAAGTATATTAAGAAAAACCCCTTATTTGGTTTAAATTGTTCTAACATTAACCTTTCAAGAAAATTACAAATTACTCCTAAAAAGATACTTGATTTAATATATGAAATGTATTATATAGATTGAGTAATGTCTTATCCAAAAGTAGAAAGCTATCATGTAACATGTGAAGAATATGAAAATATTAAAAATACGATTTTATTTTTATATAAATATATTCATTTAATACCAGATAAATATAGGGAAGTATTAAATTATATAATAAAAAATGATTTTAAGACTACTATTCCAATAGTAAATGATAAAAAAATTATTGAGTGACATTGAGCATTTCACATAAAGATTACAAAGGAAAAATTATCAGAAAATAATATAATAAAATTAATAAACGGATCAGATAATAAATCAAAAATATTCATAAAAATTTTAAATAATAATCTACAATTTTTTCTACCTAAAGCTATAAATAAAACATATAAAATAATAACAAATATTAATAACAATTCTTTTGTAACAAAAGAATGCTTTTTATATAAAAAATGATTTAAAGTATTAGATGATGTAGAATTATGAATACCCCCTTATTATCTAGAGAAAATAATAGAATGAGATATTATTAATATAAATAAATATACTGAGGAAGAATGAAAAACTATTCCTCCCATTAGAATAAATACAGATAATATTTTACTATATATGAAACACCCAAATATATTTTTAAATTCTTATAATAGCGAAATAGAAGAAGATTTATTTAATATTACCGAAAAATCAGAATGAATATGACACCCCTCAAAAAATCAAAAAATTATTGAAAATATTATTAATGCAAAATACGTAAATTTAATAAATTGAGATTTATTTATTACTGAATTATGAAAAAATATATTGAATATTGTAGATATTAAAGTTAAAGATTTAATAATTTCTGCTAATATAGAAAAAATTTTAAATGATATTGCTTATAATAACAATATCCAGGATATAGCATGATCTGAAATAAATAATTTCATAAAAAATATAGTAGAAAATAAAATTGATAAAAATTTTATTGAAAAATATGAAGATTTAATAAAAATAAATAAAATATTAATTGACTCAAAAAGTCCAGAATGATATAACCTATACCTTAAAGATAATAAAAAATGAACATACTATGTAACATCAGATGATAATTTATGAGAAAATTGATATCCAATATTTTATTCAATTTTTGACCCAATAAAAAAAATGTTTGTTAATAATGACTTTATATGTGATACAAATGAAAAATGTCCTCAATGTAATAATAATATGAAAATATTTAAAAGTCCCAAAAATGATAAATATTACATTGAATGTAAAAATAGAAAGTCATGACTTTGTGATTTCGTATCATTATATGATATAAATAATGATAAAATTATACAATATGAATGTAATTACATCGAAAATATTAAATGTGAAAATTGCTGATGAAAATTGCTTTTAAAAAAATCTCTCAAAGATTGAAATTATTATGCGATATGTAATCAAACTTATGAAAAATGAGAATGTAATTTTATTAAACAATATGATAGAAATACAAAAAAATTAATGTTACCTATTTATATGAGAAATTCTAAACCGATATGAATAAAATTTAAATGAAAGGAATTATATGAAAACAATAAAAGCTATTTCTCTTTAGATTGAGAAATAACTTTTTGGAAAAAAATATGATGAATTGATATAAGTTTTGATATTATAATGGAATTAATTGAAAAGTGAAAAACAAAAAATATAATTAAAGGTTTTACTAGCCAAAAAGGGACTACTTTTTCTGCAAGACTTAAATTATCATGAAACAAAATATGATATGATTTTTAAAAATGATTAAAAATAGCTTCTAATCATTTTAAATTCTTCAGAATACTTTAATTTTTTTTGACTTATTAGTTTACTCTGTTCAATATAATTAATATTATTTAATAATAATTTTAATTTATATTTATTTTCTTCAGTTGTTATACAAAATAAAATATCTAAAACATTATTTATTAGCTTGTATAATTCTTCAAATTCTTTTAGTTGATATAATACAAATGTATTAATTTTGTTGTAGAAAATATCATATAATAAATAAAAATGAGGGTCATTATAATCTCATCATAATAAAGTTATAATATCTTCTATTGTTCAATAATATTCATCTTTTTCACTACAAGTAATTTTTTCTATTATATCCTCTGAAATACCTCATTTATTTTCAGTAGGATTATCTCAATTATAGTTAACAATTTGCAATACCTCTATTTCTGAAGAATAAGGTTTATTTAATAATCACATCAATTTATTAATTGATTCATCTGAAATATAACTTTTTGATATATGTTTATCTGTTGATAATCATTCATATAATATCTTTTTTAATGTATCTTGATCTGCTCATTTATTATTTATATATATTTTATGTAACAACTTATAAACAGCAATATTATTTACTAATGTATTATAATTTTTAAACTTATATTCCATAATATCTCAATAAATATATGATGAATAGATAATTCTTACAGAATATCAATAATAATCAGTATTATAAATTTTTTCTAAAAATCTATTTATTAAATAATATAGCAATTGATTATAGTATTCATCATGGTAATTACTTTGTATTAAAAAATAAATATTTGATCATTTAAAATCGATCATCCAAATAATATTTAAAATTACTAAGTAATATTTTAAGGTTTTAATTTTTTCATTATTTCAATTATATCTCATAAGTCAATAGTATATATCACTCATAAATAATTGTTTTGATCTTTCAATATTATATTTATCAGCATCTTTAGACATTAATTTATAACTCTCTATAAAAACATATCTAAGTAATGGTATGTTTTTATATTTAATTTTATTGAATGATGCTGATAATTTATAAATTATATTATTTTTTCAAGTAGAAAAAGGCTCGTTTATAAATTTAATAATTTTATCTACATCTGAAAAATTAGAACTATTTAAAACTTCATTAGTGAAATTACTTAGTAAATCATCCTCAATATCTAATAAATAATTGTTTATTTCTTTATTTAATAAATTTAATTTTTCTATTACCATATTAATAATTTAAAGAATATATAGTTTTTAAAATAAAACTAGATTTTATATTTATATCGTTTCAATATTTTGTTAACTTATACATTGTTATATTTAAAACTCATGGTTGTTTTTGTTGTTTCATATAATCTGTAAAAACACATTCCTCTCAGGGAAGATTATCGAGTGAACAAAAATTATAAGAATTTCAACTAAACTTATTCAGCTCAAATCATTTATAAATTTTTAAACTTATTTTTGAAGTACTTAAGTTGTTATAAATAATATCATCATTAACCAAATCTGTAATTAAAGAAGTTGTAATTTTATGAAGTTGTGAGGCATAAACAAAATAAATATTTACTACTAAATTTTCTCTATCTACAATTGTTAATATTTTATAATTATCATCAAATAAATTATCATTTATATCATCTATACACTTTCCTAAATCAAATTCATCTTCTATTATAGATTTATCTAAATCTGATATATATTGATTTGTATCATATGGCAATTTACAATTTCAAGGATTATTTAGGGAGTAACTATGTAATCAATATTCATCTCTTATAACATTTTCAATAACATCTCTCAGATTTTTACGATATTTATTTTCAAAATCATATTGAGTATCATTTAAATCTACTAAAGATTTATAAGTATAAAATGATAATGACTTATTACTAATCAAAAATTCTTCTTTTAATTTAATTGATTCATTTATGATAAATTTTTCATTTCATACTTTTTTTATATTAACCATCAAGTAGGGAAATTGTGCAAATGCAGTTGATATTATAATAGAAAATATTGTTATAGAAACTACTAACTCAATTAATGTAAATGCTTTATTATTTCTTTTCATATTAATTATTACTTATATTAATGAACAAAAAATGTTTGCATATATATTCAATTCTCTGTAAATAAATAGTATCTAAATATTTTTTCTTTAATATCATTATTAATAAATTCAATTTTTTGTTCAATTGGATATCATGTTTTAGAATAAATACATGTAGATAATAATGGAATTGTATTAAATGCATTTTTATAAACTAATTGTTTTCAATTAACTTTTCAAACATTACAGTCTACTAGTTCAAGCTTATATTCTTCTTCAAGTCATCATTCATTTTTTACAACAAATCAAAATTTTGAATGACACAAATCTCATAATCCAATTCAATCAGTTATTTTATTATTACAACTTCATCAATTCAATATTTCATAATTGAAAGTAAAATAAACAGAATTTTCAAATATTATTTTTTGTAATGATTTAAGTCATAATGTAACATCTGAAAATTCTGTTTGATTATTCTTTAATTCAACAGAATCTTCATAATATGATAATAAAAAATTTCAAAACATTAAAATAACTATACTAGAAATTGCAATTCATATAACCAATTCTATTAGAGTAAATCAACTTGTATTTATCATTAGATTTTAAATAAAATATTATCAATTTCTTTTATTTTTCTATTTGATAGTATTTCATCAGAAAAATGATTCTCATTATTATTAATTAAAAATACTGTAGAATCTTTAATCTTTATAATTTTTTCTTCTTTTCATTCTCAAATATTCAATTTCTTTAATTCTAAAAAGAATACCTTTTTATTTAAAGATTTAAATCTATCTCTATAACTTTGAACAATATTTAATATAACATCTTGAGAATTAATTGTATTTTCTTGGAATGTATCAATTAAATATGAAATTGACTTATCATTATTTAGTAATGTTAATTCTAGTATACTATCATTCATACAAAGGGTAATTAAAATTAAATAAATAAGTTTCTCTGACTGAAAAACAAATTTTTTTCTTACAATTTTTTTCTAGTAAATAGTATGTTTCAACTGATGCATTTATCAAACCTTCTTTATACATACCATCAATATATTTTAATTTATAAAGTAATTCTGAAAAATCATTATTTTCAGAATTATTTTCACTATAGTTTACTTTTTGCAATCTTGAATTTAAATTGTTTAAGTATTTTGTAGTATTTTCAGTATAATCTTTTAATGATAAATTATTTTGATTTCATTTATATATAAAAATATAACTAATTATTACTACAAGAAAAACTAATATTAGAAGAATTGAAATGAAAAGTATTTTTTTATTCATATATATTATTTTTTTCAAGAATTATTACTAGGTCATTACATAATCAAACTAATAATTGCCTAATCCTTTCTGAAACAACAAATTGTTTATCTCAAATACATAAAGCAATTTCTCTATATGTCATATCATTTTTAATTCATTTAAATTGTTTTTGAAGATAATCTTTTATTAAATATGACATCAATAATAGTAAATTTTCTGCTTCTAATAAATCTTTGTAAATATCTAAATCAATAATATTTTGTTCAAGGGAAAAAATTTTTCAAGCATATTTTATCTTATTTCAAAATATAATTCTGAAAACAATAGGTGTTAATATAACCTTGTTTCAATCGCATCAATAATTTTTTAATAAAACTTCATCAAAAGCCCCCCAAAAAACTTTTCCTTCTTGAAACAACAAAAAATAATCTCTAAGCTCTGTTGATGTTAACAAATTTGAATCGTTTAGTAGCATGTATTTATAATTTTTTTAATTATTAATTAATCTCAAAAGTTATTCATATGGTATACTTTTATATTTCAAACTGAATCATATTCTTTTTTATTCCAGCTATAATCATCTTTAATTACAATACTTTTTTCTAAATTATCTTCATAAGAACTTATTATATTACTAATATGTCAGTTTCAACATATTTTTTCCTGCAAATATGCTAATATATATATGTATATTGGTGATAAAATTGAAATTAGAATAGCAACAGCTATATTTCTTAACATTTTTTTTGTTAACATATTTTGTTTTAATTAATTAAATTACATATAAATTATACATAGTATTTAAATATTTTAACCTTTTATTTAACGAATAAGATGTTATATTTTTATAATTTTTTCACTTATTTTACTTTAATAAAGTTGGGGGACTAATGTTAACATCTTTAATTGTTTGTTCAATTAGTTCACTATTATATGATTCTGAATATTTTTTTCAGGTATTTATAATCCAAACATAAACTCATCCTGCTAAAAATCAATAAAACAAAAATCAAATAATAATTCTAATAAGTATTTCTCGGTATTCTTTAACTTTTCATTCTTCATTAATAAATATAAGACTAACAGATATAAATATTATGGAAAGTAATGCTACTACTGAAACTATAAATGAAACATATTTTAATAATTTTTGAATGTAAAAAGTTAAGTCTTGTCAATTTGATGAATTATTTCAAAATCAAGATTCAACTAATAAACCTGAAGATACTTGTATTTTTAATTTATCCTGATTTAAGTCATTACTAGTCTCGCTAATAGTTTTTTGAATTTCAATATTTCATGAATCTCAAAAATTATCTATAGCATAAATATTTATTGGTATAAATAATAATATTCAAATTAGAAATTTTTGCATTAATTTTAAGTTATAAATATTATATAATATTATTATATATATATAAATACTGTAAAACAATTTTTTAAATCATTTTTTTAATTTTAATTACTACACCAAAGTGAGATATACCCCCTCTATTATGTTATAAATTATATTTTAAAACCTCTCTTTTTCCTTTTAATTATGCTTAAAACAATGGTTAAAATTTATTTTTTCATTATTTACAAGCATTATATACCTTATTATAAGTATTTCTGAACCTTTTTTTTATAATTTTTTTAATTTAACCACTTATTTATTTTTTATTAAATATTCCTAATAATATTTAATTTTAGATAAGTGTTTATATTCATAGATGATAAAATTTTTTAAATAAAATTTTTTTGTTAACTTATCATAAGCCATATAAATTAAATTACAATCCCTTATTTATCCTAATAATAACTAAAAAAAGTATTAATCTTTATTAAACATTTTTAAATATTTTATTTTTGCTAATAAAACTTAAAATAGTTTTACCCCCTTATTATAAGGCTTTGAAATATATTTGTAATATGAATTTTTTTATTAAATTATTAAACATTTTATGGTACTTATACAATTTCTAAAAATTATTCCCATATTTTAGATGTTTATATTGTACTTAGAATGATATATAAATTTTTTAAAGTCATATTTAATATTCAATATTTTCTTGCAATAAAAAAATAGTATTAATATACTACTTTAATTTATGTATTTTTTTAAAATCTTTAATTCACCTATATCATTCAACTCTATTATTCCTCAATGCATTATACCATTCAATATACTTTCAATCTAACTCCTTAAATTTTGAGAAAGGTAAAAATTTATTTCAATTAATTAAAGGCTTTATATTTTCCTCATACATTAAATCTATTGTAATTTTATTCCAAATTCTACTTGTAGGAATATATAATCCATTTTTTTTAGAGAAGTCAGATACAGAGTCATATCATGATTTGCCAATTAATAAAGCCGTATACCATGACAATAGTTCACCTTTTTGTTTTCTGAACCAATTAATAAGTGGTAATCTATTATTTTCAACATACTTAATAACATTAGTTCTATAAAACTCATCAATCTTTTCTTTTGTGAAAGTATTAGCTTTTCATTTTAATAAACCTTTTTGTTCTCTAAAATCTTTTACATTTTTGTATCATTCAATTTTTCACCTATTTAATACTCAAATAAATCACCAATATTCTCATCATTTTTTTTGAAACCAGCTTGTAATAGGAAATTTATTATCTTTTATAAAAGGCTTGATATTTTCATCAAAAAAAACATTGATAGATTCTCTAGTCCACTTAATTTTTTTATCAGTTAATCTTTTGAGGTTATATGCTTCACAAAATGCATTCACTGTAGGATATTTACTTGTTTTTCAATATGCTAATGCAATATAAAAAGATACATACCCATTTTCAAATAACTGTTTATATGATGGAAAATAACCATCATCAACCAATGGTTTTATATTTTTTTCATAATATATTTCAACTTCTTTTGAATCCCATTTGTATAAATTTTTCATTCTTTTTTTATTATTTTTATATTAATTTAATATAATTTAGTATTTTATGTATTTTATCATTTTTTTCAATTTTTCTTTATTTTAATATAATAATACATTTTATGAATAAGTGCAAATAGAAATTATTAACATAAAAATTATTAAATTTTTAATTTGGCATAATCTAAATTTTGGTGGAGAAACTAAAATTAAGCAAATTTAGTTATAATTCTATAAAGCATATAATTGTCATCTTTAAATCACCTTAAATCACTAACAAATCTTTGAATTCTAGAGTTTAATCATTCAGCAAAAGCATTAGTAAATCCATTATTAAAATAATTCATAATTCTTCATAAATGATTTTGAATCATCCTTCAAGAATTTTGCATTTCTATTATATTTTCTAATTTTGAAATTTTAGTAAACCATTCTTGAAAAGATAAAGCATTTATTTCTTGATCAAATATATCAAAAAGATCAGATATTATTTCGTAAGAATATATAATATCTTGAAACTCTTTTAATTTTTTAATTGTATTCCATCTATTTTTTTGTGTATTATTCCAATCAGTCTGTCTTTTAAAGAGTTGATATCTAAGTCTTGTTACCAACTCTTTTTTTGTTTCAGAATACATATTACTTAAACTATATTTTTTAGGCTCATACTTTATTCTTTCTATTTTTGCCTGTGTTTCTAAATCTAATTGCTCTTTTATTATTCTAGTTTAAATTCTTGTTCTTACTGCTTGAATGTCTCATAATACATTTTTCATTACATGAAACCTATCAACAACTTGTGTTGCTTGTGGAAATAATTCTCTAGCTATCCATTCCATACTACTTGCCATATCCAAAGCTATTTCTTTTACTATTAATCTATCTTCTAATTTTGTTTTACTTCTTACTAAATCACTAACTACTTTTGATTTAGTTCATGGTATTATTCAAACTAAACTTTGCTTTAAATCGGGGTTTGTAAATATAGTATATACTTCTCAATTTATATTCTTATCATCTATACAAAGTCTAGATCAAAGCTTATTTTTATTAAAATATCATTCAGTTTTTAATTTTGAATATTTTGATATATATTGTTCTCTACAAGTATATTTTTTTCATTCAAATAGCTTT
>Ga0247840_10002089_pt1 | contig 36379 bp, 33 predicted proteins | sample LaCruzMarch2015__FD_192404 | JGI IMG/M metagenome (GOLD analysis project Ga0247840, IMG submission 192404) | Freshwater microbial communities from meromictic Lake La Cruz, Castile-La Mancha, Spain - LaCruzMarch2015_17m | ecosystem: Environmental > Aquatic > Freshwater > Lake | place: Spain...
AGTGAACAATCCTCTCGAAACCGTCTGTTGCTTGAATTAATCCCTTTCTCATGGCTTATTCACCTCCCTTTTCGTCTTTGCCGGGTTCATCGGGCAGCTTTGGTCCATGCAGGATATAATGGAGGAACGACCCGGCCAACACGCCGCCCGCCGCCAGCAAGGCCAGGGGCTTCAGCATGTCCTTCCAGACAATGATCGAGAAGGGAACCGAAGGATCTCGTGGCAAGTTATCATAAACCTTGGCCTTCTCGTCCAGGACATAGAGGACATGGGTCCCGCCGACAAATTTATCGCCATAAACATTGGCGTCGCCCCCCAGCTCCTTTACCCGGGCGTAAGCCTTTTTGGTCATGACGTCCTTCCTGCCGATGGTCAAGGCCCCCGTCGGGCAGGACTTGACACAGGCAGGCGATTCGTCGCCCCGCAGGCGGTTGTAGCAGAGGTCGCACTTATAAATCTTATCCGTCTCCCGGTTGTAGCGGGGGATATCGAAGGGACAGGCGGATACGCATTCCTTACAGCCGATGCAGCGGGAGGAATTCAATCCCACCGTTCCGAACTCCGTGTGGTGGAGGGCGCCGCTGGGGCAGACCTTCACGCAGGCCGCATCGGTGCAGTGCATGCAGCCGTCCTTCCGGAAGAGCCATTTAAAGGCCCCCTTGTCGCTGGTGTACTCCTGGAAGCGGATCAGGGTCCAGGTGTTCCACTGCAAATCCGGGGGATTTTGATAACTGCCCCACTGTTTCGTTTTCAGCCCCGGCATTTCATTCCATTGTTTGCAGGCCACCTGGCATCCCCGGCAGGCCGTGCATTTTGTTGTATCAATCAGCTTTATTAATTCTTTTTCCATCAGCCTATTCTCCTATATCTTTTGCACGTTTACCATGAATGCCTTGTACTCGGGGCAGAAGGTATTGGCGTCACCGACCGTGGGCGTCAGGAAGTTGGTACTGTCGCTGCCGTCCTTGGGGAAGAGCCACCCGTAATTGAAGGGCAGGCCAACCTGATGGACCGTTTTGCCTTCGATCTGGAAGGGCTTGAACCGCTTGGTCACCATGGCCACACATTCTACCGCCCCCCGGATGGAGGACACCTTCACCTTCGCGCCGTTCCGGATGCCCAGATCTCTGGCCAGGAGGTCGCCGATCTCGACGTACAGCTCCGGCATGGCTTCGAGGAGCCAGGCCTGCCAGCGGGTAAGCGCCCCGGAACACCAGTGCTCCGTGCATGAGTACGTTGTACAGACATAGGGGAATTTAGCATCCGCATTGGCCACCTTGTCGAGATCGCTCTTGAAGATCTCGATGGCCGGGTTGATCAGTTGACCGGAAAGGGGATTCTTGGCCAGGGGGCCTTCCAGGGGCTCGTAGTGCTCCGGGAAGGGACCTTCGACCATGCCGGGACCAAAGAGGGCGCCCAGACCGTCGGCCTTCATAATGAAGGGATATTTCCCCTTCTCCTTGTCCGCCTGGGGTGGCCAGGGGCCGTCAGGGACATCGCCCACCCATTTATCTCCTACCCATTCCAGGAGTTTACGTTTGGGGTTGTAGGGTTTGCCGTTGATATCGCAGGAGGCCCGGTTGTAAATGATCCTCCGGTTGACCGGCCAGGCATAGGACCAGTTGGGATAAAGTCCGAGGCCCGTAGGATCGTCTTTCCCCCGCTTGGCCATCTTGTTCTCGCCGGTGGCGGTGAAACTCCCCGCCATGACCCAGTTGCCGCTCGCCGTAGCGCCGTCGACCTGAAGCATCCCGAAGGTCGGGACAAGCTGGCCCTTCTTGAATTCCGTCTTGGTGCCCGCGGCCTTGTCCTCGATAACCGTATCCTTGAGGAAATAGCCGTTGATCTGCTTGGATACCTTCAGGGAGTCCATTTTGCCATTCTTGTCCGTATAATCCCATTTGAGGTTGAGGATCGGTTCTGGATGGACGCCGCCCTCCTTGGCATAAAGCGCCCTGACGGCGGCCATGATTTTTATTGTGATCTCGCCGACGGGAATCCCGTCGCCGGGGGCCTCGGCAGCCTTGTACTTCCACTGCACCCAGCGGCCGGAGTTGCTCTGGCTCCCTTCCTTCTCCATAGAGGCGGAGGCGGGAAGGAGAAAAACCTCCGTCTTCACCTTCTTGGGATCCACGCCGGGTCCCTTCCAGAAGGAGTAGGTCTCATTGTTGAAAATATTCTCGCCTACCATCCAGTCTAACTTCTCAAGAGCCTTCCGAACCTTGTTCGTATTCGGGGAGCTTACCGCTGGATCTGTGCCGACGGCAAAGAGGCCTTTGATCTTTCCTTCATACATCTTATCGAAAAGGTGCATGAGGGAATAGTGTACCCCATCGTCAAGTTTGGGCATCCAGGAATAACAGAAGCCGTTTTCCGCCGTCGCCTTGTCGTGGAACATGGACTTGAGGAAACTGACGAAAAACTTCGGATAATTCTGGTAATAATTGGCCGATTGGGGATCTTTGGATACCGGGGTGTTCTTCTCCAGATATTTTTCCAGCGTATCGATGGAGGCGGCAGGCATCTTCAGATAACCGGGGAGGATATTGTAGAGGATGGCGTGATCCGTCGAACCCTGGACGTTGGGCTCGCCTCGTAGTGCATTCACGCCGCCGCCGCAGATCCCCATATTTCCCAGGAGGAGTTGGATCATCGACATGGTCCGGATGATCTGGCTCCCCGTCGTATGATGGGTCCAGCCCAGAGCGTAGCATTCCGTCCCCGCTTTGTCGGGGACACCGGTGGCGCTGTATTCTTCATATACCTTCAAGAGGTTTTCCTTGGAGACGCCGGTGATACTCGAGACTTTATCAATGGTATAACGGGAGTAGTGGGTCTTCATCATCTGGAAGACGCAGCGGGGATCGTTCAGGGACATGTCCCGCTTGGGAATACCTTTGCCGTCCTTTTCCAGGACCCAGGTATCCTTGTTATATTTGCGCTTTTGCGCGTCATAGCCGGAAAAAAGACCGTCCTGGAAGGTAAAATCAGGCCCCACGATGAAGGAGGCGTTGGTGTAATTCAGGACATAGTCTTTGAACCATTTTTCGTTACTGACGATATAATTGATCATCCCGCCCAGGAAGGCGATGTCCGTCCCGGAACGTAAGGGGACGTGATAATCGCACCGTGCCGAGGTCCTCGTATAGCGGGGATCGACATGGATGATCTTGGCCCCGTTTTCTTTTGCCCTTAAGATCCACTTGAAGGCGATGGGGTGATGTTCTGCGGCGTTACTCCCCATAATGAGGATACAATCGCTGTTTTTCAAATCTATATAGTGGTTGGTCATGGAACCGCGTCCGAACGACTCTCCCAGAGCCGCAACAGATGGACTGTGTCAGACCCGGGCCTGATGATCGATATAGATCATGCCCAAGGCTCTGGCCTTGACGCTCATGAGCCAGCATTCCTCATTATCGACATTGGAGCTGCCCAAATGGCCGATGTTCTCGCAGCGGTTGACGACCTCGCCCTTGGCGTTGGTCTTAACAAATCCCGCTTCCCGGGTGTCCTTGACGAGGCGGGCGATCCGCTCCAGGGCCCAGGGCCACTCTTTTTCCTCCCACTTGTCGCTCATGGGGGCCCGGTAAAGAACCTTTTTGAGGCGGTGCTTGTTGGCCTCGGTAAGATCGAAGAACCCCGCCCCTTTGGCGCACAGCGATCCTTCATTGATGGGGTGATCGGCGTCGCCCTCGATATTGAAGATCTTTTTTGTTAACCTGTCAACACTGCAAATAAGACCGCAGCCCACGGAGCAGTAGCAGCAGACCGTCGTCACCTGCCGGGCCTCCTTGACGCGGTTCATCTTGCTGAGCTCGTCCGCATAAGCCTGTACGGGGTTCAAGTTGATGCCCAGGCCGGACAGGGCGATCCCTGATCCCACGGTACCGGACACTTTCAAGAAACCCCTCCTGGTAATCTCCATAGAAGCCTCCTTAATCCTTAAATTAATTCAAATAATTACTTATGTCACAAATGATCTATGTCAAGCGCGGCATATCTACGCCATTTTGCCGCAATCGTCAAGGAAAAAATGAATGGAAACCCAAACAAATTAGCATGTTATAGTAAATAAAACATAAGCCGGATAAGCGGGACGGCCGGAACAATTCTTTGACTTTGTCAGATCCTGTCATGTATAAACATACACATGAAACGCTCATGGCGGCTTTCCGTCATAAAGGGGAATCAAAATGCTGCGCAGACCCATCCCCACCCTAACCCTCCCCTTGAAGGGGAGGGGACTAAAGAGCGTGGCCCTTCGCCTGAGGGGAGCGGAAATACTTATATTTCTCCCCCTTCAAGGGGGAGATTAAGAGGGGGATGGGGTAATTATTGAAACCATGGGCAAACACTGTATAAAGCAGCCTCAGGAGGAAGATGCGCGTTTACATCGGCTTTGACGACACGGATGTTCTGGATTCGGAATTCGGTACGGGCAAGGTGGCCCGTCGCTATGAAAGGCTGCTTCCCGCCGGCTACCGGGTCTGGGGGGTTGTCCGCCAGCAGCTCTTGGTGGACCCCCGTATTCCCTATACCTCCCACAACAGTTCTGCCTGCATCGTCGTAGAGGTTGTCGATCCTTCTTTGGCGGCGCCCCTGTTGCCCCTGGCGATCGGGCACCTGGAAAGGTCATCAGCACCAGGCAGCGATCCGGGGCTATGTTTCGTATGTGAAGGGGACCAGTCCCTCCCGGCGCTGACAACCTTCGGACGGCACTGCACGGAAAGGATCATGACTCAGGCCGACGCCCGGCAGGCCGCCGGAGGCAGTCACCTTTCCGGACACGGCGGGACCAATGACGGGATCATCGGCGCGGCGGCGGCAGTGGGCCTTACCGCCTCGGGATGGAACGGGCGCTTCATCGAGTTTGCCAACCTCCGGGAGTTTCCCGATCCAGTGTCCATCGGTGATCTGGCCAGTAAAGGAATCCGGGCGGTTTCCCTGGATCGGGACGCGATCTGCCCCTCTCCCGGGGATCTGGTCAGAACGAAAGGGTGGCTCCGGCCAAGGCTCTGGGGGCATGAGGTGGTCCTGCCCGTGATGCCGACGGGACCGGGCCGGTGGGAAAGCATGGGAGATAAGAGAAAGAAGGACAAACCATAAATTACGACATCGTAAAAAGCCCATATGCGGCGTTGCCTTGCCTCTGGAACTTTTTACTTCGTCGTCCAAATTAAAACTTATGCAAGTCCATAAATTTAAGGAGGTGTGATCATGGCAGGGAAAATATTTTACCGGGAACGCCGGAAGGTGGGAGAAAAAGAAAAGAAACCCCGTTTCAAGCTCGTCGCCGTCGCTGATGTGGACCTGAAGTTTTACAGTGAACATCTGCGCAAGAAAGAGCTGGAAGAAATCGCCGCTACCGTGGGCGCAGAGCTGGTCCTCCTGAAAACCCCCAAGGATACAGACGAAGAAGTCGAAGTGAAGGGATAACGGCTTCGTAAAAGATCCGGATGCGGCGTTGCACTTCGTCCTTCGTCACTGCGACGTACGGAATAGTACGCCTCGCTCCTCGGGCTCCGGGAGCGCATTCCGGAGACCTGCCCAAGCAGGGCGACGGGGCGCTTTTCAGAAAGCAATGAGTCCTTGCCGGTGCGCGCCGCCAGGCAAGCACATCGCGCGCCTTGCCTGCGGATCTTTTTACGAAGCCGTCGATTATGACCTTATGAAAATTTGCCAAAAGATTGTGAGGAAGTGAGTATGGCCCTATATCGGGAGCGGGACGGACGCAGACTCCATGTGAAGAGCAAACTGATGGGAGAGAGCCTGGTCGGAAAGACATTTCTGGAGGGTCTGACCATCGCGCCCCAGCAGCGGCTCTTTCCCGACGTGAATGTCGTCAAGATCGGCGGGCAATCCATCTGTGATCGCGGGGTCAAGGCATTGCCCGCCCTCGTCAGGGAAATCGCCGCCTGCAAGAAGGAGCACAAGATGCTGCTGACAACGGGCGGCGGCACCCGGAGCCGCCACATCTACTCCATCGGCCTGGAGTTAGGCATGCCCACGGGGATCATCGCCAAGTTCGGAAGTTCCGTCTCCGAGCAGAACGCCCTGCTGGTGTCCACCCTGCTTTCCTCCTGGGGGGGCATCAAGATCGGTCACGACGAGGTGATCAAACTCTCCACCTACTTCGCCCAGGATTGCCTCCCCGTCATGCACGGCATGCCTCCCTACGATTATTTCGCCCTCCCCACCTCCAAATCGCGGCTTCCCGTCCACCGCACCGATGTTGGAACCCTGATCCTGGCCAATCTCATCGGCGCCAAAAGCTGCATTCTGGTCAAGGATGAACAGGGGCTCTATACGGACGATCCGAAGAAAAATGACAAGGCAACCTTCATCCCCGAGATCAGGGTTACGGATCTCTTGGCGAGAGACTTGGATGACATGATCATCGAGCGCCCCTGCCTGGATATTCTCCAGAACAGTGAAGTCATCGACCGGATCCAGATAATCAACGGCCTCGAGGCGGGGAACCTAACCCGGGCCCTAAAGGGCGAACCAGTCGGAACGATCATCTATAGGTAGAGAGCTTTGCATAACCGCAGAAAAATGGTTCGCAAGCAGCGAATCAAATGTTTTTCGCCGGTCCGTGATTTAATTTAACATCACGTAATCACTTGTAATTATATGTATGCCAACGAGAAGCGAAAAAGATTTTTGAGTTGCGGCGAAGCCATTTTTCAAAGGTCTCAGGTAATGAAAATCGCATCAGTGAAGGGAATAATTATCCTTCGAAGGCATTCCAGGCACAGTTCACCATGGGCGTAAGACCTTTCCCCTGCATGATGACGTCCAGATGGGTGAGGCTGAGGGCCGAAACGTCCAGTTCATGATCGTTCAGATCGCTCACCCGATTGAGGGTAACTAGATAGCGCTGGCACTTATCACAACTGAAGGCCGCTTCCTGGGTCCTGTTTTCCACATAGAAGAAATCCATCCCCTCCTGGGCCTCGAACTCACAATAAGGGCAGATAACCCGGCTGAAGAGCCAGTCATGACCGCACTGGGAACAGTGGAGCCAGCGGCGGGTTATCTTCTCCTCGATCAGGGCGATCGTGGGAAAGGCGCCACAGACGGGGCAGTAACCCTTCTTCCATTCGGCGTCGCCGATCAGCGCTACGGCGTTAGGACGTCGCTTTTCCAGAACGATCCTCGTCAACTGACTAAGTAGGAAGGCTATGCCTTGGGGGCTGGCCGGAAGGTCGGTGGACCAGAGCTTGATGATCTCCTTGCCATGATCGGAAAAGGTCCTGAAATAATCATAGATATCCAGTCCGCCTTTGCGTCCGGCTTTTTCAAGACGGTCCATGTCCTCCCGGAGAGTGGGGAAACCTTCCTTTATAGCCGATGTCATTGCGGATACCATCTCCTTCCATGGATCATCGGGAGAGAAAAACCGCAGTTGCCGAACCAGGGAAACGCCGCCGGTAAACCGGATCGGATCGAAGCCTGGTAAATGAATCGATTTCAGTTTTCCCTTCCCGAGGAAGCGAATCCTCGCGATCAGAACCGGGCGGAAGGCCTCGATGATTTCCCGGCTGTGGGGGTTCTTTTCGATCTCCCGCTCCATGATCTCATTGAGCGTCTCTATATCCTGTTTCATCATCAAGACTTCCTCTTTTTTGTTTCCCCTCTATACGATGGAAAAGACTCGTGTCAAGCGATATATGACATATATGACATATGGGGGTTGACTTTCCCGCGAATATTTTGTATTGAGCCAAACGTAACATATGTTAAAGGAGGTATAAGTCATTGAAACACAATCTTCTAATCACTGTCTTCGTTTTTTTTCTTTTCATCTCTCCCGCCTCCGCCCAGGATAAACTTCATGTCGCCGTGGCGGCGAATTTCATTTCCGCCTTTCAGGAATTGACACAGTCCTTCGAAAAACAGACAGGCATAAAGGTAGAGGCGACCTACGCCTCCACAGGTCAACTCTACACCCAGATTGTGAATGGCGCCCCCTACGACCTCTTTCTTTCCGCCGACCGGGAAAAACCAGACCTCCTCCATCAGGCAGGACGGGCGGATGTTCCTTTTGTCTATGCCTCGGGGCAGGTGATCCTCTGGACGAACCGGAAGGATCTGTGTCCTCTTAAAAACTGGCGGGAGGTCCTGGCCATGGCCGGCCTGAATAAAATCGCCATCGCCAATCCGAAAACAGCCCCCTACGGCGCGGCGGCAATGGAGGCACTGAAGAAAACCGGCGTCCTGGAGAATGTTCAAGGGAAGCTTGTTTACGCCCAGAATATCGCCCAGGCCTTTCAATATGCCGCCACGGGCAGTGTGGATGCGGGATTCTGCGCCTTGTCCGCCACTACATCGGCGGAAGGCCGGAAGGGGTGTTTTTTCTCCATCGATGAGGCCCCGCCCATCGTCCAGGGGGCCTGCCTCCTGAAAAGGACGGTCCATCGCGAAGCGTCGGAAAAGTTTGTCCGGTTCCTGGTTTCACCGGAGGCACAAGCGGTCAAAAAGAAATATGGGTACAGATAAAATATGGACTGGACATCCCTTTTTCTCTCCCTGAAACTCGCCTTGGTCGCCACCGCGATCCTGATGATCGTCACGGCGCCCCTGGCCTGCCTGATGGCTTACAGCCGCCTGCCGGGGAAGGCCTTCCTGGAGGCATTCATCAACCTGCCCCTGGCCATGCCGCCGACCGTTGTCGGGTTTTACCTGCTCATCATTATGGGTCCCGAAGGCTGGTTCGGGGGACTGTGGACGAGGGCGACAGGATCACCGCTCCTCTTCACCTTTACCGGGATTGTCATCGCCTCCATTATTTACAGCATCCCCTTTGCCCTGCAACCGATGCGGGCGGCCTTTGAAAAGATCGATCCCCGGCTGATCGAAAGCGCCCGGATTCTCGGTCTTTCTCCCCCGGCTATTTTCGCCCGGGTGATCATTCCCAACAGTCTCAACGGAATCGCCGCTTCGGCCATTCTTGTTTTTCTCCATACCCTGGGGGCCTTCGGCGTCGTTCTCATGGTGGGGGGCAGTGTGCCGGGCCAGACCCGGGTGGCTTCCGTCGCTATTTACGAGGCCGTGGAGACCCTGCAGTACGGCAGCGCCGCCATGATGTCCCTGGCCCTGTTGCCGATCTGCTACATCTTTCTCCTCGTTGTCCACCGCCTGACCAGGAGCCCGTCATGAATCTCCAGATCCGCATCCGGAAGTCCCTGCCCCATTTCGAGCTGTCTATCGACGTCAACTGCCCGGCGGAAACGATGACCGTTGTTATCGGTCCCTCCGGCGCCGGCAAGACCACCCTGATGCGCATCATCGCGGGACTGGATAAACCTGCCGAGGGGTTCATACAATTCGGCGATGAGGTCTGGTTAGACACAAAGCGGCGGATTTTCCTGCCCCCGCAGAAGCGCCGTCTCGGCTATGTATTTCAGGATTATCCCCTCTTTCCCCACTTGAGCATTCACGACAATGCCGCCTTTGCCGCGGAAGCAAAGAAAAACGTCGTTAAAGAACTGCTGGATCGTTTCGGCATCACCCATTTGCAGGATCGCAAACCAGACGCCGTCTCGGGCGGGGAGCGCCAGCGGTGCGCCATCTGCCAGGCCCTGGCCAGGGAACCTCGTCTGCTTCTTCTCGACGAGCCCTTTTCCGCCCTCGATGTTTTCACCCGCCGGGATCTCCGGGATGAATTGCGCAACCTGAAAGAAGAACTGCGGATGCCCGTGATTTATGTGACCCACGACGTCAACGAGGCCCTTTATTTGGCCGATGATCTCTTGCCCATTGTCGAGGGCCGGTTGGACCGGGAATGGATGCAACGTTCCATTGTGCGGGTAGACGATGGGAGACCAGAACGGGCCAAGGCGTTCCGGGAACCACGGCTGTCCCTTGCCTATTAACATCCATGCCCGAAAGCGGGCACAACGAAGCATGAAAATCCCCCCTTACCCCCCTTTGGCAAAGGGGGGTAAGGGGGATTTTCATATAAATTTTACGAGGAGTTGAAACGTTTATGAAGATTGCTGCTTATTCCTATGACGAGTACGTCCATTTAGTGAAATCATTTCACGGGAGCTTGGCCCCGGGGCTGATCATCGGGGGCTTTATCGTGGATCTGGCCCTGAAAAACCTCCCCGAGGGGGAGTTCTTCGACGCCATCTGTGAAACCTCGGTCTGCCTGCCCGACGCCGTCCAATTGCTGACGCCGTGCACGATCGGAAACGGCTGGTTGAAGATATTCGACGTCGGCAGATTTGCCGTAACTTTATATGAAAAGGAAAAGGGAACGGGAATCAGGGTTTATCTCGATTCAGAAAAACTGAAGCCCTGGCCGGAATTCAACGCCTGGTATTTCAAGCTGAAAAAGAAAAAGGAACAGGATTTCGAGCTCCTTATGAACCAGATCAAGGACGCCGGTCCCTCAGTCCTCAGCATGCAGCCGGTTCGCGTAAAACCGGAGCTTACGGTCAAGCGGAGCCTGGGGCCCACCGCCCCCTGTCCCGCCTGCGGCGAGTCCTATCCCTTAAGAGACGGAGCATCCTGCCTGAGCTGCCAGGGCCGCACACCCTATGTGGAATAAAATGATTAAAATCAAAATCCTTGACTATTTGGTGGCCATTCATTAAATCTCTTCCGAAAGATAAAGAGGAGCATGGACATGGAGATCAAGTATAAGATCTGGATCGAGAAAGAGGGGAAAGTTATCTTCGGGCATGGTCGGGAAGAACTATTCCAGGCCATTGACGAATACCATAGCCTCAACGCGGCAGCGAAAAAGCTCGGCATGTCCTACCGCGCCGCCTGGGGCCGCCTGCGGGCCTCGGAAGAGCGCCTGGGCGTCAAACTCGTGGAAAGCGACACCGCGAAAAAAGGCATGACCCTGACCCCGACCGCCAAGGGCCTCCTGGACAAATTCCAACGTTTGGAAAAGGACGCCGATGCCTATCTTCAGAAGACAAGCCGCGAACTTTCCGCCCTCCTGGCGGGCGACGCCAAACCAGAGACAGAAAAGAAAAAAAACGACTAGACCAACCGCCCCTCGCACCTTGCATCGGGAAAATATCGTTTGACTTTCTCACAAACCCGTAATAAGAGTAATCACATATATCATTTTCCTGCTGATTTGGGTCAAGCGAAGATCAGGGCATTTTGTCTTCAATTTGTGGAACAAGGCAGGCCACCGTGCTCCGCAGAGTTCGGTGGTTTTTTATATTGCAGCGCACGCTGAAGGATATGAGGCTCTGCCGGTCATAGCAACCGGTCAGAACGGGAGAGAAGGAGGAACAAAAAATGGTTAAAAAGCTTTACATAGGAAATCTGGCGGACGACGTCACTGAAGATGATTTAAGGGCCAACTTTGGCGAAATCGGTGAGATTGTATCACTGGTCATCATTCGAGACAAGATCACGGGTATGAGCAGAGGATTCGGTTTCGTGGAGATGTCGACGGAACAACAGGCTGAGGAAGCCGTCCAAAAATTCAATGGCGGAGAGCTTCTCGGTCGTACTATCCGGGTAAACGAAGCTAAGCCCAAAGGCGAGGGCGATGAACGGCCGCGATCTCCCGGCGGCCCCGGCAGAAGGCCCGGTGGATTTAGCGGTCAGCCACCTCGCAGCGGCGGCTTCGGTAATCGCGGCGGCGGCAGTGGAGGCGGCGGTCGTAGACCTTAGAAACTTCACCGAAGAAAGAGGGTTTTCAGGGATGGGGGTTATCCCCCACCTGAAACACCCTTGAAGTTCCTCGCCTGAGTAATCACCGATTCCCTTACCCATCAATTCTGACAAATTCACAAAAAATAATGAAATATTAAATGATTGACAAATTTGTCAGGGTCGGTTAATCCCCGAGGTCAGAAACGGAGGGGAAAGGTCAATCCGAATCATCTTAATGACTTCTCAAGTACACCATTTACGCATATTTTCTCGCTGGGGGATTTTTCTTGTCTCCTTACTATACCTGATCTTTTTTTCCGCAGGATACGGTCACAGTGAAGAACCCAAGGCCGATAAACGTCCCCGTATTGGTCTGGTCCTGAGCGGCGGGGGCGCCCGGGGGATAGCCCATATCGGCGTCCTGAAGGTCCTGGAGGAGATGCGAATCCCGATCGACTGCATCGCCGGAACAAGCATGGGGGCAATTGTCGGCGGTCTCTATGCGGCAGGCGCTTCTCCTGCCGATCTGGAAAAACTCGTTACCAGCATCCCGTGGAACGAGGCATTTACAGACAAGCAAACCGCCGATAAGCTCTCTTTCCGCCGCAAGGAGGATCGTGAAGCCGACAAGATAGACCTGAATCTCGGTATCAGGGACGGTCGCTTAATCACTTCCAAGGGCCTGGTCCAGGGGCAGAACCTGAATCTGCTCCTGAAGGAAATGCTTCTTGATACATTGGAAATCAAAGACTTTGACAAGCTCCATATTCCCTTTCGGGCCGTAGCCGCCGACATCGAAACAGGTCAGACGGTGGTTATAGGCTCCGGTGATCTTTCCGAGGCGATCCGGGCCAGCATGTCCATCCCCGGCATTTTCGCCCCCATGGAAATCAAGGGAAAGATGCTCGTTGACGGCGGCATCGCCAACAATCTTCCCGTCGATGTGGTCAGAAACATGGGCGCGGACATCCTGATCGTCGTCGATATCGGAACGCCCCTCCGCACCAGGGAGGGCTTGAATTCTCCCACCAGCATTACCGCCCAGGTCATGACCATCCTGATTCAAAGAAATGTCCAGGCCCAGTTGCAGACCCTCAAGCCGGAGGACATCCTCATCCAGCCCCAGCTTGGCAACCTGGGAACCACCGATTTTTCAAAAACCGCTGAAGCCATGAAAATCGGCCAGGATACGGCAAAAAAGATGACAGACCGCCTGCTCAGTTTGTCCGTGCCTCCCGAGAACTTTCAGGTGTATCTGGCCCGTCAACGGCAGCAGCCGACAGATCTGCCGAAGATTGACTACATAAAGGTAGAGATAAAATCCCAGCAACTCCCCCCGGGGTCTCGGTCCCCGTCGGATGGGAAGAATGCCGGTGATATCAATCTGGACTTAAGAGCCAAATTGAAGCAGATGACCGGCGTTCCTACAATAGTGGAGAATAGATCCAAGATATCCCCCAAGGTCCTGGAGGCCCAGATAGAAACAAAGGTCGGGGAAAAACTGGATGTGGAAACCCTCAATAAAGACATCACTCGCCTTTATGGTCTCGATACCTTTGAGCGGGTCAATTTTCATCTCGAAAAGAAAGACGGGAAGACGGGTCTGATTTTCGATCCCGTGGAAAAATCCTGGGGCCCCACTTACCTGCGCTTCAGCCTGAGTCTGTCTGATGATTTCAAGGGAGACAACAGCTATACCATCGGGGCAAGGATCACGAGGACGGAAATCAATGCCCTCGGCGCCGAATGGCGAAATCAATTGCAGATCGGAGACCTTCCCCGTATCTTCAGTGAATTCTACCAGCCCCTGGACTATGGAACGCGCTATTTTATCGCCCCCCGGGTCGAATACCGGGAATGGAACGCCAATATCTTCGCCCCTAACAGCGGCAATAGTATCGCTGAGTACCGGATCAAGGAACTGCTGGGCGGTCTGGATGTGGGGCGGCAGTTTGGAAACTGGGGGGAACTCCGCCTGGGCCTCATCCGGGGTTACGGTGCCACCCGTCTCAATGTCGGCGATCCTGCCTCCTGGCCAACGGACAGTTTTAATGAAGGCGCCTTAACTTCGTCCTTCTCATATAATACCCTGGACGACTTCAATTTCCCCACCCGGGGGGCCGGTGGCGGGGCCAAGGTGATGTCTTCATTTACTGAGCTGGGGTCGGACAACAAATTTACAGGTATGGATGTCGGTGGGTTGGCTGTAAAAACGTGGGGCAAGATAACCGTTATCCCGAAGGTGCTATATAGAGGCGTCGTCGATGGGGACGGGGAGATCCAGAACGCTTATACGATCGGCGGTTTTATGAACCTTTCCGGATACAGACCCGAAGAACTCTCCGGTCAGCAAGTAGGGCTTGCTGAAATCATCTGTTACCGGAACATGGGGACGGTGGGACTCGGGGATTTCCATACAACCCTTTATCTTGGTTTTTCCGCCGAGGCTGGTAACGCCTGGCAGAACCGCAGTGATATTACCTTCAGCTCCCTCATCTATGCGGGCAGCGTCTTTGCCGGGGCCAACACCTTCATCGGCCCCGCTTACCTCGCCTACGGTTTTGCCGAAGGGGGCCGTCAAACCATAGGTCTCTTTATCGGGCAACGCTTTTGAGAAACTGATCGAGCTTTTCGATCATCCCGTCATATTTTGGATTACAGGTCAAACGGCGAACGGTGAATGCCTTTAGGTTATCGCCGGAGATCTCGCCCTTCCATATTGAGTCGTCCAGGAGGCATGTCCTCCTTTTCTCCTGATCATTCCGGTAATGGAGGCAGCTTTTGTAGCCGCCATGGCTACCGTAATGCCGGTCATCGCAGGGAGTCGGCAGGGCCACATGCGAAAAATCAAGCACCTTTTTATCGGCAATAAAGCTGTTTTCATTGTAGATCTTCCCGCCGAACGGTCTGCTCTTTCCTTGTGGATTTTTCGCATAGACCACCAGCACATTTCGGGGCGAAGGGGCATATTGCTCCAGAACGAACAGGGCCCGTTCCGGATCGATGGTCATATCCTCCTGGGACAGGGCGGCAAAGACAGGGGCTTCGATGCGCCTTCCCTGATCGAGAAGGGCGTCTATTTCCCGGGTTAACAGATAGATCTGATAGGCGGCGTTCACGGCAAAGGTTTCATACTTGGCGTAATCCACATCATCCTGAATATCACCAACCCAGTCCTTGAAGCCGCTGAGCATCCCCGCCAAGGCAACTTTACTATCCTTGACCGCCAATGCCGGGGAAATAAGAACCAGCCCTTTGATTTCCTTGTCTTTCATACTTTCCAGGACGCTCAGGGCGGCGCCGGTGGAAAATCCGCCCAGAAAGAGATCCGTAACCTCCCCCTTCATAGCCCGTATTCCGTATTCGACAGCCCGTATCCACTCCTGGTAGCGAATGTTAAGCAAATCTCCGGGAACAGTGCCGTGCCCGGGCAGAAGTATCGTCCGGACTAAAAAACCCTGTTTCTGAAGGTGACGGGCGAGGGGCTGGAGTAGGTAAGGCGAATCAGACAGGCCGTGGATAAGCAGGATGCCCTTGCGGTATTTCCCATCTTTCCCTTTCGGGAAGCTCCCTTCGTCCGGCCGCAGCTCAAAAGGCATGTTGGCCTTCAAGACCACGTCCCGGTTGTCGTCATGGACATCCACCCGGGCCTTGATCATCATCTCCCGAGTTTCTTTAATGTATGTCGCAAAAGGGGCGTCTTCCGCAACCACGAAGTTCGTATTCAGACCGGAGGGCTGTAAGCGGGGGGAAGGGGTTGCGCAGCCTGCAATCACTATGACCGCACCCAACAGAATCAACAAAATACAACCGGAAGTTATTATCGATGTCTTTGATTTTACAACATAATAATTATAAGACATAAAGACGCTCCTTTATAGTAAATAAAGACATGATTTCGTATGCTAACAAATTCAGTAATCGAGACCTCCGAAAAATGGCTTCGCCGCAGCTCAAAAATCTTTTTCGCTGTTTGATTTTCATCCTCCCCGAATATCATCCAACTCCCGGGACTCGTCCAGTCGTTTGCCAACCAGGTTAGCCAGAGACTCGTCAAATCCCAGATGTCTGCCAAGAATAAGGGTCAGACCGGGGTATTTTTTTGCTTCCTTCCCCATCATGGCCGGGATATCTTCGCGAAGATGAATCCCCAGGTGAAGAAAATAGGGCATGACGATGATCTTGTCCGCCCCCTCCCTGACACATTTCTCGAGAATTTCTGGAAAGTTCGGGCCAAGCTCTGACATGTAACAAGTTTCGATCATTGCCCCGGGACGTTTTTCTTTCAGCCATAGGGCAACTCTTTCCATATCCTCCCCTGCCCCGGGGACCCGGCTCCCGTGTCCCATAAGAATGACCGCTTCTATAATCTGATTATCTTTCATCCGAAAATTTCCTCGTATGTTATTGAATCCATTACGTTGCAATTCCCATCCCTTTCAAGGGGAGGGTCAGGGCGGGAATGGGGTTAGGACTAGATCGCGATCATCCCTTATGGCCTCGGCAATCCAATCAGCGGTCGTTCTCTTTCTGGGGAACCGGGTGTGCCGCCAGGGAACACAGGGCGTGGATGACGCTGACCGCCAAGGGGCTTCCTCCCCTGCGCCCCGTCAAGGTAATGTAGGGAACGTCAAGAGACATAAGTTCCTCCTTGCTTTCAATCACATGGACGAATCCCACTGGCATGGCAACAACCAGGGCGGGACGCAGCCCCTCTTCCATAATAAAACGATTCAGTTCCAGCAGGGCCACCGGGGCGTTGCCAAAAACGGCAATACCACCGTCAAGAATCGCCTTAGCCTTGCGCACGGCAAATAAGGAGCGGGGAAGACCTTGCTCGCGCGCCTCGCGGGCGACATCGTCATCGGCAATATGGCAATGAATATGCTCCCAACCGTAATGGGAACATGCGGAGTGGAGGCGCTCCAAAGACAGGCCACTGCGGATCATATTGGAGTCCACATAAAGGGGACACCCCTTCTTCAGAGCCGCCTCCGCAGCCGCAATCGCTGCTGCGGAAAACCGTACATTTTCCAGGATGCCGAAATCGCCGACGGTATGGATCATCCTGCGGACCACTTCCCATTCCTGAGCAGAACAATGGTGAGCCGGCGCCTCGCGGTCAATGATGGCAAAAGAGCGGGCCTCGATATCAGCCCCACTCAGGGGGTTTTCATGGAGATCGTAGATCAAGGGTTTTTTTGCGTCTGTCTTATCATTCATGGTGTCACTTCCTGCATTCGGCCAAAAACGCCTCCAGAGCTGCCGGTCGGCCGGCAAGATGGAGGTGGACATAACTGACCAGGAGATTCCCTTTTTGAAATCCCTCCTGATAAACCGTATTGGTCCGCCGATAGGTCATATCATAGACGGACCGCCACCCATCCTTGCCTTCCGGACTTATCAGCAGTTCCGAATAGTGAAATTCATGCCCCCGGAGGATTTCGCCCTTCTTTCCCCAGAGGTTGTCCTCCCTGAAGACGACCTCTACATAGCCCAAGGACTTGATCCGGTCAAGCATCCTTGTTCTTGCCGGAACGAGCCCGACCATCGGGTAGGAAATGTTGTCCCTGGTTTCAATCCTTTCGGACAGATACATGAATCCCCCGCATTCCCCATAGACAGGCCGACCCGAGCGGGCGAATTTGCGAATGTCTTCTTTCATGGCCCCGTTCGCCGCCAAATCCTCCGCGTACTCTTCCGGATAGCCGCCGCCTATATACAGGGCGTCTATGTCGGTGGGAAGCTTCGCCTCCCTCAGGGGCGAAAAAGGAATCACGATGCACCCACGCCTCGTCAATTCATCAAATAAATCCTGGTAGTAAAAGTGAAAGGCATCATCCCTGGCGACACCAATGCATATAGCCTTCCCTCGCGACAGTCTGGTCCTGTCATCAATGACAGGCGCCCCTCCGGCAGGATCTTTCTCCGCCAATTTCGGTGCGGATCGCCTTTGCTTGTCGGCATTTGATGATGTTCCCTCTTGAATTGTCTCCCTCTGCGTCCATAATGATCCTTGCACCCCTTCTTCAGCGATGTTCTGATTATTAGCGAGAGAAAGTGAACCGGCGCCACCGGCAATCCGCATGATTTCGTTGAGGGAAACCTGGCGTTCCACCGCATCGGCCAGGCTATCGAGGAACAACGGCGAGAGATTATTGGTATTCGCTGTAACCAGACCCAAGTGGCGGCTCGACAGGGCAGGCAGACCGCCCTTTTCGATCGCCCCCACGAGCCTTGAAGCGCCAGAACTTTCCAGGCTTTTTTCCACCAACTCGGCATGCCGCCGGGAACCGCAGGCATTGGCGATGACACCGGCGATATGAACCCCTTCATGAAAGGTCGCAAATCCTTTGACCAGGGCCGCAACGCTTCCTGCCATCCCATAGACATCCGTCACCAAAATAACGGGTGAGTTTAGCCACAGGGCAATCTCGGCGCTGCTTCCGGCAATGGAATCGGGGTAGGCCCCGTCGAATAATCCCATGACGCCCTCAATGATGGCAATATCGGCGTCCGCGCTCACCCGGGAAAACAGGCGGGTCACATATTCCTGAGTGCTCATCCAGCCATCGAGGTTATATGCGGGGCGACCCGAGGCAACAGCATGATAGGAGGGATCAAGGAAATCCGGCCCTACCTTGAAGGTTTGGACCCGTATCCCCCGCCGCTTCAGAGCGGCAATCAACCCCAGGGTTACTGTAGTTTTTCCTACACCGCTGTGGGTACCGGCAATCATAATCCGTGGAATCATCGTTCGTTCTCCCGAGACGTTTCTAGCAACGCTTTGCTCGATAGTAAAGTCTTTTATGCATAGCGCCGCTCCCCCCGTTGCGTTTTTACTTGCTATCTTCGGCAGGATAAGTTTATGCTAGGCCATAAGTAACGAATATTTACCGGGCAGCTGATTCCTGGTTGCCGGAAGAGAGAAAACATTCATATGACCGAAACAGAAACAAATGTAACATCGGGTCCGCAAGCAGGAACATCGGCAGGGAAAGCACCAACCACAGCACACGAGGCTACTGCCTCCCAGGTTCCATCCCCCCTTCCCGACCAGGAAAAACGCCCCCCCCGCAGTCGCCCGCCACGAAAAAGGAAAAAGCCGCCGGTTTCCACCGCAGATTCCGCCGCTCTTGCCGATTCCTCAATCATGGAGGAACGCTGGGAACCCAGACAGTTCAAGGTTCCCCCTCTTGAAGGCAAAACCAGGTTTCACGATTTCGACCTTCCCGACTCGCTCATGCACGCCATCAGCGATCTCGGCTTTCAGTATTGCACCCCGATCCAGGCGGAAATCCTTCCCAGCACCCTTTCGGGCAAGGATGCCAGCGGCAGGGCCCAGACCGGCACGGGGAAAACCGCTGCCTTCCTGATCGCCGTCATTACGCGGCTTCTGAACCATCCCCACCCGGGAGACAGACCCCACGGAACACCCCGGGTACTGATCCTTGCCCCTACCCGGGAGTTGGTGCTCCAGATCTCGGCGGAAGCCCGCCAGCTGGTCACATACTGCGGTCTGAAGATCCTTTCCGTATTTGGCGGGATGGATTACGATAAGCAGCGGCTGCAGTTAGCCGCCGGACCCGTCGATATTATGGTGGCTACACCGGGAAGATTACTGGACTTTCAGAGGCGCGGCGACATAACCCTGAAAAAGGTCGAGGTAATGATCATCGATGAGGCTGACCGGATGCTCGATATGGGCTTTATTCCGGATGTCCGCATGATCATCCACAGCACCCCTCCCCGGGAAAAGCGCCAGACCCTCCTTTTCAGCGCCACCCTGACCGGGGAAATTACCCGCCTCGCCGCCCAATGGACCGTCAACCCGGTAACGGTGGAAATCGCCCCGGAGCAGGTAGCCGTCGATACGGTGGATCAGATCGTCTACATTGTGACGGAACACCAGAAATTTGACCTGCTGTTCAACATCATTACCAGAGAGAACCTGGAGCGGGTCCTGGTCTTCTGTAACCGGAAAGACGAGGTCAGGCGCCTCGCCGAACGACTGACCCGTTATGGTATCAATTGTTCCGAACTCTCCGGCGACATCCCCCAGCGAAGCCGGATTCACCGGCTCGATGATTTCAAGAGCGGAAAAATCCGGGTCATGGTCGCTACGGATGTGGCCGGCCGGGGTATTCACATCGAGGGGATGGATCACGTCATCAACTTCACGTTGCCCCATGATCCCGAAGATTACGTGCATCGCATCGGACGCACCGGCCGGGCGGGCGCCAGCGGCACCGCCGTCAGCTTTGCCGACGAGGGCGACGCCTTTTACATCGCCCCTATCGAGGCGTTCATGGGGCGGGAACTGCACTGCATTGAACCTGACGATGAAATGCTGACCAAGCCGGTTGCTGTTTATCCCGCCAAGAAAAGCATTCCCCGGGTCAGACGGCAAACCACAGACAGAAAACCTCCCCCCGCCCGTTCCCGCCGCCCTCATTTTTAACGGCTTCGGTAATCTATCAGTTTTTGGTGACCTTGAGGGTGTTGATATCAACTTTCCTATCATTAGCGCTGTTGTACCATGCATCCTTGTTTAGATCAAAAAACACGTTATCATTAGATTTCGATGTAATGGTCAGATTCCTGCCGCGCACATCCGTTATGTTAAGAGAATATCCTGGCGCCGGCTCGATGCGCACTTGCTCACCAGCGGGAGTATAGAGCAGGCCGTTAACGGGTTGCGCCCATTCCGCCGGATTAAGACCCAGATCGGTAAACGCTCTATTCCCCGAGCTATGGGGGTCGTTGTGGTTCTGCTGGACGTACTTATTGATCAGGTCGATCATGGCCGTCGTGATCTCGGTAGGGGTCGATCCCAGGCTCGTCAGGGGCGCCGGTGCCGGCGTCGGTGTCGGTGTCGGGGTCGGAGGCGCCGGGGTCGAGTCCGCAGGTATCTCTCCATAATGGAGGGAACAGCCGACACGGGGATAGTCCGGAGACGTCGGATCAGAAACGAGCCAGACATAGTTTCCCCCCGAGGCACACTGGTAACGGTTGTCAATCACTAGGGACGGGGCATTATTGTGCAGGTAGTAGCTCCTTTCGTCCTGCTCGATATTGTACCGATTGGAAAGGCACTTCGCTTTGCGGCCCTGCTCCAGATAGTCGGCAAGCAGGGGCGCAGCGATACTCAAGAGCACCCCGATGAGGGCAATTACTACCACCATCTCCACGAGGGTAAAACCCGCCGCCGAGCAAAGGCGAGATTGCCTGTTAACCAATGCACCCGCATGACATCTTCTAATAGAATCGCCCTTGATTTCAATATATTGCATTTGCATCCTCTCCCCCAGCGGCTATAGAAACTTTTCCTGTGTTCATATTGTTCATGTTACGTTAAAAACGACATAAAATCAATACCCGCGGATACTCTTCTGGAGGATCTGCCCGCAGCTCCGTTCATCAATTTTTGATAACCTGCAAGGTATTGATATCAACCGCGTTTTCACTCGCTTTTCTGTGATAATACCATTGCTTGTCCGCAACATCGTAAAGCAGATCCCAGTTCAAGTTCGGGGTGAGGGTCAGCGTGGCCCCTGCGGTGCTCTTCATATTCAGGGTATAGCCTTCGGCCGGCTGGATTGTTACTCTCGTTCCCCCGGGGCTGTAATAAAGGCCGTTGACTGGTTGCGCCCATTCCGCCGGAACCAGGCCAATATCGGTAAATACATAATCTCCCCAGCTTCGGGGGTAACGATTATTCTGTTGGTAGAATTTGTTGATCAGATCGATCATGGCCGTCGTAATCTCGCTAAAGGTTGTTCCCAGGCTTGTCAAGGGCGCTGATGTCTGACCGTAATGTATAGGACAGCCGACACGGGGATAGTCCGGCAATGCCGGATCGGAGACGAGCCAGACATATTTCAGCACCGTGGAAGGACACTGGTAACGGTCATCAATAGGGAGGGTCGACGGGGCATTGTTGTTCAGATAGTAGCTCCTTTCGTCCTGCTCGATGTTGTACCGGTTGGAGAGACACTTCGCTTTGCGGCCCTGTTCCAGATAAGCGGCAAGCTGGGGCGCGGCGATGCTCAACAATACAGCAATGAGGGCAATCACGACCACCAGCTCCACGAGGGTAAAACCCGCCGCCGAGTAAAGCTGTGATTGCCTGTGGACCAATGTTACCGAATGGCTGCTCCTGGCAGAGTCATCAATATTATCTGCGTATTGCATTCGCCATTTCCCCCGGGTGGATACAGAAACCACCTTCGGCCTCCACATTACTTCATAATCAACGGTAAGTCCATCCCCATGGATACTCTTCCGGGGGATCTGCCCGTAGCCCCATTTCTTGGAATCGATGCGCTCCTTGTTATTATGAATTTTCCATAACGTACCTTAGAGAGTTTTTCATTACTTGATTGGAGCGCCAAAAACTTTATGGATAAATTAGTTCGACGCGTGGTAGCGACTTATCTTTTTAATATAATTAAATAATTCACGACAGGTCTTGCCATTTTAATTATAAAAATCACCGGCCGGGGCGGATCAGAAAGTCTCCTTGACGGCAGCTCCGGGCGCTTTTGGAGAGTATTTCGGAGCTGCAGGCAGCCGGCTTCCCCTGGCGGTTATAGCAGAGAAAAACCTCCTTCAAAAAACGGCCCGATCCGGAGCAAAACACGGCCATGCCGTTATCCGACAGGTTGGCATTTACCATCTTGAATTCCTTTTTGAAGGCCGCCGTGGTCGTGCGGACTGGTTCATGCAGATTACGGTATCGCGGGGGGAGAGGGGCGGCCTGCTTGAGTTTCTGGGCCAGGGATAGATACTCCCGGGGTGCAAGGCCGGAACAGGTTCCATGACGGCGCCATTCATGGGTATAGAGGCGGTCATTGGGGAACAGACCGGGGAATTCCTGTTTGAGTTGAGACGGGAAAGGAACGGAAGAACAATTCTGGGGAAAGCCCTTTTGATACTGGGGCCAAAGTCCGTGGAGGACAAAGCCGGGATTTTTCCCCGGACCGCACTGTTCGGAATCTTTGCCGCCCCGGCCGGAGCAGAAATCGGGGGACCAAGACATGGCGAGGACATAGAAATCGAAATTCCCGGGAACAGATCCTCCCTTATCAGATCGGCCATGAACAGGAGAGGTCGTAATCAAGATCATGATCAATGCAATCAGCAAACAAATTTGTCTTTTCATCCGAAGAAGTGATCTCCTTTTTTTGATTTCATAGGCCTGAATTACCCTCCCCTACAAGGGGAGCCTCGGGGTGGGGATGGGATTCGCTGTCAATACTCGACACCTTTCTGAGCGGGCCATCCCTTGCTATAGCCGTGCTTGATAATGGTCATTTCCGTCACTGTATCGGCTAAATCAATCAGACCTGCCGGGGCCTGGCGACCAGTCATGACGATGACCACCTCCGGTCCGGCCTTATGTATTGACTCTATGACTGCCTCCTCGGTTAAAAGACCTTTCTTTACGGCCAGGCAGACCTCATCCATCACTACCAGGTCATAGGTGAGAGCAGCAATGGCCGCCGCCGCTTTTTCGAGTCCCTCCCGGGCTGCCTGTCGATGAGCTGCGAATGCCGGGTTGGTTTCGTCAGGGATAAATCCCAAACCGGCCTGGAAAATCTCCACCCCGGGCAGATGACGGCAGGCGCTCAGTTCCCCCGTTTCCCCGGCGGTCTTGATAAACTGAACGATGAGGGATTTCAGGCCATGGCCACTGGCGCGGAGAACCATCCCCAGGGCCGCGGTGGTCTTACCCTTGCCGTCGCCGGTAAACAGGATTATGCGAGGAGAGTTTGGCTTCATTATTTCAACCCCATGAGGCGGTAGATCTTTTCCATATCTAGACTGCGCCGGACGATCTCCGCCAGGCGGTCGAAGGCCGGCTCCAGGTCATAGACGGCGAGGATCTTTCCCAGGGGCGCCAATGAGCGGCGGCGGCGAAGCCGGTCGATAAACCAGCGACGGAAGGCGTCGTCGTCGAAGACCCCGTGGAGGTAGGTCCCCCAGATGCGGCCGTCAAGCGATTGAACCCCGACTATTTCCCCGTCTTCCCGGAGAAAGGCCGGATGGTTTCCCGCTCCCGCCGTCTGGCCGTGGTGAATCTCATATCCTTTTACAGGCAACCCCGATTCCACATGCCTTCCTTTTACGCATTTGAGAGTTTTCTCCCAGGCCAGGGTCGTCGTCACAGGGAGGAGACCCAAGCCAACCGGGGTCTTCCCTGCCGATATTTTCCCGTCAGATGTCAAAGTGGGCAAAGGGAAATTCAGCGACCCGGAAGAGATTGAGTCCCCGGGGGCGGTCTCTCCCCTGGATTCAAGACCGTGAGGATCGGCGATTTCCCTGCCGAGGATCTGAAACCCGCCGCAAATCCCCACCAATTCTGTCTTTCCCTCTCCGGCAAGGCGGCTGATTTCCCGGGACAGACCACTCTTTTCCAGATAGGCCAGATCGGCGATGACGTTCTTGCTTCCCGGCAGGATTAAGGCGTCGGGATTCCCGATTTCCTGAGCTGACCTGACGATGCGCAGGGAAACATCCGGCTCAATCCGGAAAGGGTCGAAATCGGTAAAATTTGAAATATGGGGCAGGTCCAGGACGGCAATCTCCACCGCTTCTCCGGCTCGCGGCGCCGCGTCCAGGAGGCCGCTTTTGAAAGTCACCGAATCTTCCTCCGGCAGTCCGAGGCGATGGATATAGGGAACCACACCGAAGGTCGGCTTGCCCGTATGGCGCTCAGTAAAGTCAATGGCGTCTTTAAGGAGTGATTCCTGGCCCCGGAAACGGTTGATTACAAATCCGGCGATCAGCCGCCGTTCCCATTCCGCAAGCACTTCCATAGTCCCCACAAAGGAGGCAAAAACGCCCCCCCGATCAATGTCGCCTACGAGAAGAACGGGCGCCCGGGCATAACGGGCCATGGCCATATTGACGATATCGTGATGTTTGAGGTTCACCTCAGCGGGGCTCCCGGCCCCTTCCAGCACAATCGCGTCGTATTCCTCCGCTAGAGAGTCAAAAGCGGCCTGAGCGGCGGCAAAGGCCTCCGGCTTAAAGCCAATGTAGGCGTTCACATCCATATTCCCCACGGGCTTCCCCATGACGATCACCTGGGCGCCTGTGTCGCTGCTCGGTTTCAGGAGGATGGGATTCATCCGGACATCGGGATCGAGGCGGCTTGCCTGGGCCTGCACCACCTGGGCACGCCCCATCTCCCCGCCATCGCGAGTTACATAGGAATTCAGGGACATGTTCTGGGATTTAAACGGCGCCACCCGATAGCCGTCCTGGAGAATAATCCGGCAAAGGGCGGCGGAAAGGATGCTCTTGCCGGCATTGGAGCTGGTCCCCTGAAACATGATCGCCGGCTTGCGGGTCTTGCGAGCTGTTATCAAGGGAAGGGCCAAGACTTCCCGGAGAGCTTCCATGAACATTTCATTCTCTTCCCGATTCCGCACGGCAATCCGGAAAAAGCGCTTGTCGAGGCCGGGGAAATTGTCACAGATCCGCACGGCGATCCCTTTCTTTAGTAACCGCCGGGCCAATTCAGGGGCGTCCAAATCCTGGCGGTCAATCCGCAATAGAAGAAAGTTGGCCTGTCCCGGATAGACATAGACCCCTGATATTGCGGCCATTTCCTCAAGTAGATATCGCCGCTCTTCATTGACGAGCCCAATCGTCCGGGACCGGTAGTCGTCATCCGGCAAGGCCGCCTCGCCCACGGCCTGGGCGAAGACATTGACGGACCAGGGCGGAATCAGCTTCTTTATTCTACCGATAACATCTATGGAGCCCGCGGCAAAGCCAAGGCGGAGACCGGGAACGGCAAAAAACTTGGTCAATGAACAAAGAACGATGACATTGATCGGGCGCTGCACAATAAGGCGGTCCATCCCGGCGACGAAATCGGCAAAGGCCTCATCGACGACGAAAATACTCGCCGGGTGTCGCCGGGCCATCTCCCGGATCGCCGCGGCATCGCAGGTAAGACCGGTGGGGTTATTCGGCTGGCCGAGGAAAACGATTTCATCGCCACGGAGAAGTTTTTCGAGGGCGGCGATTTCCAGTGAGAATCCATTATCTTCTCCAAGAAAAACTTTTTCCACCGCCATGCCCGCCAGTTCCGATGCAGTCACATAATCGGCGTAGGAAGGGACGGGGATAAGGGCTCGCGCTTTCGGCAGGGCCCTGGGCAGGGCGTAGAGAATATCGGTTGAACCATTGCCGAGGACGATCTCCTCCGGGGGGATCCCGTAGCAGGCGGAAATGGCCACAACAAGACCGGCGCAATCCGGATCAGGATAATGGAGCACCTCTTCCATCCGTCTGCTGATGAGGGACCGGAAACCTTCGGGAAACCCCAGGGGATTGATGTTGGCGGAAAAATCCAGCAGCTTATCCGAGGACATCCCGGCGGCATCGGACAAATAGCGCCGGTTCCCTCCGTGTTTAGGCTGTACCAAGACCATGTCATTAACCTCCATGCCCGCGCAGTGGGCGCAACGAAGTATGGAAATCCCCCTGAATCCCCCTTTTACAAAGGGGGACTTGTTCGTTGTCCCCCCTTTATTAAAGGGGGATTTGCTCATTGCACCCCCCTTTATTAAAGGGGGATTTGCTCATTGCACCCCCCTTTGGCAAAGGGGGGATGGGGGGATTTCCATAATAAAGACGCTTCGAGATGGTATAGAAACTCCCGGAGCAAGTCAACGATAATCCCTCGGCAATCTGCTTTTAAAAGATATTGACAATATTAACTAGTTTCCTCTAAACATGACCATTCACTGATTGGAGTCATATCATGCCCATCAACCTCCTCTATTTGCTGATTGCCCTGAATGTTACCGGGCTGGTTATGCTCGTCATCATCCTCCTGGGGACATCAAAAGCGACCATTAAGGATCTTTCCCGCCGCATCGAGAACATTGAAAATAATCTCGAGAAAATGGAACGTGCATTCCGTGAAGACATGGCCAGAAACAGGGAGGAACAGAGTCGCTCCCTGAAGGATTTCAACGAATCCCTCCTCAACAGGATAACGGAGAACGCGGCGGCTCAAAAAGGCCAACTGGAAATATTTTCTCAGCAACTGACCAACCTCACAAGCCAGAACATTCAAAAGCTCGACAAGATATTGGAAACCATTGACCTTCACCTGAGGAATCTCCAGGAGGACCACAACCGCCAACTGGAACTGATTCGAAAAACGGTGGACGAGAAGCTCCAGGACACCCTGGAAAAGCGCCTCGGTGAATCCTTCCGCCTGGTCTGTGAGCGCCTGGAAATGGTACAAAAGGGACTGGGGGAGATGCAGACCCTGGCTGCCGGCGTGGGGGATCTAAAAAAGGTCCTTACCAATATAAAGACGCGGGGGACTTTCGGAGAGATCCAGTTGGGCAGCCTCCTGGAGCAGATCCTGAGCCCGGAGCAGTACGCAGTAAATGTCGCTACCAAACATGATTCTACGAACCGGGTCGAGTTTGCCATCAAACTGCCGGGACAAGACGAAAACCGGTCCCATTTGGTCTGGCTGCCCCTGGACGCCAAATTTCCCCAGGAGGATTACCTGCGGCTCCTCGAGGCCCAGGAGCAGGGTAATCCCGCAGCAGTGGAAGAAGCGGCCAGACAGTTAGATAGGACTGTCCGGGAAATGGCGAAAAACATCCGGGACAAATATCTCGACCCCCCCAATACGACAGACTTTGGCATCATGTTTCTCCCTGCGGAAGGACTGTATGCGGAGGTGCTTCGTCGTACTGGCCTCGTTGAAACTCTCCAACGGGAATTCAAGGTAGTGATCACGGGACCGACGACCCTGGCCGCCCTCCTGAACAGCCTGCAGATGGGCTTCCGCACCCTCGCCATCGAAAAGCGCTCCAGCGATGTATGGAGCCTGCTGGGGGCCGTGAAGACCGAGTTTACAACATTCGGCGGGATATTGGAAAAGACCCACAAGAAACTCCAGGAGGCAAGCAACATCATTGAAAAGGCGGCCACCCGCTCCCGATCCATTGAAAGAAGGCTAAAAAACGTTCAGGAACTCCCCACACCCGACGCCGTGGCGCTGATTGAGGATAGCGGGGAAACAGATGAGGGGGATCTTTGAAGGGAACACTGGTCAACACAGGTGCCGTCATTGTCGGCAGCCTTATCGGCATGGCCGCGGGAAGACGCCTGCCGGAGCGCCTGAAAACAATCATGATGCAGTGCCTGGGACTCGCTACTATCCTGATCGGACTGCAGATGGCCCTCTCGGAGAAAGACGTCATCCCCACCATCGGCTGCCTGCTGTTAGGAGCCATGACCGGAGAGCTACTGAATATCGAAAAGGCAATCGAAGGTCTTGGGGAATGGCTGAAAGTAAGAGCCCGTTCGGATTCTTCAACCTTTGTGGAAGGATTTGTAACGACTTCGCTACTTTATGTAACGGGGGCCATGGTTATCGTGGGCTCCATTCAGGATGGTACAACGGGAGACGCCACAACCCTGTACATCAAATCCATGCTGGACGGCGTGGCTTCCATCGCCTTTGCATCAACCCTGGGCATTGGCGTCGCCTTTGCGGCCCTAAGCGTGTTATGCGTCCAGGGCGCCCTTACCCTGCTGGCCTCGCAACTTGTTTTTCTTCAGCAACCGGCGGTCCTTGGAGCCATCACCGCCACGGGAGGGCTGCTCATCGTCGCCATAGGTTTCAATCTGTTGAATATGGCAAAAATCCGCATCGGCAATCTGCTGCCTGCCCTTGTATACGCCGTCCTCTGGGCATTATACATAAGATGATTCTATCGGACCTCCCGGATCACTTTCCCTTTACTTAAAAAAGAAATGCCCCTATTGCCCTCAAGATTGAGCATAACCGATTCGATCAATGGCTCGCTGACGGGCGTATCGGACATCCACTCCACGAGAAAGTTGGCCCCCGTGCCGCTGGTGTCCGATTGGGGGATGTAGAAATTCATGGCAGCCAATGGGGCCAAGGAATGCTCCGCAGCAAGGAATTCCTTCACCAGTTTGCCATCGTTATTGAAGTAAAGGACTTTCGTGATCTTGATCTGCTTCTGAATGTCCGTGTTGTGAATGACAAGGAAGGCGCTCAAATCGAATTTCTTATTATCCTTGTCGGGGATATTGGAATAGATGGGGACATATAAAACCTGCCCTCTGACCTTGTTGATTCCACCGTCCGCCACTGTGAGAACCCCCGGATTGAATGTTTGCCCGGCCTTTTCATTGCCTACGGGCGCCTCTTTACTGGAACAGGCCGTCAAACTGATCATCAAGAAAATGGCAAGAATAATTTTTTTTACCAAGAAGTTTGATTGATTCATTATCCATTCCTCCGGAAAATAAAAAAGCCTCCAATACGATTCACCTTGGAGGCTTTTTCTGAAAATATTAAGGCGTAACTATTTCTTTGCCGCCGCTACAGCGTCCCGCAGTTTCTTGCCGGCAGCAAACTTGGGAACTTTCTTGGCCTTGATCTTGATGGCCTTGCCGGTCTGAGGATTTCTACCGGTCCGGGCCGCCCTTTTCGTCACCTTAAAGGTTCCGAAACCAACCAGAGTAACAGACTCTTCCTTTTTCAAGGCCCCCGTAATGGCCTCCAGAACACAGTTGACCGCTTCTTCCGCCGTTTTTTTCTTCCCTACCACCGTCACCACCGCGTTTACCAGATCTCCCTTGTTCATGTCTCTCCTCCTTTTTGTTTAGTTTGTCACCGCCCTTTACGGCTCAACCTTCCTGATAAATACGTACTACTTTTTTGCGGCGGATTATAAAAGAGCAAAAGCATTGTGTCAAGGGCAAATTCACGTTTTTTTTATCTTTTTTTTAACAGATCTATTATCAACTTCAAACTGATACAATAATCTAATATATATAACTAAATATACATTTAATACCCACAATATGAAAAAACACCCGATAAAAAAATTTTTACGGCCATGGATTATGCAAACAATTTTACCCGCTCCCCCTGCCTCAAGTCATCCCGCCAGGCCATCAATTCCATTTTAGCACCACCATTCTTCAGGATGCGAACGAATACAAACTCCTGTTCACTTTTTATCAATCGGTCGGTGGGATTTTCATAAAAGATCTTTGTCCAGGAACCGCAATTGACATACTCTCCTCCCGCAACTCCCGACAGGGGCTGCAGGTCTGCCTCATGGGTGTGCCCAAAGATTATATAGGGAGTCTTGACAATCTTGTGCAGAGCAGCGGCAGTGTGCTGATAACGATTGACGTCTTCCGTCGTGAAAAAACTGCGCACATTCGCCGCAAACCCTTTGTTATAGAGATGACATGGTATCCATAGGCGCCTGACCGCCTCCAGATCCGTCCTTGCAATCCCAAATCGCTCTGCTTCGCGGAACATCTTCTGACATTGCTGCTCCTCGAGGGCTTTCCTCTTTTCTTCCTTGAAGCCTTTAACCTTGCCCAGGATGTTGAGAAAACTTCTCAGCCCCTGCCGGATTTTCCCGGAAGAAAAGAGGCGCAGGGCATACTTGCGAAGATAGACCGACATCGGCTTGATATTGTCTGCAAAGGGGTCAGCCTGCTCCACCTTGTTGAAAAGATAACGCACAAAAAAAGATCCCGCCGGCAGCATCAACTCATCGCTGTCGGGAAGCCAGGGATGGAGGAACCAGTCGAAACTGTTTATCCCGTCATACTGATGTCCATGCTCGATCCAGGCCAGTCCGGGTTCGTAATAAAACCAGGGGCAAAAAGTTATCCCCTCCCGGACGATCCGGTTCCTGTCTAAGTCCCCGGTAGGTAGAAAGCCTGACATCACTTCCCGAAAGGCCTCCTGCACCTCCGGAATGCTCCACTCGGCATCGTGATTTCCGGAAATAACCACTAGGCGGTGGCCGGACGCAATAAACCGGCCCAGGGCCCGGAACAGTACCTTGTGTCCCCTGGCCATGACGCCCATCTTCCAGATCGTTTTTGCCGTCGATGTTCCCAGGCCATAATCCCTTTCCCGGGACCGGAGGGTGAAAACATCGTCTTCCGGGAGGGAAATAATTTGAAGGAAATCAACCATATCCCCGGCAATGACCAATCGCCATTTTCGGCGGTTTAGCAGGGACTCCTCGTCCAGCCACATCAGGAATCGCGCAAAAGAGGTGTCAAAAAAGAAATCCTCGAGCGGATGGATTCGCCCGGTCAGCGGATCCCAGCCTTGGCTGAGATGCAGATCGCTGACGGCGGCAATATTGAAATCATGTTCTTCCATATCTGTATTTTAGACCACTTCCTCCTCTTTTGCAAAGATGATTTTTAGAGATATCATTGCCTTATTCGACCTTGCTTGTGTCGAAACAATAAAAACCCCCGGGGCATTTTATTTGCCGCGGGGGTTTTTATGCTTACTGATTTCCGCCTCGTTCAGAGGAGGAAGATGGTTAGGATGGGTTTAATTTCGTTAACTTAGTAATCAGGTCGCATCTCTGTCACCAGTTACCTCTGGGACCGGGGCCGTAGCCGCCGCAGCCGCCCATGCCGGCTCCTGGACCGAAGCCTTTACCGTGGCCAAAACCTCTTCCCGCGCCAAAGGCCTGGACCTTGGTCTGCTGCTCCGGGGTAAGAACCTTGAGGACGGCCAGGCGATGATTCGTCTGCTTATCCTGCAACTGGTCCCGCAGGCTCCGGATCTCCTTTTGGACGGCCACAATCTTTTCCCGATCGGGATTCTGCTGGAGCCACAGGAGCTTCAATTCGCCTCTCTTGCTGAACATCTTGTCCTGAAGCGGCTTGGCTTCCTTTAACTGTGCCTCACGCAGGGATTTTATCTTGGCTTCCTGATCCGCCGTCAGGTTCAGACCAGCCATCACCTGCGTATCACCGCTCTGGCAGGCGCCATAACCGGGCCCCCTGCCGCCCCCCATACCCTGTCCCCAGCCGTAGGCGAAGGACGTTGTCGTGAGGGCCAAGATCGCCAGAACCGCCATAACTGTTAAAACTGCCTTTTTCATAACTTTTCTCCTTTCAATTCGATTATTGATCCATCGTTATTTCTTGTTCTCTTCATTTCTTTGTTTGAAGGCTTCTTTTCTCTTTGCATGTACATTGAGCAACGACCGTGCCATACTCTCATATTATTTGTAACTGCTCAACTTTACAGGATATATTGCCAATCGCATCTTTTTGAACTATCCGCGATTCCTGGAAACGGAAAAGAACTGGCTAATAAGTATCCAATTATGGTATGCAGTTGCTCAAAAAGTATCCGCCTTCATTATTACGGAGTCATCAATCATGAAAGCGAAACAACCCGTGAAACGGCTTTGGTCGTGGGCCTTTATCCCCCCATGGATTATCGTCGGGGCGGCGATCCTGCTGATCCCCCTTTTTTCCGTAATGACCATGCAAAGCCTCGACCGGCAGAAGACGGAAACAACGCGTCTCCTCCTGGAAAAAGGGGAGGCCCTGATTCGCTCCTTCGAGGCGGGGGCGCGGACCGGCGCCGGGTTGCGGTGGGACGCCTTTCAACTTCAGAAATTGCTCATCGAAACGGCCCAGCAACCGGGCATTGATTACTTCATCATCACCGACGCCGAGGGGACGATTCTGGCCGACAGCGATCCCTACCGGATCGGCGACTTCTACGGAACCGATCTCGATCTCAAGCGCCTCGCAACCACGAAAACCATCCAGTGGCGGCAGGTCGCCAATACGGACGGCGCCGACACCTTTGAGGTTTACCGGCGATTCGCCCCTACCCCGGAACCATTTACCATCTGGGAGGGGAGAAAGAACCGCGACGACTCCCCAGGACTGGTGATCTTTGTGGGCATGGACATGGGCCCCGTTCTTGCCGCCCGGAAAGCAGACGCGGAGCATACCATCTGGATGGCTGTGGCGCTCATCGGCGTGGGTCTTTCGGGCGTCATCTCTCTCCTTCTGGCCCAGGGCTATAAGACAACCAGGGAATCCCTGTCCCAGGTTCAGGCCTTCTCCGATCATCTGATGGAAAACATGCCCATGGGGCTGGTAGTGATCAATCCCCAGAAAAAGATCATCGCCTTCAACAAGACCGCTTCCGCCATCCTGGCCCTCCCCATCAGCGAGGTAAGAGAGCGGGCAGCTGCGGACATCCTGCCGCCGGCCTGTCTGGAAATCATCGGCAGCCTTGCCGAAGGGCAGGAATTGATCGCCAAGGAAATGGACTGCCCCCTGCGGAACGGACAGATGGTTCCCTTGGAGATTATCGCCTCCCATCTACAGGCCCCTTCTGGAGAGATCCTCGGGGTTGTTATTCTGTTCCGGGACATTTCCGACCTCCAGGCCCTGAAGGGGGAAATCGCCCGTACCCAGCATCTGGCCTCCCTGGGAAGCCTCGCCGCCGGTGTGGCCCACGAAATCCGCAATCCCCTTAGTTCCATAAAGGGCTTTGCCACCTACTTCAAGGAGAGATACCGGGAGATACCGGAGGACCGGGAAACCGCGGAAATTATGATCGGCGAGGTGGAACGGCTCAACCGGGTGATCGGTCAACTGTTGGAATTTGCCCGCCCCACGACCCTGCAACTTGAAAAAGGGTCTATATCCGTCCTCATCGAAGATGTTCTGAAAATCATTGCCGGGGAAATGGGGGAAAAGGAAATTGCCCTGCAGAAGGAACTGGCGGACCTGCCTGATGTATCCTTCGATAAAGACAAAATGAAACAGGTCTTCCTCAATCTCTTTCTTAACGCCTTGGGGGCGATGGATAAAGGGGGAGCTCTTATTGTCAAGGTCTGTCCGGTCAACGAACAATGGCTGCGCATCGAGATCACCGACACCGGGACCGGCATCGCCAAGGAAGATTTGGGACGCATCTTCGATCCCTATTTCACGACGAAACCATCGGGAACCGGTCTCGGCATGGCGATTGTCCAGAAAATCTTAACGGCTCATCATGGGGAGATAAATCTGGAGAGCGAACCGGGAAAAGGAACCCGGGCAACGATCCTGCTGCCAACCGGAATCGATGAAGCGATAACGAATGACAGCCACGACAACCAAATACTTTGAGAGGTACATTTTCAGATGAAAACAAAACGCACTATCCTCGTGGTAGACGACGACCACGCTCACCGCATCATGCTGAGAACGCTGCTGTCCGGATGGGGATATCTGATTCATGAGGCCGACGACGGCGAAACTGCCATCGCCGCCGTTCGCAACCAACCCTTTGACCTGATCCTCATGGATATCAGGATGCTCAAGGTTTCCGGCCTGGAAGCCCTGGTTGAAATCAAGGCGTTCAATCCCGCCATTCCCGTGATGATCATGACGGCCTACGCCTCTCTGGAAACGGCCGTGGAGGCCGTAAAGAAAGGGGCCTACGATTATCTTCAGAAACCCCTCGATTTTGATGAACTACGCCTCAAAATGGAGCGGGCCATGGAACACCGGCAGCTCAAAGAGGAAAACGCCCTGTTGAAAGAAAGCCTGGGCTCCCGCTTTGACCGCCGGAACCTCATCGGCAGCTCGCCCGTCATGGTGAGGCTCCTCGATACGGTCGCCCAGGTTGCCCCTTCGGAGGCGACGGTCCTCATCACCGGTGAATCGGGAACGGGGAAGGAAATGATCGCCGGGGCCATCCATTTCAACAGCCGGCGCCGGGAGGGTCCGTTCGTAAAGATAAACTGCGCCGCCATCACGGAAACCCTTCTGGAATCTGAACTTTTCGGCCATGAAAAGGGGTCCTTCACCGGGGCGGACCGGCGCAAGGAGGGAAAATTCCGTCAGGCCGACGGTGGAACGATTTTTCTTGACGAAGTCAGTGAGATGTCCCTGGCTATGCAGGTAAAACTTCTGCGGGTTCTCCAGGAAAGGGAAATAACCAGAGTGGGGGGAGATGAAGCCGTCAAGGTGGATGTCCGGGTTGTCGCTGCAACCAACCGCGATCTGACAGAAGAAATCGGGGCCGGCCGTTTCCGGGAAGATCTTTTTTACCGGCTGAATGTCGTTACCCTCCTGGCGCCGCCCCTGCGGGAGCGTGCAGAGGACATCCCCACCCTGGCCCAGCATTTTCTTGCCCATTTTGCCGAGAAAAATCACAAGCCAATCAAGGGGTTTTCCCCTCAGGCCATGGACCGCCTCCGCCATTATCCCTGGCCGGGAAACGTCCGGGAATTGATGAACGCCATCGAGAGAGGGGTGGTGCTGTCCCGTTCGGATTATATGGAGGAAAGGGAACTTTCCCTGGTTATGACAACCGGGCCGGATGATACCTCAAATGATTATTCATCCCCAGGTGAAAAACAGCCCTCCTCCCTTGACGAAGTAGAAAAAGTTGCCATTATCCGTACTCTCGGAGATGCCAAGGGCAACAAAAGCGAGGCGGCCCGGCGTTTAGGCGTCACCCGCCGCACCCTCCACCTGAAACTCAAAAAATACGGTCTCATGGAATAAAGGAGCAAGGAGAACAGTATCAAATGAACTACCCCGCAGCAAGCTACGGGGTATCTAAGACCCAAGGAACGAAGCAAGCTTCGGGGGGAATATAACCCCGAGAGATTCACAATGGCCTCAGACCCCCTTCTCCCCCATCGATCCTCATGCTATTATAAAGTTTTTTGTTCTGCTGCTATACAAGGTTTCTTAAGCGTAACGGTCAACTGCATACTCAACCAGGGGAGATGCCAAATAGATCATAGTGCTGTTGTCGAATCCCAGTATAGTAATAAGAATCCCAAGCAGGGAAATCGCCGGAATGACAAACTGGCGGTGCATCCGTCTCCGGACAGCCGATTCCGGATATCCCTTTGAGATGAGATGGTAGTTCCGGGTAGCGTAATACCATTGGATGGCGAAGATCAGGCCGAGGATCAGAAGGTTCATCTCGAACACCACGGTGGCAATGACATCATTAGAATAATCTCCGATGAAGCTGGTCGAGAAGGGGACAAGGGTCACGAAAAACAGGCCGATTACATTCAGGAGCAAAAGGTTTCTGTCAAGATGATTGATCTTACTTAACTGCTCATGGTGACCCACCCAGAATCCGGCAAGAACAAAAAAAGCAATGATATAGTGGTAAAAATCCGGCAGGAGACTTGTCAGTGCTACGCCGGATGTCTGGTTAACTATTGCAGATCGGGGCAGAATCATGCTGGTAACAAGCAACGTCATGGAAAAAGCAAATATGCCGTCTGTCAGGGACTCCAGTCTATTTTTTCCAATCAGCTCTCTTTTTGTCTCATCGGTTTTGTTCACGCCTTTTGCCCTCATCAAGGGATTTGATATTTACAAATCCTTTATTTTTCTAAATTTTCAGCAGTTGAAGGGTACAGAAAACAGTCGGACTCTACTTATACTGAAAATAGACAGACAATCAATACTTTTACCCGCACTGCTCGGGCAAGACCAAAAGAAACAAGAACTGTGTCGGTGATCGCGGCCACCCATGAGTCAGTGGTTGTCGATTTTGAATTGCGGTGAGCATTACCATTTATAATCTTGTCCCTTCAAATTGATAACCCTTCTCCCGAAACAATCTCAGGCATGCATCCACCGCATCGGTATCATAAAGCGTCCCCTTATTTCCTATATAACGGTCAGTGTGCCTATCCTTCTATCGTGATTTCGGAGAAAAAAATATCGCTAATTCGAATTGTTCTTGATACTACGGTTCACAATAAACTGACGTTCGACAGCTGTAGGCACATTTTGTCCTTTGGAAAGGCGTAAGTTATTGAAATCTCGTAGTCAGACCTCAGAAAAACTGAAAAACCTGTAGGCATGCGAATTACATAATTGTTCTTGACAT
>Ga0247840_10002093_pt1 | contig 36328 bp, 69 predicted proteins | sample LaCruzMarch2015__FD_192404 | JGI IMG/M metagenome (GOLD analysis project Ga0247840, IMG submission 192404) | Freshwater microbial communities from meromictic Lake La Cruz, Castile-La Mancha, Spain - LaCruzMarch2015_17m | ecosystem: Environmental > Aquatic > Freshwater > Lake | place: Spain...
GAGTATTACGGGCCGCTAGGATATACGAACCATTATTTAAGCGGAACTCACCAGACTGGTTAGTAGCCTCTGGAACCCATTGGTAAGGGTTTTCTTGATCAGACCAACGTACCAACATCCTGTCAAACGGGGTATTCGCATCACCTGGGTCATAACTATTTGCCCCCATTGCAATAACAAAGCGCTGAATGGCAGAAGCTACAATTTGAAAAGTGGTTGTAGGTACAAAAGTGCCATCAAAACCAGCGGCTGTGGATAATGTGCTTAAATTTTGAGCACGTACAGTTGGTCCTAGGGCATCGAGCCAGTAGTAAATACTACCGCCACGAGGAGCAATTAACAGGTTTTCACCGAAGTTATCGTTTGACCAAAGACGTAATTGGTCACCGACTGTCACGTTAGTGCCCGAGCCCCACGCTCCACGGCCCCAGAAACCTGCACCCCAGCCGTTACCAGCCGTATACACAGTGTTACCTGTTTGGATTTGGTAAGTGGCTATTACAGCATTTCCACCATTTCCTGTGTCACTAGCGTCGGCTAGGACTTCAGCACCTGGTAGTTCAACAAAAGACACAGCACGAGCATTGATAGTGTATGTATCAACATTCACGTAAGTAATTTGATATTCTTGATTAAGGATGGCAGCGGTAATGTTGCCACCAAGCCCTGTAGCCCCTGAAAAGGTTACAAAGTCGCCATTATTAGCGCCATGCCCTTCATCAACCACAGTAATTAAAGATGAACCATCCGTAGCTGTAAACGGATTACCTGTTCCCGGTGGGACAGGTCCAAGCATTGGATTTACTACCTTGCGGATAGGGGTGATGTCATTGTAGCCACTCCCTTTTTCAATAAAATACTTTAAGTTAGTACCCAGCCCAATGTAGTTAGTACCTTCTAAGTCAACCCAGTTCCAAAGAGAACGACAAACACCTAGGTATTGTGTAGGAGAGATTTGTGTCCAGCCACCAATTTTCTCTGGAAAACCAGCACGAAAACGCACTTTATCGCAAGAGAACCAACCCCCCTCAGAGCTGTAATTAGTTACCTCTTTGTTAATTCCAGGTTTGAACTGCAGTTTCGTTAATGGCATAAGGGTATTCCCTAGGAGTAGGCTCTTGTTCCGGTACGGTCAATTATAAGTGCCTGTTTCCTGGGTGTCATCTCCTTAGTATTCGGTACGCTAATATGCGTCCAACGGTCAAATTCACGGATAACTTGGTCAAACTCCAGGTCTGCTGCGATTATCGCCTTGACTACTTCGTCAGGGGTTACTCCAGGGACACGAATGTCCGCTGCGCAGCCGATGCGGTGCTGGGATGAGTCCTTAGACCCTACTGCATCATTTACTTTCTTTGAACGGAAAGCACTGTTTATGATAACAGGTTTGCCCCCTAAAGTGGCCTTTACTTTTTCTAAAAAAGCAGCCAAACGGGTTAAATTAGCCAGCTCAGAGGCATTAGGAGTGTTGTCAAACTGACGGTGATCCGTGTGAGTTAGTTCTTCCAAAGTAAAGTGTGGTGAGAGGTTCATTTAATACCAATCTGTTCTTTTAGCCAATCTTGAAGGGACACTAGTTGCTGGGTTGTTTCTGCACAGGAGCCAGCAAGTTGATTGTAGGAGGCGATAACATCAGCTGCGCTGGGGGCTGGGGAAAGTCCTGGCACTTTACTGCTACCGGGGTTGTTCCACACGCTAGTAGACTTATAGTAGTTGCGCAAAGCAGCAATTTTAGCTTCGTACTCATTGGCTATTCCTTTAGTGACTAATTCCTGTTGTTTCTTAATGGACTCGACTTTTGCTTCTTGGACCTTGGCCACCGATTCAACTTCCGCCTTAAACGCAACATATCTGTTGTGTTCGTGACGACCGTAGCCAAAGCAAATGATACTTATAAGTATCAATCCACCATACAAATAGGTACTTATAGGTAATGGAAACATTATTTGTCACTCATAGGTTGAACAGTGAGAAAACGCAATACAGCAACAACAATACCAATGATAAAAAAAGCAATGCCATAGAACCTAGGATCAAGGAGGGACTGCAAATAGGGAAAAAGCTCTAATGCAGCCCCCAGAACGGCTAACAAAAAAGCGAACCACATGGTCCGGGATTTTGTTAGCTTCATCAATTACTTCGCTTTCTTGGTGCGTGCTGTCTTAGCTACTACCGCAGGTTTACGTGTAGCTCTTTTCTTAGCCACCGGCTTCTCATCCGCATGAGGTTTATACTCACGGGCGGTTGCTGGGAAAGGCCAAGTAGTATCCACTGTTACCTTAGGCATATATCCCAGTTTGTCAAACAGCCAGCTAACGATTATCATTCGACTACCTCAACTTCAGCTTTCTCAACGGCTAATGATGTTTTCAGCATATTATAGAACGCTTGTTTTCCCACATTTAATTGGTCTAATTGAAAGGCTGTATTACTGATTTTGCGGTCAAGGTCTAGACAATGATTTGTCAAGATAACCTGCTCCTCTGTAAAGTCGTTTGTATCGTACTCAATGCCGTCAATCGTAATGGGTTTCGCTTGTTTTTCGCCCATGATTTTCTCCTAGTTGTACTACGGTTTATAAAACTTATTCTGCAGTTGCCCAAGGCAATCCAGACTTCTGTACTGGATTCTTCTGCGCCTCTATCTGCGCTGCTAATGCTTCTTCTACCGTTTCTTGACCGAGTGAATCTTTTACCCAGCCGATAACCGTTTCTTTGGTTAAATCAGCAAAAGGGATGTAAGCCTTATCTTCTTGCGTATAACCTACTGTGCCATAGGTAGAAGCGGTAAACTCACCGTCTACAGCGCTTACTGTGTAATGTACTGTTACGATAAATTTGTTATCGGTCTTGTACTCTGTGTTTACTACATTCCATTCGACATTCATTTTAGTTTCCTTTTAAAAGTGCTACATCAGCCTGTAGCTGGGTAATAAGTGCTTGTTGCTCCTGAATTGCTTTTGTAAGAATTCCAACCAAGAAGCTGGTGTCGATACCTTGATAAACTGGCTTACCTTCTGCATCTACAGCATCTTTCTCACCAGTTACGCAATCAGGTACTACTGCTTGAAGTTCGTGGGCGATAAAACCTTGGGCGGCAATACCGCAGTCTTTCCATGTATAGGTGACTGGTTTAAGCTTGGCTACCTTATCTAGAGCGCCCGTCATTGGAACAATATTTTCTTTTAAGCGATAGTCTGAACTGGTGTTAAAAGAAACCGCATTAGTTGTTCCAACCCTAGTTACAGAACCAATAACCCCATTCGCTGAGTTTCTATAGACAGTATAAAAAGCACTACTTGAATTACTATCATCCCTAATACCTAGTCCGTTTTGTGCGCTTGTAAAATTTAAGCACATCTTGTCTGCGCTAAAGTTTGCTGTAGTCCCAACCAACAAATTACCACTAGCGTCAATACGCATCGACTCAGTACCGCCCTCTGTAAAGGCAATAGTGTCAGCAGCAGGGAAGAAGATGCCTGTATTGGTATCGCCTGTAGTAGTGATAGATGGAAGTGAAACTGTGCCAGCAGAGAATGTAGCTACACCGCTTGCAGATAATGTAGAGAACGCACCTGTAGATGCTGTAGTAGCACCGATAGCCATACCATTGATACTGCCACCTGTTAGCGTTGCTCCAGAAGATACAAGTGTATTTAGCGTAGCTGTGCTAGATGCAGATAGAGTAGTAAAAGCACCTGTATTGGCTGTGCTTGCCCCAATAGGAACATTATTAACAGAACCACCAGTAATCGTAGCACCCGAGCTAACTAAAGTATTTAGCGTAGCGGTAGAAGATGCATCTAGGGTAGTAAAGTTACCAGTTGATCTTGTTGTAGAGCCAATAGTAGTGCCATCAATCGTGCCACCGTTAATGTCAGTAGTCGTTAGAACAGAAGAAGCGAGTGTGACTACACCTGTAGAGTTGGCAATCGAGCCAGCAGCTGTACCGTCTTTAGCTTTAATATTTGTTACTTCGAGGTTTGTAGTGTCGACTGTGGTGGCATTGACAGTAGCTGCAGAAATGCTGGTAAAGTAAGTGATGGCATTTAAAATATCTGTGCCGTCGTTGTACACAAACATGTTTGTGCCAGCAGGCACGCTAACCGTTGCCCCCGTAGCGTTTCCAACAGTCACTGTATCAGCGCAGTTATTAGAGACTAAATAGAGCTTTTCAATTGCCGGTACAGTCAACGTACGGGCTACACCACCGGTTACGCCAATTAAGTTAAGGCGTAGGTTACGAGCAGGTTGACTGGCATTAGTGTCTGTAAGGGTCAGGGTTACGTTCGCACTAGCAAAAGTAACGTTTGCGGAGCCTACAATAGCTTCTTCAAGCGCTGTGCCTAAATTGGTATTAGTGATATTACCCCAAATACCAGACTGTTCACCGGTTGCAGGTAATTCAATCTTTAGTGGCGAATAGGTTGATGGCATTATTAGTCCTTATACAGTCGTTATTTCAGTCCAGTTCGGGCCCTGAGTGGCTACCACGTCAGTCCATCCTGGTGTTTGGTTATCATTAATCGCTGCCCAATTTGGGGTTTGATTATCATCTATAGGTTCCCAAAACAGCCTAGCAAAGAATACGTCTGTGGCTATAGCTGATTCTATTATAGAGGCGTTAAAAATACTAGCAGGGACAGTGGTAATGTCAGTTATTTGCCCTGATTCAGCCACTCTTACTTCAAAAATACTACTAGCTACTTGAATCGCATCTAAAATTGCCGCTGTTTCGGTAAGGGCGGCAAACATTATGTGGGAAGCGTTATTTGCCTCAGTTCCGGTGGCAGTCTCTTGTACTATAACAAAATAAGCAAAAGCACCACTACTAGCATCAGTTCCGGTAACTGATTCAGCGACACTGGTGGAAAATTCTTGCATAGTAGCAAAAACATCGGTTCCGGTGGCAAATTCCACCAGGTTTGTGGCAAAAGTTTGGGATACGCTGTTTGTTTCCGTTCCAGTAGCCAGTTCCGCTACCAGTGTGGAATTGAATACTGCCAGGCTAGACACTGCGTCTGTGCCTGTAGCGGTATCAACAAAAGAGGTTTGGAAAATAAAAGATGCGCTAATAGCGTCTGTACCGGTGGCGGTATCAACAAAATCACCATTAAAAACACTTCCCGCTACAAATTGGTTTTCAGTGGCTGTAGCGGTATCACTGGAGGTTCTGTCATAAACAGACATTCCCCAGCCTGATTCACCCCAAGTGCCGGAACCCCAGCCGCCTTCGGCCATGATTAAGCTGCGGTTAGCTGATCTTGCTCAAACCAACGAGTAAATGATTCTGCGCCATCTGTCCATTGAATTAAGTAGGACACATTGCCGTCTTCATCCATGCGCATAGCAGTGATCGGACCAGTTGGAACAGTTACATTGACTTTTACTACATCGCCTTTTTTAAACATAATTAACCTGCCAGACTAAATGTATAGCTGACATTCAACACGTCTCCGGAAGCGACTACACGGTCTCCAGGTGCAGTGAAGTCAGAAGCTGAAAACAAGACACCAGTAGTTCCACTCTTAGTGTTGTTGCTAATCAAGAAAGCGCCGCCGACCGTAGCGGTTGCGTTTATGGTAAACGCTGCAGGGCTGGCCGAATTGGTCTGAACCGAAGGGTTAGCCGTAGTTGCTGTGCCAAAAGTGGCGGCAGGGCGTGTAGCATTGCTGTACGGAACAATTTCAGTAAAACCAGCGTGCGAAGCGGCTGTATCACCGGCAACTGGGTCGTTAGAAGCGGCTGCACCATAAAGTCCTACGTACCAAGCTGCTGTGTAGCCAATACCTTTGAAGTACTGGGCGTTCATGTCCTGTAGACCCTGGTTCACGACCAGGTTTTTTGGCTCTGTGGTCCACTTAAGGTTACCTTCAGCGTCACGGCACTCAATAGTGTATTTGCCACTTGCACTGGCAGATTCAGCAAAGCCCAAGGCTTTGGTTAAGGTGCTTGAAACCTTGTCTTCAACTTGTAAATTTTCAACTTGCATTTTAAGCTCCTTAGGAAATGCGGATTAAAGCCTCGTTTGCTGTATCAGCAGGCATGGCTATATTAAATACGTTCAAAGCTCCGGCTGTTTGGTCAACCCCAAAGTTATATACAGCCACAGACTTATTACCTTTGCTACTATTGTAAATTAAAGCCCCACGAGCAGTAAAGGTTACATTGCTCCAAGTTACATTATTAAACGTAACAAAAGCGACTCCATTAGCTGAGCTGACAATTACTCCAGTAAGCGTTTGACCACCGGCGGTATATCCTGTACTGGTGACCTCATTACTGGATGTATATACAGTAGTATCTGGCCCTAGAGTAGCAGCCGAAGTGTATACAGCAATCTTAAACGTGTCCGTAGTAAAGTTATGTACCGCTTGAAGGAGTTGTAACTTAAATGAAGTGGTTAGTGTTTGTGTAATAGCCATTAGCCCACCTTAACCTTAGCTTGGCCATCACGAAATGCGTCGCCTCTTTCAAGGCCATCACCAAGGCGTTTAGCTTGTTGTAGTGCTTCTTGATACTTTTGCTCAACATTGGCAATCATGTCAGGCTCACCCTTCATGAATAAATAGGCTTCACGCAGTGCTCCATAGAGTAGTACTGTATCTAGGTTATCACCGAGCCAAGAAGTACCTGCATCCACAATGGAAACAGGGTAAAAGAAATAGTGTAGTTCCGCTACATAAGCTACCCCTGGAGTAGGTCCGAGGATAAAGCTTAGCTCATTTGGAAAAGTAGTCTGTGGACCAAAAAGCGCATACACCCGTGGAAGCCCCGTGGTGCTTGGTCTTGGATAAAACTCTCGAATGTAGTTAACGTCTTTATTGATCAGGAAATGATAATCACCAAGGGTATCTATCACTGCCAAAGAGTAGGGGGACAAGAAATCACTAGGGCAGGAAAGGTAAGGATTGCCCACGGACAGTGTTCCTGTTACGTTTCTACGTAAAGAAGGGAATTGCACTGAATTGAAAATACGCTTTTCTGCTTGTTTAACAAAAACAGGGATATTCGCATTGAAAGTAGTTTCAAAGTTTTCGGTGTAATCCTGAACTGCTGTTACGAGTTCTGTGTAGTTCATGAAGTGCTCACTTGTAGATTTCCAACGTAAGTTACCGCAATCGTGGGCCTAGAAATAGGCACAGGTATCATACCATTAGAACCAAAAGCACTGCCTCCAACAAGACCTAAAAAAACATTAAAGGTGTCATCAGGCAGCGGACGTGGCTCATACAAAGCAATCGCATCTGAGACGTTACGGCGTGGTTCTAGTTGGGGATGTTTAGCTTCATAACAAAAAGTGCAAACCTTGAGGTTTTGCCATTCTTTCTTGAGTTCATTAAGCAAAAATCGCTGGCCACAGCGATCACATGCTCCCCAGGCTAGTTTACCGGCGGCGTAAGCCATTACACATTGCCTCTCACATCAGGGACAGCGTAGTAACTTGCCCTGTCAACGTCTGCGTTAGCGATGCGTGCCCAGTCTTCTTCGTAAAGCTGCTTAAGCAATACGGTGCGATCTGGTGCTTTCTTTAGGGATAAGAAATAAGATAAGCCGGAAGCCAAGCAAGGTAAAAAGCGAAAGTTTACATCTGCTGTGTTGGTATATGCCCCTGCATCTTCGATTCTACGAATTCCGTAATAAACAAAAGTGTAGGTAGTGGCGTTATCAGGGGCAGGGAAGAAGAAGGCTTTTGGCTGGATAGTACGTTGAAAATAAAACTGCGCTGGACGGCCCTGGGTTCCTGCTTTGTTAGGAGTGTGTAACCACTCCGCCTGGCTAAAACGATTCAGTGTTACATCAAAATATTGACTACCCACTACTCCAGTCTGTGGAGAACGAATAACAGCGGAAAGAATATCCACAATGTTTGTTGGAATGTTGTATTCGTAAACTCCAGCAGTAAGTACCTGCTCGTGCTGTTCAATAGTCCACAAATTAAGACCACGACTTGCCCACTCTGCAAAAAGCAGATTTAAAGACCGACGAGCAGTCAGTAAGTCATAACCTGTCCGAGTTTCAATGCCGCAACGTTCGTACGCTTCGGTAATGAGTTCCTCAATGTCCAGGTCAAAACTAGTTGTACCTGAGGTGGCCATTAATTACCAGCTTGTAGGCTGAGGAATACGCTTTTGCATTGGAGTGTCTACAGTACCTTGCACTTTTTGCTTATCGTAATCGACATCGACTGGAACTGGCTTTTTAGCCTGCTCTGTAGTCTCTGAAAATACTGCACCAAAACCTTTAATTGCTGCACCTACTCCACGTTTTTTGCTCATGATAGCTCCTTATTTACATCCACGTTTCATCATACCACCCACTTTTTTGTGAGCAACTTTTGCTGGTTTACCTGCATGAGCAGCCAACTTCTTGTCTTGCATCTTGTCATAAGAAGTAGCTTCGCCACCCTTAGCATAAGCGGATTGTGGAGCAATCATTGTCAGATTACCCTTCATTTTGCCTGGGAGAAGCGCTTTACCTTGGCGGTCAGCTTTGGCTTTACCAGAAGCGGATGGGGCAGTTTTGCCATCAGAGCCTTTAGTTACACCACCACCAGTAGCTTTTTTAGTGATACAACCACCGTTTTTAGCTTTAATTGCTTTACCCATTGCCATTAATTTATGGCGATTTGTGTTGCTTGAATTCATTTCCATTTTATTGCTCCTTTATTTCCAGTGTCTTATAAAAAAATCCACGGCCCAAGCTCCTGTCCCAGCTAATGCCATCCAAACCAATCCGGCTAAGGACTTGTGAATAATTGCTTTACGCAATTCTGCACGTTCCGCTTCAGCTTGTATAGCCATTCTAACCCAGTGAACTTCATCTGGTGATAGGGGATGGGACTCGACGGCATCTTTAACCGCTAATTGAATTATTTGAACTAATTCAAGCTTGGTTGATTCGTCCAAAGCCATGATTTAGCCGTAGAAAACAGTAACTGTCATACCAGCCGGGGTTGTAGCATAGATTCCGTTTGTGCAACGGATGCCATCCCCTGGGATACTGATATTAAGTGATTGACCGATAGCAGGAGCTACAAAAGTAAAGGCTGTTGTGCCTGCTGCGCCATTTTTAAGGGTTAAAGTGCCGCCGCCTGCAGGAATACCGACTACCATTCCTTTAATACGGGCTGGACCAGCGAAAACGGCAGCATCTGTTTGGCCTGCTGCAATTCCGGTTGACTTTACGTCATATTGAAACATGATTAATCTCCTGGTTGCTCTTCTGGGGCTTCTAGTCTGTTTAATAACATCTTGTAAGCCGAAATAGTCGCTTGAGCTTGAATTAAAAAGGTTTGTGCCTTATTTGACTCTTGCTCAAGCTCCTGGATTTCAGCCTCAAGAAACTCTCTTGTTATCTGCATTAAGCGTAAGTAGCGTAAGCAGGAACGTAGTAAGCTGTTCCGCCGATCATTACTTTGATAGCTTTAGATACAGTTGTTACAGAAGTAGCTGCTGGAGCAATCGTAGCTGCTGGGCCTGTTTCAATGTTAGCGAAGTTTTGAACTTCACCAGTTTGTGAACCAGAATCAGTAACACGGATAAATGAAGAAGCAGCACCTAAAGTAACGTTTGTGCTGTAATCAGTATCTAATTGCAATACCGCTAAAGTGCCCCCTGGAGTAGTTGCAGAACCACCTAAAGTAGCACGAATAGCGTTAGCTGCACCGGAAATAGTGCCTGTCGTGTTAATTGAGGTAGAGATGTGAGCACCGTTAATTGTGCCAGCAGTTGCTGCGTCAGTGCCGGTTACAACAGAAAAAGCACGTAATGTCTCGCCTGAGCCTGTTGAGGTAAATGTCAGCTTTTCATAAACCAAGCGTGTATCGCCTGTAGTGGCTGAGGTAGTAGCATAGGCAGCATTGATGTTTTGTGCTGTAGTTACAGAAATTGGGGATGTAGCTGTGCCAGAAATGAATCCGTTTGCGGATTTGACTGGGCCTGTAAACGAAGTTTGGGCCATAATAAATTGTCCTTCATACAAAGATAAGCTTATTAGTCTTGTATGCGTCTGCCGGGGCAGTCTAATAAGCCGGTTTTCCCCGGTTTTCTCAATGTTACTCCTTTTTATTATTTGTGCAAGTTTTTTAGGTAAAATAAGGTTCGGGGGTAAGGTCTTGGAAAAGGCTTTTTGTTGCGCAACACCCCCACCAATTTGGAGACAACATGAAGGGTATTAAATGGCTAGGAACCTTCCTGTGTTTGACTGGCATTTGTTTGACGAGTTTCAACATCTACCCTACCAATATCATCCTAAGTTTGATTGGTAGTGCTCTATGGACTTGGGCAGGATGGGCTCAAAAAGACATGCCTTTATTTTTAGTTGAAGCAGTAGCTGTGTTATTTTACGTAGCTGGAGTTGTTGCACTTTTTTATTAGGAATAAAAATGACAACTATTGTGGGCGATTGGAACACTAAAGTACTGGTCTCAGATAGTCAGTTTTCAGATGACGATACTGGCATTAAATATTTTGACGAAAAGATTGTCCCAATAGACGGGGGTTGGCTGGGTGTTGCCGGTAACTGGAGCGACTGCGAAAAAGTTGTTGACTACATAAATAAGAAAAGTAAAACAAAGCCAAAACTTAAGGCCGATAGCTCTTTTATAAGGTTAACCAAAGATGGCCTTTTTTATTGTGGGGATGACCTAGAGTGGGAAAGAGCAAAGACCTTTATGGCTATTGGCTCAGGGGCCATGGCTGCAGAAGTGTGTTTAAGAATGGGTTTAACGGCTGAAGAGGCTGTTAAGTGGGCGTGTAATGTAGATTTAAAAAGTCACGAACCTGTTAAAACATATTTATTAAAAGATGCCTTATAAAGACCCCAACGATCCAAGGAAAAAAGCCTCTACCCGGCGTAGCTCGGCTAAATACTACAAAGAAAACAAACAAAAAGCATTTGATGCTAACTCCGCTGTACGGCGCAGGAATCGAGAGCTATGGCAGCAGTTTAAAAGAGGTCTTAAATGTGAGCATTGTGGGTTTAGCCACCCAGCAGCATTAGACTTTCATCACATAGACCGTACAAACAAAAAAAGCGTAAACAAATTAGCCAGTAATGGAATGTACAAGCAAGCCATACAAGAGTTACATAAGTGTGTAGTGCTTTGCGCTAATTGTCATAGAATAACCCACCATGAAGAAAAAAACCCCGCCTTGTGAGCGGGGTTTTTTATTGGTTCTAGGAGAATTAAGCTCCAGGTGAACCATAGATACCACGAGGATCAGACCAGCCAAATGAGTAACGCTCACGAGCTTTGTAACGTACGTTCCCAGTGTCAAAGTCACCCTCGAAAGCTGTACGGATTGGGCTACGTTGGAACATTTTGAGACCATTAGGAGCGTCTGTCAAAAGGAACCATGCGTTTACGTCTGTGAGGTAATGATTTACTGCAAAGCCATCAGGAATCAAGCCCATGGACTTAATTGCATTGATGTCATTGTCAGCAGTTGCAGTACGCAATGTTGACTTCATCAAACGCTCTGCTGTGAACTGAAGTTCTTTTGGAACAATCATTTTCTTAGCAACCAAAGCAATTTTCAAACCACGCTCGTCTGTGAAACTGGCGATGTCAATAATACCTTGCTCAAGTGAAGTCTCGTTCAAGTCAGAAGGGACTACCGGTGTGTTTCTAAAGTTTGGACCTAAAGCAGTTGGATGGTCAGCATTACATAAAGAAACACCGTCGCCACCCTTGTAGTTGCTGTCGAACGCATTGTTTAATGTGCCTGCACCAAATACTTGCTTGGTGTGGGCCATTGAACGAGCCAAAGCCTTTGTATAACGGCTTGCCAAACGGTCATAAAGGTTATCTTCAATCGCTTCTTCAGTGATTGAGAACGCCAATGCGATAGTCTGGTGGGTGTAGCGTGCTGTAAATGATTCTTGTGCAGAATCATAGTTCACGCCAGCGCCTTCAGCCTTAACTGGGGCTTGACCAAATCCGGTCAACATAACTTCTTCTTCGAACGCACGCTCAGAGTCTTCAATTTCAAAGATTTCTTCGTGTTCGTTTTCATAACGCTTGTACTCAAGACCAAATAAAGCGTTAAGACCTGGTTCTAGTTCTTTAACTAGTTGTGCACGTGTAATAGCCATTATGCAACTCCTGCAGTAGGTGCTTTATACAAATGCTCATTGATCGTTACGATCAAATCAGCGTACGCAGCGGTTAAGTCACTGTTACTTGGATCAGCGGTAACACCAATAACTTTTACGTTGAGTGCTGAAGCAGCAGCCAAAGTACCAGTACTGAGTTCCAGTCCAGAAACACCGGATGAAGTATTACCTGCAACAGTTTGTACTAAGTCAGCATTACGGCCGATAGCTGTTACAGCGGCTACGCCAGAAGCTTGAACCAAGAACTGTGCATAAGGATCGTCAACAATAAAAGCTACGATATCAGATGCTGCAACAGCGCCTGGGTAGTAGTTTTTAAATGTTGGTTTGCTAGTTGTAGGATCAGTGTACTCACAACCAATAAAGACACCTAGTATGTTAGCTGCACCAGGAGTTGCTTTAATGATAAAACCGGTAGATGCACCAGCACTGACATTAAATGTTACGGTATCGCCTTGAAAGATTGCATCAGTAGTACCTGAAGCGATGGAATACTGAGTATTACCATCACTGTTATAGTTACTACCGAGTTTTCCTAAAGGACGAAGACCAAAGGCTTTGTTAATATTTGCCATTGTTATTTCTCCAAAATTATTTTATTAGCTCTCACTCTTTATCGTTCGAGCCACCAAAGGAAATACGGGTATTACGTTCAGGACTTTGGAAACGCATACTTGAGTGTGCATTTTCCTTCATCATGTTGTTGTCTACTGCTTCAATCTGGTCTCTTGCACGTTGTTTATAATAAACTTCACGCTCTGCCACTGTTTCCTTAGGAATCTTGGCTAACAGTAATCCACCTACACCGACAACTCCTTTGTGACGGCCTTCGTCAACAGCAGGCATCGTATCTTTATACTCTTCTCCGAGCTCTTCGAGATGAACAAGTTCATATCCTTCACGGAGTTTTGTAAATACGTTCTGCTTATCTTCAAAGCCTTGAATTTCGGCACGAATCCAGCGGTACTGATAGCCCTCAGGGGCAGGAGGAGCATCCAAACGAGAAGGTGGAGCCCATGGTTTACGTTGCGCAGACTTAGCACGGGTTTCACCCGCACGGGAACTACGTTCAAACTTCACTTTTTCTACCATGATCTTAATCCTTTACGTATTTGGCGTATTCCTCAATTGGAACACCAAGTTTTTTAGCAATAGCGACTTGACTGGGACTCAGCCTAACGCTGCGGCGTGCATTAGTATTTACCCCAGATGACCGGGATGCAGGAGCAACGGGTTGCACGGACCGTTGTTGCCTGTTAGGTTGTGCAGCAAATTTTTGTGGGAACTGTGCCCGAATTCGCCGATTTAACTCATCATAGTACTCTTCTGATGATCCGTCAAACCCTTCTGCTTCACGCAATTGTTTATCAATTCCCCAAGCAGCATAGGTCATAGAATAATCTTGGCCAAACCAAGTATTTTCCTCTGCCCAGATTTCAGCCTTTGGATCAACCCGTGGGGCTTGTTGTGCTGTTTGTTGATATTGTTGTTGCTGTGGAGGAGGGTTATAAGCTTGTTGAGGGGCTACTTGTTCAGGAGCCTGGCTCAAATAATCATGTAATTGACGCTGCTCATGGGCCAAAGAAGCTAAACGCTCTTGGGCTTCAGTTTCAGTATCAATATCACCTTCTTCACGAGCACGCTTGATAATTTGACGGATAGTCATAAGCTGTGTATCTACACGGCTCTTGGCTTCAGTCAAACGACCATAATCAGAGTTAACAGCACGCTGTTGAGCATGTTGTACCTGGTTTTGAACACCTTTAGCGTATTCAATAGCAGCTTGCTCTCGTCTTTCAGCTTCACGAAGCTTAGAAGTCAGCTTGTCAATGCGTTTTTTAACACCTTCGCTGTAATCTTTAAGTTCTCCGCCTTCAGCTTTCGCTTCATGGGCAGGTGATTCTCTTGGTTCTGCCAGGGCAGGGCCATTATCGGATTCGGCTACTTCAACTACTTCAGCCTGGCCGTTTTCATCGATATCGACACTAACATCACTGTCTTTATCGTTGCCTACTTCAATATCGTAGGTGGGGTTTGCGGTTACATTAGACATATCTTTCCTTTACATGTGCAGAATATCTTCTGGGTCATTAACAATGCCGACAATCTCATCATCATTGAGAATTCGAATCTCGCCACCATCAATATCTAAGCGTGCTCCAGCGTAGCGAGCAAAAATTACCCAATCGCCTTCCTTGCACCAAGGACCCGTTGGGTATTTATCTTCGTCTCTATAGGCTAAAGGACCAACTTTTAAGACATAGGCACACACAGTGGCCAATTGAGTCTTTTTACGGGTCTCTTCTGCCAGGACAATACCGCCTCTAGTTTTTTCTACACCCCTGTATGGGAGTACCGCTATACGCCAGCCAGTAGGAGTGGGGATACGATCAAGAACTGCCGCATCCAATTTGCTTGGGTCTAGGCCGTCGTTTGTATAAGCGTCTTCTAGCTCAGGGCCTTTTTCCGCTTTCTCGTCCGCCCATTTCTGCTCTAAAGCAGTTAGGGGTTTGGATTCTAATAAATCGTCCATCATTTCACGTCTCCTCCGGGGTTAATCAAAATCGTTTTTCTGCATCTTGTCTTGAACAAGCTGCTCGATAAATGTATAGCCCTCAAGCCTGCCCATCATCTGGCGATACTGTTCCATATTCTTCATGGAACCAGATGTGACAAGCTGCTCTGTGTCATGACGCAAACGTCTTATGTCGTGAAGCAAGTCTTCTACAAACTTGAGCATGGTTTCCTCTTACCACGGGCGGGAGAACTTTTAGCTTCTCCCGATAGCTAGTTACTGTGATTATACACAGCCTGTAAATCTATCCACTACTTTTTACATTTCCACCTGACTAGACTAGCCGCTTTACGGGTTGGCTTGCCATTTTCATCTTTCATTGGACCAGGGACCCCGGACATACGAGCACAAAACGACTTCTTCCGGGCTCCACCTTCTGGTTGTGGCGCTTTTAAGTTACTACCTGTAGCTTTGTTGTAAACAGCACGCCCCTTAGCGGTAAGACCAGCTCCTTTGGAGGCAGGCAGTTTTTCACCACGACCAATAGCGAGAGAAGGAGCTTTTTTGGTTGCCACTTTAATATAATCCTACTGGCAGGTTTCCGTCACGTTTAAATGTGACTTTACCGCCCCGTTTTTTAATCTTTGCTTCTTGGCTTGAGACAACCTTAGAAGGAGCTTGTTCCTTTTTTGCTGCTCTTTCTGCCTGTTTATCTTTGACGAATTTGGTTGCCATTTTGGGCTCCTTGTTTTTGCATGTTTGCCATTAAACGCTCATTTGCAATCTTTTCATTGGATTGAATTTTTTGCAAGTCAATCTGGTCTTGCTTTGCTTTATCAGACTGATCTAGTTGTAAGCGCTGGGTTTCCACTTGAGTCTTTTGTTGGTCTCTTTGAGCATTTTGTTTAAGCTCTTGCTCTTTAAGCTTGACTAACGGATCGCCTTGATCACCCATCAATTCTTCTTGAACCTTCTTCACTTCTTTAAGATTCTCTACTACTTTGAGGGCAATCATTGCTTCACGCTGTAAGTCAGATACTAAACGCTCAGGGTCAGTACCATAGCTCTTAAATATTTCAGCTTCTGTGTCTTCTTCCGCTTTAGTCTTTACATGCTCCAAGATATGCTTTTGCAATTCCACAGCAGCTAGTGGGTTGCTTTGCAAGATTGGCGACATACCTTGAATCAAGTGACCCATGATATGTGCATCATGTTGTTGGCCAGCGAACGCTTTAAGTGCCACACCGTCCAACACGTCCGAGTTCTCAGAAGCTGGGTCCTTTGGCATATCTGGGTTTTGCGGTGTCAAAATAGCGTCAATATGTTTCGTTCCCAATGCTTCATACACTCGACGGTACGCTTCGTACATGTTGTGCATTTGTGGAGCGCTCTGAGCGATCTGGAGCTGCGTTTGTGCCAAAGTAATACGTTGGGATGAGGAGAAGATATTGGGATCAGCTACCGGCTGTACATCAACACTACCATCAAAGTCAGAACGTTTGATCTTGCGAGATGCCCCAGGAACGTCATAGGGGTACTCTTCAGGTAAGCACTCTCCAAATCCTGCAGCCAGTAATTTAAATTCAAGTTTTTGCGCATAGTGCATCCGTTTATGAATTGCCGACATAATGGTTGCGCCTTTTTCAAGGAGCGCAATAGTTGTGCCAACTGCAGCGTTTTGGTTGCCATCGCCTACTTGCATATCTGCAATAGAAGCCAGGCGTTTGCCTGCTTCGACACAGAAACCCATTAAGGTAAATAGTGTTTGGCTTGGCTCTTTGTATGGCAAAGGCAACATGGAAGACTGGAGCTCAGCTCCACCCACATCAATGTCACGCCACTCACCAGGTTGTAGTGGAACGTCATCGTTCGCAATACGAGCACCTTTGGCTTTAAAACCAGCAGGTAAGTTAGCCAAAGTACCAGAGTCAATCAATTGACGCATGGCTGAAGTAGCTGTTTTAGTCAAACCACCAATCAAGTGTACAAAACCAAGGCCATAGGCTCCAGGGCCCTCGATCAACGGGTAATGAACAAACCATTCTTTGCGTTGTTTGACTTCAGAGTCTTTTTTCCAGTTACGGCGAATACCAACTACTTGGTTGCTGTACTCTTCAATGGTAATAACGTATGGAAGCTTGATTCCCGTCTCTTCGCCGTCTTCGTCTTTGTCTTCAAAGCCCCTAAGGTCCCATTCAACGTTAAATTCCAACAAAAAGAGCTCTTCGGGATCGCCAGAAGGACTAATTCCCGTTACTTTGTTAATAGAATCTTGAATAACATCGGCAGCATTGGAAGAAGAAGGCCGCACATCGATATCTCGATAAAAACCGACTGCCACTAGCTTACGAAACTCATTTACATCCATTGGAATACGATGCGTAATGCGTGGGCACTTGCTCATGACGGATGAACCGTTATAAGGGATGAATAAATCGTCAGGAAGGACTAGTTTGCTGACCATTTTGTCTGTTTGTGGGTCTACATAGACCTTTTTGAACGCAGAACCGCCATATCCAGTAAAAAACAAGAGCTGATCGAACTCGGGGGTGTATTCCACCATCTCACAAGTGAGCTCATAGTTCATAAACTCTTTAACACGCTCTGCTTTTGCTAACTTTTCACGGGTTTCCTTGCCTAAAACCTGAGTTTTGACAGGGCCTTCGGCTGGCATGAGTTCTTTGAACGCTTGTGCCTGGAATTGAATGATGGCTTCAGTCAGCATTGGGTGTGAAGTACCGCAAGCACCCTTAAATGGCCTGGTTCTCTCTTCATAAGAGAAGCCTAATAGCTCAAGGCCCTTGGAATACTGCTTTTCCCACTCACCACGGGACGCTTTATCAGCATCAAACAATGCTAATAGCTCAGAAGAGATATATCCCATCTCAGATGGGTCAACTACTTCGGCTAAATTGGCATCAAAAGGTACTTCTTCGTCTTCCTCTTCGCCTAATTCAACAGTAGCACCGCCGTCGTCTTCCAAAATGACTTCAATATCCTCACCTTCAGGCCTTTTATTAGCCTCAGGCATCTCGATATCGATTTCTTCTTCGTCTTCGGGGTGGTATTTATGAATTGCCATGTTTATTTATCTCTCCACTGGGGCGGCACAAAGGATGGGCGCTCAGTAATTGTCAAATTCTTGCCAAGTTTAGCGGAATAATCATCCAAAAATGCGTTAATTTCTCCAAAATATTTCTCAGGACTGTTGTTCCCAGTGCCTTTTATCTGCGCAATCCGAGTAAATCCTTCTGGGGTTTTATCAAGCTGAATAGTAACATGAGGCAGACCCTTTTTATCTCGCAGTGAAATAATTTTCATACTGTCTTGGGCTACAGCGTTGCAGTAGTTGGAGCCACCACTACAGTGACCCATGATATTGCCTTCTAAGGACAAAGCGTCTGGAGTACGGACATCGACCCAAGTGTTTTTCTCCAAAGGTAAGACCTGCTCTGTGCCGTTAAATAGCTCTTTACGGCTAAACTTTTCAGGGTTTTTACGAGCCTCGGCCATTTTAACGTGCCATTGCTTAGATTTTACCGCCGCATCAACCACACCCATGTTTTTAATTTCTGCAGGAGTGCGTGTAAACAAGTAATCCTTTATTTCGCCAATAGGCAACATACGGTTTGTGCCACTAGTAGAACCATAGATAGGCTCACCTTTAGCTACAGCCTGGCGTACGTGTGGTTGTAAATCCGTTTGATTTAGCAAGCGAAGCAATTTGCCAGACTCGCCCTCAGCGACAATATCCTTAAATCCTTTTGGACCATACATACCAGGGTAATTTGCCAATTCTTTTGGTTCAAGTCCTACACCTGTGACCATTGTTGTAGACTCATTTGGACTTTGCGCTTTAATGAGTTTACGAACATCACCTTCCATCTCAAAAGGGTGTTTTCCAAGTTCGTCCAAAATCTTGCGAGAACCTAAAGCTTGAATATTGGTACTTGCATCATAAAGTCTACGCATGTCAGTAATTGCTTTTTCGTCTCCTGCACGAGCTCTATCCACTATTCTTGGATCAGCCATGGGCTGCATACGGCCTTCCATAACTGCTTTAAAAACAGGATCGTCGGCTGTGCCATATTGATTTTGGTAATAATTGCGCATCTTCTTGTCTAAGAATCCGGCAATTGCTTTACCTTGCTCTGAATTGGTATCAATACCTTCGATGCTATTTTTTAACTGTTCGTCAATACGAGTGAGTGGTACGTCGGCAGCGGACGATGCTCCAAGAGATACGCCACCTTTAGGGCGAGAAGCAAACGCAGGCTCTAGCCCAGTTACTTTTGCTACACCTTGCGCAACTTTAGAGCCACCTTGACCGGTGGCTGCCATACTTAAATCTTCCAGCGCTGCCTTGGCTGTGCCTTTAACGGCTTTACCTGCAGCGACCATGGCCCGAGGTCCTGCGGTGGGACTAACTACGCCCATGCCCATACGGGTCAGGTTCTCTGTTGTAGAGCCTGTAGGCTTGTCCATCAACCCTAGTTGACGAGCTTTGTCAATGAGCCACTCGCTACCACCGACGGGCATGTTTTGTGCTAATTTAGTCCCGGTCATTGCATCCACACCCTTAAGGCCCATGTTGATTAGATCAACAGGTGAGCCAGCAAGGTCTGCTGGAGCGTATTGAGTAGAACGGCCCACTTCCTTGAGCATTGCTTTAGCAGAGCCTTTTTCAGGTTCAGGGGCTACTTCGCCACCTTCTGCAAATGGAATAGAGTAACGGGCATTGATTGCATAGTTCTTTTCCCGGCCAGGCATTGCTTTAATTTCCTTTTGGAAACTAATGTCTAAATTACCCGGTCCTGCTTGAGTATTGTAGCCAACGTCATACATGCCCGGCATTGTCAGAATTTTTTTGTCAGGGGTTTGCATTGCCATGCCTTGTGCTCCGATGCGCACGTTACCACCGGCTACATCAAAGTTTGTACCAACACGACCGCTTACGGAAGGGGGTGGTGTTACCCAACCCATGCCTTCTACATACTGAGCGGGTGGTAATTTAAAGTCTAGGTTAACAGGTGGTGTGTATTGTTTTGCTGCTGCTAAGAAGTCGTCAAATAACTTCTCAGCGTCGCTATCGTGCTCCGACTTTTTCGCTTCTCCGCCTTTTGCCATCAATGCAATAGTAGGAGCGTTAATACCTGCAGAGCCAAAACCTGCCAGGTTGTATTGATTGGGATTGTTAGCAGCGTTAATGGCAATGCCTCGCTGCTCAGCGTCTTGCGCTGCAATAGTGTCTGCTTTTTGTTTACGGGCCATTACAGCGTTAATGGATTCGCTTGGTTGGACTGGGGTTGCTTCTCCAAATCCAGCGGGAGCAGTAGGTGTTGCCATTGTAAAGTCGGCTGGCTTGGTAGGAACTACTTCTCCAAATTTAACTTCTGTAGGGGCGGTTCGGTCAAATGCCGTGGGAGCCGTAGGCTTAGGAGCGTTGTAAGTTGGCTCTACAGCGGTAAACGTACCGGGCTTTGCCACGTCTTTAGTAATAATGTCACCAAACCAAGGTACAGCCGGGTTTGTATTTACAAACTCATATCCAGGTAGAAATGCTGTTGCGTCTCCTGCACTAGTTGCCCTGTAGTAAGTATATCGATTAGGCCCTAACCAACCTGGGCCCCCAGGTGCACCACCATAATAAACTTGTGAGGCCACCGTACGAACTGGTGCGTTATTGTATGCGTCTACAGTAGCGTTATACGCAGTGCGAGCTTTGTCGTATTCAGCATAGGGGCCTGCTTTAAACGCATCTAACCCGACGTTATATTGGTCCACTTGCGCTTTGTATGGATCGTATACATCCCTTTGGTATTGATTCAAAGCATTGTTGTAGTCCGTGACATTTTGCTGGTAGCCTGTATATTCAGGTGACGCATTAAATGCGGCTAACTTGGTGTTGTATGCGTCTACTTGCGCTCTGTAGGGTTCATACTGGTTTTTGTTGTAGTCCGCTAATTGAGAGTTGTACGCTTCGGCTGCTGTGGCATATTGCTTAACGGGCGCTGAGTTTTGGTAAGCGGCCAGTTTTGTGTTGTAGTCATTGGCTTGTGCGTTGTACTTATTCCAGTTTGCCAGTTGCTCGTCCAGATATTGTCTGTCTTCTTGGCGATAAATGTTTCTTTGGACAGGAACTACAAAGCCACCCTCCGCCATCATTCTGGGTTTTTGTCCAGCAAACGCATTAGGCGCTTGGACTCCTGCCAACATTGTCTTGGCTTGGCCAAAATCCGCAACGGAATTCTCTTCTTCGGCTTGTGCTACTGTCTCTTGCGCTTTCTCGAGCTCGTCTTTGTCGCTCATGCCCATGAGAGCCAGGGCAGCGTTGTAACCTGTCCCTAAATTAGGCGCTTCTGATCTAATAAAGTGTGGAACAGGACTTCTGAACATACTTGGCTTTTCTGAGCCTTGGGCCACGGCCCCTGCTTCCTTAGGCTTGGTCCGGGACATGACTTGCTGCATGTACTCCAAAGTATTGGGCGCTTTAGGGTTTTTTGTGTCGCTAATGGCCACGCCTTGCTTGGCTTTTTCCATGGCTTTTGGACCACCATAGTATCCCGCCGCTACCAGGCCTACGTCTTCGCCTGCTTTTCCAGCCAAGTCCTTGATATATCTTAAGCCTCCGACAGCATTGTCATAGGGGTCTTTAATGTTCCCACCAGGGTTATATGCTTTAAATGTCCTTGGGACAATTTGCATCTGCCCCACTGCGCCAGCATTGCTGGTCTTGGTGTTTTTGCCTTTGCCAGACTCTTGTTGGTGAATGGATCGGGCCACGTCTTCTAAACGTGTGCCAGCGATACCTTCGTCTACAAGCGCTTTTTCAAAAGCGGATAACTGATCACGGGCCATTGTCTAAGGAATCCTGAATAAGGGTTTTACCATTATAGGGTCAATAATACTCTGGCACAACACTTCTTCTGTCTTCCTCGTCCTCGAAGTCCGTACCTAGGGAAATGAAGTTCCCTGCACGGAAACGAGATAAAGCCATGGTCATCGAGTCTACTTGGTCGTCATTTGAGCCATTAGGAAAGGCAGCACACTCCTCGATCATTTCTTGTGCCCATTCGTCATCCGATGCCCACACCATTCCAGACTCCAATATTGGTGCGATGGCATTGGCTCTCGATACTTTGTCCTGGCCCACTTTTCGCCCACCAGGGGAATACATGGTTACAGGGATGCCAAGACGACGCAATTCTTGCTGTAGGGGTGTTCCAGTGGCCTTGGCTTCAATGAGCACATTGTCAGGGTTCCAATACTTATACTCTTCAAGAGCGACTCGCTTAAGTTCGGGAAAATCCCAGCGACCTCGGCGTACGCCAAGCAGGATAATATTAGGGCCACTGTCACTATCGGGCGTAAATACACCCCAAGTACTGATGACAGAGTAGTCGGCTGTTTCTTTTTTAGAGTACGCTGTGTCGTACGATTGGATAATATATTCGCAAGGAGGCGGTTCGTCATAATCCCACTTTCTCCACCACTCTCTTTTCAGGATTGCTCCGTCATCGTTGGTGGGCTGTTGTTGCCATTGGGCGTTCCATTTTTGAAGGCCAATGGACATCTTCACTTTTTCGAGCTCGTCTAACTTCCAGTAGCCAGGCCATAGGGGTTTACCACTAGGCAAGATGGCAGGAAATTCGAGCACTTCCCATTGATCAGCTTTAATTTGTGACTGAGCTTTGATCAAGCGCCCAGCAACGTCATCGGTTTTCCACCGGGTGTTAATCAGGATTATTGCGCCACCAGGCTGCAGACGTTGGCGTGGTCCAGAGGTATACCAGTCCCACGTATTCTCCATAGCGGTATCGGAGATCGCATCTTGTTCGTCCAAGATGTCATCAAGAATAATAATATCACCGCCTCGGCCGGTCATCGCACCGCCCTTACCAATAAAGAACGCCTCACCACCAGCAGAAGTTGACCAACGGCCTGCCGCTTTGGAGTCAGCAGAGAGCGTTGTTCCTGGGAAAAGGTCCCTGTATCGTTCTTCGTCAACAAGGTTACGAATCATACGACCGAAGCGTTGCGCTAATTCAGCGGTGTGTGAGCCAACAATTAGCTTGGATTGTGGCAACTTGCCCATTAAATAGGCAGGGAACAGGTATGACCCCATCTGGGATTTACCATGACGAGGGGGCATTGCAATAATGAGGCGCTTACATTCGCCAGAGACAACCCTGTCGAACTTCTCAGCGATTAGCTTGTGATGCTCACCGACGAGCATCTCCGGCCAAACGTATTGGCAGAAGTCCAGGAATCCGGACGTGGCCCGATCGTGGGCCTCGAGTAGCGCTTTACGATATTGGAGCCTTGCTAATTCGGCTTCAACATCTGGCGGAAGAGGTTGACTCATGGGCGCATATTAACACAAGCTTTAATGATACCTATAGGTATTAAAGAGTCCTTTAATTTGATACCTATATGTATAGTTATTGACAAAATGTATGCATATCCGCAGGGTTGTTGACATTAAGTTACAAAACAGGCATTTATGCACACAATAGTTGACAAGCTAGAAAACGACAAAATGACTCATAAAATAGTCAGTAAGCGACACAATGACTTATTTATGAGTCAATAATAGTTTAAATTTAAACCATTAAATCAACTTACAGTAGATAGGAGTTGCTTTTTAGGCTACTACTGTTGCTTTACAATCACCCACTCAAAACTTTACAATCATTTTACTTTTCTTTACAAAAAACCCCGTTCGGGAATATTTTCGGTTTTTTCTACACTTTTTCGTACATTCTTCCCGTTCGGGAAACTTTTTTGTTCAATATATTACACAAATTACAGGCTGTAGATTGTTTTTCCCAGTTACAACATTTACTTGGTTATTACTGGGAAATTTACTTGGTTATTGCACATTAACATGGTGAGTGTTAGATAGAAAAAAGCGTGTTAAATATTTGATTTAATTGAATTAATTTTGCAAAAATAGGACATTAAATGAGCATTGTTTGTCCGATATTTGTATAACTATTTGAGAAAAAATATATACCCCCACCCCAATCCTTTTTAAAAGGTAAGGGGGCCATTTCTGTTTTAGCTATAAATGTTTGTCTGAAAATTGGGCTTAGGCTTGAAAAAAGAAAGGGGTGGTTTTTGGTCGGGTGGGGTAAAAGAATATCAAAGTGAAATGGAACTAGTTCCATTTCACTTAGCGTGGCGCAGAAACAACAGTCAAGGGATATCCCTTGACTGTCATACGATTGTATGATACGCAAGAGAGGGGCAAGCCCCTCTCTGCTTAGGCGGTTGCCTCTTGAGGCTTTGCCAGTTCTGCTATATCTCTACCTGTCATCAGGTAGATAGTGATGATTGGTGGAGTGTCCTCCACCAATACAGCGTGAGCTCCATTCACATAAGCGTGCTGGAATTCCTGGTACTTCTTAGTACCAGGCTTGAGACTGTTGGAATAGGCATAGCTATTCCAGCCCTCTGCTATTTGTTGTGTCTTAGTCATACAAACCTCCGATATCCTCTAAGCTGGTGACGAGTCCGTCAAAGTCTTCTGTCTCACCAAGTAAGTCAGCCAGCATAGAGACCACATCTCTATCTAGTCCCATGTTATCGGCTAAGTCGTCAAGATAATCTTGACGATCAGCGTAACCATTCATCTCATATACATTATCAATAATCATTTCTCATTTCTCCTTGAGTTACATGGGATCAGGTGATCCCATGTAAGTATTATACATCAAGATAATCCAAGAGTGTAAAGAAAATAATCATCAGGATTATCCCTAGGATCATTCCTCCTCCATCTCTTCAATCGGGCATTGAATCTTGGCACCAGGCCAATAAGCAATCATGTCTCCACCCATGTTATCTAGGTGAGGGGCAGGGACAATTGAAGTATCTGCCCAGATGTTCTCAGAATAGACTGCCCGTGCCATTTCATAACCTAACTCAAACAAAGCTCCCCGGGGAATTTCAACTCCCAGGCATAACTGGCCGTTCATACCCCTTCCGGAGTATGAACGAATCGAATCACAAAAAGAGGTGTTCTCGAGTAACTCGAGAACAAGCCTAGCCTGTTCGTTCATTGGTTTCATGATTTCATCGCTTTCTCAACTGTCTCATCTAACCAAACATCATAAGCGGATTTAGAGCCATTGTCCTCTAACCACAAGCGAAGATTCTTTTCAAAGATTTCGGGGAAAGCTTCGATTAGTTTACGACTATTAGTTCCGTCGGCATGATAGAAAAGCTTAGCAAGCTTTGACTCAAAGCCCCCGCCCATACGTTCCATATTTTGCGCTGCTTTATGTGCATCTTCGTAAGTCATCATTCTCATTTCTCCTTAAGTAAGTAAGGGAGTTAACTCCCTTACTTGGTATTATACACTAGTTACTCTTCTTCGTCTTCAATCTCTTCAGGATTATCAATTGCCCATTGCTCGAGAACACCTCGAGCAAGTTCCGTCCAATTAACAGTTGATAAAAAACCCTGAACAATTCCACCTGTGAATCCGTCATAGGTATATTCATGCCCAATACACTCGCCAACATATTCTTGAATAACTTGCCCAGCTTCATAAGCTTCTTCTACTGAGTAGTGTTCTATGCCCAAATCTTGGGCATCCATGCCGTCAAGAATTTCTAGGTTTGTCTTCCATGTTTCCCAATTGCTCCAGCCGTTGTATGTGCTCATTTCTCATTTCTCTTTAGTCCTTGGGTCACGGATTGTGACCCAATACAGGTATTATACACCAAAACAACAGGCATAGGGGAAATATATTTCCCCTTAATAATCAAGGCCTTGGGCCTTGATTCACGGATAACGGGACAAGGACCATGGGCCAAGGCCCATGGGGAAAGTTTCACGGAAAAAGAGGCAAGGACCAAGGGTCTAGTTTTCATAAGCTGTATGAACTGCCTAAAAAATAGGCAATCGACTCTGTCCCCTTTAATTTACTGACTCTGTCCCCTTTTTGCTCGTGGTTTACCGGTTGCCTAAAAAATAGGCATTTCTTATGATTATTAGTCATAAGAAATAGGTTACATATGATTTATTGCTATATAGATTAAAGCTCAAAATCAAGGGTATATCCACTAAAGGGAATAATTTGACCATCGGCCAAGCGAACAAACCAACAGAAGTTTTTTTGATAAACAGAAAACCGGCCCCCACAAAAAGTATTGGAGAATTGATTCATTCTTACTTTAGTGGTGCGGGTTTGCCATCCTCCCGTGTTTAAGTGTATTTTATTGTCATTCTCAATACTTGCAACATCCGTAAGCTGATAAGTACCAACCACAGTTTTGCCCCAGCTTCCGGCCAAATGTTTCACAGTAGTTGCCACACCTTGAAATTTATGTAATTGCGTCATTTCTAATTTCTCCTAAGTTAAGGGGAGCCCGTCCCCATGTTTAGTATTATACATGAGGACGGGAAAGAGATCAAATTGTTTCTTCGGCTTTCAACCAATCAGGGGTTTGCTTAATTTTGACCTCATTTCGCATTGGCATAACCACCCCAATAAAACGCTCAAGGCCCAAATCCACTAAAGCGGACGATCCGCCATTATGTGCGATTACAGGAAATTTAGAGCCATTCAATAATTTAGAGCACTTGGCAAAACGATTAATTAGCTCAGGGTTAAATTGTGAAGCCTCCCCCGTTGCTGGTTTCGTTGGTAAAACCCTCATGTAATCAGGAAATTTGCCATCAATCGGGGTAAAGTTAATCCCATCAATTACCCAGTTACCATGCTCATTGGTGGATAAGAAATTATCTACTTTATCCAGCTTAGCAATAATCTCCGTAGGAATGATGATGGAAAAAGCTTTATCGTCATGTGCCGTTTCGCTGACCTGAAGCACACCCAATAAGTGGCCATCCGTTGCGACCAAACGGGTATGCTGGCTATTGGATTCCACTAAAACCCCATTTAGGTAATAACGGATATCTTGCTTTGAGGCCAACAATGCCATTGCCTTAAGACTGTTTTTTGGTAGTAAGATTGCGTTCATTTCTCATTTCTCCTTGTAAAACTGTATTATACATACCTTAATAAATCATGTCCATTATTTTTTGATCCAACAAGGTAAAGTCTTCTGACAAAGCCTCTAGCACGTCATCAGGGAGAGGAGTGCCATCTAAATAGCATCCTTCGCTAAAGTATCCATCACAAAAATCAGGATAGTCTCTCATGTCGATACCATCGACGATTAGCGAACTCATGTCGATTAAATCACGATTTATCACCATATCATTCTCCATCCAAGAAATCTAATAAAGCCCAAAATGCAATAAAGCCAATAAGGACAACAAATATCATAGGGCCCCCACAGTCGCACCAGCATAAGCACTTACATAAATCGCTCTCTCTGCGCCCTCAATTAGCTCAACTGCACCATCCTGCCAGCAAGTAGATTCGTACATTCCACACGATTCGTCATAAATCTCTTCACCATCTCGATAAGCCTTTACTGATACCCAAACGTAATACCAGTCGTCATTCATATAGCCTTCGAAGAACTTCATCTCGTGTTGCACCGACTCAAGTGCCAAACGATCAGCAAACGATTTGCCATATTTATTGCCTGAGAAATCCTTACGTGCCTTGGCCAAAGCATCCGCAAAATTGTAATAATAGTTTTCACGGCCTGAACTGCGTAACTGAACGTTGCCGTTGCCAGCATATTCAGAATAACGTTCCATCTGCTTAACTGTTCCCCACCCTTCACACCAATCCCACGGGGTTTCATGCCATTGCTCAGGTTCAACTTTAAGCACAATAGAGCATCCGTCCGGTAAGCCAGCGTCTAATTCAATCTCTTGGCCCTTCTCATAATTCCAATGGTTATTATCAAGGCCATAGCTCCTAGTCTTGATCAAGCTCTTGGCAATCAGATAAGACTGCTTAACGTTGGTGCTATGCTCTTTGCGTACTTCTTTATAGGTTTTGCGTAATAGATCATTCATTTCTCATTTCTCCATTTCTAGTCAATCAAGTGATTAGTATAATACATATTTACAACTACTGCAACAACTTTTAAATCTCTTCTATTTGATCCTGCGTATCTTCCCGTTTCACCCAAAAGATACTGATTACAGGGGTATCCTGCTCTATTGTGTCAAAGGCCAGCTTCAGGTTCTTTTGATCTGCATAGCGCATGGCCTCTTCCTCAGAGTCTGCATCAACATCAATGACAACTGCGTAAGTCTTTAGGATTCGATATCGTTTGCCCAAGGATCATCCTTTCTCTGATTTCTGCCCAATCAATAGCGTTATAGGGATAGCGCAACAAGGGCTCTACCAAGATACCCTTCTCCAGCAATTCCATGGCCTGATTACCCCCATACAAAGACAAGCTCTTATACTTTTCTGTTCTTAGCTGGTGTTGCACCATGATAAAAGTAGGCGCATACATAAAAGAGTGTTTTACATGAAAGGATACCTGATGGGGGCTCAGATTCACCTTCTTGCTTCCCAAAGGGCAAACCTTATTCTCCAGCAAGACAAAGATACTACCCAACGCAATCAGCATATCGGGAATACCTAAGCCTGTTCGAGACTCCAGCCGAGTGACACAAGCATCCGGAAGGTTATCCGCAATCTTCTTGTTAAGGACAGACTCAGGTTTCGCTGTCATCTTCTTCAATAACCTCTATTCCAGCATCAAATGGGGGCTCGACTTCTTTAATCACAGACTCCTTAATGGTCTTTGAATCTACCTCGATAATCTCTGAGGGGATACTTGCACCATAAATCTTCTTAATCTCAGCTAGTTTGCGTTCTACCTCTTCTTTGCTCATAGAATCAATCGATCCATGCCTAATCTCTTTACGATCCACGTATATCGTCCCTAGGGCCTGTCCACGGCGATATTCTGCCTGAACTGCGGCTCCATAGGCTCCCGCTTCCAGCGCCTTGTCACGGATCAACTGAAGGTCTCTCATGTGGCGGTCATAATTTGTGCCATATTTGGAATTAAGCTCTGCTCGATAGGCTTGAATTGCTGAGACAACATGAGGGCATAGTGCAGGGTTACTTAGTTTCCAAGCCATTGCTGAAGCACTGGTCTCTTTATATCCCGCACGGATGGCCGCTTCCTTCATGGTAACGTGCCCATCTCCAGCAACAAGCTCCTGCACGAACTTCCATTCCTTAGCGTTCAAGCTCTTATATTGCTTTAATGGTTTGACAGGGGTGTTAGTCCTCGCTATTAACTTATTGCCACGAATAGGTGGTACGTTATAAACATCTCTTTTACCCATTATGCAATTCTCCACACTCTATAGCCATCATCTACTTTCTGCATCTCAAAATGTCTTCCAGTGGTCTTAGCTTCAAATGAAGCTATTGCTGTCTTTATCTTCTTTAAGGGAAAATCTCCCTTTTCAAAAAAAAAGCTCTCCATCACCAACATTTTCTTAAAAGGGTATTCCAAGTAACCACTTCCAGAAGATTTTGGAATAATCTTAAAGTCATGTCGCAACTTAATCATGCTGTTCTAAAACACCTAAAAAGCTCACCGGACACAATTTCGTGTATTTCAAAATCTAACTCAGGGTGTCTAGCTAGATAAGACTCCATTCGAGCATATACCAAACGAGCAATATCTTCATCAGGGATATCAAAGCACTCCTTTACTCTCATATAAACAAAAGGCCAGGATTCTCTTTTTTTCCGCTCAGGGGACCATGGAAAACCATCAGGTTTTTCAACACCTTTTTCTACTTCAAATCTCATCTTATTCTCCTTAAGTTTAAACTTAAGTTTAAACTCTATCTAAGGGTTTGTCAATGAAGGGCTCCCTATTGTTCTTTTGCTGATAGGAGTGAGTTTTTAAAAACGGAAATTTCAGTCTCACGGACACCCCAGTGTATTACGTCTATAAAACACTAGTGTAAGACATCTGTAATGCCTTGTAACCCTTATACTACCTACTTCTCCTGTCTGTGATACACCAATTACGTCCATATCGACTCAACCCCTAAGGACCTCACTACTGTGCCCGTCAAAAAGTCTAATGAAAGCCATTTTTAACGAAATCTGCCTATTTTTTAGGCAACTCCTGTATATATATACAGTAAAACGTTAATTTATAAGGGTTTTCCCTAGGTCAGCGAACTCTTCTCCTCCAGGCCCGAACTCTAAGTAATCTAGTACTTCACCTCTAGTTAAAATGGGACCAACATAAAGGCTCTTGATCCTTGGTTCACGATCCTTGAACGGCGCACCATAATACTCGTAACTAACCCCGTTAACGTCCGTCAGAACGATCAATTGCAAAGGTTGATACCCTGGCTCCATCTCCACTGTAAAGTCGCTCTCAATCATGTTTAACTACCTCCACAGGCGATTGTGTCTCAATCCAAACATGCGCTCCACACGATAGAGGTTGATCCGGGCTATAAATCACTTTACTTGGCCCATGGATCATGACTTCATGCGCATACTCATTGCTTTTGTACGTTTTAACAGTCAAAACGGGGTCATTCACACCCTTTTTGCGATTAGATTTAATAACATGTTGGTTGACGTGAATGATCGTCTTCATTCTTGTGGCTTTTTCTTTTCCAGCTCACCTAATTTCTTAGCAAGACGCTCTGCAAACAAGTCAAAAAGCTCATCTTGGGCTGATTTCGAACTCTTTTTGCTTAAATTTTGAGCAACTCTAGGGTTTACCCTAGGTTGTTGATTGACCTTGTCTTTAAGCGCCTTGGCCTGTTGTTGCATTAAATCCAATTGTTGCTCTTTGGTCGTCAGCCTATCCCTCGAGTCTGTCCCCATTAAAAGGGTATCCCCTTGGCGCTGTGCCGTGGCCAGCAATCCGGCAATCTTTTGATCCGCCCATTTCTGGGTATCTTCCCAATTCATTTCAATCTCCTTGGTCATGCTTCCAGTTTACCTTCCTGGACGGCTTTCTCAAACACTTCTAATAACCACCCTGGCATCGAGCATATCCACGTTCCGTCCTTTTCCCAAAAACGCAAATTAAAGTCATAGACCATAATATCTCTGTGACTCATTTCTCTTGTGCCTTTCTTAATTGCTTTGTTTCTTTGCTGTTTCGTCTAGCCCTAAACTCAATGACTAACCCACGCCATTCCTTACGCACTCGAAAATCTAAGTCATGCACTAAATTACAATCACAACAAGCCATTTTGTAACCTTTACGAATGGGTCTAATCCATTGGGTGTAATCGCCAACATTTTCAACTTCGTGCTGTTCGTATTTAGTCATTTTTTCTAGCCTCCATCATTGCATCAGCGTATTCATAAGCAGCAAATACATTTCCTTCAACAGTAAAACCAACATTATTTCCTGCGTAACATCCAGCTATTAAACCTTGTATAGCTTTAGCTGCAAAGTAATCTCGTAAACTTATTTTTTCATTAAATAGCTGATTAGCGACATTTTTCACATCATCATAGTTATTAAGCGACATTTTAGCTTTCAACGCCTCTATTTCAGCTTGTTGCTTGAGTACAAAAGATTCTAATTTATCTATATCATCGTCTGTAAAATAAACTTTATATTTTGTTTTGTCGTCAGGGTCACGAAGAAAACGAAACCCATAATCATTGCCCCAGATTTTTAACCCGTCTATATCTCTAAATATTCTTGCGTTCATTTCTCTTGTGCCTTTCTTAGTATTGCTCTAGCAAATTCAATATGGTCAGATGCCGCACGAAATAAATTTGTTATTTCTTCATCTGTTAGTTCTTTTACTGGAGGTTTAAAGCCAGCTAAATCAAAAGAACATTCCAATGTTTGATTGGGTGTGTATTCTTTTACTGGCGGTCTTTGCCATAACACTTCCACAATCCTATGCTCATCATCGGTATAGGTAACGGCTAGTAGTTCTCCTGTTTGTTTACTCTTTTGAAGTGATAGGTGCAGTTCTTTTGCTGGATGGGCATAAAGTAATTCACCCTCAACTCTAGTCTGCCAATCACTACCACTTCCTGAGTCCATGTATTGATAGCCGTATCCATCAAAGTCATAGCGAATCGCTACTGGTTCATTGTTCATTTCTCTACTTTTTAGTGTATTCGGTGGTAAGCGCTCTTGGGGTGGGCCAGCATACTGCGAATTACATGATCAATATCATTAAAATAGGCAATATGCCAGCCATCCTCGTCCAGCACTTTAAAGGTCACTGCTTGCTCCAATTATTAGCCTTGGACAAAAAGTCTAAAGCCTTGTCAAACTGTTGCTGTAAATTTTCAATCTCTTCTTGCTGGCGGACAATAATATTGGCGGCCTTCTTGTATCCTAAAGCCTGAAGCTCGCCAGCGGTCCGTAAAACATCGTCCTTGTTCATCATTCCATCTCCTCAGGTGGGAAAGGCCGTAAAGTAAAGCTACCATCAGGGTGCTTGATCATCTCCCAGCCAAAATCCTTAGCGTGCCAAAGGTTGGGGAGCGCCATCCGATCTAAATTACCTTGAAGCTTAATAATCTCGGATTGCAAGTCAATCACATTTTTGGAAAGCGTATTAATAATGCTCTGCTGGGCATGAATCTGTTCCCGTAGATACGTCTCCGGAGAACTACTGTCATCAAACAGGCCATAGAATGGGATAGGCTCTACCATGGTGGTGTTTCTCCTGAAGGATAGACTACACAAGCTTCGATCAGCTCTTCATCACGAAACACTAGGCGTAAATTGCAATCCCCTGGCTCTGCTGTGTTGTCTATATCTAAAAAGTCATCATCAAACGGATCAATGGTGACGTTGACGTCATACTCTGCCCAAAACGGCTTAGCAGGCTCTTCGATAGCGCCAGGACGCACACGATATTCAATATTATCAAACCAACCTGGCTCGGGGACCGTGATCCATGATCCTCGTTCCGGGTTAAATGCTTCAATCTCATAACCATCGGCCCAGGCTTTAATAAACTCGGCGTGTATTTTAGGAGTACTCATTATTTGCTACCTTTCTTTGTAGGGACATCGGATTGCGGTACGGGTGGTACGGGTTTAGACTTCTTAAATATTTCATCAAAGTGATTACGAAAATGGTCGTTCACGGGTTTTTGTTTCTCATTGGTTTTGTAATTCATTAAAAGCGCTCACTTCTGCCATGGTAAAAAGATTCATTAAGATAAGGGGTCACTGGCGCAAGTAAAGCGCCCACCCCTGGCATGGGTCCGACTAATACGTCGGGGTTACTGCGGTCATACAAATCAAACGCATTGCCACGCTCCATCATGGGCAGCTCCGTTGCAAAAACTGGTGCTAGATTCCTGTTCCCTGAAAAGCCAGCAGCGTAAGCATTATTACTACCCGGGGTCACAGCGACACGGGGCACTTGCTGGGCAATAGTAATGGCAGGCGTTAATAGTGCGATTAGTAATGCGGTAGCGAGTTTCATAATTTCCTTTCTAAGTGCGTATTATACCATACTATTTACTGAAGTGGTCGTTCATGTCTCCATCTTCCCACTGCCAACCAAACGTTTCTTCGGTAGCCTTGATCTGCGACTCTGTCCCCTTTTTCCGAACATAAATACGAAGGCTCTCTCCAATCACCCAACAGCCTACGTTTTTAGGTTGGTTGAAAATCTCTATGTGACCCGGGTCTATACGAAACACGGAACCAGGCTTGATGTCTTCATAAGAAGCGCCTTGGTCCACGATATGTGGAATGTTGTTCTCGCTCATTTGCGTCTCTTCCATGACCATACAATGTATTTAGCACGCAGGTCTTTATAAACTTCACAGGCTAATTGATACACACCATACACACAAGCGGCCGCAAACCAAAAGGCCAAAGCATCAATAAAGATTTCCATTATCTTTCTACTCCTTGTAATCGGTCGGCTACTAATTTTGCGTAACCTGCAATATCAATCCATGAATCGTGGTAATGGGGATCGCCACTAAGGATTCTGCCTAATTTATTGGCAATCAAGTCCAGTGATTCTTTCATGTCGTGGTCCATAACCTGATAATTACCCTGAGCACGCATAATCCGTTTTAACTGCTGGGAAACCCGAGCTACGTTAAGATATTTGCCATAGCGCTCGCCACGCTCAGCTAGTGTTTGATCAATTGAAATATTTTCTAACATTTGTTTTGTATGCTCACGGTTTTCTTCATTTGTCATTGGTTGTGCGCTCATTATCTGAATCCACTCTTTCTCGGTGAAAAAACAAACGTAGCTTGATGCACGTCCGGCTTGGGATCGACAGCAGGGTCCGCCAAAGCCATGATATTCCAGCCAAAATTACAATATAGGCAACTACTAGGGCCAAACATGCGCTTAACGTAACGAAACTGAAAGAGGCCGTTACAAACCACCATGCACCATCCTTCTTTTGCATTGTCATTGTCCTTGATTGTGGGATCGCCCTTGACTACGGTGGTATACGGCGCTTGTATATAGCGTAACCCATAGCTATACGCAGCATTTCTCCAAAGCCATTTCATTTTTGCATAGTAGCCTGTGCCATTACGAGCAATTGCTCCAGCATCTCCATCTAGCGTGTTATCTGGAGTCATGAACCAATTAAGCCAGGTAGGTAATACCGGACCGATTGCACGATAGCTGTGATTATCACACCACCATTCTTTTTGCACAGCAAACAACGGAAGGATTGGTGTCAATGGGTAAGCCACAAGGTAAGTAAGCACCAAGCTGATCGGAACCATGATGAGGTATTTGAGATATATCATATTTGATATCCTGTTTTAGATTTTTTGATGATCGTGAAGTTATCTGCCGGGTAGCGCATCTTCTGCGGTGAGCCTTGCACGTCCCAAATCACAATCACGGTCTCGTCTTCCACAGTAAAACAACCCTCTGAGCCATATCCCTCGGACGTGTAGTTATACGCTCGATTAAGATTTTTGTAGGTCTTACCATCTGAAACGCATACTTCGTTGGTCAGGACAATCTTGCCACCACCTTTGTTGGGCATGGAGGCAATGGTCTCGGCTTGGCAGTTATTGGCGTAAAAAAATCCCAGCGTATAAAAAATAACGGCAACAACTATTGGATTTCTGAGAAATTTAAACATTATCTAATCCTCGTAACTTTGTTATCGGGATGGAGAATCCACTTAGGTCCGAGCTCTCGAATACGCTGCTTAATAGCACGATCGTTGCGAGCTCTCATCTCTTCAATCTCTTTGTCAGACATACGACCATAGTAGATTGTATCTTTGACAGGATTCCAGACTTTTGGCTGTCCTATGAACTCCCTTTCAAAAGACTTCATGATTTTTTTGAGCAAATTCATAGTGACACCTCGCAAACCTTGTTCTCGATATCTGCTAAAAGGTCGGGGTAAGAGCAAACCATTTCCCAAACGCTAGTGCTAGTGCCATCCGGAGCAGTAATGCGTACGTCATGAAGATCAACGTCACCGGTGTAGCCGATGTCATTCTCAGGGCCAACAACCTCACCATACACATCAAGCTCGGTATCACCAACAGTAACTGTAGTGATGTAGTATTTGGCGCTCTCTTTGTTCCAGCTATTTGCACTTAACATGATATTTCCTTTCTGATTTCTAAGTAAGTATTATACACTACTCTTTTGGTGTGTGCAACTCTAATATTTTCTGCCATCTTGCTGGCCCTAAGATAGCGACAGCATCAAAGCACATCGGGATTACTGTTTGCAGCTTTTTGATCATTTCAGCATCTACAAAGCCCTTACTGATCTGAAAGAGCATGGTCATCACTTCAATACGGGACTCATCCACAGTATTAAGCCATGCTTCCATGTCTTCTTTTGTTAGTTTTTGCTTTTCTTCACTCATTACATCACCTGTTCGTATGCAGTATCAATTAACCAAGTCATTTCCCCGCCAATGGTGCGGCTGTCAACTTGGGCCATGTCCAACAACTTTTGATAAGACTCTTTTCGAATAGCAATCGTCACCCAAGGCTTACTGCGCTTGGACGGCGAGGCTTGTTTCTTCGGCTCTTTCTTACTTTCTTTCATGTTTTCTCCATGTATCGAAAATTATTATACACTATTTTGCCTCACCCCAAGAAGGACCGATCTCAACGTCAACCCTACTAGGCACTTCAAGGCGTACAGCATCGATCATGATCTGCGCCGCTTCTTCTGCTTCCTTCTTATTCTTAACAGAAAGCGCTACTTCGTCATGCACTTGCAGTAATACCCTGTACCCTGCCTTGTGCAAGGCCACCATCGCCGCCTTGGTTTGATCCGCCGCAGAGCCTTGTATCAACTTGTTTAAACCCTTGTACGTGTAAGCACGCTTGATCCGTTGGCCATATTTAATGATCGCCTCATCATAGGGTAATGCCTTATTGACACCCCACTCCATTGGCTCCCAAAGAGGAAAGCGACATTTACGACCTAATAACGTACGTATCGTGCCGTTAGCCGCTTGGTGATCAATGCGCTTCATCACAGCGCTCACTGTTCCTTTAAGAAAGGGAACATTTAAGTGAAACTTGCGAATCAAAGCATCCGCCTCATCTAGCTCCAAGCCCAGGCTCCCTGCCATCTTTGCCTTGCCCATACCATACATAAGACCTAGGCCAATCGTCTTAGCCGCCTTCCGGGACACCCCAGCCATGTCTGCCACCATTTGATGGAAGTCAGTAGTGTCATCCGTCTTGTATCCTTCTGCCGCTTCATCAGCACCAGGAAGATTAAGCAAGGAGGCATAGTGGACCATGATCCGTGGTTCTTGTTGCGAGAAGTCATTTGCTGCCCACAAGTCTCCCTC
>Ga0247840_10002095_pt1 | contig 36308 bp, 30 predicted proteins | sample LaCruzMarch2015__FD_192404 | JGI IMG/M metagenome (GOLD analysis project Ga0247840, IMG submission 192404) | Freshwater microbial communities from meromictic Lake La Cruz, Castile-La Mancha, Spain - LaCruzMarch2015_17m | ecosystem: Environmental > Aquatic > Freshwater > Lake | place: Spain...
ATCGACTCTTTACACTCATTTTTAAGGCCACCGGGACATGGTGTCTTTTTCATTGAGGCAACGTATCTTTTCCGCTCCTCCTGCTTTTCCCGCCACGGTGTCTTTTCATTTGAGTCAATTCGCTCCATCGAATAACCGGAATTTTTTCTTTGCGCCCGCCCGCCGAAACAGGCATCTTTCCCTGCTCTCATTGCCTCGTGGTGTAACGGTAGCACAAATGATTCTGGATCATTTTGTCATAGTTCGAATCTATGCGAGGCAGCCAGACTGATTGTCAGTCAGTTTCGGGCGCTCCACCAACTCTCCACTAAACAATGGGGATTAAGTGAGGAGAGGGTCAGGTTCGACTGCAGGCAGTCGTCGATTTGACCTGTTCCAAGGTCGAAGTGGTATGCTTCCCAATTACCTTCCCGGTCGGCGAATGCCCCGTGCGCTGGATCCGTGGAGTGTTTCCTGCGCGACCCTGTTTCTGCTGTTCAGGGCCTTTTCGACTGCGGCGAAGACGGCTTCGACGGAGATGCTTTTCATGCAGACGTTGTCGCGGCAGGAGGTCTGGCGGTTGTTCGTGGCGCTGACGCACGGGCTGCAGGCGAGGCCGGCGGTGATGGTCTGGCAGCGATCCAGGAGAACGCCAAAGAGCCGCGGTGTCTCGGGCCCGAAAAGAACGACCGTGTGGACGCCGGTGAGCGTGGCGAAATGGGCGGGTCCGCTGTCGTTTGTCACGAGGACGTCGGCCAGATCATAAAGCGCGAGCAGCTCGCGCAGGGTCGTTTTCCCCGCCACGCTGAATGCGCGATTCGAACCCGCCTGCCGCACAATCTCCTCTGTCTTTGCGGCCTCGGAGGGGCCACCGGTGAATGCGATGAACGCATCGGGCCGGGATTCGAGAATCCGGCGCGCGAGCGCGACGTAGTTGGCATCCGCCCACCGGCGGAGCGGCAGAAGGTCGCTGGCATTTGCGTTGAGCAGCACGAGCGAGCGGGGGACTCCCCCGCAGTGGCTGGCGATGAGCTTTTGCATCGCGTCTTTCTCGGCGGGCGTCGGCACGAAGCGCGGGGGTTCATACGCCGCAGGATCGGGTTGGACCCAATCGAACTGCGGAAAGGCCTCCGGGTCGGCGTCCAGCGCCGCGACGAGGCTCCGGAACGTACTGCTCGTGTGCATGTGCGGGTTGTAGCGCGGCCGGTGGGTGAAGAGATCGCCGCGCCACGGACCCTCGGAAAAATAGGCGTGAAAGCCGACGCGCTTCGGGATCCCCGTCAAAAAACAGAAGGCGGCTGTCGCCCGCGAAAAGAATTCCAGATCCACCAGCGCCTCAAGCCGCTTTCCACGGATTTCAAAAAGCCGCTCGATTGCGGTTTTCAGAATCTCAAAAAGGCTGCCCGTGCGGACGGTCAGCACATTTTCGTGCGGGATCAGATCGTGCGCGTCGAGGATGAACCGGTTCTCGTCGAAAACCAGAAAGTAGACGTTCTCCCTTCCGAATTTTTCGACGGCATCCCGGATCGCGCCCCCGGCCAGGACGGTGGACCCCTGTTCGGCCAGTTTGACGAAAAGAAGCCCCTTCCGGCCGTCGGGCGACTTTGAGGAAAACCCCAGTTTCCTGAGGATCGAACAAGCCGCGCAGGCTGCCACGCCGGCCCATTTGTCCAACCGCTGAAACAGCGGCGTGTTGGAGGCCAGACCCGCCATCAGAAAAAGCGGGACGGCACTGTCGAAATTCGCATCCGCAACTCATTACCCGCAGCGCGCTTTTCGTGCAATCATCTTCCCTGTCCCGATTTTATTTTGCAATACACCGTGGGCGGGGGTATTCCTCATGCATCCGGCGGAAGGCCGGTCGTTTCCAAGAAATCCACTCTTTATGAATCCACTCCGTCTTTTTCTTTCTGCACTTTCCGGGCTGCTGGTGATCGGATGCGCATCGGGTCCTCAGGTGGATCCGGCAGTGACATCGGCCGCCTCGTCGCGCGGCGTGGATTCTGGAACGGTCTTGAAGATGAGCAATGCTCGGGCGCTTGATTACCAGGACATCCAAAATCTCGTGGCAAAAGGGGTCCCGACGAACACGATTGTCGGCTACCTGAACAGCACGCGGAAGGCCTATGACCTGTCGTATGCGCAGCTCGCGGGGTTGAAGTCAGCCGGTGCAAGCGCGCAGCTGCTGAATTACCTCACCGAAACGCAGGGGTTCTACGGGAACAATTCGCCGAAGCAGAAAGCACGGATGGCGAAGACGCAGAAGGACCAGTATTACAACAGCCCGTATTACCAGGATGAGCAGCCGTTCGCCTACAATGCACCGGCCGTTGACGACTGGTATGACTCCGGCTACGAGGAATCGCTCTACAGTCCGTTCTCCTTCAACTGACCCCTGCCGATGGGCGTGAGCCGTCGCGGGCCATATCAGCCGCACCTTTTGCCGGGTGTTCCGCTTGTCCGCGCTGTGGGGCCCATTGTGGGGGCCGAGCTCGAGGAACACGACAACCCGGACGAGATCGACCATGTGCTGATCCGAATGGATCCGGGAGAAGAGATCGTGGTGGCGGTGAACACACTTTCGAAGAGGAACCGGCTGGCGGGATTCGATTCGCGCGTGCGCGTCGGAATGGTGAGGGGGACATGGGATGTCCTGCCGGAGCCCGGTGCGGATATTTGCGGGCGGATGGATTATGCGGATATCGAGTCGCAGACGAATGTGTTCTATGAGCACATGGGGCGCGAGGAGCTGGAAATCCTGCTGATGGAGAGTTGTTTTCGGGCGTGCCTGCTTGAGGTCTGGGGGGCGCCATACCACCAGCGCCGGCAGGGGATCCACCAGATCCATTCGCGCCGGGCAAGCTGCGCCGCGGCGGAGGACATCACCGGCCGGGATGGGGCGCTGAAATTTTATTTCGAGGAAGCCCGTGCGACGTTGATGTTGCTTTTTAAATTCTGCGGACAGCCGTGAGCTTGCGTCCTGCGATCATGCGGCAGCGCCTTCCGTTTCTCGGGCTGTTGCTTGCCGCGACTGCCGGGATCGTCGCGTCCCATATTTTCTCGTGGCCTTCTTGGATCTTTCTTGCCGGTTCCGGGGTGTCGTTTGCGGCGTGGCTTTTCACCCGCCGGTCGCTGTGGATCTACGCGGCGGCGGGTTGCGCGTTCGGGTGTGTCCATATCTGGCAGACGCGCGAGTCGGTTTCGTGGCAGCTTGCGGAAATGGTCGGAAGCGGGAGGGTGCTTTGCACCGCTTCCGGGTCAGTGGATTCGGATCCCGCGCCATTCGGGGAGGGACGGGAGCGGTTCACGTTGGGCGTGCGGAGCATGGAAATCGATGGCAGGGAATTTCCATGTCCCGCCGATGTTATTGTCACCGCGAAGTCGCCCGGCCCCGCGCGCGGTGATCGGGTCCGCGTGACCGGCGCGCTTACCGTCCTTCCGCCGCCGAGGAATCCTGCGGCCTTTGACGAGCGGGCGTGGATGCGTCTCCGGGGGATAACCTGCGGGATTGAGGCGGCCGCGCCGATGGATGTGCTCGTACTGCGCCCGGCGCCATGGTATTCGATCCCCGCCATCGCCTCGCGCTGCTCGGCGTGGATGGAGAAGACGCTGCGGGTCGGAATCGGCGACGACCCGGTGGTCGGCGATCTTCTTGTCGGAATGGTCCTTGGCGTGACCACCTCGATTCCTGATGCCCTGCAGCAGGATTTCCGGAATACCGGGACATTTCATTTATTTTCCGTGAGCGGCCTCCATGTCGGGATGATCGCGCTCATCCTCTGGCAGATTCTGAAGCTAGCCGGGGTCCGCCGCCGTTGGGCGGTGGCGGTCATCATCCCGGCGTTGTTCTTTTACGCGCTGATCACTGGATGGAAGCCGTCGAGCCTGAGGGCTGCCGTCATGTCAGCCATCTTTCTCATCGGCCTGACATCCTCGCGCCGGCCGGTGCCGGTCAACTCGCTTTGCGCGGCCGGTTTTCTGATTCTTGTCCAGTGGACGAGCGAGCTTTTCAATCCAGGCTTCCAGCTCTCGTTTCTCGTGGTCCTGGCGATCCTCCTGTGGGCTGTTCCGCTGCATGATGCGATCCGCCGTCACGTCCATCCCGATCCCTTTGTGCCTCGCCAGCTCTGGACCCGCGGACAACAGCTCGGTGCGGAATCGGCAGATCAGCTCGGCGGGTTGTTCGCTGTTTCGCTCGCTGCGTGGGCGGGATCGTTTCCGCTGACGATTGCCTATTTTCATATGGTTTCCCTCAGCGCCCTGCCTGCGAATCTGGTGATCGTGCCGCTGGCGTTCGTGATCATGGTGACTGCCTGCCTCGCCCTCGCCGGCGGTCTTTTTTCGGGTTTTCTGGCGGCGGTATTCAACAATGCGAACTGGGCCTTCACAAAGATCCTGCTGGCCGTCGTGCAGGTGTCGGCAGCGATGCCCTTGTCTCATTTCCTTATCGGAATGCCGGAGACGGCTCCGGTGGCGGTCACGGTATTTGATTTTGGTGCGGGAGGAGCCTCGGCCATCGAGAGCGTTGGCAAAATCTGGATGGTCGATTCCGGTCCTGGGTGGGGGACTGACAGCGTGATCAAACCCTGGTTGAGAAGCCGGGGAAGGGAGGGGCCCGACGGGCTGCTCCTCACCCACGGCGACTCACGGCACATCGGAGGAGCGGCCGCGCTTGCAGAAAGCCATCCGCCTCCCCGGGTCGTGGATTCCACGCTCAACGATCGATCTCCGGTCCGTGGGAAACTCCACAACAGGCTGCAGGAGCTTGGCATTCCGAAGTCGCTTATGCGGGCAGGCGACGGGATCGGGATCAGCCGCTCAACAACCCTCACCGTCCTGCATCCGCTCTCGGGCCTCATGAAGAATGAGGCTGACGACAAGGTGCTGGTCGTCCGCTTGGATGCGGGAGAGGGCAGGATTCTTTTCCTGTCGGACGCCGGTCCGGCGACCCAGGAGTGGCTGCTGGAACATCAGCGGCATGAGCTTCGTGCGGACGTTCTTGTCGCGGGACGCCACCGCTCCGGGATCCCGATCGGAAGTGAGTTTGTGGATGCCGTCCACCCGCGCGCCATCGTCAGCACGGCCACACATTTCCCCCAAAGCGAGGCACCCGACCCCATGTGGGAGGCCATGCTCGCGGACCGTGGAATTCCGCTATTCCGGCAGGATGTCACCGGGGCGGTGAGGATAGAAATTCAGCGCGAAGGGATGAAGATTCTGGGATTTGCCGATGGTTCGGAGCTGGTATTGCCGCTTGAAACCCGTTGAAAATGCGGTGCCGCTCGCTGCGACCGGGTCCACTCCCTCGTTGACGATGTGGCACGGGTGGGTTTTGATGAGTGCTTATGGCCAAAGACGAGTCGTCGCAGCGGATGGAAAAAATTGTGAGCCTTTGCAAGAGGCGGGGTTTCATATTTCAGTCCTCCGAGATCTACGGGGGAATCAACGGTTTCTGGGATTACGGTCCGCTTGGCGTTGAGCTGAAAAAGAACCTCAAGGATTTCTGGTGGCAACGCAACGTGCGCGAACGGGACGATATGGAGGGCATGGACGGGGCGATCATTATGAACCGCGCTGTCTGGAAGGCCTCGGGCCATGAGGAAACATTCAGCGATCCGATGGTTGATTGCAGGTCCTGCAAGGCGAGGCACCGTGCCGACCAGTTGCCGGAGAAGGAGGGCACGAAGTATTGTCCGAATTGCGGCAGCCGCGATCTGACCGAGCCGCGCGCGTTCAACCTGATGTTGAAGAGCTATGCGGGCCCGGTGGAGAGCGACGATAACCTTGTCTACCTCCGCCCGGAGACGGCGCAGGCGATGTTCGTCCAGTTCCGCAACGTGCTGGACACGTCGCGCCAGAAGCTGCCGTTCGGGATCGCACAGATCGGCAAAGCCTTCCGCAACGAGATCAATCCCCGGAACTACATCTTCCGCTCCCGCGAGTTCGAGCAGATGGAAATCGAGTATTTCTGCCGTCCGGAAGACGGGCTCCGGCTCACGGACTACTGGCTTGAGGAACGTCTCCGGTTCTACGAGGACATCGGGATTCCGCGCTCGAAGATCCGGATCAACGACATTCCCGATGGCGACCGCGCGTTTTACTCGAAGAAAACCTACGATCTCGAGTACGAGTTTCCGTTCGGCGTGAGCGAGCTGGAGGGCATCGCCTACCGGACCGACTACGATCTGTCCAAGCACATCGAGCACAGCGGCAAGCCGCTGGATTACTACGACGAGGAGACGAAGGAACGGCTCGTTCCCCATGTTGTCGAGCCCAGCGCCGGAGCCGACCGGACCGCTCTGGCCCTCATCTGCGAGGCCTTCGCCGAGGAGACCGTCACCGACGACAAGGGTAAGTCCGAGACACGCACCGTCATGCGATTCCACCCGCGCATGGCACCGATCAAGTGCGGGATATTCCCCTTGATGAAAAACAAACCCGCGCTGGTCGAGGCCGCGAAGGGGATTGTCAACTCCCTCCGCAGCCACATGAACGTCTTCTATGACGAGTCCGGGGCGATCGGTCGCCGCTACCGTCGCCAGGACGAGGCGGGCACACCATTCTGCGTGACGGTTGATTTCGACACGGTCGGAGAAAACGGGCCGGACAACGCGGGCACGGTGACGATGCGCCAGCGGGATTCGATGCAACAGGAGCGTATCGCAATCGCGGATCTCAAAGACTATCTGGCCGAAAAAATCAGGTGATCCGCGGGATCACGGTTTTCCGAGGCCGGTGAGACGCTGGCTGAGTTCGTCGCGCTCCGACTTCATCTGATCGATCGCGCGTTTTTCATTGCGCGAAGGCTTTTTTCCGGAGGCGGATGCCTGCTCCTGCGCGACGCGGATTTTGTCGTTCAGCACGCGGATGGAAGTTGTCAGCTCCGCCATCTTCTTTTCCTCGGGGGTGAGTTGCGGAGGGTGTCGGGCGATAGAGGGGGCAGGCTCATCCGGTAGCGCGGGCTCTGCGACTGGCAGCGGGGTTGCTGGCACGGGAGCAGCCAGGCCAATCGTGTCGACCGGTTCCGCTGCGGGCGGCTGTTCGGATGGTTCCGCCGGGGCTTCAGCCGGAGCGGGCGCCGCCATGGTGTTTTCCGCCACCGGCTCAGCCACAGGCTCTGCGACAGGGGTGGGTTCCGGTTTGCCACCGACGAAAATTGCAGAAAAGAGCGATTTGGGTTTGATGAATTCCAGATCGCCGTATTGGACGACAATTTCGTCACCGACCTCCCGGATCACGTTCACAGTTTCACCTGCCATGATCCCCTGAATTCCCGATTTGGTGGTCACCTGGATGTCGGTGACCGCAAAAAGAATCCGGGGAGTGACTGCGATAGGTGCCGTGGGCGCGGGTGGCGTTGTGTTTGTCTGAAATTCCTCCGGGATGGGAACCACGCTGGCAGGCTGCGAAGCCTGTGCTTCAGCGGGCGGAGTGGATGGTGCAGCGGGCGGAGCGGCTGTTTCCTGGGCGGGGCGTTCACAGCCCATACCGAGCGATGCTGCTACCAATACCGGCAACCAAAGTTTGTGCATTGTCAGGTCTGTTTCCCTCCCAGCATGGCCTTGAGGGCGGGAATGGTTTCCATGAGTTTTTCCGTGAGTTCCGCACCGCCGGAGGTTTGGAGTTGATCGAAGAAGCCGCGGGCGAGCGGCGCGATTTTGTCCACCGGGACACCTGCTGCTTGAAAAGCCGAGAGTGCCTTCGCGGCGTCACCGGCCTGCCCGCCGAGCAGTCCGCCTGCCGCACCAAGAATTCCACCGAGGAGCCCACTGGCATCGGAAGCCGCAGGGGCCGGAGTGGTGGCAAGCAGATCGGCAGCTCCCGGGATCAAGTTGATCAACTTCTCGAAGTCGGATCCGGATGCCTTTTCCTTGAGCAGTCTAAGAATGGTGGCAAGGCCGGATTTCACGGTTGCTTCGGGCAGTCCGAGTTTTTGCGAAAGGAGGGTGATGATTTGATTCATATGTTCCGGATGGATTGAGAATGGTTGTCCAGAGGAATGGATGCGGCGCAGCCCGCAGATCAAGGCATTCTCGCGAAAGCTTTTTCCATTGTCAATTCAGCAGCACGCTGGTCGGTGTGGGCGAAGCATCAATGGACGATGCTGACAGGCGTGCCGTAGGGGGCATTTTGGAAAAACTTTTCCGCTGCCCCGCGTGGCATGCGGATGCAGCCATGGGAGGCCGCATAGCCGGGAAGGTAGCCCGCGTGCATGCCGACGGCTCCGGAGACCCGCATGAAATACGGCATGGGAGCACCTTGGAAGCGGGTGCCTGGCGGACGCTTGTCTTTTTCCACCCCGACATTTTGAACCACGACTTCACCGCTGGAATCCACATAGTCCCCGTAAAGGGTTGAGATGTGGTCGGCATGTTTTTCCATCACGGAAAATTTTCCGGACGGCGTGTTGTAGCCTTCGCGCCCGGTCGAAACCGGCGAGTAGCCGACTTCCTCTCCTCCTTTGTAAAAGCGGGCTGTCTGATCGCTGAGGTCGATGACGATGGATGGGGCGCCGCTCACTCCGTCTCCCCACCAGGACCAGGAGGGCTGCGGCGGCGGAGGAGCCTCGGCGCGCTTTTTCTTTTTCGAGGAGGGAGGGGGGCCTGCGAAAAGGATATCCCCGTTCGGCCCGAGGTAGGCGGTGGAATAATCCGGATGGTCACGGAAAGCGGGGCTCTTGGCCGCACAGCCGGAAAGGAGAATGCAGAGGAGGAGTGAGAGCAGGGCAGGAGAAATGCACGAGAAAACGCTCCTTGGCACGGGCCTCCCGCACGTGTGCTCTTCAACGCAGGGGCAGACTGCCCGCGCATCGGGTTGGAATTTTTCCGGTTTGCTCATCGGCGGAAATTCTTCAGGGTTCCGGTGGTTTTTCGATTGCAGGCGCCCCCTCTTCCTTCGGGGCGGCGGCCTCGTCCTTGCGTCCTGCGAAGAATCGCTCGACGACATAGAAGCAGGCAGGGATCAGGAAGATCGAGAGCAGGGTCGCGGCAAGCATTCCGCCGATGACCGTGGTGCCCAGCACCCGCCGCGAGACGGCTCCCGAGCCGGTGGCGACGGCGAGCGGGACGGTGCCGAGGATGAACGCGAATGCCGTCATCAGGATCGGCCGCAGACGAAGCTTGGCGCCGGCGAGTGCCGCCTCGAGCGCGGGCTTGCCTTTTTCGTATTCGTCCTTGGCAAACTCAACGATGAGGATCGCGTTTTTCGCGGCGAGCCCGATGAGCATGACGAGACCGATCTGCGCGTAGAGGTTGTCCTGCATGCCACGGATCGTGAGGCCGGCGAAGGCACCGAAGACGGCGACCGGCGTGGTGAGGAGAACGCTGAACGGCAGCGACCAGCTTTCATATTGCGCGGCGAGGATGAGAAACACGAAGAGGAGCGAGAGCCCGAAAATTGCCGCCGGGGGAACCCCTTGTGCCGCCTGCTGCTCCTGATACGACATCCCGAAGTAGTCGTAGCCCATGCCCTGCGGCATGTTCTGCGCGAAGACTTCCTCGAGGGCACGCATCGCTTGAGAGGTTGAGTAACCGGGAGTGACCGAGGCGTTGATCTGCGAGCAGCGGAACATGTTGTAGCGCATGGTGAACTCCGGCCCGAACGACTTCCTTTCCCTGATGAAGGAGTTGACCGGCACCGCCTGCCCCTTGATGTTCGTCACGTAGAAGAGCCCGAGGTTGCTGATGTCCGTCCGGAATTCGCCCTCGGCCTGGATGTACACCTGCCATTGGAGTCCGAACCGGTTGAAGTAGTTCACAAAATAGCCGCCGAGGAAGGTCTGGACCGTCTGGTAGGCGTCGGTGAGGCTGACGCCCTGGATCATCGCCTGTGCCTCATCCACATCGAGGTAGATCTGCGGGACGTCCCAAAGCGAGGTCGTGAAGAGGCCGGTGAGTTCGGGGCGCTCCTTTGCCTTCTCCATGAAGAGCTGGGTGTTTTTTGCGATGAATTCGACATCCTTTCCGAGGCGGTCTTCCAGCATGAACGTGACGCCGCCGGCCGTGCCGATGCCCGGGATGGCAGGCGGAGGGAAGGCGAATGCGGCGGTTGGCTTGGACAATTGCACGAGCTCCTTGTTGATCGTCGCCTGGAGCGCGTCGATCTGGAGTTCGGGTGTCTTGCGCTTCGACCACTCCTCCATGGCGATGAAGAAAAATCCGGTGTAGGTGCTCTGGACCGTGCTCAGGAGGTTGAAGCCGATGATCGAAGTCACGTGCTGGACGCCCGGGATCTTCTCGAGAATTTTTTCGACCTCCCCGGAAACGGCGGCGGTCTGCTGGAGCGATGAGGCGCGCGGCAGCTGGATCACTCCGAAAAGATACCCCTGATCCTCCTCCGGGATGAACCCGCTCGGCATCCGTGCACCCAGCCCGAACCCGGCCAGCCCCAGGAGGGCGAGCAGCAGGAGGCTGATCACAAATTTCCTCATCAGCCCGTGGCAGATGCTCACATAGCCGTCCGTCGCGCGGCCGAAAATCGTGTTGAACCCGCGGAAGAAGGCGCCGAGCGGTCCGCGGGCCTCCTTTTTCGGACGGAGCAGAAGCGCACCGAGCGCGGGGCTGAGCGAGAGCGCGTTGAAGGCGGAGATGAGCACGGACACGGCCATCGTCACCGCAAACTGCTGATACATCGCCCCTGTGATGCCCGGGATGAAGACGGTGGGAATAAACACTGCCGCGAGGATCAGCGCGATGGCGACCACCGGCCCGGAGACCTGGGACATCGCCTTGATGGCGGCATCCGTAGGAGAGAGCCCCTCCTCGATATGGTGTTCGATCGCCTCGACCACGACGATCGCGTCATCGACCACAAGCCCGATCGCCAGCACGAGGCCGAAGAGCGAGAGCGTGTTGATCGAGAATCCGAGAAGCGGGAAGAGAGCAAAGGTGCCGATGAGCGAAACCGGCACGGCGATGAGCGGGATCAGCGTCGCGCGCCAGCCCTGCAGGAAAATGAAGACGACGATGATCACGAGAATCATCGCTTCAAACAGGGTCTTGACGATTTCCTTCATCCCCTCGGTGATCGCGAGCGTGGTGTCGAGTGCGACCTCGTATTGGAAGTCGTCCGGGAAAAGTTTCGCCTGCTGCGCGAAGAGCGCGCGGACCTGTTTCATTGTGTCCACCGCATTCGAGCCCGGGAGCTGGTAGACGCAAACGATGGCGGCGTTTTTCCCGTTGAACCGGCCCTGCAGGTTGTAGATCTGGCCGCCGAGGTCGACCCTGGCGACGTCCTTGACGCGGACGATCGAGCCATCCTCATTTGCCCGTATCACGATGTTGCCGAAGTCCTCCGGGGTGACGAGGCGGCCGGTCGTGTTCACGGTGAACGTGAAGACCTGACCCGGGGGAACGGGCTCGCCGCCGATCTGACCGGCCGGGTTCACGTTGTTCTGGGCATTCACCGCGTTGATCACCTGCGGGACCGTGATGTTGAGCGTCGCGAGCCGGTCCGGCTGCACCCAGATGCGCATGGCATACTGTCCCGCGCCAAAGATGCTCACGCTCCCGACCCCGTTGACGCGAGTCAGGGGGTCGTTGATGTTGATGTAGGCGTAGTTGGCGAGAAACGTCGGGTCGTAGGTCCCGTTCGGCGAGTAGAGGGCGAAGACGCCGAGCGGGGACGAAAGCGCCTGCTCGACCGTGAGCCCGAAATTGCGGACGTCCGAAGGCAGCTGCGACGACGCCTGCGTCTGCCGCATCTGGGCGAGGATCTGGTCGGTCGTCGGCACGGTGTCGGTGCCGAAGATGACGTTGAGCGTCATCATGCCATTGTTGGCGTTGATCGAATACATGTATTCCATGCCTTCGACGCCGCTCATCTGCTGCTCGATCGGGGTGGCGACCGACTGCTCCACCGTCAGGGCGTCGGCGCCGACGTATGTCGTCTGCACCTGGATTTGCGGAGGGACGATGTTCGGGAACTGCGAGACCGGCAGCCCGGCCATCGAGACGAGGCCGATGATCACAGTGATGATCGCGATGACCATCGCCACGATCGGGCGGCGGATGAAAAAGTTCGACATGGATTATTTCGGGCTGACAGGCGCGGGAGCCGGAGCCTCGTAGGGTTTGGCGATGACTTTGACGCCGGGCTTGGCCTTTTCAATGCCGCCGACGACGACCTTGTCGCCGGCCTTGAGCGCGCCCTGAACGACCTGGAGCTGACCCTGAACGGGACCGAGCTTCACCGGGGTCCCCTTCACCGTGCTGTCAGGCTGGAGGATGCCGACGAAAAAATTCCCCTGGATCTCGACCGTGGCCGCCTGCGGCACAAGAATCGCGCCCTCAATGCGCTGAACAGGGGCCGTCACGCGCCCGAACAGTCCAGGGCGAAGCACGCTGTCAGGATTCGGGAACAGCGCGGTGATCTGGATCGTGCCGGTCGACGTGCTCACCTGCCGGTTCACAAAATCGAATTTCCCCTTTTTGTCGTAGTTCGATCCATCCGCGAGGGTCAGGACGATCTTACCGTCCTCTGCGGCCATCTTCCCTGCCTGCAGTTCGGCGAGCAGAGGTGCTGCCTTCAAGTATTCCGCCTCCGTGATCGAAAAATTCATCTTCATCGGATCCACCTGCGAGAGCTGGGTGAGGACGGCTGTTTTGCCGCCCGGTCCGACAAGATCGCCGATCTGCGCCTGTGCTACACCCGCGATGCCGTCGAACGGCGCGGAGATCGTGCAGTAGTCGAGGTTGACCTGGGCGGCCTGCATCTGGGCCTGAGTGGCTGCCGCCGCCGCGATTCCCGCCTGCGTATCCTGGTATGATGTGTCGTATTCCTGCTGGCTGATCACCTTCGTTTTGTAGAGCTGGGACTGGCGCTCGAGCGTGATCTGCAGGAGTTGGGCTTGGGCGACCGAGCGCGCATAGTTCGCCTGCGCCTGCGCGAGTGCCGCCTGAAAAGGCCGGGGATCGATGGTGAAAAGGAGGGCTCCCTTTTTGACGAACGACCCCTCCTTGTAATTCTGCGTGAGCAGATACCCCGTGACCTGCGCCTGGATGTCGGTGTTCTGAAAGCCATCCAGAAGCCCGACCCATTGGTTCGTCGCGACCACATCCTGCTGGATTGCGGGGGTGACCGTCACAAAAACCGGCGGGACCTGGGGCTTCGGTTTTTCGCAGCCGGCAAGAAGAATGGCACCGCAGGCAAAAACGGCCGGAAGTTTGATTCGGGTCATGGCGGGACTGCTATCAGTTTCGGAATGGTTGTGCGAGCGTCATTTTCTACCGGGATCCTCCTTCGGGGAGGTTCATCTGTTCCAGCACCGCCCGGCCAAGGAGACCGTAAGGATTGGCCAGTGTCTCGGGCATTTCGAAGTGATTGTAGCCTTCGCCGACGAGAACCCTCACGGGTTTGCTCGCAGCCTTCAGCGCTGCGGCGAAGTCGCGTGACTGGCGCTTGAACTCCGGCGTTTCGAACGTTCCGTAGGCGACGATGACCGGTGCCCTGAGCTTGTCGAGATGGCGCTGGGAGCTGAGCGTCTGCTCGACCTCGTCGGTGAAATCGATATAAAGACGCCGCGCCGAAAGACGCACCGCCTTCAGATCAAACATGCCGCTGCAGCACAGCCCTCCCTTTACGGTGTCGGCCGGAAGGGCGAAGTCCTTGCTCCAGTCCGTAACCAGGACCACGCCGGCAAGGTGTGCGCCCGAGGAGTGCCCGGAAACAAAAATGCGGTCGGGGTCTCCCCCGAAGGTTCGCGCGTTGCGATAAACCCACGCAACCGCTTTGCGCACCTGATCGGCCATCGTTGCGAGATTGCCGCCTGCTTCCACCACATTGATGAAATCTGGCACGACAAAATGTGCGCCGGCGTGGACGAACAGCTCGGCAGCATAGCCGAAATCCCTTGCGAGCCCCTCGCGCCACGCTCCGCCATGAAGGAAGATGTTTATCGGCGCGTCCGGGGTTCTGGTCGCATAGATATCCAGCGCCTCGATTGGGGTGGATCCGTAGGCACGGCGCAGCGGTGGACCCAATCGGGCCCGCACGGCCTCGCTGTTGGTGGCGTAGCGGGCGGAGATCTGCGGCTCATTTGGCGCACACGAAAGTTGATCATACGCGGCATCCAACCCGGCCTGGTCCATGTCGAGCCACACGGCTGGTCCTCTTTCCGGATTGTGTGGAGTGGCCTGTTGCCCCGGAGCAGTCTCGCAGGGCTCACAAGGTTGCATCTGCCCGCCTTCATTACGGGCGGACGGAGTGGGAGCTTCGTTTGGCATGGCTTTCCGGGTTTGTGATGCAGGGATCGAATTACCGTGTCGCAAGGCATTCTGCCACGGCGGTTTCAAGCACGGCTACGTGTGCGGCAACGCGGCGCGAGATATCCATTTCTGAAGGGGTTTCGATCGTGAATGTTCTGCAGGCGTGGTGGAAGTGGAGAAGGAAAGCCTCCGGCCAGTCGGGCATGAGGTCCGGGGAGATTTTTCTTCTCACGATTCCGTTCCTCGCGGAGCGCCCTTCGATTTTGGCCCGCGGATCCGCGGGCAGGTGCGCGGTGGCGGCTGTGAGCAATTTTTCAGCCCAGTAGGGTTTCTTTGCGGGCACCTCATAGATGTAGACCCCGTGGGCGTCGTAGTCCTCGTGGAGCGTGAGAGCGAGATCGAACCTTCTCTTTCCAATCACACGGATCTGGTCACGGATCTGGGGGGGCTTCCGCTTCCCATAGCATCTGTTGAGGTCGCGTCCTTGCGGGTCGAGGCGGTTGTTGTGCACCAATCCCCACGGGTTCAAACAGGGAAAGATGAGCGGGCGGATGTGTTTTAGAATGTCCGGATTTTTCTCGGCCCAGGCCAGGAGTCCCTCGGTAGCCGCCGCCTCGTCGCCGTGGATTCCTGCGGAAAAATAGATGGCCGGGGCATTCAGGGCCGGGCGTAACGGCTCCAAAAAAAACAGCTGGAACCCGCCGCTTTGCGAGAAAACTTCCATGCGGAGCCCGCTGGCGCGCGCGACCTTCCGCCAACATTGGACCAGGCGGTTGTAGTCGTGTGCCCGGTGGTGGTTGCTCATTCGTTCCCGGTTTTGACCTCGATGATGTCGTGCGGTGCGCTCTCTTTCATGCCCGCCGCGGTGATCCTGGTGTAGCGCGCGTTTTTCCGGAGATCCGCAAGTGTCGGAGCTCCGAGGTAGCCCATGCCGCTCTGAAGCCCGCCCGCAAGCTGTGCGAGGACGGCGTCGGTCGGAGCGGAGACCTCCTTGAGCGCCTCGACTCCCTCGGCGGCGGACTTCTGAGCGGAATCCTTTGCGTGTCCGTAGCGCGCGGCGCTGCCGGCCTTCATGGCAGCATGGCTGCCCATCCCGCGGTATTGTTTGTAGAATTTTCCATTGATTTCCATGATCTGCCCGGGAGCTTCCGGGCAGCCCGCCAGCAGGCTTCCGCAGACGACGGCGTGGGCGAGAGTGAGCGCCTTGACAATGTCGCCGGATTTTGTGATGCCGCCGTCCGCAAGGATCGTGACACCGCATTGTTCGGCCGCTTTCGTGCAGACGTAGAGGGCGGTGAGTTGCGGGATGCCGACGCCGGCCACGACCCGCGTCGTGCAGATCGAGCCCGGGCCCTGGCCGACTTTCACGGTATTCGCACCGCAGGACGCCAGGAATTCGACGCCCGAGGCGCTGGTGACATTTCCAGCGATGATCGGGAGAGATGGATAGGCCCCGCGGATCGCCTTCACGGCGTCTCCGACTCCGCGTGTGTGCCCGTGAGCGGTCGAGACGGCAACCGCATCAAGTCCGCGGTCAACAAGCGCCCCGACGTGTTCCAGAAGGGCCGCGCTGTCCAAGTCACCCGAGGCAGTCCGGGGAGCCCCGACGGCTGCGCCGCAGACCAGGCGGAATTTTTCGTCACGCGCCGGCTTCGTGCGCAGCGAGCGCTCCTGTGTGATTCGTTCGATGTCGCTCAGGGTGAAAAGCCCGCGGAGCCGGTCGTTTTCATCCACCACGAGCAGCTTGTGGATGCCGATGTTCTCGGTGAAAAACCGGTCCGCACGCGCGATCGGGTCATCGCCGAGCTCGCTTTCGCGAATCGTCAGGACCGCGGAGCGCGGGACCATCGCTTCCAGCACCCCGCGCGAGGCGAAGCGCGGCCGAACGCAGTGGCCCGGAAGGAGCCCGAGCAGCACGCCGGATTCATTCACCACAGGAAACGTGCTGAACGAGAATTTTTTTTCCTCGATCAGCCCGAGGACGTCACCGATCTGCTGATCGGGGGCGACCTTGATCGGTTCGCGGATGAGCCCGTGAACGTGGTTCTTCACCCGCGAGACCTCCGAAAGCTGCTGGCGCTGGGGCATGTTGTAGTGGATCAGCCCGAGGCCGCCATTCAGAGCGAGGGAGATGGCCATCCTGGACTCGGTCACCGTGTCCATATCCGCCGACACGACCGGAAGTTGAAGCGAAAGACCCGGCGCGAGGACGGTGCCGAAATCCGCCTCCTTCGGCAGGATTTCCGAGTAGAGGGTTGCGAGCGAAACATCGTCGTAGGTCAATGCCAGACCGGCAGTCGCTCCAAAAAAATCGTCCGCTGGACGATAAAACAGCCGGTCCAATCCCGCCGGCGAGGATGACGTTATGGGTTCCATGAGGCATCATGCATGTGCCTGCCCGGAAAAATCAAGCGGGAAACTCACTCCGGACTGTTTTTGCGCGAGAGCGTGGAGGAACGGTCGGGGATGAGGGTGAGGGGATCTTCATGGTCCATGGCGTCCTTGCACACCGCAAAGAAGTCCGGCCGCGTTGCCACCCGCCGGATCGCGTGGAGGAATTCCGGGCCGATGCCCTCGCCCAGAAAATTCATGTATTTTTTCATTTTATGGACCTGCGCGTGCTCGGGGGCGTCGCTCGAGCAGCCGGCCTCGTAGAGGGCCTCGACGTAGGCCAGCACGTCGCGGCCGGTCGGATAGGCGACCGGGCGGCCCGCCAAAAAATCACGGATTTGCCGGAAGATCCATGGGTTCCTGATCGCTCCGCGTCCGATCATGAGCCCGCGCGCGCCGGTTGTTTCCAGCACGCGGACGGCATCCTCGACCGAGGAGACATTTCCGTTGGCGATCACCGGACAGGGAAGTCGAGCAACGGCCTGGGCGATCCGGTCGAGGTGGACGTGAGGGCCGTATTTTTCCATGACGGTGCGACAGTGGACGGTCAGAAGGTCGAGCCGGTGGCGGGCGAAAATTTCCAGCAGCCGGTCGAATTCGCCCGGGTCCGAAAACCCGATGCGAGTCTTCACGGTGAAGGATCCTGCGATCCCTTCGCGGAGTGCGCCGAGAAGTTCATCCACGCGGTCCGGGTCGCGGAGGAGTCCGCCGCCCGCGCATTTGCGGTAGACGACAGGAGCCGGGCAGCCGAGGTTGAGATCCACCGCCGCGACCGGATGGCGTTCGAGGCGTTGCGCCGTCTTCACCATCCACCCGACATCGTTGCCGATGATCTGGGCGACAGCGGGTTTGCCCGTCGGGTTCTCGGTGATCGAGCGCAGGATCGATCGTTCCGGCCGGTATCCCTCGGTGACTCGGAAATACTCGGTAAAATAGATGTCCGGCCCGTCATAGGAGGCCATAAGTTTCCAGAACGCCCAATCCGTGACATCCTGCATGGGAGCCAGCGCGAGGACGGGGCGGCTCGGTGGAAGGATAGTGATCATGTGAAATTCGCGGCGGCCGTTCCCGCGCGTGTTCCCGTGCAGAAGCACCCCTGGATCAGGTATCCTCCGGTCGGGGCCTCCCAGTCCACCATTTCTCCCACCACAAATATTCCCGGGAATTTTTTCAGCATCAGGTTTTCGTCGATCTCGCTCCAGCAAACCCCGCCCGCTGATGAAATCGCCTCGGCGATCGGGCGCGGGCGGTTGAGGCGGATCGAAAATCCCTTAACTCCCGCTGCGAACGTTTCCCTCGACGTCCACTGATCGCTGCGGCTGCGCAGGAGAATGCGGGCGGTTTCCTGGATCCTGCAACGCTCGAATGCCTCGTGGAGGTGGAACTTACCTTTGGCCGGCATGCGCGCGAGCAGGGCTTCAAATGAAAAGGCGGGTTTGAAATCGAGCACGACCACCGGGCTTTCGCGGAGAGCGGGGCCGAGCGGGTAGATCGCACCTCCCTCGAGCCCATAGGAGGTGATCATCAGTTCCCCGTCGGCGACGGCACCTCCCGCGTGCGCCCGGATATTTTTCAGCGGTTTTCCCTCGGCTGAGAGCAGAACCTCCTCCGGCCAGTCTGTTTCCCATCCGCAATTGGCCGGGACGAGCGGGTGAATCGCGATGCCTGACGCGGTAAACTTTTCCTGCCAGGCTCCATCCGACCCCGTCACCGGCCAGGAACCACCGCCCAGCGCGAAGACGACGGCATCCGCCTCGATCGCGATTTCTCCTGAAGGCGTTTGAAAATCAAGCAGCCAGCGCCTCTTCCCGCCTTCGCGCCATCCGGTCCAGCGATGCCTTGGAAAAACTCGAACCCCCCGCGAGCGGAGCCGGGCGATCCACCGGCGGAGAAGGGGGGCAGACTTCATTTTCTCCGGATAGACCCGGCCGCTGGAGGCTTGAAATGTTTTGATGCCGGATTCCTCCACCCAGGCACGGAGGGAGTCCGGCGAGAAGTCCCCGAGCAGGGATGACCAGATTTCCGGAGGCATCCCGGGGCCTGAATATTTTTCCGCGAAGCCTGTGTCTGTGTTTGTGATATTCAGCCCACCTCGGCCTGCGACAAGAAATTTGCGGCCGACAGACGGCATGGAGTCAAAGAGAAAAACCGCTGCGCCGGCCACCGAGGCGACCTCGGCTGCCCGCAGGCCGGCCGGCCCTCCACCCACCACGCAGACCTTCGTGCTCATTCGTGTCCAGAATGCATGGGGACAGAAAAATGACGAGCCCCGAGGCATTGGAGCATATATTTCGCTCGATGGGCGGCGGGATGCTTTGCCTGTCTAGCGATCAGCGCGGGCACCACGCTTGCTGCGTCAAATGATTTGCCCTAGATACCTGTCCATGATCAAAAAACTCTCCGCGGCCGCGGGCGTGCTGATTGTGCTCCTTCTCGTCGCCTTCCTGGTGTTCCAGCGGGTTGCGGGTCCCTCGGATAGTGCGCGCCTGCTTCCTGCCGACACGATCCTTTATGTCTCTTTGAACGACCTGCTGCGCTCCGCTTTGAGATGGCAGGGGACGGCGCTTGCGGAAATCGGCGTCGAGCCGGAGGTCCGCGCGTTCCTGGAAAAGCCGCTCTCGAAGTTGCAATCCGATCCCGGATCCGGTGAGGCCGGCGGCCTGATTGCCGGCTTGAAGCCGACCCGGATTTTTTTGGCGGTCACGGCTGCCACGTCCGAGCGGGTGGACGCAGCTGTCGGTTTCCAATTCTGGGGCGGCCGGCAGGATTTCGACAAGGCGGTCGCACGTCTGCGCAAGGAGCTCCCCACCGGCGAATCCTCGGTTGAAGCCTATGCCGGAGACGAAATTGTCGCGACAAAACACGGCCGCTTTTCCTTGTTCACTGCGGCCCACGGGCGCTGGGGGTTTCTCTCGAATGATGCCGCGACCCTCAAATCCCTGCTCGATCGCGCCTCCGGGAAATCGCAGGGCCCGTCGCTTGCCGAGTCGCCAGATTTTCAAAAGTCGGTTGAACCGATGCTGGCCGCTCCGGACCTGCTGTTTTTTGCGAGGCCGGCCGGGGCCGTGGATGTGCTCTTGGAAGCAGGACGCTCGATGGGCGCTGAAGCGATTCCCGGGCAGATCGGAGAGCTGCGAGCCACCAGTGCCGTGGCGGGTTCGTGGAAGCTCGACGGAAAGCTTCAGCGCGACGCGATCTACCTCCTGCGGCCCGGTTCGCAGCCAGCCGGTGCGCTTGCTCACAAGTCCCTTCGTTTCACCGGTCCCGATTCCGTGCTCTATTTGGATTTCCTCGGCAGCCTGGCCGGGCTTCCCGGGATCCTGAAGAAGGCGCTTCCTGATCAGCAGGATGCCGCCGCCGAGCTGGCGGCTCTGGCTGTCAAGGCGTTCGGGCCGGAGGGGGCTTTTGTCGCCGACTGGCATCCGGGCCAAATGACTCCGTCAGGAATCGTCGCGCTTCAGATCCGCGATGCAGCGCTCGCCGAGGATGCTGTGAAAAGGCTCATCACCTTTTTCCCGGAGGCCACAGTCACCGAGCAGGACGGCATCAAACTTTACAGCATCCCTTCGGTTTCGAATCCGCTCGCGGCGCCGACGTTTACCCTGACGCCGGAATTCCTGATCGCCGGAATCAATCCGGAGGCGGTTGTCCATGCGGCCGGTGCGTCCGGGCCGACGATGGAATCCCAGCCCGCGTTTGCTTCGGCGCTCCAGACTTTCCATTCGGCCAACGAGGCATTTGCCTTTTTGGATACCCGGGCGGTTTTCGAGCGTGCCTATTCCGCGCTGCGGCCGGTGATCCTCTTCTGGGCACAGGTCATGCCAGGGGTATCCGGCGTCATCGATACTTCCAAGCTCCCCCAGACCGACACGATCGCCCGGCATCTTCCGCCCGTGATTTTTTCGCAGCAGCGCCTTGCGGATGGGGTGCTCATCCAGTCGAGCGGGCCCTTCACTGTGAGCCAGATCGCGGCCGGGCTCGCCGCGGGAGCGGCCGCCGGAGCGCCTGCGGCAAGATGAACCGGATTACAGCTTCGCTTCTCCCACCGAGAGCAGCTTGATAAAATCGCCCGGGTCCTGAGCGGTGAGCAATTTGTCGAGCAGGGATTTGTCCCGGCAGAGCCGGGCGATTGCCCCGACGATGCGGAGGTATTCCGAATCAAATGCTGACGGGATGCCAGCCACAAAAACCAAGCGGACCTTGTCGCGAACCTCCGGTGAGACCAACCCCTTGGCCGAGCGCCCGGCGGCCATGACCAGCGAGCTGACGGCGTTGGTGCGTCCGTGCGCAATGCAGACCCCGCAGCCATTGCAGGAGAGGGCCGGGGCGTTTCTTTCGGTCACCGAGCGCATAAGCGCGTTCCAGTCCTGCACACGCGGGTCGCCGTTGAGCTTTGAGAGGACCTCGTCCACGCCGCCAGCCTGATCGCGTGCGGCAAGCGCCAAGTTCACCTGGCCGGGGAGAAGGATTTCTGAAATCGGGGTCATATGTTGCTTCCTGTCCACTTGAGTTTCTGCCGCAATACCTCGCTGAACGAGCGCTCGGGAAGCATCGCGAGCGGCAGTTCGCGGGAGCTCTTCCGGATCACAAGCGAATCCCCCGTGCCCATGGCGCAGGATTCCTGCCCGTCCACCGTCACGAAGAGGATATGGCCCGGCTCCGCGACCTCCACATGGATCTCCGAGGCGTCGCTGACGACCACCGACCGGTTGGTTAGCACGTGCGGGCAGATCGGGGTCACTACGAAGCCACCGGAGTCAGGCATCAGGATTGGTCCGCCCGCGGAGAGCGAGTAAGCGGTGGAGCCGGTTGGCGTCGCCACCACGAGGCCGTCTGCATTGTATTCTGTCAATGGCACATCGCCGAGCCGCACGCGGACTTTGACCAGCTCCGACCTTTCGCCACGGCTGATCACCGTGTCGTTCAGGCCATGGAACACCCGGATCTCTCCGGTGACGGTCGAAAGGAGGGCTTCCAGAAGCGGCCGCCTGCTGAGGATATAGTCCTTGTTGGCAATGCTCTCGACCGCGCGCGCGATTTCCCCCGGGCCGAGGCAGGTGAGAAATCCGAGCGACCCGATATTGATGCCGAAAACCGGAGGGAGAGTGTCGTGGAGTTTATGAACCACCCGAAGGATTGTTCCGTCCCCTCCCATCACGACCAGCAGTTCGCATTGCGCGGCAAGGGACCGTTCATCAAGCTCCGAGGATTTCCCCGCAAGCGGCGCCGTGGCCCGCTCAAGAAGGAAGGGGATGCCCCGCCTGCCCAGCTCCGCAGTCATCGCCTGCACGACTGCAGCCGCACCGGGCTTTTCAGAATGAGCGAGGAGTCCGATCATGGCTTCCCCTTTTGCCTGTGGCGGCAATCCGCAATCCGCCATCCGAATTCCGCAATCGTCGTCATGACTTGATGTGGGCGAGAAATTCGACGTTGCCGTCGCGGCCGGTGATCGGCGAGGTGATGTAGCCGCACCATTGCCGGCCGGCCTGGTTGATGAAATTGCGGATTTTTTCCACGGCGCGGAGGCGGGCCGCCTCGTCGCGCACGATTCCCCCGCGCCCGACGTCCTCGCGGGCGAGTTCAAATTGCGGCTTGATGAGAACAACCATGTCTGCCTCGGGCGGCAGTAATGCAAAGATCGCGGGAAAAATCAACGTCAACGAGATGAAACTCACATCGGATACGGCGAGGTTCGGGGAGGGGTGAAAATCCGCAGGATCCAGGTAGCGCGCGTTGATTCCCTCCCGGACATCGACGCGCGGGTCCTGCCGGAGTTTCCAATCGAGTTGGCCGTGCCCGACATCCACGGCATAAACGAGTGCCGCTCCGCGCTGAAGAAGGCAGTCGGTGAACCCGCCGGTCGAGGATCCGATGTCCGCGCAGACCCGCCCGGCGGGATCGACCCCAAAGGCATCCAGGGCGGCTTCGATTTTGTATCCGCCCCGCCCGACGTATTTTTCGCGTGCGGTGACGGAGAAGTCGCTGTCCGGGGATGCCTGCTGTCCTGCCTTGGTCGCGGGTTGCCCGTCCACCAGAACCTGGCCGGCCATGATCGCGCGTTGTGCTTTTTCACGGGTGTCGAACAGGCCGCGTTCGACCAGCGCGACATCCAAGCGGGACTTGCCAGAACTCATGATTTCCTGTCAGTGTGAATCATTGCAAACGATTCGTAACGATTATTATGTCCAATCATGATTTGAACCGCCGGATCAAGGAAATGCTTGTTTCCAGCCTCATGCTGAAGATGGCTCCGGAGGAGATCGGCGACGATACGCCGCTTTTCAGTCCGGACGGACTGGCCCTTGACTCGATCGATGCGCTGGAGCTTGCCGTGGCGATCGACAAGACGTTCGGGGTCGCGACTCCGAGTGCGGAGGTTGCCCGGACGGCCTTTCTGAGTGTCAATACGATCGCGGATTACGTCGGCGGCAATCCCCCTGCCCCCTGATCTGGAATTTCTCACCCCGGAACTTGCTTCAACCCGTCTCTGCTGCCCATGAATACCAACAAAACCCCGATTGATCACTTCATCCTGAACCAGCTCAAGTTTGCTCTGGCACGGGACCCCGAGACCGCCACGAAGCGCGACTGGTGGATTGCCACCTCCAAGGCCGTGCAGAGCATCATCATCGAGAGGATGATCGCGACGCAGACGGTCCACCATCACCAAAACGTCCGCCGCGTCTATTACCTGTCGCTGGAATTTCTGATGGGCCGGCTTTTTGTGAACAGCATGTATAGCGCCGGGGTTCTTCAGGAAGTCCATGATGCGCTGGAAAAGCTCGGCCTCGACATGGACGAGCTGCGCGGTGAGGAATACGACATGGGGCTCGGCAATGGCGGGCTTGGCCGCCTTGCCGCGTGTTTCCTGGATTCCCTCGCCACCCTCGATCTCCCGGCTGTCGGCTACGGGATCCATTACCAATACGGGCTCTTCAAGCAGGAGTTCCGCAATGGATACCAGGTCGAGCTCCCCGACGCCTGGATGCAATACGGGACCCCGTGGGAAATCGTGCGCCCGGAATACACCACCGAGATCCACATTTACGGGCATGTGGAAAATGTTTTTGACGACTTGGGAAACTACGTTCCGAAGTGGGTCGGCTGGAAGACCCTGCTCGGGGTTCCCTACGACATCCCGATCCCCGGGTTCGGGACGAACACGGTCAACTTCCTGCGCCTCTGGGAGTCGCGCGCCTCGGAGGAGTTCAACCTCGAGGCCTTCAACAGCGGGGGCTACGAGCAGGCGGTCCACGAAAAAAACCAGAGCGAGACGGTCTCGAAGGTTCTTTACCCGAACGACAAAACCGAGAGTGGAAAGGAACTCCGCCTCGTCCAGCAGTATTTCTTTGTCGCCTGTTCGCTCAAGGACATCATCCGGCGGTTTCACAAGAGCAACACGAGCTGGGATGTTTTCCCCGACAAGGTAGCCGTCCAGCTCAACGACACGCATCCGGCAATCGCGATTGTCGAGCTCATGCGCCTGCTCTACGACGAGAACAAGCTCCCATGGGAGAAGGCGTGGGAAATCGTCACCCGCACATTCGCCTACACGAACCACACCCTTCTGCCCGAGGCGCTGGAAAAGTGGAGTGTCGGGCTCTTCCAAAAAGTCCTCCCGAGGCACCTGCAGATCATCTTCGAAATCAACAAGCGCTTCCTGGAATCCGTCGAGGAGAAGTGGCCGGGCGATGTGGAGAAAAAGCGCGCCCTATCCCTCATCGAGGAGGGCGGGACCCAGATGGTCCGCATGGCCAACCTGTCGGTGGTCGGGAGCCATTCGGTCAATGGCGTCGCCGCGCTCCACACCCAGCTTCTAAAAAGTGAGCTGTTCCCGGAGTTCGACGCGCTCTACCCCGGAAAATTCAACAACAAGACAAACGGCATCACTCCGCGCCGCTGGCTTCTCGCCTGCAACCCGCGACTCAGCGAGCTGATCACCTCGAAGATCGGGCACGGGTGGGAGCGTGATCTGGACAGGCTTCGCGGGCTCGAGCCGTTTGCCGACGACCCGCAGTTCCAATCCGATTTCATGGCGGTGAAGCATGCGAACAAGGTCGATCTGGCCCGGGTGATCATGAGGGAGTGCGGTGTGGAGGTTGACCCCTCGGCGCTATTCGATGTGCAGATCAAGCGCCTCCATGAATACAAGCGCCAGCACCTGAACCTTCTCCACATCCTCGCGCTCTACCGGCGGATCCTCCAGGACCCGAATGCCGAGGTGACCCCGCGGGTCTTCATCTTCGCGGCGAAGGCGGCCCCGGGGTATGACATTGCGAAGCTGATCATCAAGGCGATCAACGCGGTCGGGGCGAAGATCAATTCGGATCCCCGCATCGACGGGAAGCTCAAGGTGGTTTTTCTGCCGAACTACCGGGTCTCGCTCGCCCAGCGGATCGTCCCCGCAGCCGATCTCTCCGAGCAGATTTCCACTGCTGGAAAAGAGGCTTCCGGGACTGGAAACATGAAGCTTTCGCTCAACGGTGCTCTCACCATCGGCACGCTTGACGGTGCGAATGTCGAGATCGGCGAGGAGGTCGGGGATGACAACATCTTCATCTTCGGGAACACGGTCGAGCAGGTGAACGCCCTCGTCGCCAAGGGCTACAAACCCGGCGAATACTACGAGGCCGATGAGGAACTCCGCGCGGTTGTGGACTGGGTCGGCTCGAACTTCTTCACCCCGGACGAGCCCCCGGGCGTGCTCAACCCGCTTCGCGACAACCTCCTCTACCACGACCCGTTTCTGTGCCTCGCGGACTTCGCATCCTACAGCGAGACCCAAAAATTGGTGTCCGCCGCTTTCCTCGACAAGCCGCGCTGGGCGAAAATGGCGATCCTCAACACCGCCCGCATGGGGAAGTTCTCCAGCGACCGCACGATTTCCGAGTATGCCCGCGACATCTGGAGCCTCAGCCCGGTCGAGGTGAAATAACCCCGGCATCGCGCCCGGCTCCCGCGTGTCGCCCGGCGATGCGCGGGGCCCCGCGAGGGCTCATGCCGAGAGTCCGGCGAGTTCCTCAAGAAAGGCACGCTCGTCGCCCACGCTGAATTCCTCACCCGCAGGAACTTCAAGCGACAGGCCGTCATTTCGCACAAATTCAATAATCAGAGGTCGTGGGCCGGGAAAACGTTTCACGGCCTGGAGGATGGTCGCAAGGTCACCCTCTCCGATTTTTTCGTACAAAAGGCGGAGGCGGACCGGCTTCACCGAGGACTTTGGCTTGAGGGCGGCCATCGCGCCGGTCGTGGCGCGGACATTGTCCTCGCGCTTGGTGATCCGGGCGTTGACTGAGATCGCGGACCCCGGGATGAGGAGTTCGGCATTCTTGGTGAAAGCCTCTTCCCACGCCGTGACTTCCAGTGACCCGGTGAAATCCTCCAGCACCAGCACACCGAACGGCTTGCCGTCCTTCTTCGTGAATTTTTTTTCCACGCTGGCCAGAAGCCCTGCGAGCTTGAACATCCCGGATTCCTCGGCCTGGAGCGCTTGGGCGATGGTGGAGAATTTTCCGGAGTCGAAGTGCCCCGCGTAGCGGTCGAGCGGGTGTCCGCTCACGTAGTAGCCGAGAAGCTCCTTTTCGTAGGCAAGCATCTCGTGCTGCGGCCAGGGCTCCACCTTTTGCGCGTCGGACGACTTCCCGCTTCCCGGGGCGGGCATGGCGAGTTCGCCGAAGAGTGAAACCTGCCCGCTCGCGCGGTCGCGCTGGACAGCCGCCGCCGCACCCATCGCGGACTCGATCTCCTCGAACAGCTGCGAGCGGAATTTTCCGAAGCAGTCGAACGCCCCGCATTTCACCAGACTCTCCACGATTTTCCGGTTCACCGTGCGGGAATCGAGGCGCGAGCAGAAGTCGTTGAGCGATTGGAACGGGCCGTTCTTTTCGCGCTCGGCAATGGCGGATTCCATCGCTCCCGACCCGACATTTTTGATCGAACCGAGCCCGAACCGGATCGCCTTCGCGTCCTCCTGCGGGGTGAACTTCAGGTCGCTCGAGTTGATGTCCGGCGGCCGGATAGCGACCTCCATGTGGCGGCACTCGCCGATGACCTCGGCCAGGCGCTCGACCGTGCTCGCATCGTAGCTCAGCATCGCCGCCATGAACTCGACCGGATAGTGGGCCTTGAGGTAGGCGGTCTGGTAGGAGATCCATCCGTAGGCCGCGCTGTGGCTCTTATTGAAGCCGTATTCCGCGAACTTGAGGATGAACTCGAAGATGGCGTTCGCGATTTTCGGCGTGATGGCGTTCTTTTTTTCGCAGCCCTCGACAAACCGGACGCGCTCCTTCTCCATCTTTTCCTTGTCCTTCTTTCCCATCGCGCGGCGGAGGAGATCGGCGTCACCGAGCGAGTAACCTGCGAGCACGCTAGCAGCGAGTTGCACCTGCTCCTGATAGACGATGATCCCGTAGGTTTCCGAGCAAACTTTCTCCAGCAGGGGGTGGATGTATTCGATCTTTTTGCCTCCCTTTTTCCGCTCGATGTAGTCCGGGATGAACTGCATCGGTCCCGGCCGGTAGAGCGCTCCGAGCGCGATGATGTCGTCGATCGCGTTCACGTCGAAATTTTTACAGAATCCGGTGATCCCACCACTTTCCATCTGGAAGATTCCGAGCGTTTCGCCCCGGTTGTAGATGCCGAACGTCGCGGGGTCATCTGTCGGGATCGTGGCCAGGTCGAAGGCGGGATCCTTCTTGTGGATCAGTCGAACCGCCTCGTTCATGACGGTGAGCGTCTTGAGCCCGAGGAAGTCCATCTTGAGCATGCCCAGATCGGTGAGCGGTCCCATGGCGTATTGGGTGACGACCTCGTTTTCCTTGCCGCGGCAGAGCGGGATGAACTCGTCGAGCGGCCTGTCGCCGATGACGACCCCCGCGGCGTGTATGCCGGTGTTCCGGCTGAGCCCCTCGAGCACGGTCGCATAGTCCCAGAGCTGTCGGACCGGAGGCTCGTTCGCAATCGCGGTGGCGAGCTCGGGATTTTTTTTCGCTGCGGATTCCAGGTCGATGTTGAGTTCGTTCGGAATCATCTTGGCGATCCGGTCGCCGTCGCCGTAGCTCCAGCCCAGGACGCGGCCGACATCGCGCACGACGCTCTTTGCTCCGAGCGTGCCGAACGTGACGATCTGGGACACCGCGCGCTCGCCGTATTTCTGCCGGACGTATTCGATCACCTCACCGCGGCGGTCCATGCAGAAGTCCACGTCGATGTCGGGAGGGCTGATGCGCTCCGGATTCAGGAAGCGTTCGAAAATCAGGCCGTAGCGGAGCGGATCGATGTCGGTGATCCCGAGCACGTAGGCGATGAGCGAGCCTGCGGCTGATCCGCGCCCGGGGCCGACCGGGATGCCTTTGCTTTTCGCATAAGCGATGAAATCCCAGACGATCAGGAAGTAGCTGACAAAACCTGTTTTTTCGATGACCCCGAGCTCGTATTCGAGCCGGGTGCGGAGAACCTCGTCCGTGTCCGCCCGCTCAGCGAACCGCTGACGGAGTCCGTCGTGGCAAAGGTCCCGGAGGTAGGTCTCGCGGGTTATCCCGTCGGGGGGGGCGTAGCTCGGGAATTTCGACTTTCCGAATTCGAACTCGAACTGACACCGCTCGGCGATGGCGAGCGTGTTGTCGCATGCCTCCGGGAGTTCGGAGAAGAGAGCGCGCATCTCTTCGGGCGACTTGAAATAGAGCTCCGGCGAATACCGCATCCGTTTCTCATCGAGAACCATCGAGCCGGTTCCGATGCAGATGAGGACGTCGTGCGCTTCGTGGTGCGAGCGTTCGAGGAAGTGCACGTCATTCGCCGCCACGAGCCCAAGGCCGAGCGAGCGGGCGATTTTCACAAGGTCCGGGTTGCAACGCCGCTGGGCGTCAATCCCGTGGTCGTGGAGCTCGATGAAGAAATTTTCTTTTCCGAAGAGGTCGCGATACCCGGCCGCGACCGCCTCTGCCGCCTTGAAGTTGCCATTCTGGAGGAGGGAGTTGATCTCACCCTTGAGGCAACCGCTCAGCACGATGAGTCCCTTCGAGTGCTTTGCCAGCAGATCCTTGTCCACCCGCGGTTTGTAGTAAAACCCCTCGAGGTGGGCGGCGGTGGCCAGCTTGACCAAGTTCTGGTAGCCGTCGGCGTCGGAAGCCAGAACGGTCAGGTGATAGGCCGCATCCTTCCCCGATGAAGCGTTTTTATCGAGCATCGATCCCGGGGCCACATACATCTCGCAACCGATGATCGGTTTGACTCCGGAATTCTTTTTTGCCTGATAGAACGGGACGGCCCCGTAGAGGTTCCCGTGGTCGGTGAGCGCGACCGCAGGCATGCCGAATTCCTTTGCCTTCCTGATGTAGTCATCCACCCGCACCGCGCCGTCGAGGAGCGAATATTCCGAATGGCAATGGAGGTGGACGAACGACATGTCCGCACACTACGACAAACCCGTCGTCCGTGTCGAATGCGGGGAAAACGAATTCAGGCGCAGGACGCCCTCGATGCAAAGGCCGGCACCGAGGGTTGCCATCGCAGCCGGAAAAATGCCGGCCACATTGACCGAGAGGGCCATCAAAGCGCCGCCGGAAATCAGGCTCCATGCTCTTCGATTGCCACCTGCATAGGCGACGCAAAGCCCCACGAAGCCGGCTGCAAGGAACGTCTGAAAAATCTGCCGCAGCACATCGAACCGGAACCACGTCAGGTAGGCGTAGGTATTGGCTCCGAAATACGCCGAGAAGACGATGGCAGCGAGAGCAAGCCCAAGGGTCGAGCGGGAAAAACCGGTTTGCTCACTGGATGGTTTCCTCGCTATTGCCATCAGGACGACCGCAAGCAGAAACAGGCCTGCCGCCGGATACCAGTTATCCGGAATTCCGATGTCACCAGCGGGGAGGTGACTGACCGCCCAGCCGGTGAAGATCATTCCCGCGAGCGAACAGGCGGTTAGAGTCCGGGTGACCAGGATCGCGGTCGCGGGCTCCATGGAAATCTTCAGTCCGGAGCCATTTGTCCGGTTGCTCACATACACGATCGTTGCGGTGAGAAAACAGAGCGCGCCGAACAGCTCGATGCCGCCCTCCTCGACAATGACCAGTGTGTCGTGTGCAAAGCGCGCCCAGGATCCCGTTGGGGCTCCCGCCTGCAGCAGAAGCATTTCGATCTGCTCGAGCACCGGATCGCTGACGAACAGCGCGACGCCGAGAACGATCAGCCAGAAGGCAGGGCGCACCCGTCGGACGTGGAACCATCCGAACGCGAGCATGAATAGCGCGACAAGCACGATGGCCGGTGCCATGGCATAAGCCCAGCCCAGCGCCCCCTGTCCCCAGAAATTCAGTTCGGAGAGCATGCCGAGGCGCTCGTGGAATGAGGCGGCTTCGTCGAAGGAAAGGCCAGCAAACACCGTCCCGAAGAGCAGCCATGCGAAACTCAGCCAGCGGTGGGATTTCGCATCGATCCCGGTATTCCTGTCCGCCGCAAATGCGATGACCGATCCGATCGCGACCGCGAGCAGTAGCATCGAGGAATACCAGGAGGAAATAACGTTCTCCGTGGAGAGGTTGAACTGGACGAGCACGTAATTGATAAGGCTTTGCACGATGCCCCGGTATTCCGCGATGTGCTCCCACAGCCGGTTGAAAACCATCGTTCCCAACGACAGGAGGATGTTGATGCCGCCCAGCACGAGCAGAAGTTTCCGGAGGAATCCGGCCGGAAAATGGAATCGGAAGGTGATCATTCGATCCGCGTTTCCGAGAGGATGGGATTCTATTGCCGGATGGCAAGCCGGTATTGCGCGAATCCCGGCCAACCGATTTTCCGGCCGGCCGCGGAGCGGGCAGTCCGATGAGAGCTTCGGCTACGCCAGAAGATCTTTGAGGTAGGCGGAAGGCTCGAATTCCTCAATAAGGACTTCGATCCCGCCGTTCCGGTGCATCCGGGCCTGGGTGACGAGGATTTCCGGGGTCTTGTGCGGGGCAAAGAGGATGTCGTCGTGGGTCGCGTTCGTCCGGCTTGCGAACTTGTCCGGCGTGAGGGCTCCCCCGAGGTGGTCGCTGCGGCCGGTGGCCACGTGGATCGTCCCCCGGATTTTTTCGTCCTGGATGTCGCGGCCCGAGACCGGGAGGATCTGGGTGCCGAAGCCGAGCTCGCCGAGCTCGCCGGTGACCGGATCGGAGGTGAGCTTTTCGTTATGCGCCCTCACGGTTGCTTCGCTCCCCTTGAGGAGTTCGGCTTTGGTGATCCGGCCGCCTGAGACACGCATGAGCCCGATCGTGCCATCCTCGTATTTCATCGGGAAGGCACCCTCGGCACCGGTCGGAACAAAATAGATTTCGCCGGCCGGAAGGTTTGCGACATCCGGCTCGTCTCCGCGGCAGAGCCCGTGGCTCTTCTGGGCCTCCTGCTTGCCGAGATCCAGGTGAAGGGTGTGGGTTTTTCCGTCGTGGAGAAAATCGATTTCGACCCAATCGGCGTGGGTCATCCCGAGCCGGAGCTTTTCGGCCTCGGCGCTCACGTCGTCGTAATCGACCGAGAGGCCGGTCGTCAAAATCACGTGGTTGAGTCCATGCAGCGTGGCACCGCGGAATCCGAACTGTTTTGCGAAGGCCGTGAGCGGGGCGGTTGCGGAGAAGGTTGAGATGCAGAGGATGATGTCGTAATTCGGATACACATCCTTTTCGAGGCTGACCTCCCGGCCATCCGGTGCGAACGCCTTGTCCGGCAGATCGAGGTTACTGCCGCCGGTCACCTGGTAGGCGAAGATCTCCCCGCCTTGAAGCCCGAGTTCCTCGAGCGCCCCGTTTTTCAACCCCTCGTAGAAATGGGTGATGGCGTTCCGCTGGATCGAAAGATCCGGGTTGCTCAAAAAGGCAAATTCCTTGATGTCTCGCGGATCATCGAGGTCGATGAGGATACACACTTTTTGTCCGGCCTTCGGGGCGAATGTGCTTCGCAGCAACCCTGCGAGGCTGAAGGGGGGGAACGTGCGGGAGGAGGCTTGCTCGGAGATTGTCATGGTGATCATAGCTTAGAGAACTACGTTTCTTCCCGCAATCCCGATGCGGGAGAAATTCACGCCCTCTCGAATTTCCGGGGTTTTGCTGATGATACCTGAAGAATCGGTCGTTATGCGGCCGCCCGTCCGACAAGACGCAGGGCGCATTCCATCGGGGAAGCCGGAGTCGCAGTCAAATCGAGGACTGGAAAATGAAATTGGTGCCTGAACCAGGTCAACTGCCTTTTGGCGTAACGGCGGGTGGATGTGAGGATGTCGCCTCTGCAGGCATGAGCTGTGGTTTTGCCGGCGAGGAGATCCTGGATTTCGCGAAATCCGATCGCGCGAGATGCACCGGGGCCGACTTCACCGGCTTTTCGCACCTCCTCGATCACCCCCTCGTCAAACATGGCGTCCACATTTTCTTCGATCCGTTTTCTCAACTCGATGCGGTCGCGCGTGAGGAGGATGCCATCGAACTCCCCCCCATCGGATTTCCAAGTGTCGCGGGATTCGGAGAACGGTTTTCCGGTGGAAAGAACGATCTCCAGGGCACGACGGACGCGGACAGGGTTGCGGGAGTCGATCTGGTCCGGTGCGTCTACATCCGCCTCGCGAAGCCGGGCTAGCGCCTCCAGCGGTTCCATGTTTGAGATGGTTTGGCGCAGTTCGGGGTCCACCGGGGGGAGGTCTGCCAGCCCGTGCGTGAGCGCCTTGATGTAGAGTCCGGTCCCCCCCGTGAGGACGGGAACTTTTCCCTGGCTCTGGATGTCCCCGATGCACTGTCGGGCCATTGCCGCGAATCGAGCGGCATTGCAGGATTCTCCGGGGTCGAGAACTCCGATGAGGTGGTGAGGAACCCGGCGGGTGAGGGTGGCGCGCGGCTGCGCGGTGAGGATCGGCAGGCCCGAGTAAATCTGAAAGGCGTCCGCTCCGATGATCTCGCCTCCGAGGAGTTCCGCCAGCTCGACCGAGAAGGCGGATTTTCCGACTCCCGTGGGCCCCGTCACGATGATCGGACGGGGCCCCGGGTGATCTGTTGGATTATTGTTCAGGCTGGCGGGTGCGCTCGCTGCGGCGCTCCTCGACGGCCTTGGCACCGCTCACGACGAGCTTGCGGCCGCCCATGTAGTCTTTGTCATGAAGCTCGGCCACGGCGCGTTTGGCTTCATCGATCGATTGCATCTGCACGAAGGCAAAGCCCTTCGATTTCATCGTGTGACGGTTCATCACGATCTCCACGTTCTGGACTGTTCCGACTCCGCTGAAGAGCTCGGAGAGGTCGCTCTCGGTCGCATCGAACGAGAGGTTCCCGACGTAAAGCCGGGCGGAGGTGACTTCCACCTGCTCCGGCTTGCGCATGCCGGTCGGCCGTTCCCCGCGGGCGGGGCGGTCCTGGCTGCGGGGCGCGGGCTTCGCATAAGAAGCGCCGGCTGCCGGCATCCGGGACTTGGGTTCTGATTTTCCACCAAAAAATCCCATGATTTTTTCGATGAGGGTCTTTTTCTTCGCAGGTTTGGCTGCATCCGTGCGTCCGGATGTCGCGGAACGTTCCCCGCTGCGTGGGCGGCGTCCGCCCCGGCGGGACGAGCGGCGCGATCCGCTCGGTGAGTATTCAGTTGGCATTTTTCTTGGTTTCAATTGGAGCAGTCCCATTTTCAGCGGGCTGCCACCGTTTTTTCTCCCCCGGCGGTGCGCATCCCCTCGCGAGTGCGCACCGGTTGGCACGCCGCAAGGAACGTGGATGGCGCCATGATGTGAACGAACAGGCGGACTCAACGTCCGCAAACCCGGTTCTCATGAGAATTGGCGCCGGAGAATGTGTGGAACGTCTCATGTTCCACGGCCGAGTTCAAGAAGCAAATGCTGCTGCGGACCAATGGCGGTGGAATGCGCGCTTTTCAAGTTTTGGGATCTCTGATTGGATCGAGGGATGGTTCGAGAAGCAAAAATTGAGAGAAAGACCTCGGAGACGGCGATTTCCTTGCGCTGGGCGGTGGACGGGACCGGGGAGTCGCGCGTGTCATCGGGGATTCCGTTTTTTGACCATATGCTGACGCTATTTGCGAGGCACGGGCTTTTCGGTTTGGATCTGGACGCGAAGGGGGATCTGGACGTGGATTTTCATCACACAGTGGAGGACACTGGGATCACGATGGGGCAGGCGCTGACGAAGGCGCTTGGGAACAAGGCGGGGATCCGGCGATACGGGTTTGCCTATGTGCCGATGGATGAAGCACTGGTGCGGGTGGTTGTGGACCTGAGCGGGCGACCGTTCCTTGCTTACAACGCTCCCGCAGATGTCGAGCCGGTCGGGGGGAATTTTTCCTTCCAGCTGGTGGAGGAATTTTTGCGCGCGATCTGCGTGCATGGCGGGATGAACCTGCATGTCGATATTTTGGCCGGAAAAGATGCCCACCACATGGCGGAGGGTGTTTTTAAGGCGCTGGCACGGGCTCTTGATCAGGCGACACAGGTTGATCCGAGGGTTGAGGGGATCCCGAGCACCAAGGGCGTGCTGTGAGCGCGCGGTTGGTCGGAGTCGTGGACTACGGCAGCGGCAACCTGCGCAGTGTGGGCAAGGCTCTCGAGGCGTCCGGAGCCGGTACCGAGCTGATTTCAAACCCTGAGCGACTTGAGGGAGTTGATGCGGTGGTGGTTCCCGGGGTGGGAGCCTTCGGCGACTGCGCGTCCAACCTTCGAGCGACCGGGCTGTGGGAGCCATTGCGGGAGTGGATCGGATCCGGACGGCCGTACCTCGGGATCTGTCTCGGCTACCAGCTGCTTTTTGAATCCAGCGAGGAATCCCCGGGAGTTGCGGGGCTCGGGGTGCTTCCGGGTCGGGTGGTGCGGTTTTCCGGCGGCGGTTTGAAAGTTCCTCACATGGGTTGGAATACGCTGACCGGCCTGCGCGGACCTCTCTTTCAGGGGTTGCCTGAGGAGACCTCGGTGTATTTTGTGCACTCGTTTTATCCGGTGCCTGAGGAAACATCCCTCGCCAGCGCGACTTGCGAATACGGGGTCCGCTTCGCCGCGAGCGTCTCCCGCGGGGCGCTCCATGCCACGCAGTTCCACCCGGAGAAAAGCCAGGTTGCCGGGCTGGCGATCCTGCGGAATTTTCTAGCAACTTTATGAACCTGCTTCCTGCTATCGATTTGATGGATGGCGAGGTCGTGCGATTGAAGCGCGGCCTGGCCAACGAGAAAACCGTTTACTCCAAAGATCCTGTCGGGTTTGCAAAAAAATGGGAGGATTCCGGGGCCGACTGGCTGCATATCGTTGACCTCGACGCGGCATTCTGCGGGGAACCGAGGAACCTCGCGGCAATCGAGAAAATCTGCGCCGCCGTGAACATCCCGTGTGAGCTCGGTGGAGGGATGCGGAATTTTGAAAATGTCACCGCGGCCTTCAGCGCCGGGGTGAGCCGGGTGATTCTGGGGACGAAGGCATGCGAGTCGCCGGAATACATCGCCGAGATGTGCACGGAGTTCGGCGGCGAACGGATCGCGGTCGGGATCGATGCCAATCACGGGAAAGTTGCGGTCAAGGGATGGACGGAGACCACCGCAACCTCTGCGTCCGATCTGGCGCTGATCGCGCAGGTGGCCGGTGCCGGGACAATCATCTACACCGACATCGCCACCGATGGGATGCTGGAGGGGCCGAATTTCCCGGAGCTGGAAAACCTCCTGAAGATTCTCGACTGCAACTTGATCGCCAGCGGCGGAGTCTCCAGCGCGGAGGATTTGCGACGGCTCGCCAAAATGCCGCGCCTGCATGGTGCCATCATCGGCAAGGCGCTTTACGACGGACAGATTACAGGGAACCTGCGGGAGATCATTTCCTGAGGGGAAGGATTGCTGGAGCGCTGTCAGGTGCGATTTTGTCGATGGACGACACGGCGGTCGTCCCCCCAATCAGCCGAATCCGGCGAGTTCTCACGCAGAGACGTTGAGCCCGCAGAGAAAAACGGTTTCCAAGTTTCGGAAATTATTTCCTGCGGGACCGGGCTATCAAAGCCAAACCAGCCCCGGCTGCCGCGAGGAGGGCCAAGGCAGACGGTTCGGGGACGGCACCTCCGGCGTTCACTGCCGTGTTTGCGGTGTCGTTGACGTTGCCGGAGACGAAAGTCACAGCTGGAGTCCCTTCAGCAAAGCCATTCAAGTCGAACTGAATCCAGCCGTAGTGGGCGGCTGAAGTGCTGTCCATGAATTTGACACCCAGATAGTTGTCGGCGCCTGCTTCGGCACTGTTCACAAACAGACTCCCAGAGAAAAAGTCGGTGCCAGGAATATAGTTCAAACTTCCATCGACCACGGAACCGGAGCGCAAATAGGTGTCGGATATCGAGACGTCGCCGTTGGCCTGCACCTCAATGTAGGCCAAGCGCGGGATGGTGCCGTCCGCATAGAAATACAAATCAAAAGTGATGCTGTTGAATTGGCTTCCCGGATTGTCTGCCAAGGTGAGGTTGACGAGTTGATCGTTCAGAACTCCATCCGTCCAATTGACAAAAACCGGAGTCGAGGTTGACTGGACATCGACCGCTTTTGTAAGGAGAGGGAACAGGGCCAGACTGGCAACAAACAGGAATTTATTGATTGTTTTCATCGGGGGAATGAGTCGGTTTACTAGCCCGCATTGTTCACACTCGATTTGGCCGGAGGCCAAAATCGGGTGAACATGACGACACGGGCGCAGTTTTTTCGCGTTGAGGACCACCTCCGGCCGCATTCCTGGGATTTGCGCAGTTTTCC